>SNRY01000028.1_pt1 | contig 62469 bp, 54 predicted proteins | sample 4693421 | NCBI WGS metagenome assembly SNRY01 (sample SAMN11003215, study PRJNA524138) | termite gut metagenome | isolation source: Bacteroidetes bacterial symbionts from single cell of protist host amplifed... | host: Streblomastix strix ... | reverse complement strand
TGACCACCGAATCTATTGTTTTCCTTGCTTCAATGACCACCGAATCTATTGTTTTCCTTGCTTCAATGACCATCGAATCTATTGTTTCTCTTGCTCTTTCTCTTATTTTTCTTATTTCTTCTAAATCTTTTTTGACTCCTTTTCCTGATTCTTACTATCAGGGATTCAAACCGGAGGGATGCCATTCGATAAGGCTCCCATCAACCTCCGAGTAAAGTCCGATTCCTCTCCGATACTTGTCCGATTGAACTCCGATGCTTCTCGCATCCGGCTCGAACATAGTTCGAATACACCTCAAATGTAGCTCGAAGCGAACTCGAATCTATCTCTATATACCTACCAACTATCTGCTATCTATCTGCAAGGATTCTCCTTTATTTGTCCCAATGAAATGCTTTACTCTTTGGATGCTTCCATGCAAATGCGTATCTTTATTGTTTAACACATTTAAGAAACCTATGAAAACCAAACCCAATCTTTGCAATCCACGTACTGAAAACTAACAAGCCCAACGGGCGCAACTAACCAACCTCGTAACCACCTATCAAACGCTTTCTTCCTTCATCAGAGGGGCTTATCCTTCCAAGCCGGAGAGCTTGAGCGACTATAATATGTTTATCAAAAGGAACTTAAGCAGGGTGAAAGTTTATCTTAACAAAGCCGAAGCATCTCAGAAAGCCTGCATCGTAGCGCCATATAACATCTCGGAAGGCAGGTTGCCAAGTATTGAAACAGTCCGACGGGGGGACGTCCTGCAGACTTCTTTGCGTGTGCCTCGCTCTTTCCAAATAACCGATGACACCACGATAGAGGATGTATCTACGGCTCTGTTGCAGGCTAATGAACGGATGCGCGAAGGAGATCAAATCTCTATTCTTCATCTTATCCAACACGTGCCGGAGAAAGGCGTTCCGTATGTAACATGGAAGCAGTACGACTTTACGTTAGATGTTATGTCGTATAGCACACTCCCCTCTAAATTCTACGGTGACATACCAAAGTCTCTTTTTCGGGTACACGAAGGGTATATTGAGACGGAGGCAGGTATCGAAATGGGAGGCGTTGCGTATGTGTTGAGTCGTGAAGTGGGACGTAACATGCAGATTTCTACCCAATCCATGGTACTTACTCCTGATAATAGTATTTATAAAGAATATTCCTGCGAAGAAAAGAGGCAGGAAGCGGCTGCGAGTTATGCGGTAGTTGCTAAAAAGAAAACGATTACGCCTAAAAAGGCGGTCGGTACAAAAATGGTTATTTCAAAAAATGAATATCTTCACGGCTTTATTTCAAGAAGCAAAAAGATACTTAGTATGAAGAAGATATTCATAGCATTGGCATTAATATTCGGCATAACGATTGCTGCGCAGAATAATACGGCGGGACAGGAGAAAATTTACAGTCAGAGAGAGGTGGATTTGATGATGCAGGTGCAGGAAATATCAGAAAGACAGAGGAGTGTAGAGGATAAGATTGGGATGCAGGATAAACAGATAGATTTATTTATGATATGTTTAGGTATTATTGTTGCGCTTGCTGGGTTCATTGTATATAATAATTTCAATAGCAGTAAAAGAGAAGTCAAAAAAGATTTAGAAGAAATAAGAAAAATAAGAGAAAGAGCAAGAGAAACAATAGATTCGATGGTCATTGAAGCAAGGAAAACAATAGATTCGGTGGTCATTGAAGCAAGGAAAACAATAGATTCGGTGGTCATTAGAGGAGAGGAAAGATTAAGTTCAATGGTCAAATTGGAAGAAAAAGCTATCAGCATCTACAATAAATTTAAAAATAGTCCTCCCAATAGCACACAAACCAAAAAACAAAGTAAAGAGCAAAAAGAAGAAATATCTAGTTATACTGAAGAAATAAAACGAAAGAAAATTGAATCGGAATATACGGCAAAGGATTGGTTCCTCTTAGGATATGATGCTCAAATTCAAAAAAAATACGAGGATGCTTGTTACTACTACGGGAAAGCTGATGAAATAACTCCTAATGCCAGTATCTATAATAATTGGGGAAATGCATTATTAAATCTTGCCAAATTGAAATCCACCCCCGACCTCTATGAAGAAAGTATTATTAAGTACAAAAAAGCTATTGAAAGTAAGCCGGATCTTGCCGAAGCATATAATAATTGGGGAGCTGCGTTATTAAACCTTGCCAGATTGAACCCCGACCCAGCTCTCTTTGAAGAAAGTATTGATAAATACAAGAAAGCTATTGAGATTAAACCAGACTATGCCGAAGCATATAATAATTGGGGAAATGCGTTATCCGACCTTGTCGGATTGAAATCTGACCCTGCCCTCTATGAAGAAAGTATTATCAAATACAAGAAAGCCATTGAATTGAAGCCGGACTATGCCGATGCATATAATAATTGGGGAGCTGCGTTATTCAACCATGCACAATTGCAACCCGACTCTGCCCTTTTTGAAGAAAGTATTGATAAATACAAGAAAGCCATGGAGTTGAAGCTTGACTATGCCGAGGCATATTATAATTGGGGAATTGCTTTAAAGCGGTTAGCTCAACTTAAAATAATTAATATAGAAAAACTATTCGCTTATTTGGAAGAATATTTGAAATACTGTAAAAGCAAGATAAATAGAAGTGATATTGAGAATGATGTTGATTTTGCTATTCTCAAAAAAGACTCCCGTTTCCGTGACCTCCTTGATAAATATTTCCCTGAGGAAAAATCATAAAAATGATTGCTTGTTTGCTATCTTACGCGGGCTGAAAGCCCAACTTAAATTAAGTTGCTTTTTCGGAGCATCAATGGTTTATTAAGTTAGGCTTTCAGCCTATTGTTAGTAGCGAAATCCGTATGGGCGTTAGGGAGAGGAGGGTAGCATACGGGAGTTGATGGTTTAAGATTTGGGTAATATAAACCCATTTTTTAACGAAAATGAAGATTTTATATTTATATTTGCGTGGGAAGAAGCCTTACGTATTCCAATTTCATTTGAATGTATCAAAAAAAGCGTTCGTATGTGTGATTTAGCCACCCGGAAGGAAAAATGCATTAGTCCGCTCAGCAAGAATGAGTTGATGCGTTCGATGATAAAGCAGGCAATAAAAAATCAACACCTTGTCTTCGGCTATGTTTTAGCGGACAGTTGGTTTTCTTCTTCCCAGAACACGCTCTTTATACACAAAGAGAAAAAACACTTGCTGATGGATATGAAAAGTAACCGTCACGTCTTTACAAACAAAGGCGGTTCCTAGGAACGCCCGGTACCGTTTCTCCTGCGGATACCGGACGCCCTCATGCCTCCTAGAAGCGTACCTTCACTAATCAACATAAAAGCCATGAAAAAAATATTTTTGTTTGTAGCATCCCTGACATGCTCCTATTGCGGTGCAGCCCAGTTAGTGGATATGGTTGGAAAAGCGCGTCAGCATCCTATTGAATATAACAAACCTGCTGTAGACTTTTTCGAGGGCGCCGTATTGGGTAACGGTGGCTTAGGCGTAGTGGTTACTACACGCCCGGACGCCATTGCTTTCCATTTCGGGCACAATAACGTGTGGGACATACGGGTAGCCGAAAATCACCGCGATTCCATAGGTACTTTCGACGAAATTATGCGGAAAGCCAAAGCCCTGTCCCCCAATCTCAAAACGATAAACGAAGATAAAGCGTTTAATGATTACCTCCAACTCACGGCAGACAATTACAGCAAACCGTATCCGCGTCCTTTTCCCTGCGGGACGGTTGTTCTAGGGTTTGATCGCCGGCAGGTGGAACTTATAGGGCATAAGATTGATATTTCCAACGGACTGTGCGAAATATACCTGCTTAACAAAGGCGTGAAGAATACATTGGAGGTGTTTTCCGACCTGTCGTCGGATGTAGTGTGGTTTCGGTTGGTGGACGAACAGAAGAATGTCCTGCCTTCCTGCTTCAATAGATTCCGGGTTATTCCGGACAATCAGACGCCAAAGGAGTTTCCTGAACATTCCATGATAAGCAACCCTCATTCGTTAGGATTTATGCAAATCATGCCCTATCAGGAGCCTGACAAATATGATGTCGAAAAAGGACATCCGCAGGATAGGGCTTTTCGGCTGGAAGCCCGGTTGAGTTCAACGCTTGCAGACGGCATACATTATACTACGCTGGGTATCGAAGAACCATTGAATATTTTGGAACAGTACATTGTTGCAGATAATAAACCTTTGTTTGGAAATATTACCCTGAGCAATGGGTTGGCATCCGAACTGAAAACCAACCATACAGAAAATCCAACGCCGGAATTAGCACTATATAATACGGCTCGGCAGCAAACTCAAAAACAATGGGAAATATACTGGAATAAATCGGGCGTGGACTTAGCGGACGATTTTCTTGAAAAGATTTGGTATTGGAATCATTATTTTTTCAACTGCGCCGTGAAAGAAGGCGCCATCTGTCCCGGTTTGTTTGCCAACTGGAGCCGGGGAACCATCGGTACGGCGTGGCACGGGGATTATCACATGAATTACAATGAACAGCAACCTTTTTGGTTGCCGTTCTCCAGCAATCGATTGGATAAAAACCTGCCTTACGTAGATTTGGTGTACCACATGCTCCCCATCAGCAGAAAATGGGCGCAGGAGTATTATGGGATGCGCGGCGCTTTTTTCCTGCACTCGGCGTATCCCCTCGATATGACTCTCCATCCTTATCCCGTCCCCGACTGGGGTTGGGAAGTATTTGAAACTCCGTGGGTTGTGCAGGGATTGTGGTGGCACTATCTCTATTCCATGGATGTTGATTTTCTGAAAGACAGAGCCTATACGCCTGTGAAAGAAGCTGTCCTGTTTCTCGTAGATTATATGAAACGTCCTGATGCACACGGCAAACAGTGGAACGATGATAAATATCACATCTTTCCCTCCGTCCCGCCCGAATTGTACGGACTGCAACCGGGCTTCAAATTCAATTACGATACCCAAGTGGACATCTCACTCGCCAAATTTGTTTTTAATGCCTTTTTGAAAGCGGTCGATGTGTTGAAATACCAAAAACAAGAGGCTGCTTTAGTGAAAGACGTGAAGCAAATTCTGGCAAAAATGCCTGAATATTCCACAACTCAATCGGAGAAATACGGAACAATTTATACCTCTGTTCCGGGTGAAAACGATAAAATGGTGTACAACGTGCCAGCCAATCTGCTGCATGTTTTTCCCGGTGAGGACTATGGATTGGATGCTCCCGATGAAATTTATCAAAGATTGGTGAATACTTTCCGGGCGCATCAGAACGAAGGCGGCAATGACATTGTCCTTCAGAATTTGCAAGCGGTGCGTTTGGGTATTCTGGATATAGAGAAATTCAAACGGCAGGTTCATTACGCCACGTTACCCAATAAAACGGTCTCCGATTATGTGATGCAGTCCGGAGGAAGATATACCGACCAAACCAGATTTGACTGGATGGGTTCGATAGGTATTTGGTTGGAGAATTTTTCCCTGCCGGTCGTCATCAATGAATGTCTGATGCAGAGTTACAACGGGACGATTCGGCTGTATCCCAACTGGGATAAACGGACGGATGCCGCTTTTTCAACGTTGCGCGCCGTAGGTGCCTTTCTGGTCAGCAGCAAGCTGACAAACGGAAACATTGAAGAACTTTATATTCAAAGCGAAAAAGGTTGCCGGTGTAAAATAAAGAATCCTTGGGGAAATGCCGATGTACAGCTTGTTAGAAACGGAAAGCCCGCAGAGGTATTGAGAGGGGAAGAACTCGCTTTCAATACGGCAGTTGGTGAAGAAATTGAGTTGATACGAAAACTATAGCTTGCAAAGATAAAAACACCTTATAATGTCTAATATGAAATATATATTCTTTTTTACCGTTGTATTGGTTGCTTGTCCGCTTTTTTCGCAGGTACAGGTAATCCGGGAGTCTAAAACCAAAAAAATACGGGTGGAAGTGGAGCCGCCGAAACCTGTAATTGAAAACTTTGAATCCTTTATATGGCAATCGGAACTTCCTTCCGATTGCCCTTTCCCGCTGTCGAAAGACTATCGTCAAATACGATTTCTGGGCGTTAAAAGCGGATTTCACTACGGCGACACCTTCTATCCGGCATGGGGCGATGATGACGTAATGTATTCTCCTTATACTGATGGCGGTTGTTGGCGGTTGGACGGCAGTTGGGATCATAGTTGGAGCGCTTCGAGCGCTCATGCGGTTACCGGACAAGCCGTGTTGGAAGGAAACGACCCTTTAAGTTTAGTGGTGTATAGCCTCGGTACGCAACCGGCAGCCGCCACGCCTTATGGAGGCAGATACCCCTGCGGTTCGCTGATGTACAATGGCGTATGGTATTATGGCACCTATTGTCTTGGACCGGAAGGAGATACGCGCTACGACGGCATGACCGTCAATTGGCCCTGGTTAGGACCGTTCGTCGGTTTCCGGATTTCGAAGGATAAAGGGCGTTCATGGCAAAATTGTCCGCATACGCCCGAAAAACCAATATTCGGAGAAAGCGGACTTTACGGATACCCCGTAAAAATAGGTTCGCCCCATTTTGTCGATTTCGGGAAAAACATGGAATATTCGCCTGACGACAAAGCCTACATGGTTGCCCACGGCGCCGAACTCAACGACCGGAAGCCCCGGTTTTGGAACAGCAGTTGGATAACCGGCGATAACGTATATCTGTTGCGAGTTACCCCAACGCTTGAAAACATGAACGATGCTTCTCAGTGGGAATTTTACGGAGGAAAAGATGCACAAGGAAATGCTGTTTGGACGTCCGACTTTTCCCAAATCAAACCCCTGCTGGAATGGAACAACAATATGGGATGCGTTACCGTTACCTACAATGCTCCGTTGAAAAAATATTTGATGTGCGTTACCGATGGCGGAAATACCGTTTCCCGAATGAATACCTATCTCTTGGAATCCGAATCATTGACCAGCGAATGGAAGTTGATAACGTACATGAAAAGTTTCGGCGAGCAGGGTTATTTTGTGAATATCCCATCCAAATTCATTAACCCCGACGGACAAACGATGTGGCTGATGTATTCGGGGAATTTTGCAGCTAACTGGAACGGGGAACAAATCCAATCCAATCCGACAGGGAGCCACTATGGTTTAGTGATGCAGAAAATACAACTTTTGAAATAAAAAACAATAAACACAATGATACGCAAAGAGCATTTTATATCACTCTTATTATTATCCTGCACAGTCCTCGTGGGTTGCCGGAATGCAGGAACAACGAAAGAACAACCATTTAAAAAGATTCAGGCGGTTGATTTCTCGCATGTGAAGATTACAGACAATTTCTGGGCGCCACGACTGAAGAGTCATGCGACCACAACTTTGGCTGTTTGCATTGACCAGATAGAAAACCAAACGGGACGAATACAAAACTTCGAGAATGCTGCCAAAGGAGAAGGTGAACATTCCGGTATCTTTTTTGACGATTCGGACGTCTATAAAGCCCTCGAAGGAATTGCTTACGCCCTAAAAAACAATCCCAACCCCGAACTGGAAAAGAAAGCGGATGAATGGATTGATAAATTTGCCGCTGCCCAGCAACCGGACGGATACATCAATACCTTTTACACGCTCACCGGTCTGGAAAAGCGATGGCGGAACATGGACAAACATGAGATGTATTGTGCCGGACACATGATTGAAGCGGCAGTGGCTTATTATCAGGCAACCGGAAAGCGGAAGTTGCTGGATGTTTCTATCCGAATGGCGGATCATCTGATAGATACTTTTGGTCCGAATAAACGGCATTGGGTTCCGGGGCATGAAGAAATTGAGCTGGCACTCGTGAAATTGTATAACACTACGGGAAATAAAAGCTATCTTGATTTTGCAAACTGGTTGCTCGAAGAACGCGGACACGGCTACGGAAGCAAAGGTGATGAAGGAAAATGGGATATTGTTTATTATCAAGATAATTCTCCCGTACGTGAGATGACCGACATTGCCGGACATGCTGTTCGCTCTATGTATCTGTATTGCGGAATGGCGGATGTGGCAGCGCTCAAAAACGATACAGGCTATATGGATGCCCTAAATCGACTGTGGGACGATGTGGTGTTGCGTAATATGTACATCACCGGCGGCATTGGATCATCACATCATAACGAAGGGTTTACAGAAGATTACGACTTACCAAACTACGATGCTTACTGCGAAACCTGTGCCTCTGTGGGAATGGTGTACTGGAATTGGCGCATGAACCAATTCACCGGCGACTCCAAATATGTGGATGTGCTGGAACGCTCGATGTACAACGGCGCTTTGGCAGGGATTTCTTTGGCTGGCGACCGCTTCTTTTACGTCAATCCTCTGGCTTCAAAAGGTCATCATCACCGTCAAGCATGGTATGGATGCGCTTGTTGTCCAAGTCAGGTTTCCCGTTTCATTCCCTCTATTGGTAACTACATCTACGGAGTTTCTGCCGATGCCGTTTGGGTAAACCTTTATATAGGCAATATCGCCGAATTTGAGGTCAACAAAAAACAGGTCAAGTTGCGTCAGGAAACTAATTATCCTTGGGACGGAGATGTCCACTTAATCCTTGAATCGGTTTCCGCCCCATTGAAAGAAGCAATCCGGTTGCGTTTACCCGACTGGAATAAATCGTATTCCATATCTATCAATGGAGAAATACAGACATCGCCACAGACGGAACAGGGTTACGCGGTTTTGAATCATGACTGGAAAGCCGGCGATCACATCACGCTAACCTTGGATATGCCTGTAGAAGTAATTGCTGCCGATTTGCGCGTGAAAGAAGACGTGGGCAAACGCGCTATTCAACGGGGTCCTATCGTTTACTGCATCGAAGCTACTGACAACCGGACAAATCTCGACAAGATTGTACTCACGCCGAATACCAAATTCCAGACGGAATTCGCCTCCGACCTGAATGGCATTGTCAAGGTTAAAGCGTCTGTGAAAGACCGGAACATCGTTTTCATTCCTTACTACAGTTGGGATAATCGCGAAGCCGGCGAAATGAAAGTATGGGTTGATTATAGTGAGAACTAGCTGCTTGAGCCAGTTACTCAAAGCAAACATAATGTTCCATTCGTTCCAAATCTTTCTCGCTAAACTCTTCGTATAAAGCCATTTGTTTTAAACTTGTTAGTACGCCTTTTTTCTTCCGGTATTCTACGATAGCTTTAGCTTGATAAAAGTTGAAGTAAGGATGTGCCCGTAAGCGCTCTATCCTTACTTTATTCAGGTTGATGCGAATGGTATTGCCCGGTTCCACATGGAGCCATTCGGCAAACTGAGCCGTTGACAAATGAATATCTTCCAACTGGCTCACACTGTAGAAGCCTCCGAGTTTCTTTCGATAACCGGCAATGGCTTTGGAAATGCCGCTTCCTATTCCGGGGATTTTCTTAAACTCGGCGGTATCGGCATGATTCAAATCAATGACAGTTCCCGAAGGGTATTTGAAAACGATTGGCAAAGGTTCTTGCGCTTGCTTAACGACAAGCACACTATCTTTTTTCTTGCCGACTAGCTGCTTCATGGAAATATATGGAGACAATTCTGCATACTGTTCCGGTGTTAACCCATATATTTTCTTGAAATCTTCGGGTTTTCTGAATACCCCTCCTTTCGCACGATACCGAATAATGTTTCCCGCTGTTCGCGAAGACAATCCCAAACACACAAAAGCAATGGAATCCGCCGTATTCGGATCAAAAGGGGTTAAAACAATTTCCCTTGATTTTTTCGGTAGATGATAAGGTATTGTCGGCTTGTGCCGCTTTTCTTGCAAACGGGTATTAAACCCGGAATATTCTTTCTCCGAAAGCGTACCGGCAACAACTTCCTCTTTCTCCCGATATTCCGTAAACAAAAAACCACTCGCAAGCACCAAAAAGATAAGCAAGACAAGTGCAATAGCGCCCCTCCTTTCCGAACGGGTAAAATAAAAGAAGTCCTTCCACATGCTATTTCAAAATCCCAAGTTCATTGATAAAGACAAGTGTACTTCTATGCTTCACGAACGTATTGTTTTCCGGTATTTTCGTAATTCAAATGCGCAAATATAGAGACTGTTTCGTACATTTGTATTTCCAAAATAATAATCAGGCTGATGATTCGTTACGTAAAAAAGTATCCTATTTCGCTAATTGTTATTAGCATTATTATTTATTTATCATTCTTCAAACCACCTACTACTGTGGATATTTACAAAATCCCTTATTGGGATAAAATCGTGCATATTTGCATGTATGGCGGTTTGTCAGGAATATTATGGTTGGAATTTTTGCGTAATCATAAAAGCAGTAAGCTGTCTCTTTCCCGTGTTTTGATAATAGCCATTATTTGTCCGATTATATTCAGTGGGATAATAGAGTTGCTTCAGAAATATTGCACGACATATAGGGGAGGAGATTGGTTGGATTTAATAGCTAACACGATTGGCGTCGTATTGGGAAATGTAATAAGTTATTACGGAATTCGCCCCCGAATGAAGTAAGTTTATTTGCAATGTTTTTCTATCAATGCCTCTACCGCCGTATCTCCCAACTCTTTTGCCTTCGCAAACTCCGCGCAAGCTTCCTTATTCTGCTTCATTTGCAGGCGACACAACCCTCTTAAACGGTAACTTTCGGCATACCGGGGATCAATAGCCAACGCTTCGGAAAACGATTTGATTGCTTCCTCGTAACGCCCTACCCGAAAATTTACCACTCCCAGTTCCGTATGGTAATTTACATCCTTCGGGTTTAGTTCGATGGCTTTCTTTATATCATCCAATGCGCGTTGAAACTGCTTGGCTTTCAAAGCAGCCTGTTCCCGATAGTAGTAAAACACATCGTTTACCGAACCCTTTACTGCATGATGATAAGCATCATAATCAAGCATAGCCGAATGGTATTGTTCGGCATTCATCTTTAACTGCGCGCGTTCCAACAAATAGGAAGCATTTTGCTCATTCATCGGCTGGGGGCAACGTGCCATACAACTATCCAATAAAGCAATGACTTCATTTATATCTCCTTGTGCCAACTCTTTAGCTTTAGCCGCCCTAAAAAAGATGTCAGGAGACGCAAGGTCGGTACGGGTTACTTTTTGATAAGACATAAAAGCCGTTGCATAATCCTGCTGCGCGAAATAAATATCGCCTTCCGTTTGTATATAAACAGGAAGTGAATCTATTGCCAAAGCTTTGTGTATCTCGGTAAGGGAACGGCTGTAAGTCCAATCCTTATAGGTATTTTCCGGTTTACCCAATTGATAACCGTAAATAAGTTTAGCTCTATCATAATACACCTCATCTTTCTTTGCAGCTATTTTCAATGCCTGATCTATGTCCCGGTCAGCCTTTTCCATATCGGTGTCGTCAGTAGCGGCATCAACGTAATGGGTTGCGCGGCGGATATATCCATCAACACTATTCGGGTATTGCTCTACAAAATAATCGAGCATGTCGGCATATTCCTCTCGTGTTAATTGAGAAGAAGCTATGTACATAGCAACCAACGCCTGTTCTTCCGTATCGGGTAATCCTTTTCTTATTCCGATGTTTCTGAAAACAAGATCACTTGAAAACAAAGCATTTATTGTCAATGATAAAGCAAAAGAAGCCCCTGTGGCATAGCAAACCGAAACGGTATCTTTCCCTAAAGATTTTTGTGCCAAACCGATTACCATTCCGTCCGCCGTAGTAAGGGGACAGCTTACCATTTTGTCTTTCAGTTGCATCGAGAGCGTATAATACTGGTGATTATCACCGATTTTACCGACCTCTTTCACCTTTCCCGTTGTAAAAGAACGGTCTTTTTGTGTGGAGTATGGAAGCAAATAAACATCCGCTCCTACTGCCGGGGGGATATTGGCTATTGGCAATGCGAGAACTTTCTTCTTTGTGATTTTGACACGGAGCTTAATAACATCATACATATCGTTTGCCCCCAAAATGGCATCCACCGGCATTTGTTTGCCTTCCGCATCAATAATTATGGCACGACTTGCTCCCTTAAACAAAGAATAATCGGACAATGCCACGCCGTTTTCACTAACAAAAAAACCATTGCCGGTATTCAATATCTTATCGTCTTTATCATAAGTTATCACGGAAAACACCGCATGTTTAGCTTTCTCCATCCACTTGGGCGCCTGCTGCGCTTCCCCCCGGACGGCAAACAAGCAGCATACTATCAATAAGAAACCGTATTTTTTCATTATGTGGTATTGTTTTAATTGTTACGCTGTTTGAAGGCTTCATATACAAGGATGCCTGTAGCCACAGAAACGTTAAGAGATTCAATATTCCCCCTGACGGGTATTTTCACCCAATTGTCGCACAAGGAAAGGTTTTCATAAGACACGCCGGTATCTTCGGCTCCTATCACTATACATAGCGGTCCCCGGTAATCGCCTTCCGTATAACCACAATCACCTTTTTCCGTAGCGGCTATTATTTTGAATCCGCTGTTTTTAAGAAAATGGATAGTGGTCTTTAAACTCTGTTCCCTGCAAACAGGGAGCGTATGCAAAGCTCCCGCAGAAGTTTTAACGGCATCGGCATTAACCGCCGCACTGCCTTTTACGGGAATAATCACAGCGTCAACCCCTGCGCACTCACACGTACGAGCAATGGCTCCGAAGTTACGCACATCTGTTACGCCGTCGAGCATGATGAAAAAGGGGTCTTTGCCTTGTTCAAAAAGAAAAGGAACCATGTCTTCCGTTTTCTGATATGTCACGGGAGAGATAAAAGCAATCACTCCCTGATGATTCTTCCCTGTAATCCGGTTAATTCGCTCCACCGGCACACGCTGCACGGGAATAAACGTATCTTTCAATGCAGCAAACAGTTCTCTTGACAGGTCGCTTTGAATATCCCTTTTTATTATAATCCTGTCTATTTCTTTGCCCGCTTGTATTGCTTCTATTACGGGTCTGATACCAAAAATCAAATCTTTATTATTTATCATCATGCATCATTTTAAAGCACTTTCAATGTTTCTCATAAGTTTAATAATTCCTTGGCGTTATTCAAAGCTGCTTCCGTTAACTGTGCGCCGCTTAGCATTTGTGCGATTTCCTCCACGCGTTCGTTATCAGTCAAACGACAAACATGGCTATTGGTTTCCGATTCGTTATCTTGTTTATATACTTTGTAATGCACTTGTCCGCGAGCGGCTATTTGCGGCAAGTGAGTGATACTGATAACTTGCCGGTCTCCTTGGCTCATTTCCTGCATGATGTCTGCCATGCGGTCGGCTATTTCCCCCGAAACTCCTGTGTCTATTTCATCAAATACAATGGTCGGGAGTTGTACGGCGCTTGCTATCATGGCTTTTATGGAAAGCATCACACGGGCAATTTCGCCACCGGAAGCTACGGAAGAAATGGGCTGCAAAGCCCCGTTCTTATTGGCAGAAAAGAAGAAGTTCACGGCATCTGCTCCTGTTGTGCCGGGTTCTTTCAAATCCACCTGCACTTGGAAGCGGATATTAGGCATACCTAAGAGCACCAAGCGGTTGGACATTGCCTGTTCTACCTCACGCGCAGCGGCAACACGCCTTTGGGTAAGCTCTTCGGCTTGCTGCTTCACTTTATTGTATTGTATCTCCCGTTGTTTGGTTAGTTCTGCAATATGTTCATCAAAAGAAATAATAGCAGACAGTTTCTTTCGATAGTCTTCCGCAAGGGATATTAATTCCTCTACCGTTTGTACGCGGTGCTTTTGTTGCAGAGAATTTATCAGGTTGAGGCGTTCGTTTACTTCTTCCAAACGAACGGGATTAAACTCCGTCTTTTCACATTGACTACTGATTTCTTGGGCTTGGTCTTTGAGTTCAACGTAGCAACTCTCTATGCGTTTGGCAAATTCTTTGACAGGGGAATAGATTTTTTGAAGACCGGATAAAACAATAAGGCTCTCTTTTAGTTTAGGAAGCAATCCGCCCTCATCTGCCATTAAGATTTGTTCCACACGATAAAGTCCGACTTTGATTTCTTCGGCATGGGCAAGCAATTTCATTTCTTTTTCCAAAGAGTCCTGCTCGCCACTCGTCAAACCGGCTTCATCTAATTGCTCCAATTGGAAACGGATATATTCTTCGTCAGCTCGGTCTTGTTCTGCTTGTGCAATTAAACCTGTTAACTCTTTCTCTGTCCGTTTCCATTCGGTATAGACATCGCCATAATGTTCGAGGGCTTCGCCGTTATGTGCCAATATATCAAGCACACTCAGTTGGAAGCCTTCTTTGTTGAGCAGCAAATTCTGATGTTGAGAATGTATGTCTATCAACTGTTCGCCCAGCTCCTTCATTTGTACCAATGAAACAGGAACATCATTAATAAACGCCCGGCTCTTGCCGGAAGATTGCAATTCGCGGCGCAAGATGCATTCGTCATCATACTCCAGCTCGTTTTCTTCAAAAAAAGACCGCATCCGGTATGCGGAAACATCAAAGCAGGCTTCAATCACACATTTTGCTGCTCCCTGACGGATAGCTTTGATGTCGGCACGCTGACCTAACAGCAAACCGACAGCACCCAGAATGATGGATTTCCCGGCTCCCGTTTCACCGGTAATAACAGAAAAACCGGATTCAAAATTAATATCCAACTGCTCTATCAGTGCATAATTCTGTATGTAGAGTGAACGTAACACAGCCCTATTATAATAAATTTGCCCGTAAAGATATACATAAAGTTGGTTGCCGTATCTTCATCCAAACATTTCCCTCACCACCTCTTCCACTTTTTTCACCGGAACCAGCGTTATCTTCATTTTCTTTATATCTATTCCCTGCAAATTGTGTGCAGGCAATACAAACCTCTTAAACCCTAATTTCTCCGCTTCTCCTATCCGTTGCTCAATGCGATTCACCGAACGGATTTCTCCAGATAATCCGACTTCTCCCGCCAAACAAACACCCGCCTCCGTCGCTGCATCCATATTGGAAGAGAGTATGGCAACAATCACAGCTAAATCAATTGCCGGATCATTCACTTTCAGTCCTCCGGCAATATTCATAAACACATCTTTCTGCGCCAATTTGAAACCTGCACGCTTTTCAAGCACAGCCAACAACATATTCATCCGGTGGAGGTCAAACCCCGTTGCCGAGCGCTGCGGATTTCCATACACCGCCGAGCTGACCAAAGCCTGTGTTTCAATCAAAAAGGGACGGACTCCCTCAACGGCTGAAGCCACAGCCACTCCGCTCATGCCTTCGTGGTCTTGCGATAACAAAAATTCCGAAGGGTTTTCCACTTGTCGCAATCCGTCTTGCCGCATTTCGTAGATGCCCAATTCGGAAGTGCTTCCGAATCGATTCTTGATGCTGCGGAGAATGCGATACATATAATGCCGGTCGCCTTCAAATTGCAACACCGTATCAACGATGTGTTCCAATACTTTGGGACCCGCAATGCTCCCTTCTTTGTTGATGTGTCCGACGAGTAATACGGGTATGTGCGTTTCTTTGGCAAAACGGAGGATGGAAGCCGAACATTCACGCACTTGTACAATGCTTCCCGGTGAGGACTCAATGGTTTCCGTCGAAATGGTTTGAATGGAGTCAACAATTACTATATCCGGTCGGAGGTTTTTGATGTGTACATAGATTTGTTCCAAGGATGTTTCGCAAACGATGAAACAATCGTTTGATTGTCGGGTAATCCGGTCGGCGCGTAATTTCAACTGCCGGGCGCTTTCTTCTCCCGAAACATAAAGAATACGTTTTTCGGGCATTCGCAATACTGTCTGCAACACCAATGTGGACTTTCCTATTCCGGGTTCGCCGCCAATCAAGACTAATGATCCGGGCACTAAGCCACCTCCCAACACACGGTTTAATTCGTTATCGTGCATATTAATACGTGGTTCGTCGCCGGTCTCAATATCTTGTAAAGACACGGGGTTGTGTTCGGATATTTCAATACCGGAAAAACGCCGTCGGTTTGGAGTTTCTTTGCGTATGATTTCTTCCGTGTAAGTGTTCCATTCACCGCAAACGGGGCATTTTCCTACCCATTTGGCAGATTCCTGTCCGCAGTTTTTGCAGATATAAACAGTCTTTTCTTTCGCCATTTTCTTCTTTCTTCAATTGATGAAACAAAAGTATAAGTTTGTATTGACTATATTTGTCCGCACGACTGAAAGATTTGTTTTAATAACAACACCATGCTACCCTCGGCTGCTTACAAATATCTCTTTGTATTTTTCGCTTGGTTATTGGTTTCCGGAAGCCTGCGAGCCCAATTCGTTGATTACGGTTCCGACCCTGCACGCTTCAAATGGAACATTGTGCACACGCCGCATTATACATTGGTATATCCGCAAGGAAGTGATTCAACAGCCCGCCGTTATGTTGCCTTGTTAGAAACGATTTATCCACATCTGGGAAAAACAATCGGAATGCCCAAAAGGAAAACCTTCCCTGTGATATTACACCCTGCCAATATGTTATCCAACGGAATGGTGGCTTGGGCGCCTCGTCGCATGGAACTTATCACGACGCCTCATCCCGATATGTATCCTCAAAGTTGGGATAAACAGTTGACTACACACGAGTCCCGCCATGTCTTTCAAACGGATAAATTGACGAGAGGTATTTTCATTCCTTTGTATTATGCAGTTGGCGAGCAAGCGGCGGGAGTCTCCGGTTTTGCCGTACCCAAATGGTTTTTTGAAGGCGATGCAGTTGTTTCCGAAACAGCTTTATCGAGTAGCGGACGGGGACGATTGCCTGAATTTAATATGATATACCGTACACAAACCGTTTCCGGCAAGTCTTATACATTCGACAAATGGTTGCTCGGTTCCTATAAAGATTATACCGGCAACTATTACACGCTGGGGTATGCTCTTACGGCTTATGCCCGTTATCGATATGGGGCTGATATATGGGATAAGGTAACGAACCATTACATGCAACACATTCATGCCATCCCTCCTTTCTCAAAATCGCTGAAACATTATACAGGAACCAATACGTCGGAACTGTTCAACCAAACTTTTTCCTTTTTACAGGATGAATGGAAAAGACAAGACAGTGTGTACATAAGCAAGACCACCGGATACGAACCGGTTTACGTTTCTCCAAAAGACAAACAATATACTTCATACCAATATCCGCAAATGGCAGATGATTCGACAATCATTGCCGTGAAATCAAGTTTGCGGGATATTAACTCATTGGTTGCCCTAAAAGATGGAAAAGAAAAGCGATTGAGTTACATCGGTCGCATTAGCAGTCGCATTGTTTTAAAGCATCATCGTGTTTATTGGACGGAATATGTGCCGGGAATACGTTGGGCACATGAAAATTATTCGGTAGTAAAATACTACGATTTAAAAACCAAACGTATCGTTACGCTTACCCCTCACGGACGTTACCTGTCTCCTTCCGTTGATGCCGCCGGAAAGACTGTGGCGGTTTCGTATGTTTCGGAATCGGGTGTGAATCAAATCGTATTGATTGATGCAAACACCGGCGACCGGATTACTCATTATGATATTCCCGGAAATGCTTTTGTCAAAGAAACAGCCTTCGGGGAAGACAACAGTATAATCGCTGTGATGCTTGGGGACGACGGAATGCACATCCGGCAACTTGACAGAAGAACGAACCTCTGGAAAGAGTTATTAAATGCCGCGTATGTAAATATTACCGCACCCGTATGGCGTGGCGGCAAACTCTTTTTTGAGTCGGGTCTTAACGGAATAAACAATATCTATTGCTTGGACACGAAGACACTGGAATGCTACCGATTGACCCTGTCACGCTTCGGCGCTTTCTCTCCCACGCTGTCAGCCGACGGGAAAAGATTGTTTTATGTTGACTATCAAGCAAAAGGACATCGCATCGTTTCCGAATCTCCGGATAGCTTGGATGTGGAAGTTGCTGACTTTACCCGCCCATATCGCTTTACATTAGCGGAAACTATCAGCCGGCAAGAGCAATTTAATCTAGATACAGCCAAATTACTTTCCGGTGATTTTAATCCTAAACCGTATCGCCGGATGCCGCATCTGCTTAAGGTGCACAGTTGGGCGCCGTTCTTTTATGACGTAAACAATCTGTTGAATTTACAAACCGACGATTTGACTACCGCTGTTGAACCCGGCGCCATGATATTGTCGCAAAATACACTAAACACAGCCATAACGCAATTGGGCTGGTATTATGCCGAAGGCAAGCATCACGGCAAGCTGACATTCACTTATACGGGTTGGTACCCGGTGATTCGTCTGAATGCGGATTACGGAGGAGAAGCGTTCAATTTGATGGAGGCTCAGGCATACATTCCTTTCAATCTTACCCGCAATCACTACATAAGCGGATGGCAACCTTCGGTGACGTATTATTATAATAACAACAGGTATCGGCAGTATCAAAGTGGTAAGTTCTGCGATTTTCAATATCTGTTGACTGAATTGACGTATTACCGTTATCGGGAACGTTCCGTACAGGATATTTTTCCCCGTTGGGGAGGAAGAATCCGGCTGCAACACCTCCGAATGCCATTTAATACAGAAAACTACGGTAGTCTGTATGCCGCCCAATTCACCGGATATTTACCGGGGTTGATACCAAACAATGGGTTCATGTTGCGCTTCGGCTATCAATACCAAAATGTTGAAGGCAAAGCATTATACATCCCCATACAATTGGTAAGCGCTCCGCGTGGGCATTACTACAATTATACCACATACCGGCTATTGGCTTTTAAGAGTGATTATTCGTTCAATATCTTTCACCCCGATTGCAGCATCGGTTGGTTGGCGTATATAAAACGCATTCGAAGCAATGTGTTTTACGACTATTCTCTTAATCAGGCAGACAAGGGTAGCAATTGGACAATGCAAAGTTCATACGGAACAGATGTCATTTTCGATTGGAATGCCCTACAGACAGAGTTTCCGCTTTCAACAAGCATACGGGTCATAAAACCGGTGCAAGATTCCGGCATACGTTCGGAACTGTTATTTAGCATCAGTTTTTAGGAACTTGTTCAGAGCAACCTGTACATCCCTCCTGCTAATGCGCTCAAAACGCCTTTCATTTCGAGTTCAAACAGTATAGCATTGATTTTCTGCACAGGTATATCAGAAGTTACTACCAATTGATTGATCTGCATGTCGCCTTGCTTCTCTAATAATGACACGATTTGTTTTTCGTCTTCCGATAAATCCGGAAACAGGTTTCGTTGAATGTGTTCTGTCTTCCGGGTTGGTACATTCCAGCCCATTGTTTGTACAAGGTCTTCGGCTGACTGGATTAACATGGCTTTATTATCTCGAATCAGGCGGTTGCACCCTTGGGAATATTCGTCCGTAACTTTGCCGGGAAAGGCGAAACAATCCCGATGATAGTCGCCGGCTATTCCGGCAGTGATAAGCGAACCGCCTTTTTCCGCCGATTCCACTACAATGGTAGCATCGCTGATACCCGCTACAATGCGATTTCGGCTGACAAAATTATATTTTTCGGGGGTGGTTTCCGTAAGAAATTCTGTCAATAATCCCCCATGTTCCATCATATCAACCGCTGTTTTGCTGTGTTCCGAAGGATAAATGCGGTCAAGTCCGTGTGCCAATATTCCCACCGTTGGAAACCGGCAGGCAAGAGCGGCACGATGAACGTGAATGTCGATGCCATAAGCCAATCCACTAACCACCAATACATCCGGACAAAGGGTTTGAAGTTCTTCGAAGAAGCGGTTGCAAATCCGAATGCCATAATCGGTGGCATTGCGTGTTCCCACCATGTTGATAACATGGGGAGCGTTTAAATCTGCCGATCCTTTATAGAAGAGTACCGCAGGGGCATCGTCGCACTCACGGAGGCGGACAGGGTAGGCTTCCTCTTTTATAGTGAGGCACCGAATATGATTTTTCAGCATAAAATCGTATTCTTTTTCGGCGCGAGCTAAGGCATCCGGTGCATGTAATGTTTCCTTTATACGGGAAGGAAGCTCCGGTACTAAACGGGAAAGTTCTTCTTTGTTTTTGAATACAGACACAGCGCTGTCTGCCACACTCAAAAGACGCTTTGCCCAGACAGAGCCTATTCCGGGAACTTGTGTCAGGGCGATACTGTAAATATACTCTTCCTCGTTCATGTTTGGAAGTAAGGTGTGAAAAGCCGGTTGACTTCTTCGTTGTCGCATAAACGTCCGTTGACCGTACACACTATTTCTACAGTTGCTTTTACCGCTATTTTATGATCGCTTTTGCGAAATATATCTTGAAAGAATACATACTTAATGCCTTCTTTCTTCACATAAAGTTTGGAAATAAACTCGTCGCCACTTTTCAGGGGAGTTTTGAAAGCCATAGCAATGCGAGCTACTACCGGGTCTATCCCCTGTTTATGCCATTCGGCGAAACTCGCTCCCACAGATAGGAGAAATTCGTGTCGCGTATGTTCCAAGTAGTGTTGATAATTGGCATTATTAACAATTCCTTGAAGGTCGCATTCGTAGTCACGGACTTTGAGGGCAAGTTCGTAAATATAATTATTTATCATATAAACTTTGTTAGTCCATTACTTCTTGCAGTTACAATTTTAAAGAGCTTGTCGCTGGGACGAATCTTGTTCCCCATTTTTACAGAAAAATGTTCGCCCTGCCTGATTGTCCGTACCGATTTCAAGTCTACTTGAGCTTCTTCAAGCACAGTATATATTGCTCCGGTGGTGGGTCCAGTAATAAGCAGTTTATCACCCACATTCAGTTCTGCCGCTTCTGCCAAAAACTCAGCCACTCCGAGATTACTAAAATACTTAATTCCTTTGCCCACATATATTTTCCGTTCTATGGCTTCGGATCCATAATTTCTACTCCATTCGCCCAAACGTTGCCCCAAATAGTAGCCGTCCCAAAACCCACGATTGAAAACAGTTTTTAAACGTCCGTCCCATGCCGCAATTTTCTCATCTGTATAAGTTCTTTCTACATAAGCTTGAATGGCTTGCTTGTAGCATTCGCAAACTGTTCGCACATATTCCGGTCCGCGTGCGCGTCCTTCTATTTTGAACACGCGTACGCCAGCTTCTATCATTTTGTTGATGAAATGAATCGTCTTCAAGTCTTTGGGCGACATGATGTATTGATTGTCCACATCAAACTCCACATCGGTTTCCTTGTCTCGCACGGTATAGGCACGGCGGCATACTTGCATACAGGAGCCGCGATTGGCAGAAGCAGCCATTTCATGCAACGAAAGATAACACTTTCCTGAAACTGCCATGCACAAAGCCCCGTGGCAAAACATCTCGATGCGAATGAGTTCTCCCTTGGGACCACAGATATTTTCTTCTTTAATCCGGCGATATATTTCCGCTGTTTGATTTAAACTTAATTCACGTGCTAATACTACAACGTCGGCAAATTGTGCGTAAAACACTAATGCTTCCGTATTGGAAATGTTCAGTTGGGTAGAAAGATGGATTTCTTGTCCGATTTGACGCGCATATTTCATCACTGCTACGTCGGCAGCGATAACGGCAGAAATACCGGCTACTTTGGCGGCATCCACAATGCTGCACATCAACGGCAGATCTTCGTCATAAATAATGGTATTGACGGTGAGGTAGCTTTTCAATCCGTTTTCAGTGCAAATTTGCGCAATATCATGCAGGTCGTCTATCGTAAAGTTGTTTGACGAACGTGCGCGCATATTCAAATGTTCTATACCGAAATAAACGGAATCGGCTCCTCCCTGAATGGCGGCAGCAAGGGAATCACGGGAACCGACGGGAGCCATTATTTCAAAGTCTTGTATCAATACAAAAATCTATGACTGTGTTTCTGTTAAATAGAAAAGCGAGCAAATATAATTAATTCTCTTTGTTTCTAACCTTACCCCCTCCTATAACTTTCATCTTGCATTCCACCGTCATACTTCCAGTATGCAACCGTCTTAGCTTCGGTATGGAACTTGCATACTCGCGTATGGAACTGGCATACGCCAGTATGCAACCGTCATAATTCCGGTATGCAACCGCCATATTCAAAAAGAATTGCTTTGCAGTGTTAATAGCGCAGTCCGCAGGGGCGTTAGAGATTGTAGCGAAAATGTTTTGTTGACGAGCTTGCGAGGCAAGAAAGATTGTAGCGGAAAGCTCGACCCCGCCGGGGGAACGCCCTGATTGAGTTGAAAGTTAAAAGTGAAGAGTGGCAAATGGAAAATTTTTGAGTTTATCTAATTGCACTACGGGTTATAAGCTATATATTTGTGAAGTAAACATGTGGATATAATATAATACGAAAATGGCGAAAAACAGCTTACGAAAGAGTCGGCAAACAATTTTTGAACAGATAAAAAAGATAGATGCCGACGGACAAGAATATTGGACTTCGCGGGAACTTGCTAAAGTGTTGGAATACACTGATTATAGAAATTTTTCTTCGGTAGTAGAAAAAGCGAAAATTGCCTGTAAAAACAGCAGCCAAAAGGTGGAATATCATTTTGTTGATTTCACCGATATGATAGAAATCGGAAAAGGCGGGAAAAGACAAGTGGAATCTACCCGATTTTCCCGCTATGCGTGTTACCTTATTGTACAAAATGCAGACCCAAACAAAGAAATTGTAGCACTCGGTCAGAGCTATTTTGCCGTCCAAACACGTATCGCCGAAATCAAACAATCTGAAGGCTATAATGCACTCTCCAGTGAAGAAGAAAAGCGATTGTTCTTACGCCATGAAATGATGCGGCAGAATGTTCAGTTAGCGGATGCAGTTAAAGAAGCCGGCATTATTAATGCGGGAGATTATGCTACTTTTCAAGACTACGGTTATCAGGGATTGTACGGCGGTTTCAAATTGAAAGAAGTTCATCAATTGAAGAAGCTGGGGAGAAACCAAAACTTGCTCGACCACATGGGGAGCACTGAACTTGCCGCTAACCTTTTCCGCACGACTCAGACAGAGGACAAACTTCGTAGAGAAAACGTAAAGGGGAAAAAGAAAGTCTGTCAAACCCACTATGAAGTGGGCGCAAAAGTCCGCCATACTATTGAGGAACTTGGCGGCTTGATGCCTGAAAATCTTCCTGCGTTGGAAAGCATTAAGAAAATCGAAGAAAAAGAAAAAATGTTAGGTAAAAAAAGACAAAACAATAACTTATAAACATACTTTTATACCGGCCACTTCTCTTTTAACAATTCTTCTAATTTTCGGAATTCATCCCGATATTGTGCTGCTTCGATGAATTCCATTTTTTTTGCGGCATTGTGCATTAACTTACGGTTACGTTCAATGCTTTTCTCTAATTGCGCTTTGCTCATATATTGAACAACCGGATCGGCTGCAATATTCGGTTTCTCCGGTTCAATGTATGCTTTATGTAATGCTTCATTTGTACCAAAGACAGCTAAATTACGGGCTTTCCTAATTTGTTGCGGAGTGATACCGTTTGCTTCGTTGTAAGCCAATTGTTTCTCTCTGCGGCGGTTGGTTTCATCAATAGTCAGTTGCATACTATCCGTTATTTTATCGGCATACATAATGACCTTTCCATTAATATTTCTAGCGGCACGTCCTGCTGTTTGAGTGAGTGAACGATGGGAACGTAAAAAACCTTCTTTATCGGCATCCAAAATAGCGACAAGCGAAACTTCGGGTAAGTCAAGTCCCTCACGCAAAAGGTTAACCCCAATCAATACATCGTAAATCCCCTGCCGTAAGTCGTCCATTATCTTTATTCTTTCCATTGTATCCACATCACTATGGATATAGTTGCAACGAACGTTATTGTTTAACAGATATTCAGCAAGTTCTTCCGCCATTCGTTTTGTCAAGGTAGTAACAAGCACACGCTCTTTCTGTTCGGTGCGAAGTTGTATCTCCTCCATTAAATCGTCTATCTGATTCATAGAAGTGCGCACTTCTATGACCGGATCAAGCAATCCTGTGGGACGAATAACTTGGTCAATTACAACACCACCCGATTTCATTAATTCATAGTCAGCCGGCGTAGCGCTAACGTAGATTACTTGCTTGACCAATGCTTCAAACTCTTCAAACTTCAGCGGGCGATTATCCATCGCAGCAGGCAGGCGGAAACCATATTCCACAAGATTTGTTTTGCGCGCACGGTCGCCTCCATACATAGCACGTATTTGAGGAACACTGGCATGGCTTTCGTCAATCACCATAAGGAAATCTTCGGGAAAGAAATCAAGCAGGCAATAGGGACGAGTTCCCGGTTCACGCCCGTCAAAATAGCGCGAATAATTCTCAATACCCGAACAATGTCCTAATTCCCGCAACATCTCCATGTCATAAGTTACCCGTTCGTGGAGGCGTTTCGCTTCGTACGTTTTACCTATAGACTCAAAATAAGCCACTTGCTTAGCCAAATCATTTTCTATCTCATGAATAGCGCTAAACATCGTCTCCTTGTTCGTCATAAACAAATTGGCAGGATATATTTTGTAATAATCATAAGAGCCGGCAGTGATGCCGTTGAGAGGGTCTATTTCTTCTATTCCGTCTATCTCGTCTCCCCAGAATATTATCCGCAAAATATTATCCGAATAAGCAAGGGATATGTCCACCGTATCACCTTTCACACGGAAATTACCACGATTCAAATCTATATCATTACGCACGTAAAGACTGTCAACCAACCGACGAAGGAGGACATTTCGATTCAGCATGTTGCCCTTTTTCACGTCAATAACATTGTTGTAAAAGTCTGCCGGATTTCCCATACCGTAAATACAAGATACGGACGATACTACTATCACGTCCTTTCGTCCTGAAAGGAGAGACGAAGTGGCAGCCAAGCGTAGTTTATCAATCTCATCGTTAATAGCAAGGTCTTTTTCTATATATGTGTCGCTGCCCGGTAGATAAGCCTCCGGTTGGTAATAATCATAATAAGATACATAATATTCCACGGCATTATGCGGAAAAAAACTCTTAAACTCACTGTAAAGCTGTGCTGCCAACGTTTTATTATGGCTTAATACCAACACCGGCTTATTAATGTTTTTGATAACATTGGCTATGGTGAATGTTTTTCCGGAACCGGTTACCCCCAAAAGAGTCTGTGCGGGAGTTCCCTGAAAAACCCCCGCCGTAAGTTGAACAATGGCTTCGGGTTGGTCACCTGTGGGGTAATAGGCAGAGGTTAATTCAAAATCCATATTTAATTTATCTTTTCGTGCATACAATTTGGTTTTCAAATTCCAAACTGATGCGCGAATAAGTATTCCATCCTACGTTATTAAGTGCTTTGAGGTAAAACCTTTTCAGATGATCGAATTTCTGTTCCAATCTATCAGCTGTTCCCAAAAAAATAATATGTTCACCTACGCGTGGCACCAACTCTATTTCTCTTTTAGGAAGTATGTTGATTTGTTCTATCTGTGCATTCCAGAATTTGTTCTCATACAAAAACAGCCCAAGTTTGTATAAGTTATTTGTGGCGAAAGGCTTATCCACATATCCCGTTACTACGGGCAGGTGGGCGATGCTTTTTATATTTGCCGGCATCACCTTTCCCTTGTTATCAATGTAGTAGTTTTCGCCGTTATGACTCATGATGCGGAGTATCGGTATGCGCTGATTAATTTCTACACATAACTTGCCACTAAACGTTTTATAACATTCCACTCTATCAATAAGAACGTGTTTGGATAGTGTTTCTTCAATGGCGCGGGTATTCACTTTGTCCATCGGTTTGTCTTTGGGCGTTAATTTTGCCCGTTGGAGTATGTTCGCAATCTCACGTTTGGTAACAAACCCTGCATTTACCGAATCCTTTATAACCAATATAACATCGCAACAGACCGTATTTTCAATTCTATGCGTAAAAGATACTACGGCTATAACGATGTATGCTGTAAAAATCAATACGCCCGTTTGTGCTATTCGCTTTTTTATTTTCCTTCTTCTATCTTCTTCCATACGGACTACCGATTTTCTAACATTTGTGTGATAGCGGGAACGTAGTCTTCTATGTCACCCGCACCCAGCGTAATAAGTACTTCAATGTCTTTGGATGCTAATACTTTTACTATATCTTGTTTAGAACACATGCTTTTTTCAATGTCCGGACGAAGTCGGTCGTAAATCAATTCGATAGTTACTCCCGAAATGGGGAGTTCTCTTGCCGGATATATGTCAAGCAAAATCACTTCATCAGCCAAAGAAAGTGATGTGGCGAACTCTTCATAAAAGTCGCGAGTACGGGTATATAAATGAGGTTGGAATACTGCTGTTATCTTTTTCCCTGCATACAATTCGCGAACAGACAGCAGACACTGCCGGATTTCGGAAGGATGATGAGCATAATCACTCAGGAAAACCATTTTATCGTTCTTGACCTTAAAATCGAATCGGCGGTCAACCCCTCGGAAACTTGCCATTCCGCGTTTTATTTCTTCGGCACTAACTCCATTTAAATAAGCAAGAGCCATAGCTGCCACACCGTTTTCAATATTAATATTTACAGGAACACCTAACTGTATATCGGTAATACGGGTATCAAAAACAACGAAATCAAAAAATATCTCCCCATTTCCGACACGGATATTTTCAGCGTGAAAGTCTCCTTCATCTCTGGAATAAGTATAGATACACACTCCATCCTTAACTTTAGGTTGCATTTTGATGCCTTTACGGATAAGCAAACACTTTTCAATGAGTCCTGTGTATATTTCAAATCCTTCGAGATATGCTTCTTTTGTTCCATAAACATCCAAATGGTCGGGGTCGGTTGCAGTAATAATTGACATATACGGAGTCAACCTATGAAAAGAACGGTCGAACTCGTCAGCTTCAATTACTGTATAAGGACTTTCTTGTGAAAGTAATAAGTTTGTATTATAGTTTTTGGAAATGCCCCCCAAAAAAGCAGTACAACCTATATGGGATTGATACAGTAGATGAGCAAGCATAGTTGATGTGGTAGTTTTCCCATGAGTGCCTGCCACACATAGTCCTTTGCTCGAACGAGTGATAGCACCCAACACTTGCGATCGTTTTTGAATTTCAAAGCTATTGACACGAAAATACACTAATTCCACATGGGTTTCAGGCACGGCAGGAGTCCATACCACCAGTGTATGGTCTTTATCCATACATGCAAGTGGAATAAGGGAGATATTTTCTTCATAATGTATTTGTACGCCTTCGTTTATCAATTGCTCGGTTAATTCGCAAGGAGTGCGGTCATAACCAGCTACCGTTTTCCCTTTTGAAAGAAAATAACGGGCAAGGGCACTCATACCAATACCCCCTATACCAACGAAATAAACGGACTCTATATTCATTTCAACCCATATTAGTTATTCATCACCAATTTAAAAACTTCTTTGGCTATGATATTCGCCGAATCGGACAAAGCCAAAGCAGCAATATTTACGTGCAATTTATTTAAAATTTCCTTATCGTGAACAACTTTTATCACCATCGACAATAGTGTTTCGTTTACTTCCGAATCCCTCACATATATGGCAGCTTGTTTGTTAACCAGAGCCATTGCATTTTTTGTCTGATGGTCTTCGGCAACATTAGGCGAGGGAACCAGAATAACCGGTTTCTGCAACAAGCAAAATTCCGAAATAGAACCTGCTCCCGCCCGTGAAACGATTAAATCTGCCACACCATAAGCAGTTGCCATATCTTTAATGAAGTCGGTAATATGCAAATTAGATATTGTACCAACCTTTTCTACTGCTGCAACCACCTGCTCGTGATATATTTTCCCTGTTTGCCAAATAAATTGCACCTCAGTAGCAGAGCGAATCAGTTCCATTTGATTCATTAAGCACTGATTAATAGAACGCGCACCCAAACTACCTCCCAGAATTAATACCGTTTTCTTGCTTGGGTCAAAACCATATATGTGTAATGCCTCATCGCGGTCTATATGATGTCCAAGTAATCCTTGACGAACAGGATTACCCGTCAATATAATCTTATCAGAGGGGAAAAACTTTTCCATACCAGCATACGCCACGCATATCTTGTTAGCTCTCTTTGCCAATAGTTTATTAGTGACCCCGGCATAAGAGTTTTGTTCTTGTATGAGCGTGGGAATCTTCATCATTTGAGCAGCTTTCAGTACCGGAGCACTCGCATAACCACCTACTCCCACTACTACTTGTGGGCGGAACTCCTTAATAATACGACGGGCTTTCCGTTGACTTTTCAACAGTCTGAAAAGTACGGAAAAATTTCTCCACAAACGCTTCCTGTCAAACCCGGCTATAGGCAAGCCGATTATTTCATATCCGGCATCCGGTACCCGTTGCATCTCCATCCGCCCTTCTGCACCAACAAAAAGAATTTCCGTACCGGGATGCTGCTCTTTAATAGCATTGGCAATGGAAATAGCCGGAAAAATATGTCCTCCCGTCCCACCGCCACTGATAATAATTCTTATTGCATGGTTCATGTTCTTTGAATTAATCGTTTAGTAATTCGCTATCGTTGTTCAATGCTTGGGCAGTGGGACCTACAGGTCCTATTTCGTTAACAGCCGTTTCGCTGTCTTCTGTTTCCGGACCGGTAACTGTCTGTCGTTCCAAGCTTTCGGTGTAGCGGCTTACGGCAAGTATCATTCCGATACATACGCAGTTCACAATGGTTGCTGTGCCTCCCTTACTAATCAACGGCAATATTTGTCCGGTAACGGGAAACAACCCGACAGCCACCATCATATTCAACATTGCTTGCGACACCATCATTAATGCAATTCCCAATACTAAGAAGGCGGGAAATGTCCGGTCGCATTTATTGACTATACGCCCCGCTCGAATCAATAACCAAATGTAGAGAAGCACAACAAATATCCCCCCAGCCAATCCCAATTCTTCAATAATAATAGCATAAATAAAGTCGGAAAACGCCTGACTGAGAAAATCGCGTTCAACGGAATTACCGGGACCGATACCTATTACATGACTGGTGGCAATAGCTATATTCGCATGAGCTGTTTGTGCATATTTATCAACATCAAACTGCATCGGAGAAACCTTTTCGTCATTTACAAAAGTTGTAACACGGCTTTTCCAAGTCTCAAAGCGATGGAAAAAAGGCATATCGCTTTTAACAGAGCCCAACGCAAAAACCCCTCCGCCTAATAAAATAAAAAGACCTACAACCATGAGCAACTTCTTTGCGGGTATATGCCCAACAAACATCATCATCATCACAACACCCAAAAGCAACATTGCCGTCGAAAGGTTCTCGGGCGCAATCAGAAAGCAAATGATAAATGTCCTTATCATTATCCGTTTAAATACTCTTTCTTCGTTATCTTCGGACGACTTTTGGGACAAAGTACGGGCTACGATTACAATCAATGCCAATTTAGCTACTTCCGAAGGTTGAAATTGGATACCGAAAAAATTCATCCAACGGGCAGCCCCATTTACACGACCGTCCATAAAATATCCCATAATCGTTGTTAGTATCAAAAGTATAACCGATAGGGGATAGAGTAATGTTGGGAACACTTGAAACCATTTATAATGAATATTGTGGACAAAAATCATAGCAATTACCCCTACTATCAGATAAACGCAATGTTGTGTAATCGGTTCCCAATGATTACCGCTCTTATAAGTCAACATGCCGGAAGCACTAAAAACTTCGATAATGGAAATGACACAAAGAAAAAGGAAAATAACCCAAATTACTTTGTCACCTCTGAAGATGTTTCTGATTAAGTCCATACTTTAGATTTAATATCGTTTAAAGCTCCCTCACATATTTCTTAAACTGGTCTCCTCTATCCTCGTAATTCTTAAACAAATCAAAACTGGCACAACAAGGACTAAGTAACACCGTCTCCCCTCTCTTTGCCAACCGATAACCAGCATCTACTGCATCTTTCATGCTTTGTACATCGACTGTGAGTAAACCAAAATGGTCGAAAAAGTCGTGTAACTTTCTATTATCCATTCCTAAATATATCAATGCGGAACATTTCTCGCGTACTAATTTTTCTATTTCGGTATAATCATTACCCTTATCCGTTCCGCCCAAGATAAGTACTGTCTTTGTGCGCATACTTTGCAGTGCATACCAGCAAGAATTGACATTGGTTGCTTTCGAATCATTGATAAAATCAATGCCCCGCACACGCGCTACCTTTTCCAAGCGATGCTCCACTCCTTTGAAATCGGAGAGAGCTTTGCGAATATTTTCTTTGGTAATACCGGACAAGTTAGCTGATATTCCAGCAGCGAGGGAATTATATAGATTATGAGTTCCGATTAAAGCAAGCTTTTCCTGTTCCATATTAAAAGCTATGGGTTCATTGATGATTATCTCATTATCTTCCGCGTAGGCAATAGAACCACATTCTTTTACTGCAGAAAAAGGATAGAGGTGTGCACAAATACCGTGCTTGCCCAATTCTGTTTTAATAATTGGGTCATCGTTCCAAAAAATAAAGGCATCTTCCGGCGTTTGGTTTTGCGTGATACGAAACTTGGCATTCACATAGTTTTGCATGTCATGATTGTATCTATCCATGTGGTCAGGGGTAATATTCATGAGTACAGCAATATTGGCACGAAAGTCGTACATATTGTCCAATTGAAAACTACTCAATTCTACCACATAATAATCCTTATCTTTTTCAGCTACCTGCAAAGCCAAACTTGTTCCGATATTCCCAGCTAAACTGACGTTCAGCCCCGCACTTTTGAATATATGGTAGATGAGGCTCGTTGTTGTGGTCTTTCCGTTGCTTCCGGTGATGCAAATCATTTTGGCATTGGTATATCGTCCGGCAAATTCTATTTCGGAAATGATGGATATGCCTTGTTCCCGCAGTTGTAAGACAAGCGGCGCATCGTTTGGAATACCTGGACTTATGATTACTTCATCGGCATTTAATATCTGTTTTCCGGTATGTTGCCCTTCCTCCCAAGCAATATTATAGCTATTCAAAAGTTCTTTGTATTTATCTTTAATAAGATATTTATCGGAAACATACGTATCAAATCCTTTTACTTTTGCTAGGACAGCAGCTCCTGTACCACTTTCGCCAGCTCCCAAAATAACAATTCTGCTCATGGTATCAATCTGCTAATTATCTTATTTTTAATGTTATAATCGTTATCGCTGCCAATACAATGCTTACAATCCAAAAACGGACGGTAATTTTCGATTCGTGAAACACATTGCCTGCTCCTTTGAATACATAAGAACAATTGGGGTCGAGCTGTGACAGACTAGTGCGAAAATGGTCATGAATAGGCGCCCGTTTAAATATGCGTTGGCATATTCCCTTCTTTTTACCTCGTCTAAAATAATGAATCTGCATAATCACAGACAGGCTTTCTATCAAGAAGATTCCACAAAGAACCGGTATTAACAGTTCTTTGTGAATGACGATAGCAAACACGGCAATGATACCGCCGATTGTCAAACTCCCCGTATCGCCCATGAATATTTGTGCCGGAAAGGCGTTGTACCACAAAAAGCCGATAAGCGAACCAATAAAAGCACAGATAAAAACAACCAATTCTTCACTTCCGGGTATATACATAATATTCAAATAGCTTGCAAACTCTATGTGTCCGGATACATAAGCCAAGATACCCAACGTCAGCCCGATAATAGCAGAATTTCCTGCTGCCATTCCGTCCATTCCATCATTTAAATTGGCTCCATTGGACACTGCCGTTACCACTAAGATGGTGACAAGGATAAAAAGTATCCACCCTGCTTCTTGGGCATGTTCACCCAAAAAGCCGACAACACTGGCATAATCCAAATTATTGTTCTTCAAGAACGGTATGGTAGTTTTGGTCGATTTAATGTCTTTGACGGCATGAACCACTTCCACTTCTTCCGTTATTTTTGTTATCCTGATATTTTCCCGAATAACCATGTTCGGACTGAAATAAAGCGTCAATCCGACAATCAATCCTAAGCCCACTTGCCCGATAATTTTGAACTTACCGTGCAACCCCTTTTTGTCTTTTTTAAATATTTTGATATAGTCGTCCAAAAAGCCAATGCTTCCCAACCAAACGGTAGTAATAAGCATCAAAATCATATAGATATTATGCAATTTCCCTAACAACAGGCAAGGAATTAAAATAGATACAATAATGATAACTCCCCCCATACTCGGCACTTCGGTTTTGTTCACGCCAAAAGGGTCTATCTCAACACTACGTTGTGTTTCTACAATCTGTTTACGCCTTAGAAAACGAATAAAGTATTTACCGAAAATAGCCGATATAAGCAATGATAAAATAATTGCCATCAATGCGCGAAACGAAATGTAAATAAAGACTCCTGCCCCGGGTATATCGAATCTTTGAAGCCACTGAAACAAATAGTATAGCATATATAATGGTTTTATTCTTAATTAAAGAAAACATCTTTTACCACTTCCTTATCGTCAAAGTGATGTTTGACACCCTTTATGTCTTGATAGTCTTCGTGTCCTTTGCCTGCTATCAGTATTACATCACCCGGCTGCGCCAGCATACAAGCTGTGCGAATAGCTTCTTTACGGTCAATAAAGCATATTGTTCTTTTCTTGTCTTCAACATCCAATCCTGCCAACATATCGTTAATAATATCTTGTGGCTCTTCAAAACGGGGATTGTCGGAAGTAATGATAACACGGTCGCTGCCTCGCACAGCTTCTTTAGCCATAAGAGGGCGTTTGCCTTTGTCACGATTACCACCGGCTCCTACTACAGTGATTATCTTTTCTTTATTTAATGAAGCATCATGTATGGCATTCAATACATTGACCAAAGCGTCCGGCGTGTGAGCATAATCCACAATAGCAACAATACCTTGCGGAGAACGTATAAATTCAAAACGTCCCGCTACGGGATGCAAGGTGCTGAGTGCCACTAAAACTTCCTCTTCTTTCCTACCCAACAACACAGCGGCTCCAAATACAGCTAAAAGATTGGAAGCATTGAACTTTCCAATGAACTGTACGACTAACTCTTTACCATTGAACTCTACTGACATACCCTCAAAGTGAGATTCGATTATCTTCCCCTTGAAGTCACCCAAACTCCGCAAAGAGTAAGTATATATACGCGAATGGGTGTTTTGTACCATGACTGTTCCGTTCTTATCATCCACATTAACCAAACTGAACGCTTTCTTCGGCATATCATCAAAGAATTTTTTCTTAGCATTCAGATAGTTTTCCACTGTTTGATGATAATCCAAATGGTCGCGTGTTAAATTGGTAAAAATCCCTCCGGCAAAGTTCAACCCGCTTATGCGCTTTTGGACAATAGCATGAGAACTGACTTCCATAAAGACGTACTTGCATCCTTCGTCCGCCATACGACCTAAGAGTTTATTCAATGTAATGGGGTCTGGGGTAGTATGGTCAGCAGGTACAGGTTCATCGTCAATATAATTACACACGGTGGATATAAGCCCAGCTTTATAACCCAGATAACGGAATGTATCGTAAAGCAGTGTAGCAATGGTAGTTTTCCCATTTGTACCCGTTACTCCCACTAACTCAAGTTTGGCAGTCGGATTGCCGTAAAAAACAGTAGCAAGTCTTCCTACGACATCTTCACTATCTTTTACATGAATATACGTAATGCCTTCAACGAGATTAGCGGGTAATGCTTCACAAATAACAGAAACGGCTCCTTTTTCGATAGCGGCGGATATATAAACGTGTCCATCTGCTTGTGTCCCCTTTACGGCAACGAATAAATGCCCCTGTTCAATCCGGCGAGAATCCATATTTATTCCCGCTATTTCTATATTCCGGTTGCCGATAACTTCAACAGGGTGAATTGCACTCAACAATTTTTCGAGTTCCATAATTCTATTTCAATTGAACTGTAACTGACTGTCCTCTTTTTATCAATGCACCTTCGGGAATGGATTGCTTGCAGGCTTTGCCCACACCTATAAGCGACACTTTCAATCCTTTGCTCTCCAATAAATAAACAATGTCTTTGGCTCCCATACCGATTATATCGGGCATAAAGTCACGCAAGAAGCTTGCTTGTTCTTCTAACGTAACTTCTTCCGAACCGTCCGTAGCCCGTCCCCATATTTCTTCCTTCGTTCCGGCTGAGAATTTCGTTTTCGATTTTATCTTCAAACCGTCCAGCACCGTTTTGGCTTCCGTCATTTCGCCACGTGTAACTTTCGGAATGATTATGCTGCCGGTATCAATAGCGCTTTTTATGTTCAATACCAAGTTTTTGGCATATATTCTTTCGGCTATTTTTCCGAAAACACTTCCCGCCATCAACCCTCCGGAAGCAGGCGCTCCCAACTTTTGAATCACTACAATACCGCTATATTGCGGAGCTTCGGAAGGGAAATACCCACAAAAACTAACTAAATAATCTACAGTATTATCACTCTTGTAACCTATCGAACCTTTGGATATTTGTGCCGTTCCCGTTTTGCCCGAAATATTGAATTGTTCGGAACCTGCCGGTTTGCCGATTCCTTGACTGACTGCCATTTGAAGTATATTTCGGATTTTTGTCAAAGTTTCCGAAGAACAGATAGCAGGGTTGATCACCTCCGGCGGATATTCTTTTATTACATCTCCGCCACGCGTAACTCTTTCCACAAATTTGGGTTTCACCATTACTCCGTTGTTAGCAATGGCATTATAAAAGGTCAGCAGATTGATGGGGGGGATTTGTGTTTCGTACCCGATACTCATCCACGGCAACGCGGTTTTCGACCAAGGTCCATCTTTGGGACGGCGGATGTTGGGTATTCCTTCGCCGGGTATTTGCAGATTAAGCGGTTCATTCAAGTTCATGCGGTACAATCCTTCCACAAACTTATCAGGATTATTCCCATAGTGCTTTTCTATTAACGTGGATACACCAATATTGGAGGACATTGCCAAGATTTCAGGAACAGTCAAATAATGATACCCACCCTTTTGCCAATTATGGTCTCTCATTTCGCTCCCGTGTATCATCTTTATGCCATTGCCTGTATCCACTCCATCTTGCAACGTTATTTTGCCATCTTCGAGGGCTACCATGATGGAAGCTGTTTTGAATATGGATCCCGGTTCCATCATGTTACTAATAGCTCCGTTGCGCGATTCCCTATACTGACCGTTACGGTTTTTCGTCATATTGACGATTGCTTTCACGTTTCCGGTTTTTACCTCCATCAACACCACAACACCTTCAGTGGCATCCAATTCTTTCAATTTATCCAACAAAGCCTTTTCGCAAATATCCTGCATACTGACGTCAATAGAAGTTACCACATCATAACCATCCACAGCAGGTCTTTTTTCCACATCAAGGTATCTGTTCTTTATCTTTTGCCGGCGGGTAAGTCCCGGCTTACCTCTTAAAAGAGAGTCGAAAGCCAATTCAATGCCGTTCTTTGCACCGTTGGTTTTATCGCCGTACACTTCGCCAAATGTACGGGCTGCCAATGAACCAAACGGTTTTTTACGCCGATTGACACTCTTTTCGTAAAACCCGTTTTTAAACTTATGCAGACCAAAAAAGGGTATTTCACGTACTTTCTTATATTTCTCGTAAGATATTTGCCGGGGATAGATAAGACATCTGCGATTTTTTTCTTTGCGACCATTGAGTATGCATTGCTTAAATTCTGCTGCACTTCTGTCTAGGAATATTTTATGCAGGCTTTCGCAAATTGTATTGATATGATTCATCAGCAAGGTATCATTGAGAAGAAAACCTTCCGCCTGAAAGTCCATAAGAATATAAAACTCAGGCAATGAACCCGCCATCAATTTTCCGTCCGATGAGATAATATTTCCGCGTGTAGGTTCTATAGACACGTCTTCTTTAACGAAACGATTTGCCACATCTTGCCAATATTGCCGTTCAGCAAACATGATGAAGCATACTTTGACAACAATAGCTATTCCCACAATTCCCGTTATCAGGAGCACAAAGAAATAGCGAAGCATTATGTCTTTTTTGTGTACTGCCATTATTTACCTAACCACATTATTTGTTATTTTATCAAATACGGCGGACTTGTCGGCGTTTGCAAATCACTCCCTTTTTCGGAAATATATTCTTCGATGCGTGACTGCCTTGTTTGTTCCAGCAATTCGGAGCTACGAGTCAGGACATCATATTTGATATTGGTCAAATCGTGTTTTAATTTATCTAATTCAAGCATTTCCTTTTGGCAAGCATACCGGTTATGAATATAGAATATGACAAAAGCCAACGTCAAGCTTAATATTCGTATATGCCGCATTAAGAAATCAGTAGCCCAAATATCTCCTAACAAAAAACTCCGCAAAGCCGATTTCTTTTTACTTATTTTCCTTTTCCCCATATCTCATCTCTGTATATTACTTCTTTTCAGCAACTCTCAGTTTAGCACTACGTGAACGTGGATTTCGTTCTATTTCTTCCTGATTGGGAACAATTACTTTGTGATACATTGGGCTAAAAGAAGTCCGGCGGTTTCCGAAAAAATCTTCCTCTACCTTCCCTTCTATATTTCCCGTTTTCATAAAGTTTTTTACCTGCCTATCTTCCAATGAATGATACGTAATAATCACCAAGCGTCCTCCGGGGTTCATGACTTCGTCCGCAGCAACAAGCAGCTCCGTCAATGCTTCCATCTCACGGTTTACCTCCATACGAAGAGCCTGAAACACTTTGGCTAATTCCTTTTTCTCGCGCTCATGTCCGAAAAGCGGCTTGATTGTTTCCAAGAAATCAGCAATCGTCCCTATTTTTCGTTTATTGCGCGCTACACAGATAGTTGATGCCAGCTTACGGCTATTCTTAAGTTCACCATACATAAAAAAGACATTAGCCAACCGCTCTTCTTCATAATTATTCACTAAATCGGCGGCAGTAATGCCTGTACGTTTATTCATCCGCATATCCAAGTCGCCTTCAAAACGGAAGGAAAACCCGCGCTCTTTATCGTCAAAATGATGTGATGACACACCGAGGTCTGCCAATATCCCATCTACTTTTTTTATATTATGATAACGCAAAAAATTTCGCAGATACCGAAAATTGCTGCGTACAAATGTAAAGCGTGAATCATTCGGAATATTCTGCTCGGCATCTCCGTCTTGGTCAAAGCCCAACAGTTTTCCTTTTTCATCCAAACGCAAAAGTATCTCCTGCGAATGCCCTCCTCCTCCAAAAGTAACGTCAACATATATACCTGACGGACGGATATTCAATCCGTCAACACTCTCTTTTAACAACACCGGCACATGATATGTTGTGTCTTTGTTCATTTTAAATGCCTGCTTTATTCATCCGGTGTTCCGTTGCCACTCATCAGTTTTTCCAATTCCACGCCAAACACTTCCGGCAACATAAAGGGTTTCTCTGTTTTTTCTTTCGACCAAATTTCAATTTTGTTTCCCACTCCGATAAATCGAATATCGGTTTGGATGCCTGCCAATTGCAAATAACGTTTATTAATCAGTATTCTGCCGCTGCTGTCGGGTATAAGTACTTCCAAGTCGCTCATGTATTGACGTAGAATATGTTGGTGGCTTCCTTTCCATTTATTCATTCGAAGAAGCAATTCGTCCAACTCTTCGTTCCATACGGATTCGGGGTAAAGCACCAAGCAATCCTGAAACAGGTCTTTGCGCATAATAAGTTTTTCTTCGGAAACGGTTGTTAGTTGTTTCCGAAAGTGCGCGGGAATAAAAACTCTGCCTTTTGTATCTGTTTTTGCTTCAATATTGCCGAAGAAACGCATCATTTACCTTAGTAATAGCTAATTGACGGTAAAAGTATGTAATTCCCTCCACATTCCCCCACATTTTTCCACCAAAATGTAATTAACAAGTTTTCAACACTTCATTTTACAATCACTTCATTGATAATGAAACCCTTTTCGAAGTATTTTATGGGTGGGGAAAGGTTATAGAAAGTTATCCCGCTAGTTGCGCAACCGCTTATGGATTATCCCCGCATTTTGTCCGATCCCTCTGCCGGAACTTGCTGATTCCGCACTTTCTTCGCATATTTGATAGCTGAATTGATAGCTTTCATCCAGCGTTCCACCGTCAAACTTCCGTATGCTTCCTTGATATTCCGGTTTGCCACCGGCATAGTCCCCTTTGGTATATAGCAAATGAGTCGTATGGTATATACCATACGGGGTGTTTGGTATATACCAAACGGGAATTATGCAACCGTCTTAGCTCTCGTTTGCAACCGTCATACTCCAGTATGCAACTGTCATACTCGCGTTTGCAACCGTCATAATTCCGGTATGCCACCGCAGGGGCATTAGGGATTTTAGCGAAAATCCTTGGTTGACGAGCTTGCGAGGCAAGAAAGATTGCAGCGGAAAGCCCGACCCGTCAGGGGAACGCTCTGATTGAGTGGAAAGTGGAGGGTTGAAAGTGAAAAGCGGAATTTTCGGATAAGCCTTTCTCTTGTCAATTAATTAGATAACTTTGCCTCAAAAATATACTATGATTCCAATAGTAAGCATCATCATGGGCAGCACTTCCGACCTCCCTGTTATGGAGCAGACTGCTCAATTCCTAAACGACATGCAAATCCCTTTTGAGATGCATGCCTTATCGGCGCACCGCACGCCGGAAGCTGTAGAGGAATTTGCCAAAAATGCCTCTTGCAGAGGTATCAAAGTCATCATTGCCGCCGCAGGAATGGCTGCGCACTTGCCCGGAGTAATAGCCGCTTCTACCGACATACCTGTTATCGGAGTGCCAATCAAGTCCACGCTCGAAGGTATAGACGCCCTCTTGGCTATTGTTCAGATGCCTCCCGGCATCCCCGTAGCCACTGTAGGCATCAATGGAGCGCTGAATGCCGGTATTCTCGCTGCACAAATACTCTCCCTGGAAAGCATCGATATAAAACAAAAACTGATAATATACAAAGAGGGTTTGAAGGAGAAAATCCTTAGAGTTGATGAAGAATTGAATGCGCGAAAATATGAATACAAGGTATAATGTGAATCATGTTTCCATTCAACGTTATAATTGCGTAAGCTTGTCCAACAAATAATAATCCAATATAGTCATAGCAGCCATCGCCTCAACAACAGGCACTGCGCGCGGCAATACACAAGGATCATGACGACCGCGGGCGTGTAGCGTAGTGTCTTTTCCATCCACATTGACCGTATGCTGCTCCATCAGTACAGTGGGAACAGGCTTAAACGCCACTCGGAAAAAAATATCCTGTCCGTTACTGATACCGCCTTGAATGCCACCCGAATGATTGGTAAGGGTCTGAATACGTCCCTTGTTATTAAAAAAAACATCATTTTGTTCGGAACCCTTTAGCTTCAACCCGCTAAATCCGTCGCCATACTCAAATCCCTTAGCCGCATTAATGCTCAACATGGCACTGCCAAGAGCTGCGTGGAGTTTTCCAAACGCCGGCTGTCCCAAACCTATCGGACAACCTTTGATAACACAAGTTATCACTCCTCCTATCGTATCACCCGCTTGTTTAATCTTCTCAATAAAAGCCTCCATTTCTTTCGCTTTCTCCGGATCGGGACAACGAACGGGATTACTTTCAATGACGTTCATATCATAACCCGTATAATCATCTTCCAACTTGATAGCCCCCACCTGAGATGTATATGCCGTGATGCAAACGCCCAACTGCTTCAATGCCGATTTAGCCAACGCGCCCCCTATCACCCTCGATATGGTTTCCCGCGCCGAAGAACGTCCCCCGCCGCGATGGTCGCGAATGCCGTACTTCACCATATAGGTATAATCCGCATGAGAAGGGCGATATACTCCTTTCAAATCGTCGTAATCGCTTGCATGCAAGTTCCGATTCCAAACCACAAATCCAATCGGACAACCCGTTGATTGCCCCTCGAAAATTCCCGAAAGAAACTCCACTTCATCGGCTTCATTGCGCGAGGTCGTAATAGAGGACTGCCCCGGACGGCGACGATTCAATTCCCGCTGAACAAAATCCACATCAATATGAATACCCGCCGGAAAACCATCTATCACCCCGCCGATACCCTTTCCGTGAGATTCCCCGAAACTCGTTAATCTAAATACGTTGCCGAAAGAATTGAACATGATTATAAATTAATCCAACCGGAATTAAACTATTGCTTAGGCATTACCGCCCACAAAATAAGATACACAATCACTCCTGAGAAAAGAGTGAAAATAGTCAATAGCGCATAAACCAACCGGACAACAGTATAGTCAAAATCAAAATACTCGGCTATTCCGCCGCATACGCCCGCTATGAGCTTGTTCTGAGATTTTACTAATTGCTTTTTCATATAATTAATATTAACTTTTGTTCGCACGCTTACGTTCATTTTCATTCAAAAGCACCTTACGCATTCGCATAGACTTCGGCGTAATCTCCACATATTCATCCTCTTTGATATATTCCAAAGCTTCCTCCAACGAAAACAGTATGGGAGGAATAAGCCGCACTTTATCATCGGAACCCGAAGCACGCATATTGGTCAACTTCTTCGATTTCGTAACATTCACCGGCAAATCGTTATCATGCAAATGTTCCCCCACTACTTGCCCGGCATACACTTCGTCCTGCGGAGAAATGAAAAACCGTCCGCGGTCTTGTAGTTTGTCAATAGCATAAGCAAACGCCGTACCTGCTTCCATAGCAATGATAGAGCCGTTGGTACGCCTTTCTATTTCCCCTTTGTAAGGCTGGTATTCTTTGAACCGGTGTGCCATAATCGCCTCCCCCGCCGAAACAGTCAATACATTGGTACGAAGCCCGATAATACCTCGTGAAGGGATATAAAACAACATATTCACCCGTTCACTTGCGCTTTCCATAGCAATCATTTCACCCTTACGCCGGGTAACCATATCTATGATTTTACTCGAATATACCTCCGGCACATTGACGGTCAATTCTTCTACCGGCTCATGCTTCGCTCCGTTAACTGTTTTGAAGATAACCTGCGGCTGCCCCACTTGCAACTCATAGCCCTCGCGGCGCATGGTTTCAATCAATATGGAAAGGTGAAGCACACCCCGACCCGATACCACCCATTTGCCTTCTTCTTCGCTCTTCTCCAAGCGAAGTGCAAGATTCTTATCCAACTCTCTCATCAGACGGTCTTGAACGTGGCGTGATGTTACATATTTTCCGTCTTTGCCGAAAAATGGTGAATCATTGATGGTAAACAACATACTCATAGTTGGCTCGTCAACATCAATAGGCGGCAGAGCCTCCGGATTCTCAAAATCGCAAACAGTATCCCCTATTTCAAAAGAATCAATACCAACCAAGGCGCAAATATCACCTGAAGAAACCTCACTGGCTTTCGTGCGGTCAAGTCCCTCAAAGGTATGTATTTCCTTAATTTTCGACTTCACGAAACTACCGTCCCTCTTGATAAGAACAATGTTCATTCCTTCCTTCAGCGTGCCACGATGCACACGCCCCACAGCAATACGCCCTACATAAGAAGAATAATCAAGCGAAGTAATCAACATTTGGGGCGTACCTTCCAGTTGCCTAGGCGCAGGGATATGGTCAATAATACAATCCAACAAAGGAACAATAGTGTCCGTCGGTTGCTGCCAATCAGCGCTCATCCAACCGATTTTAGCCGATCCATAAATAGTGGGAAAATCAAGTTGATATTCCATAGCATTCAAATTAAACATTAAATCAAATACCATTTCATGCACCTCTTCGGGACGACAATTAGGTTTATCAACCTTATTAATAACAACAATAGGCTTTAGTCCTATCTGCAACGCCTTTTGCAAAACAAAACGAGTTTGAGGCATGGGTCCCTCAAAGGCATCCACCAACAGCAGACATCCGTCAGCCATATTCAACACCCGTTCCACCTCTCCGCCAAAATCGCTGTGACCCGGCGTATCAATAATATTAATCTTAGTGCCTTTATAATTGATGGAAACATTTTTGGACAAAATCGTTATCCCTCGTTCCCTTTCCAAATCATTGTTATCTAAGATTAACTCCCCGCTCGCCCAGTTCTCGCGAAACAAGTGTCCGGCAACAAGCATTTTATCTACAAGGGTCGTTTTCCCATGGTCAACATGAGCAATAATTGCAATATTTCTGATATTTTGCATATAAGTTTATTCTTGTTTAAAAATATGATCCTGAAACACACGCAAATCAAATTCGGGTATAATAGCCAATACATGGTCAAATATATCCGCCTGAACGTTTTCATAAAAAAGCCAATCGGTTCTGGAAGCAAAGAAATAAAGTTCAATAGGAATGCCTTTCTCTGTAGGGTGCAAGTGACGAACCATATAAGTCATCTGATGATTTATCTCAGGATAATAACTCAAATAATTATTCAAATATGCGCGAAACACTCCCAGATTAGTCTGCCTTCGACCATTAACCAAAAGGGTATTATCTATCTTGTTCTTTTCATTGTATTCATGCACCACCCGTTCGGTTTCCTCTATATAATCTTTTAAAAAATGAATCTTCCGATATTTATCGATCATTTCCGGAGTACAAAATTTCACGGTATTCATATCAATATTGATAGAACGTTTGATGCGCCGTCCACCGGATTCTTGCATCCCTCGCCAATTCTGAAACGAATCGCTAATCAATAAGTAAGGCGGAATAGTAGTAATCGTGTTATCCCAATTCCGAATCTTAACGGTATTCAGAGTTACTTCTATCACCGAACCGTCCGCTCCATACTTGGGCATTGTTATCCAATCACCCACCCGGAGCATATTGTTAGCCGATAATTGAATGCCCGAAACAAAACCCATAATACTGTCTTTAAACACCAGCATCAGAATGGCGGCAAAAGCCCCTAAACCGGCAAACAACCCCACCAACGATTCATTTATCAACACACTAATAACCCAAATAGCTCCGAGGATATAAAGAACAACTTGCAACGTTTGTAACAATCCTTTCAATGGACGGTCACGATATTGCTCTTTCCCCGTATATACCTGATAAATGGCTACAAAAAGAGCATTTATAAAACAAATAAAGAAAAAGATACCCGCTGCTTTGCAAATACGCCGAATAACCTCCAACACACCTGCGTCATCAGGAAAAACAAAAGGTATAAATACATAAATAAGTAAAGGTGCGACTATACGGACAAGATGAATCATCACTTTCTTATCGAAAACAATGTCATCCCACGTTATTTTAGTCCTTCGCACCAATATGGTAATCAATGGCAAAATAATATGACGACATATTGTATCGGCTAAATAAGCGACAAACAAAATAAGAACAAAAACAATAGCTTTATCTATATTATCCGCAATAGATTGATTGACCCCCCAAGAAACAAGAAACTCATTTATGCTTTGTACCACATTCTCCATAATTAAAAAGAAACCCTCAACTAAACAACTCTTCCGAAATATATCCTTTCGGCATTTCCCGGCAATTATACATCGAAGACATAATTTCTCCGTATGCTCCTGCCGACCGAATGGCAATAACATCGCCGCGATGTGTTTTATTCAATTCAACCGCTTTGCCAAACACATCCGACGACTCGCAAATAGGACCAACCACATCATACACCTCTACGGCTTCCTCCGAAACAATATTCTCTATTTTATGATAAGCCTGATACAAAGCAGGACGAATCAAATCAGTCATACCCGCATCAAGAATAACAAACTTCTTACTACTCCCTTCTTTCACGTACAACACCCTGCTGATAAGATTTCCACACTGACCAACAATGGCGCGCCCCAATTCAAAATGCAGTGTTTGTTCTTTCACGTACAACACCCTGCTGATAAGATTTCCACACTGACCCAAAATGGCGCGCCCCAATTCAAAATGCAGTGTTTGTTCTTTCCGAAGATTAAGATGTTTGGCATATACGGCAAAAAAGCCAGCAAAATCAGGTACGGGATAACGGTCGGGATATTGATAATCTATTCCCAATCCTCCCCCCACATTGATATGTTCCGGTACAATTCCATGTGCGAATAATCTCATCTGCAATTCATTCACCCTCTTACAAAGAGCTACAAAATCATCCATATCGGTAATCTGGGAACCTATATGGAAATGAAGACCGACAAATTTTACGTGCTGCATGTTCTTCGCAATATCAATCACCCTCTCCATGTCCTTCATATTAATACCGAACTTATTCTCTGCCAAGCCCGTAGTTATGTGCGAATGAGTATGAGCGCCTACATCAGGATTGATACGGAAAGCTACATTTGCTACTTTATTTTTAGCGGCAGCAAGCTCATTAATCACTTCCAATTCGGCAATAGACTCCACGTTAAAACAGAAGATATCCCGTTCCAAACCCAAGTTAATTTCCCAATCGGATTTGCCCACGCCGGCATACACGATCTTCCCTGCGGGAACATTTGCTTGTATAGCCGCCTGTATTTCCCCTCCACTCACACAATCCACACCTAAACCTGCTTCACGAATAATAGTAAGAATCTTATGATTAGCATTTGCTTTCACTGCATAATGCACACACCAATTATCAAACTTTGCAACTTCTGTATTAAGACATACCAATGTGTCACGCAATACTTTCGTATCATAATAATAAAAAGGAGTCTTTATATTCCGAAATCCCCCTATAGGAAATAAACTTTTCATAGAAATAATCAGTTTCCATTAAACAGCATATCACTGAGCGATTGCAAAGCCATTTTCTTGTCACATTCGCGAATAAGAAACGAAATATTGTAATTACTTCCCCCGAATGAAATCATACGAACGGGTATATCACGCATAGCATCCAAAGCCTTCGCTTCAAAACCGATATTATCCCATTCCAAATCACCCACCACACAAACAATACACATGTTCCCGTCAACGGTAACCGTACCGTACTTTTTTAAATCATCCAAAATTTCGTCCAAATGAGTTGTATTGTCTATAGACACCGATACGCCTACTTCGGAAGTACAAATCATATCAATAGGAGTTTGATAGCTCTCAAATATCTCAAACACCTTACGCATAAAACCATGAGCCAACAACATACGGCTTGATTTAATTTTAATAGCCGTGATATTGTCTTTGGCAGCCACCGCTTTAATCTTGCTCTTTTCCGTTTCATTGGAGATAAGTGTCCCCGGAGCCTTTGGATCCATCGTGTTCAGCAAACGAACAGGAATGTTGGCATACTTTGCCGGCTGAATACAAGTGGGATGCAATATTTTTGCACCAAAATAAGCAAGCTCAGCAGCTTCCTCGAAATGCAACCGACGCACCGGCGAGGTCTTTTTCACCACACGCGGGTCATTGTTGTGCATACCATCAATATCCGTCCATATCTGAATTTCGGAAGCGCCTATTGCCGCCCCAATAAGCGAAGCGGTATAGTCACTTCCACCTCGCAATAAATTATCTATCTCGTCGTAGGCGTTCCGGCAAATAAATCCTTGCGTAATAAATATTTCGGTATTGGGATATAAATCCAGCTGCGCCTGCAGTTCCTCTTTGATATATACCGAATCAGGTTCAGCATTCTTATCGGTACGAATAAAATCCAATGCAGAAATCAAAACAGATTCCTTTCCCTGCTCCTGCAAATAGTAATTAAGCATAGCGGAAGAAATAAGTTCACCCTGCGCCAACACCACCTTTTCCTCAAACAACGTAAAAAGTTCTTTAGTAAAAGAACGAACATAATCAAAATGAGCTTTAATAAACTCCCATCCCTTCTGCTTATATTCCAAAGTCGAATATAATTCATCAATATGTTGTTTGTATTGAGATTCCAATCTATTGATAATTTCATTGGCGCCTTCCGGATTCTTCTTATATAGATAATCCGAAATATCCGTCAATATATTTGTTGTACCCGACATAGCCGAAAGAACAACAATCTTTCTTTCACGGTCGGTTATCAATTTGGCAACTTCTTTCATTCGTTGTGCAGAACCGACAGAAGTACCTCCAAACTTTAAAACTTTCATCTTTAACTGACTATGTTAATATTTATTTAGTTACAACTTTAAATCTTATCCCTATTTGCTTATACCTTCACCTGGCTCTCCAGTTACATCAACAAAAAGGTGATTTTCTTCACAGCGATATACCGTTCCCGGAATACGCTCTATTAATCCTATATTATGCGTTGTTATGATGATAGATGACCCTGTTTTACTGATATTATGCAATAGCTCAACTATTGCTATACCTGTTTCCGCATCCAAATTTCCCGTAGGTTCATCAGCAAGAATAATTTGAGGCGAATTGAGTATGGCACGCGCTATTACAATACGTTGCTGTTCACCCCCGGACAATTCATTGGGAATCTTATAACTTTTATCACTCATGCCGACCTGCCCCAAAACCTCTTCAATACGGAAATCCCTTTCATGTTTCTTTTTCCAACCGGTTGCTCGTAGCACAAATTCCAAATTATCATATATTGTACGGTCAGTGAGAAGTTGAAAATCCTGAAAAACAATACCGATTCTACGCCTTAACCGAGGAATATGCCTCCTTTTGAGTGTTTTCATATCATAATTCAACACATCAGCGCGATTCCCCTTAATCTCCAACTCACCGTAAATAGTCTTTAATAAACTTGTTTTACCACTTCCCACTTTACCTGTGATATAAATGAAGTCGCCTTTATGTACTTTTAAATTCACTTGATTCAGTACACAAAGTTCCTGTTGATATATCTCTACATCTTGATAATCAATCAATGTTTCTTCCATGAATCACTGTGTCTTTCTTTCAGTTCCCGCACCAAATCCTCAATACGATAACCTTTTGAAGTTAGCAAAACTATCAGATGATACAACAAGTCCGAACCTTCATATATCATTCGCTCATTCGTGCCATTTGTTGCTTCGATAATCATTTCAACAGCTTCCTCGCCTACTTTCTGTGCCATACGATTAACGCCCGATTGAAATAAACTTGTTGTATATGATTTCTCCGGCATTTCTTCATGACGTTTATCTATAAAATCTTGAAGTTGCTTCAAAAACATAACTTCTTCTTCATTCTTTTCACCCCAACAAGTATCCGCACCGGTATGACACACCACGCCCACAGGATTTACTTTAACAAGCAATGTATCCTTATCGCAATCTTCTTTCATGGAAACCACATAAAGAAAGTTACCACTCTCCTCCCCTTTCGTCCACAAACGTTTTTTAGTACGACTGAAAAAAGTCACCTTACCCGTCTCCACAGTTTTATCGTAAGCCTCTTTATTCATATAGCCCAACATCAAAACTTTATTCGTCTGATTATCTTGTATAATGGCAGGCATCAAACCGTTTACCTTATCAAAGTCCAATTCCATATTAAATAGTAATCATCTTAGTATCCACAATTTCCGCTTTATTTGTTAACCTTAAAACAACGTTATGCTTCCTTTTTATTTCCTGTATCTTTTCTTGAGTTAAACTAAAGTTTGCAAAAGGAACTGGTTGTGTCGGTAAGGAAGCCACCAAGTAACAAGTGTTATTTATGCCAAATATCCCTTTTTGAAAATAATACGTGCGAGTTTTATATAATTGGCATATCGCTTTTTTCAAATTCTCCTTATTGTATTTGCCATCATGATACTTTAGTTCGGCAAAGAAGATCCATGAATTATCACCAGCAACGTCAGGAAACACTACGCATTCACATTGAGAAAGAGTGCCACTCAAAGAAATAAAACTCTTATTGTTAAAAACGATGTTTCCTATCCTTAATCCACAATCATTCAGTAATGAAAAGCATTTTATTCCTGTCGGCGGTTCTATACTGATTCTGACCCCTTTCCCTTTCCGACCTTTTGTTTGTGTTTGTTTTGTGTAATCGGCTATGTAGATAGATTTATCTTTACAGTCATATTTCTTTATATGATCAGGATACTCTCGTGCTATATTTGTCTTTATCATTACTTCCCGTAATAGTTTAACATAAGGTAAAAGTCATCCATTAACTCTTTCACATTCTCATCAAAATAATTATTCCCAATCAGTCCGTCGTCTTGCTGAATACAGTTTATTCTGCCTTCATCAATCTGATATATCGAAACTTTCTTTGGGTCAATCAGCGCCGATTTACATTTTAATCTTTCTTTATCCTTCTCTCTCATTTTATCATATACAAGTCCTGCCATCATGCAGTTATTGAGTGCATAGAGAATGTACGGACTATGGGTAGTAATGGTCATACGGTGTTCTCTTGCTTTATCATTACATTTTTCTAGCAAATAGTAGACTAAATCACGTTGTGTTTCAGGGAAAAGGTTTAGTTCGGGTTCTTCGATAATGAATTGAGAATTATGAGTAGTAAATCTTTTTGTTTTAATATTATTAATTTTATTAAATAATTCTAATTCTTTTTCTGCTTTTATTTCAGATGCCTCCATTTTTCTTCGATTTTCATTCACTTCATCAATTAATTGAGTATAAACCTTTATTTGTAGTTGTAGCTGTTCAATAGACATATTCTCCTTGTGAGTATATATCCATAAGGTCAAATATTCAATCATCACAATCATTGGTATAACGGACTGTAATCCGCTTGAAGCATTCGACAACAGAATATCATAGCTTTTACCATTCTCCTCATATTTTATGTGATTTTCTCTTGTTTTTTCCGAATAGTAATAACGAAATCCCAAATCTAATAGCGGTAAATTCTTCTCCTCCGAGTAACATTTGCAAGCATCGAACCAATCAGACAAGAAGCTACGAACATTTGTATTAGGAAGTGTTACTTTTACCATTTCCGGTAGAATTACCATATTTCGTTCCGCCGGAATATATGATATTTTACTCCTTTTGTAGGCGTGTTTATCTATCCAATCAATCGTAAAGTCTTGAGCGGTACAATGCAACTTTATTACTTCGCTTTCATAGTCAATAACGCTACCCTCATTGAAATAGCCTTCTATCTTATGAAATGTTTCAAGTTGTTTTTTAAAAAGCTTTTTATTAGTACGATACTTTTTAAAAGACTGATTCGTAGCTATTTCTTTTTCTATCCATGTACAATAGCTTATTATCTTAGCAATCGTACTCTTTCCACTACTTTGCGGTCCCATAAACACATTGACTTTGTTTAAATCCAATGTTGCTTCTACAATCGGTCCTGTATTTCGAATGGAAACTTTACTCATTATTTATATCCTTATGCTAATTTTTTGCACACAAAGGTATAATTTTAATTCGGGGATTTTTATTTCTCCAAAGTGAAAAACACCAGCTGCTAACGCAGCGTCCGCTTTACCTCTTACAAATGCATCCCGAAAATGTTCTCGACTTCCAGCACCGCCGGAAGCTATAATCGGTATGGATAATTGTTCCGCAAGAATAGCAAGAGCTTCGTTAGCATATCCGGTTCTAACTCCGTCGTGGTCCATACTAGTGAATAAAATTTCCCCTGCTCCCCGTTCCTGTCCTTCACGAGTCCAACTAAAAAGCTCTTTATCTGTTTCTATACGCCCGCCATTAAGAAAACATTTCCAACCAATATCTGTCTGTTTAGCATCCACAGCTAACACGCATACTTGCGAACCGAAATGTTTGGCAATATCATTAATCAACTTCGGATTGCGAAGAGCAGCAGAATTAACGGAAACTTTATCTGCTCCGGCATTCAGCAAACGATCAACATCGGTTAATTCATTAATGCCACCTCCTACAGTAAAAGGGATATTAATATTAGCGGCAATCCGTTTTACTAAATCCGTAAAAGTTTTACGTCCCTCGTGGCTGGCAGTGATATCTAAAAACACCAATTCGTCAGCACCTTGCTCGCCATACATACGACCCAGTTCCACTGGGTCACCAGCTTGACGCAAATTAACAAAATTAGTTCCTTTTACGGTCTGCCCATCTTTTATATCCAAACAAGGGATAATTCTCTTTGCTAACAACTTTAATTATTTTTCAATATTAAATTCGTATTAACTCATCATTTTCGCTAGCTCATTCAGTTTGATACATCCTTCGTATATCGCTTTTCCAAAAATAACGGCAGGTATGCCAGCATCGTCCAAAGCCTGAATATCTTCTATGGAACTAACTCCTCCACTAGCTATCAAATAAATATCGGAATGTTGCTCCAATATTTCTTTATACAAGTTCGTAGCAGGACCTTGAAGCATACCATCACAACTAATGTCTGTACAGATTATTTTCTTTATACCTTTGCTCACATAATCATTGAGGAAAGGGAAGAGTTCTATTACCGTCTCTTCTTTCCAGCCATTAACAGCTATCTTACGTTCCATTACATCAGCTCCCAGTATAATCTTATCACTTCCATAGTGAACCAGCCATTTTTGAAACAATTCAGGGTTTTTCACGGCAATACTTCCTCCGGTAATCATTTGTGCACCACTATTAAAAGCAACTTCAACATCTTTATCACTTTTTATTCCACCACCAAAATCTATTATTAATGAAGTACAACTTGCTATTTGTTCTAACACACGATAGTTAACAATATGACTGGAAGCAGCTCCGTCGAGGTCAACCATGTGTAACCGACGAATACCTACATCTTCAAACTCTTTGGCTACTTCCGCCGGATTCTCATTATACACCTTTCTACTTCCATACTTTCCTTGAGAAAGACGCACACATTTACCATCAATAATGTCTATAGCAGGAATAAGTTCTATCATTATTATAACTCCAAAAAATTCTTCAATATCCTCTCTCCTACTTTTCCACTTTTCTCTGCATGAAACTGTATTGCATAAAAATTATCTTTATGTAACGCTGCGCTAAACGGTTCTATATAATCCGTTTCAGCTATTGTAAATTCATTCACTGGAACATAATAGCTATGAACAAAATAAACAAATTCATCTCGCGTAAATCCCTTAAACAATCCGGTTTTAGTATTTGAAATTGTGTTCCAACCAATATGAGGGACTTTATCCTCGTGCTTTTGAGGAATAAAACGCTTTACTTCCACATCAAAAATATTCAAACATTCTGTACTACCTTCTTCAGAACATCGACACATAAGCTGTAAACCAATACATATACCTAACACAGGCTGACAAAGACTTCTAATCAATATATCCAACCCTGCACTTCGAAGATATTTCATTGTTGTTTCAGCTTCACCCACTCCAGGAAATATCACTTTATCTGCTGAAAGTAACGTTTCCTTATCATCTGTAATTATCGCCTCTATATCTAATCGTTTTAAAGCACAATCCACCGAATGAATATTGCCACCATTATATTTTATAACAACCAATTTCATAATTATCTGTGTGTGATACTATTTTAAAGGTTCAAAAGTAGGGAATTATCACTAAACCATAATGAAGTTTATCTAAATTTCACAACTTTGTAAATTACTAACAAAATATTCCACGAGATTCTTCCAGCATCCTCAACCGCTCTGTATGCAGACATAAAACAAGAAAGAATCCCTATGGTTATCCTTTGTACATTTTCATTTGTTAAAAAGTAATTAAAACAGAATCCAAGGACAATATAAACTTAAATCTTGTTCAAAAACTATCAAAACTACCCTGATACATTTTGATAATTATTTTGCACTATTCAAAAATTATATATATCAATATCTGTACATAAATATTCAAAATTAATTAATATAAAATTTTAAAATATACTTAAACATACTTTCAATAGAAATTTTCTATATATATACTACAAAGTTTTTAACTTTGTATAGTATCAACAACAAGTTAATATTATCTTATAAATATATTATTATCAATGATTAAATAAATATTTCGTAAGTTAATATTTACCTAATAAGATACTTTAAAAAAATCATATCTTAATATACAAATACAAACAAACAAAATTTAAACATCATCAACAACTTATTATTATCATCACTATCTTTAAAATCTAAATTACATATATAATTAAATACATTAGAAAAACATGTTGAAAACAGATAAAAATATAGATTGGAAAGCAGCTATTGAGAGTATTAAAAAGAAGAAAAAAGCAATCATTTTAGCACATTACTATCAAACGGGAGATATACAAGATATTGCTGATTATGTGGGAGATAGCTTAGCTTTAGCTCAATGGGCATTGAAAACACAAGCAAGAATTATTGTACTTTGTGGAGTTCATTTTATGGGTGAAACTGCTAAAATTCTTTGTCCTAGTAAAAAAGTATTGATTCCTGATTTGAATGCGGGATGTTCACTGGCTGATAGTTGCCCTTCCGATAAATTTACCCAGTTTATTGAAGAGCATCAAGGATATACCGTTGTTTCTTATGTGAATACTACAGCAGCTATAAAAGCGGTTTCAGATGTTGTAGTGACATCTACTAACGCTAAGCAAATAGTGGAGAGTTTTCCAAAAGATGAGAAAATGATTTTTGCCCCTGATAGGAATCTTGGAAATTACATCAATTCTGTTACGGGTCGTGATATGTTATTATGGGATGGTGCTTGTTATGTTCACGAGCAATTTTCGGTAGAAAAGATTGTTGATTTGAAATTTGAATATCCAGATGCTATTGTGTTGGCGCATCCTGAATGCAAAAGCGCAGTATTGAAGTTAGCTGATTTTGTAGGTTCTACTGCCGCTTTGTTAAAATACGCGATGAATAGTGATAAAAATTGTTTTATTGTTGCCACGGAATCAGGAATATTGCATGAAATGCAGAAGAGATGTTTTCGAAAAAAGTTTATCTCTGCTCCACCTAATGATAGCACTTGTGCTTGCAGTGAGTGTAGTTTTATGCGATTAAATACGCTAGAAAAACTTTATTATTGTTTGGAAAATGAGTTGCCGGAAATAGAGATTGATAAAGAAATAATGGAAAAAGCAGTAAGACCCATAAGACGAATGTTAGAAATTTCAGGAAAATTAGGATTATAACAAATAGTATTAACCGAAGCGACTATCAATCTGTCAAAAAGATTTATAAATTTCATTGTGGAACAAAAGATTTTAGGATAAATAACATAGTCACAGATCATGGGCAAGTGTATGATGATTTTGTTCCGGAGGAAAACCTATATAATGTACGGATGGTGAGGTCAAAACGGGAGAAAATACCTTCTATTAAAAAATAAGCCTTACGCTTGTATTTGGAAGGATTGGGATTTCGCTCCATAGGGAGGATATTAGGCATTAGTAATATTTCGGTGTTGAGATGGATGCGTTGTTTTGGGCAGAATGTTCAGGATATTTTCCCTGAAGAGAAGAAGTATAGAAATGGTTGAAGTAGATGAGATTCATTCTTGTACAGATTCAAAAAAACTACTACTGGATTTAGATCGCAATTGACAGGGATATAACAAAATTCAGAATTTTGTTATAGGTGATAGAAGCAATCAAACAGCTTTGATATTTTGGAATACTATTTGTCATCATTGTATGAATGCCATAGCCAGTGATCATTGGAAACCTTAAATGTATTATTCCTAGGGAATACATATTCAAGCAAAGGCTCAAACATATACTGTCGGAGGTTATAATAGTTTATTAAGACATTTTTAGGCAAGGATGAGAAGAAAAGCAACATGTTACTTCCAAACAAGAGAGATGTTACAAATATTCATTTTATGGTTTATAGACAGTGTCCAAAAAAATGTGTAAATGAAAACTACAAGTAAGGAAACTTGTAGTTTTTTATTTATGTATCACAATGAAAAAAGAAAAATTATGGACATTCCTGAATCCTTATTAAGTAAAGAATTTACTAGTCAGTTTAGTGAAATAGTTTCGATTTAATCTGACAGTTAAAGGGCAAACCAATTAGATTTGCATTGTTAAATAAATCAAGTTTCACCCTTTAACAATATTCAGAGATGAATGTAGAAACAAAATTAATCAAAAGTAGATTAGGCTTGCTGGGCTTAGCAGAAGGATTGGGTAATGTATCTTTAGCTTGTAAATATTTAGGTTATAGTTGAGATACTTTCTATCGTTACGAGGAACTCTTTGCAGAAGGTGGAGAAGAGGCACTTCGGGAAATGAGCCGCAAGAAACCCAATGTAAAAAACCGTATTGAACAGGATATTGAAAAACGGGTAGTATCCTTTGCTATCGAATATCCGGCTTTTGGTCAGACCAGAGCATCCAACGAACTAAAGAAAGAGGGTGTTTTTATCTCTCCTTGTGGTGTTCGCTGCGTTTGGTTACGCCACGATTTAGAAACCTTTCAGAAACGCTTAAAAGCTCTTGAAACCAAAGTTGCATAAGAGGGATTAATCCTTACCGAATCTCAAGTTGTGGTTTTGGAAAAAGCAAAAGAAGAGAAAGCGGCTATAGGTAAGATTGAGACACATCATCCGGGCTATCTCGGCGCTCAGGATACTTACTATGTGGGTTATATCAAAGGTGTAGGTAAAATCTATCAACAAACCTTTATTGATACGTATTCCAAAGTAGCTACGGTTAAGCTCTACGACCGTAAAATAGCCTTAGTGGCTGCTGATATGTTTAATGACAGGGTGGTTCCCCTATATGACAGCTATGATACTCCCCTGATGCGTATCCTTGAGTGATAGAGGAACCGAATATTGTGGAGCCAGAGAACATCATGAGTTCCAACTCTATTTGGCTATTGAGGATATGGAACATACGAAAACCAAAGCTAAAAGCCCACAAACAAACGGTATCTGTGAACGATTCCATAGAACCATGCAAGAGGAGTTTTATGCTACTGCATTCAGAAAGAAAATATATCAAACAATTGATGATTTACAAGCAGATATAGATGTTTGGTTGAAGAATTATAATGAAGAAAGACCCCATACGGGTAAGCATTGTTATGGTAAAACTCCTATACAGACTTGGAGGGATAGTATCCATCTGGCAAAAGACAAATTGTTAGATACTCATTATCAAAATTTTGTATCTTTGCCTTTGTCGGGTGAAGTAGAAACAGGCTCTGCTGGGGAGCAACCTTGATAAAGGCATTAATGTGCTTCTAACCAATTTTTTCCCCATCCGCAATCTACCTTTAACGGAACTTTCATTGTATAGGCTTTTTCCATTTCTTCAATTACTATTTTTTCTACTATTTCTTTTTCTTCTATCGGTACACTAAAATTTAATTCGTCATGTACTTGAAGAATCATTTTTGCTTTTATGTTTTCTTTTTTGAAACATTCATATATACGTGCCATTGCTACTTTAATAATATCTGCTGCGCTTCCTTGAATAGGAGCATTGATAGCATTTCGTTCGGCATATCCTCTTACTATGGCATTTCGTGAGTTTATGTCAGATAAATATCTTTTTCGATGGAAAACAGTTTCTACATATCCCCGCTCTTTTGCAATTTCAATACTTTTATTCATATATTTTTTTATTTGCGGATAAGTTTCAAAGTAGCCATCAATAAGTTCTTTAGCTTCTTTACGTTCTACATTCATTCTGTCAGCTAATCCAAATACTGATATTCCGTAGATAATCCCAAAATTGGCTGTTTTCGCTTTACGGCGCATATCAGATTTTACTTCGTTTATATCTATTTTGTATATTTTTGCAGCGGTAGCAGCGTGAATGTCTTGATTGCTTAGAAAAGCATCAATCATATTTTGATCTTCACTTAAATGTGCCATGATGCGTAATTCTATTTGTGAATAATCTGCAGAGAAAAAAAGGCATTCATTGTCAGGAATAAAAGCTTTGCGTATTTCTTTTCCGTCTTCATCTCTAATAGGAATATTTTGTAAGTTTGGATTACTTGAACTTAATCTCCCTGTAGATGTAACTGTTTGATTGAAAGAAGTATGTATTTTTCCTGTACATGAGTTTATTAATTGCGGAAGAGCATCAACATAAGTGTTTAGAAGTTTTTTTAATCCGCGATGTTCGAGTATTTTTTCTACTACAGGGTGTTTATATCGAAGACTTTCAAGTATTTCTTCGGAAGTAGTGTATTGCCCTGTTTTTGTTTTTTTTGCTTTTTCTGTTATTTTTAATTTATCAAACAGTATTTCACCCACTTGTTTAGGCGAAGCAATATTAAATGGTTCTCTTGCCAATTGATATATTTCTTGTTCAATAACTTCAAGACGTTTTCCGAAGTGTTCCGATAATTCTTTTAATGCCTGTGTATCCGAGCGTATACCGTTCCTTTCCATATAAGCCAATACGGGAATAAGAGGCATTTCTATGTAATAGAACAATTCTTCGGAGTTATTTTTTTTGAGTTCTTTTTCTAATATGTTTTTGAGTTTCAGTGTTACATCTGCATCCTCACACGCATATAGGTAAACTTCTTCGGGAGATAATTCCCTCATATTTTTTTGATTTTTCCCTTTTTGACCGATTAATTCGTCAATATGGATGGTACGATAGTTTAAATATATTTCTGCAAGATAGCTCATTCCATGCCTTAGTTCCGGTTGAATTACATAGTGAGCCACCATGGTATCAAAAAGTTCTCCTTTTATTTCTATATTGTAGCTTTGAAGTACAAGTATGTCATATTTAATGTTTTGTCCTATTTTTAATATATTTCCATTTTCAAAAATAATGCGAAACTCTTTTACTATTTTTAATGTTTCTTCACGAGTGGGAGGAACAGGCACATAGTAGGCTTGATTTTCTATAAAGCTGAAACTCATCCCTACTAATTCGGCATTAATGGGATTTGTTCCTGTAGTTTCCGTATCTATAGAAAGAATTTTTACTTCAGATAGTTTTTTTATTAAATCTTTTCTTTTTTCTTCGTTATTTATTAGTTGATAGTCATAATTGAGTGAAGATAATCGGCTTAAATTATCATGATTTTCTTCTGTGGTATAATTTTTTATATCGGAGAAGCCGAATAAATCACCTTGAATTGCTGTTGTTTGTTTTATTTGAAGTTGATTTTCTTTGTAAAATATGCGATTTATTAATGTTTTAAATTCTAATTCTTCAAAAATGGTTCGGAGAAATTCTTCGTCGGGTTCTTTGCTGGCCAGTTCATCCAAATGAATCGTGATTGGTATGTCTGTTTTAATAGTTGCGAGAAATTTCGAGAAGATGATCATATCGCGGTTATTTTCTATTTTTGTTTTCAATGTACCTTTTAATTCTTCGCTGTGTGCTAACAAATTTTCAATGCTTTCGTATTCGGCAATGAGTTTTTGCGCTGTTTTTTTCCCCACGCCTGGACAACCGGGAATATTATCGGATGCATCTCCCATTAGTCCTAGCATATCAATAACCTGAAATGGATATTTGATATTGAATTTGGCTTTAATTTCTTCTTTGCCCATTATTTCAAATTCTTTATCACCATATTTAGGGCGATACATAAAAACACTGTCTGTTACCAACTGGCCATAATCTTTATCAGGAGTCATCATATATGTACAGATTCCTTGGTTGCCAGCTTGTAAAGCTAATGTTCCGATAACGTCGTCGGCTTCGTAACCATCCACTTCTAAAATAGGAATATGGTAGGCATTAATTATTTTTTTTATAAAAGGTATGGAGAGACGAATGGCTTCAGGGGTTTCTTCCCGTTGGGCTTTGTATTTTTCATATAGTTTATGCCTAAAAGTGGGACTAGGAGGATCAAATGCTATACCAATATGAGTTGGTTTTTCTTTTCTCAATACATCTTCAAGCGTATTTACAAATCCCAGCATTGCCGAAGTATTGAAACCCTTTGAGTTAAAACGAGGATTTTTGATGAAAGCGTAATAAGCTCTGTATATCAGCGCATAAGCATCTAAAAGGAAAAGTTTGTTTCCGGTTTCCATTATTCATTTTATTGTTATTTTATCGATGTAAATGTATGAAAAGTTTATGATTTAATTGGATCTCATCTTGATTGAAGTCTAAAAATTTATATTTATTATTACTACTTTTGCCTTCAAATAATTCGTACATGAATAGTTTAGATTTGATACAGTCACCGATAATAAAAGAGTTAGAGAACTTTAAAGACTTGTATGATTGTGCGTTATTATCCGATAATCCTTTGTTTAATAATGTTGTGGTTCACTTGAAACAAAGAAAGGGAAAGATGATGCGCCCTATTCTTGTATTGCTTATGGCAAAATTGTACGGAGATGTACGTATTGAAGCTTTTTATGCAGCCATATCATTAGAATTGCTTCATACTGCAAGTTTGCTACATGACGATGTGGTTGACGAAAGTCCTGAACGTCGTGGTCAGCAATCTGTTAATGCTGTTTTTGACAATAAAATAGCCATATTAACGGGAGATTATTTATTGGCAATTTGCTTGGCAGAAGCACGAAAAACGAATAATAATGATATCATTGTTACAGTTTTAGATTTAGCCCGAAATTTGGCTGGCGGTGAATTACTTCAATTAGCTAATTTGAAAAATCAGTTTTTTTCAGAGAAACTGTATTTTGATGTAATTATTAAGAAAACTGCTGTGTTGTTTAGTGCCTGTACCAAATCTGCTGCTCTTTCAATGAAAATTACTGTAGATAACGTGGAGTGTTCCCGCCTTTTCGGACAATACATAGGTATTTGTTTTCAGATAAGAGACGATATATTCGGTTATTTCGATAACATAGAAATAGGAAAACCATCGGGTAGCGATATGTTGGAAGGAAGATTGACTCTTCCAGCGATTTATGCTTTAAATACTTTTAGTGATGAACGGGCAAGAAGCATTGCTTTAAAAGTGAAAAACAGAGCGGCGTCTACGGAAGAAATTAATGAATTGACAGAGTTTGTTAAGCGGCATGATGGCATTGAATGTGCTCAAAGAAAAATGAATGATTACAGAAAAAAAGCAATTGATATGCTTTCCCGCTTTCCGAATACGGATGTGAAAGCGGCACTTATAGAGTATGCAAATTATGTGGTGGAAAGAGAGATTTGAAATAATAAAATGTAAAAATTAGAATTTAATCTAACGGTGGGGAGTTTATTTGTTTTCATAATTTTATGTGATGAACTTGATTCTATTCCTTATTTTTAGTGTCTATACAGGTGGTTACAGGACCATCGTTGAGTGATTCTACTTTCATATTTGCTCCAAATTCCCTAGTGCTGATTTCTTTACCCAATAAAACACTCAGAGAATCACAGAACTGATTATAAAGAGGAACAGATATCTCGTATTTGGCAGCTTTCATGTAGGAGGGGCGGTTTCCTTTTTGAGTAGAAGCGTGAAGGGTAAATTGACTGATCACTAAAATATCACCCGAACTGTCAATAACAGATTTGTTCATTGTTCCGTTATCGTCATCAAAAATACGGAGGTTTACGATCTTTTTACACAACCATTCAATATCTTCCGTATCGTCAGTTTCTTCTATTCCGACGAAGACCACTAACCCTTTTTCAATGAACGATTTGCGTATTCCAGCAATAGCAACTGAAGCATAAGATACGCGCTGTATAACTACTCTCATACATTATAGAAACATTTTGGTACGGACAAAACTATAAATAAAACGCTATGTTTGCAAGGATTCTTTGATTATTTGGGCTTTTGTTTTGCCAACGGCGATAACTAATTCTTTAAACGGCGCTTCTTTGATTCGTTTTACGCTTTTGAATTTTTTCAGTAAGATTGTTTTAGTCTTTTCACCAATACCTTTTATTTCATCCAATGCAGAGGCTATTTGTCGTTTACTGCGTTTTTCCCTGTGAAAAGTGATTGCAAAGCGATGTACTTCATTTTGTATTTCTTCCATGAGATGGAATAATAGAGTGCCTTGTTTCATGCCGATAGTTTGTGGGGGGAACCCGAATAGGAGCTCGGATGTACGATGTTTCCCATCTTTTGCAAGCCCGGCAATGGGGATATTTAAATTCAATTCATTTTTAATGACTTGTCTGACTGCTTCCATTTGTCCTTTTCCACCGTCAGTAATAATGAGGTCGGGTAGGGAAGCGTTTTCTTCCGTTCTCTGTTGATATCGCCTTCTTATCACTTCTTTCATGGATGCATAATCATCCGCACCGATAACCGTTTTTATGTTGTATTTTCGATAATCTTTTTTTGAAGGTTTGGCTATCTTAAATACTACACAAGCGGCTACAGCATCCGTACCTTGAATGTTGGAATTATCGAAACATTCGATATGTATTGGCAATCTATCAAGATGTAATTCCTTTTGTATTTTTTGCATCAGTTGTATGTTTCGTTGCTCGGGGTTGAGTTTTTCGGCTTGTTTCATTCTATCCGCTTTGTATTGCTTTACATTTAATATGGATAGATCTAGTAATTTTTTTTTGTCTCCTCTTTGCGGAATGATGAAAATAACGTTATTCAATTCTATTTCTACTGTAAATGGAAGGATTATTTCATGCGATTGACTTTTATACCGTTCGCGCATTTCTATAATCCCTAATGAAAGCAATTCTTCTTTGCTCTCATTCAATCTTTTCTTGTATTCAAAAGTGAATGCTTGATTGATAGCTCCATTTGTGATATGCAAATAATTGATAAAAGCCGATTTCTCTCCGTCTTCTTCGATGGAAAAGATATCAATGTTATGAAGTATGGAACTAACCACTTCCGATTTGTTACGGTAGCTTTCTACCAGTATGTATTTTCCTTTAATTTTTTGCGCTTCTTCAAACTCCATCTCATCTGCTCGTTTTCGTATTTCTTGCAAAAGCATTTTGCTTATTTTTTGTGTATTGCCTTTTAATATCTCTTTTGCTTGTTCTATGTTTTTCATGTAATCGTCGTGAGATTGTAAGCCAATGCAAGGTCCAGCACAGTTTTTTATATGATATTCTAGGCATACTTTAAACTTTCCTGTTTGAATACTTTCTGGAGAAAGATTGAGATGGCAAGTGCGGATGGGATAGAGTTGCTTTATTAGTTCTAATAAAGCATGCATAGATGGTACATGGCTATATGGCCCATAATAGGAAGATCCATTGTGAATAATTTTGCGTGTCTTGAATATTCTTGGAAAATATTCATTCTGAATACATATAGAAGGATAGGTTTTATCGTCTTTAAGCAGCACGTTGTAACGGGGTCTGTATCTCTTTATCAAGTTGTTTTCCAACAATAATGCATCTTCTTCAGTATTTACTACAATGTATTGTATATCTGCAATTTTGCTAATGAGAATTCTCGTTTTCTCCGCTTCATGTTCTTTGCTGAAATAAGAATAAACCCTTCGTTTCAAGTTCTTGGCTTTCCCTACATAAATAATAACCCCTTCGGTGTTAAGATATTGATACACGCCCGGTTTCTCCGGAAGGCTGGCTACGATTCCCTTTAAATATTCGTTTATATTTGTTTGTTTTTCCTTCATTGTGTAGATCACGCCAAATTACATTTTTAATATGGATTCTATTTGAATGTTTTGTCAAAAACACTTCTTCCATTTAATTCTATAATAAAGTTTACCCGTAAGTGCATTTAGGCAATACAAGCTTTTAGGCTGTTAATGTTCTTGTTGTTTAATTTGTTAATGAGCTGTATCATAGTGAGTGCCATTATTTTAGAGAGAATTCTGTTTTTAAATCCATCAAAAGACTTGGCGTAGTTTCTGCGAATCATAAATTGGTCGCAAAGGTGGGAGAACAAGGTTTCTATTCTCTTTCTGGATTTGCGAAAAATGAAGTCCTGTTTTTTATACTCATGTTGATTCTTTCTCATAGGAACTTCCATTTTGAGGTGGTTAGACTCAAATAAATCCAGCTGGTAATTCCTGCTCAAATACCCTTGCGTAGCACAATAGCCTGTATCGGGGCAAGTATGGATGTCTTCCTTGCTGATACGGCAACGAGAACTACGGCTTAACTTGCAAACTTCCACCGGCATCCACGATGTAATAATCTCTATCAGAGGTGATTTTCTCTGACATCACTTTGCGAATCCGTTCTCTATGAGAAAACAACCTACGTCCGTCTCCTGCGATTATACACACTTGCGTTCTATCCTCCCAGACAAAGAGTTTTGATGTAAGAGGTTCTTTTTAGATTCTATGCTTCGTAATGTTTCCATTATTTTTCGACTTTTTTGCAACGATATTATAAAGGTTTTCTCATTCTAAATATAGAATACAAAGGGTTATTGATGTATTTTTGTATTTGTAAATTTCAAAAAGTAGATACATGAGTACCTCCTCAATAACCCAGTACAAAAATAACTATAAAATTAGGAATTGGAAAAACTATAACAAAAGTTTGTGCCAACGTGGTAGTTTAACTTTATGGTTGGAAGATTCAGTGTTACAGGAATGGGAATATGTGAGTAAAAAGCCAAAGGAAGTTGGCGAACAATCTTATTCGGACAGCATAATCCGCTGTTGCCTGTTACTGAAAATCAACTATCGCTTAAAAGTCGAAAAATAATGGAAACATTACGAAGCATAGAATCTAACAAGAACCTCTTACATCAAAACTCTTTGTCTGGGAGGATAGAACGAAAGTGTGTATAATCGCAGGAGACGGACGAAGGTTGTTTTCTCATAGAGAACGGATTCGCAAAGTGATGTCAGAGAAAATCACCTCTGATAGAGATTATTACATCGTGGATAGCATGCCATTGGAAGTTTGCAAGTTAAGCCTTAGTTCTCGTTGCCGTATCAGCAAGGAAGACATCCATACTTGCCTCGATACAGGCTATTGTGCTACGCAAAAGATATACTATTACGGATATAAACTGCATGCTATCTGTTCCATAGAGGGGGTTTTC
>SNRY01000027.1_pt1 | contig 68064 bp, 61 predicted proteins | sample 4693421 | NCBI WGS metagenome assembly SNRY01 (sample SAMN11003215, study PRJNA524138) | termite gut metagenome | isolation source: Bacteroidetes bacterial symbionts from single cell of protist host amplifed... | host: Streblomastix strix ... | reverse complement strand
TAACCGGTGAACACATGAAGTTTACAACCGAAGATAAATTATGTTGTTGCGTTCCGCTTTTTCATTGTTTTGGCGTAGTACTTGCAACCATGAATTGTTTAACCCACGGTTGCACGCAGGTAATGGTGGAATACTGGGCAGAAGAAAGACCCGATAAAGAATACATGGTATATTCTGACCGCAATTTGCGTTTTACGTGGAAACAGTTCAACAAGCGGGTAGATGATATGGCGAGAGGACTTATCTCAATTGGCGTTACAAGAGGGACTCATGTGGGTATCTGGGCAGCTAATGTTCCCGATTGGCTTACTTTACTTTACGCCTGTGCCAAGATAGGAGCCGTATATGTAACCGTCAATACCAATTACAAACAATCGGAATTGGAATATCTCTGTAAGGATTCCGACATGCACACACTTTGCATCATTAACGGCGAAAAAGATAGTGATTTTGTACAAATGACTTACGCCATGCTGCCGGAATTGAAAGATTGCGAACGCGGACATCTGAAAAGCGAACGTTTTCCATATATGAAAAATGTGATCTATGTGGGACAGGAAAAGCATCGCGGAATGTACAACACGTCAGAACTCCTTTTAGTAGGTAATAACATTGACGATTGGCAACTAAATAAATTGAAAAGCCAAGTAAATTGCCACGATGTGGTGAACATGCAATATACTTCCGGCACTACAGGATTTCCAAAAGGTGTAACGCTATCTCATCACAACATAGCTAATAACGGTTTTTTAACCGGTGAACACATGAAGTTTACAACCGAAGATAAATTATGTTGTTGCGTTCCGCTTTTTCATTGTTTTGGCGTAGTACTTGCAACCATGAATTGTTTAACCCACGGTTGCACGCAGGTAATGGTTGAACGGTTTGATCCGTTAGTGGTACTCGCCTCCATCCATAAAGAGTGTTGCACTGCGGTTTACGGTGTGCCAACCATGTTTATTGCAGAGCTTAACCATCCCATGTTCGATATGTTTGTAATTGGTATTGACGGTTACATATACGGCTCCTATCTTGGCACAGGCGTAAAGTAAAGTAAGCCAATCGGGAACATTAGCTGCCCAGATACCCACATGAGTCCCTCTTGTAACGCCAATGGAGATAAGTCCTCTCGCCATATCATCTACCCGCTTGTTGAACTGTTTCCACGTAAAACGCAAATTGCGGTCAGAATATACCATGTATTCTTTATCGGGTCTTTCTTCTGCCCAGTATTCCAGCCATTGACCCAGTGTTCTGTCGTATAATTGCATAATAAATGATTAATCAAAGTGGAGTATATATTACTGCCAGAATTTGGGCAGCCTTTCCTTCGTAAGCATGTACATGGTGAGGTATAATGGAATCATAATAAATGCTATCTCCCTCTTCCAAGATGTAAGTGCTCTTACCATAACATATCTCCATGATTCCTTTCATGACCATGATAAATTCTTCCCCTTCGTGTGAGGAAAGGGCGAAATCGGTGATGTCCGTCGGAGTTACGTCGATGAGAAACGGCTCCATGTGGCGGTCTGTTTTTGAGCTGGAAAGGGAATGATATTCCATGTGTTTACGCGATTGAACAGCATTATTGGAAAAACTGATAGATTCGCTTGCTTCATTCTTACGACAAATTACCGGACCGGTTTCGTCGTGGTCGTCGAGAAAAGTGCCAAGACGTACTCCCAGTACGCGAGCTATCTTAATCAATGGAGCCAAAGAGGGAATATCAATATTGTTTTCTATGCGTTCAACTTGTTCCAACGTCAAACCGGAACGTTCGGTCAATTCTTCTATAGTGATTGATTTACTTTCACGGAGTGTTTTGATTTTTTCCCCGACAATTTTATTTGCATCCATTTTGATGTGTTTTTGAGCAATAAATTAATAATTTGATACTTAATAGGGTGCAAAAATAATAAATTATTCTAAAAACCTATTCTATATAAAGAAATAAAAATTTATTTTATGGAACCTATGAATGCAAAAACAAAACAGCAATTACTTGAGTCAGGGTTGAGGGAACGTTTTATTCTCAACCATTTGCGTAAAAAAATATAAATATATATTTAATTAGCAATACTTATAATCTTTAAATTAGAAAAATCTTTGGTATTTATATTACAAATATCAGAATGTTCTTCCTTTACAATCACCCTTTTTCTAACAAATTAACACCAAAAAATTTATCAATGATTGGTTTTTATTCTTTGAGAAAAGGGTAAGATGAGAAGAGAAAATTGCTCAGAATCTTCTACCTTTGTGCAGTAATTATAATATGATGAAATATGGTATTACCGGAACTTAAAATGCGTCGTGATAAGATACGCGTATTTATGGCTCAACAGCATATTGACGCTGCGCTTATCACTTGCAATGTCAATTTACTTTATACATGTGGTCAAATTATAAGTGGGTATCTTTACATGCCCCTTCACGCACCGGCGAGAATATTTGTAAAACGCCCCAACAACATTACGGGTGAGTTAGTTCATTCCATTCGTAAACCGGAACAGATACCGGATATTTTGAAAGAAGATGGTTTACCTTCTCCTCAAACACTTATGCTAGAAGGCGACGAATTACCTTATACTGAATATAGTCGCTTGTCAGCCATATTTCCTGAAGCAGCTGTGGTAAACGGTACCCCGTTGATACGCAAAGCACGAAGTGTTAAAACCGAGATAGAGATTGAAAATTTTCATCGTGCAGGCATTGCACATGCTAAAGCATACGGAAAAATTCCTTCCGTGTATCGCGAAGGAATGACTGATAACGAATTTTCTATTGAAATAGAACGCTTAATGCGTTTGGAAGGTTGTTTGGGTATCTTCCGCATATTTGGTCAAAATATGGAAATATTTATGGGAAGTGTATTGACAGGCGACAATGCTACTATTCCTTCTCCGTATGATTTTGCTTTAGGGGGCGCGGGGCTTGATCCGTCTTTGCCCATAGGAGCAAATGGTACTCTTCTTGAAGAGGGTCGAAGTGTAATGGTGGATATAGGTGGTAATTTTAATGGGTATATGAGTGATATGAGTCGTGTGTATTCTATTGGTAGATTGGACGATAAAGCTTATGTTGCCCATCAAGTTTGTCTGGATATTCAAGAAAAGCTTATAGCCATGATTAGGCCGGGGGTAAATTGTGAAACAATATATAATGCCGCTATCGAATTGGTTACTGCAGCCGGTTTTTCCGATTACTTTATGGGTGTTTCTCAACAGGCGAAATTCATTGGACACGGAATAGGGTTGGAGATAAACGAAATGCCGGTATTTGCTCCGCATGTTATGCAAGAGTTGGAACTGGGTATGGTGTTTGCTCTCGAACCAAAAATTGTTCTTCCGGGTATCGGACCTGTGGGAGTGGAAAATTCATGGATAGTGATTTCTATGGGAGTAGAAAAGTTGACGAACTTTGAGGAGGAAATAGTGGATTTGAGGTCATAATGGGCAGTTGTTCCAAAAATTAATTATATTATTATAGGGAGTCAATTCGCAGGAGTTGGCTTTTTTGCTATACTTTCTGAAATGAGTAATTCATATATGCGCAAGTTAAGAGTAACAGAACTTCATAGAATAAGTCCGGAGGAATTTGGAGAAGCGGAAAAACTTCCTTTGGTTGTGGTATTGGACAATGTTCGTAGTTTGCATAATATCGGTTCTGTGTTTCGCACGTCGGACGCCTTTCGTGTAGAATCTGTTTATTTATGTGGAATTACTGCTATTCCTCCTCATCCTGATATGCACAAGACGGCTTTGGGGGCTGAACATACAGTTAATTGGAAATATATAAAAAATACGGTTGATGCTGTGAAAGAACTGATACAAAACGGATATGTTGTTTATTCTATAGAGCAGGCAGAGGGTAGTGTAATGCTTAATGAATGGGTATTAGAGAAAGGTAAGAAATATGCTGTTATATTTGGGAATGAAGTGAAAGGGGTACAACAAGAAGTAATAGACTGCTCGCATGGCTGTATCGAAATACCGCAATTTGGTACGAAACATTCATTAAATGTTTCTGTTACGGCAGGGATTATTATTTGGGATTTATTTAAGAAATTACAGGGCAACCTTAAGGTAAATTACTAGGACATGACAAGCAATTTTGGAAACTTACGGCAAGGACATATTAAATTGTTTGGCAGAAAAACAAATTGTATTGGATGGGAAGAAACTCAGAGGCGTATCTCCGACAAGCAAGGGAAATAGCGGACTTTACATACTTAATGCGTGGGTAAGTGAGAATCGTTTCTGTATCTTGTTTATATGTATTAGAATACTCCATTCTACGTGATTACCACGAATGATTTTTTATAGTATTTTCTAACGGTTTTGTTAGGCAACGAACAAAATTTTATCGATATTTGTGTAATAAATAACTGTTTTTTGTTAAAACCAATCTTAATAAATTTTATAATATGAACATTGAACGACTGATGTCCTCGTTGGAGGCAAAACATCCCGGTGAGTTGGAATACCTGCAAGCCGTAAAAGAAGTGCTTATTTCCATTGAAGACGTTTACAACCAACATCCTGAATTTGAAAAAGCTAAGATTATCGAACGGCTCGTGGAACCGGATCGCATTTTTACATTCCGCGTAACATGGGTGGACGATAAAGGAGAAGTACAAACCAACTTGGGTTATCGTGTACAATTCAATAATGCCATCGGGCCTTATAAAGGAGGACTCCGTTTTCACCCGTCGGTAACACCTTCCATTTTAAAATTCCTTGGCTTTGAACAGACTTTCAAAAATGCATTAACCACCCTACCGATGGGCGGCGGAAAAGGAGGGTCCGATTTCTCTATTCGCGGAAAGAGTAATGCCGAAATCATGCGTTTCTGCCAAGCCTTTATATTGGAGTTATGGAGACATTTAGGACCGGACATGGACGTACCTGCAGGCGACATTGGCGTAGGTGGTCGCGAAATAGGGTATATATTCGGGATGTACAAAAAACTGACTCGTGAATTTACCGGTACTTTCACAGGTAAAGGTTTGGAATTCGGAGGGTCACTGATTCGACCTGAAGCTACGGGATATGGTGGACTTTATTTCGTAGAGCAAATGTTAAAACGCAACAATACCAATCTCAAAGGGAAGACGGTATCCATATCAGGATTTGGAAATGTAGCTTGGGGAGCTGCCATAAAAGCAACGGAGTTAGGAGCCAAAGTGATTACAATTTCCGGACCGGACGGGTATATTTATGACTCTGAGGGCATTAAAGGTGAGAAAATAGATTACATGCTCGAACTTCGCGCATCAGGTAATGATATTGTGGCTCCTTATGTTGAAATTTATCCCAAAGCCGTATTCGTGCCAGACAAGCGTCCATGGGAAGTAAAAACGGATATTGCTTTACCATGCGCCACTCAAAATGAACTGGGTGGGGAAGATGCCCGTAACCTTATCAATAATAAGGTGATTTGCGTAGGCGAGATTTCTAACATGGGATGTACGCCTGAAGCTATTGATACATTCATTGAAAACAAAATAATGTACGCTCCGGGTAAAGCGGTTAATGCCGGCGGAGTAGCTACTTCCGGACTGGAAATGTCGCAAAACGCCATGCATCTCAATTGGAATGCTGCCGAAGTGGACGAAAAATTATATAATATTATGTGTAACATCCACGAACAATGCGTGAAATACGGTACAGAATCCGATGGATATGTAAATTACGTAAAAGGCGCGAACATTGCAGGTTTCATGAAAGTAGCCAATGCGATGATGGGACAAGGGGTGATTTAGCAACTTCGTTTCCTTTCTCAAAACAACCAAACCTCATCCAAACTTCTTCTCCAAAAAGAGGTTCGGGTGAGGTTTGAAGCATTATATTAAGAGATTCATTCTCAGAATTTTCTTACCTCCCCGTTAAACCTTTTTTTCTGTCAATTGTCATATATAAGGTTAATTGGATAAACTAATGAACAAGAACATTAGGCGAAGTATTTTTATTCTCGGCGGAATTATTATTCTTGCCGTATGCTTGTATTATTCTGTTTTTACTAAAAAGGATACGGGTTTAACCGTAACAGCAGAAAAAGCAATCCTGCAAAAAAGAGGAAACAGAACGCTGAATGTTGATGCAATGATAATTAAAAAGCAGTTTCTGACTGATGAAGTGGAAGTGAGGGGACGTCTGCTGCCGGACGAGGAAGTTGACCTTTCTTTTGAAACATCGGGAAAAATTACCGAAATCAACTTTATGGAAGGAACTTTTGTAAAAAAAGGACAATTATTGGCAAAAGTGAACGACGCTTCTTTGCAAGCACAATTGAAACGATTGGAGGTGCAATTAAAACTTGCAGAAGACCGTGTGTTCCGTCAAGACGCTTTATTAAAAAAGGAGGCTGTGAGCAAAGAAGCTTATGAACAAGTACAAACAGACTTGGAAACACTGCGGGCAGATATTGAATTGATCAAAGCTAATATTGCTTTAACGGAGCTATTCGCACCGTTTGACGGAGTTATTGGCTTACGTCAAATCAGTGAGGGAGCTTATGCAACACCTTCTACCATGGTGGCAAAGTTGACAAAACTCTCCCCGCTCAAACTCGAATTCTCGGTAAACGAGCGTCACGCCGCTTATATGAAGAAAGGGACAAAAGTCAATTTTCACATCGAAGGAAATTTAAAGACATTCCATGCTGCGGTATATGCCACCGAATCAAAAATTACAACAGTCAATACGCTTAGCGTTCGCGCGCTTTATCCCAATACCGACCAAAAACTTCTTCCGGGCTATCCGGCAGTTTTAAAAATCATATTGCATGAGATACCCGACGCTATCGCAGTGCCTTCGGAAGCCATTGTGCCCGAAATGGGGACAGATAAAATATTTGTATATAAAGGGGGCAAAGCGCAACCTGTTGTAATCACCAAAGGTCTGCGTACAGATGCACAGGTACAGGTATTGGAGGGGTTACACATTGGCGATACGATTATTACATCCGGAACGTTACAGCTACGCACAGGCTTGGATGTAACGTTGGATAACATCTATTAGAATCCATGAACCATGAATATCTCTGAGTTAAGTATTCGTCGACCGGTACTGACTGTAGTATTGACGCTCATTATCATCCTGTTCGGTGTTATTGGCTATACTTATTTAGGGGTAAGGGAATTTCCTTCAGTGGACAATCCTATTATCTCGGTAACTTGTTCCTATCCGGGAGCTAATGCCGATGTCATTGAAAATCAGATCACCGAACCGCTGGAACAAAATATCAACGGTATTCCGGGTATTCGTTCACTTTCGAGTGTCAGCAGTCAAGGACAAAGCCGCATTACGGTAGAATTTGAATTGTCCGTTGATTTGGAAACTGCAGCTAACGATGTGCGCGACAAGGTGTCGCGTGCACAACGTTTTCTTCCGCGTGACTGCGACCCTCCCACTGTGACTAAAGCGGATGCAGACGCCTCTCCTATTTTGATGGTAGCTGTTCAGAGCGATAAACGTTCTTTGTTGGAATTGAGCGAGATAGCCGACCTTACGGTGAAAGAGCAACTTCAAACGATTCCGGATGTAAGCAGCGTCACCATTTGGGGGGAAAAACGTTATTCCATGCGCCTTTGGCTTGACCCAATGAAGATGGCTGGATATGACATTACACCGATTGACGTAAAAAATGCTATTGACAGCGAGAACGTAGAATTGCCTTCCGGAAGCATCGAAGGAAACACTACCGAACTCACCATTCGCACATTGGGATTGATGCACACCGTTCAGGAATTTAACAATTTGATTATTAAGGAAGATAACGAACGAATTGTCCGTTTCGGAGATATTGGTCATGCGGAACTTGGTGCGCAAGACATCCGAAGTTATATGAAAACGAACGGCATACCAATGATAGGCGTGGTTGTAATCCCTCAGCCCGGAGCGAACCACATAGAGATAGCCAACGCCGTACATGAGCGCGTGAAAATAATGAAGAAGGATTTACCGGAAGACGTCATAACAAGTTTCGGCTTTGACAATACAGAGTTTATCCGCGCTTCCATCAATGAAGTAAAAGAAACGGTTTACGTTGCTTTTCTACTGGTTATTATTATTATTTTCCTCTTTTTGCGCGACTGGCGGGTTACGTTGGTTCCATGTATCGTAATTCCAGTATCCCTTATTGGAGCGTTTTTTGTGATGTATGTGTCGGGATTCTCCATCAATGTACTTTCCATGTTGGCTATTGTACTTGCTGTGGGATTAGTGGTAGATGACGCCATTGTAATGACGGAAAATATTTACGTCCGCATTGAGAAAGGAATGCCGCCCAAAGAAGCAGGAATAGAAGGAGCGAAAGAAATTTTCTTTGCTATTGTTTCCACTACTATTACTTTGGTAGCAGTGTTTTTTCCTATCGTTTTTATGGAAGGTATGACGGGGCGACTTTTCCGTGAATTTAGCATTGTTCTCTCCGGTTCGGTAATTATTTCCGCCTTTTCTGCATTGACTTTCACGCCTATGCTGGCTTCCAAACTGCTTATAAAAAGGGAGAAACAAAACTGGTTTCATGTGAAGACAGAGCCATTCTTTCAAGGAATGAACAGATGGTATCATCGCGGATTATCCGCTTTTCTTCGCCGGAGAGTATTCGCTATCCCTATTGTGATACTAACTGTAGTTGCTATTATCTACTTATGGGGAGCTATTCCATCGGAAATGGCGCCATTGGAAGACCGTTCAAACATATCCGTCAATATTCGCGGGGCGGAAGGGATTACTTACGAATATATGCGTGACTATACAGAAGATTTGAATTTAACCATAGATACGTTGATTTCCGGTGCAAACATCACGGCGCGGGTTTTTGGCGGAAGTGGAAATTTAACGATTACATTGCCCAAGATGCAAGAAAGGGATTACACTCAAATGGAGGTAGCGGAAAAAATTTCACGTACGATTCAGGAAAAAACAAAAGCGCGCTCCTTCGTACAACAGCAATCTACTTTCGGCGGGCGGCGGGCGTCCATGCCGATACAATATGTTATTCAAGCAACCAATTTGGAGAAACTGCAACAAGTGCTTCCTCTTTTTATGAATAAGGTCTATGACAATCCTGTATTCCAAATGGCGGATGCCAACCTTAAATTCAGTAAACCCGAAGTCCGTGTGGACATCAATCGCGACAAGGCTGCCACTATGGGAGTGAGCACACGTAACATTGCGCAAACACTTCAGTATGGTCTTAGCGGTCAGCGTATGGGATATTTTTATATGAATGGAAAGCAATATGAGATTTTGGGTGAAATAAATCGACAACAACGGAACAAACCGGTAAACTTGCGCTCCATTTATGTCCGAAGCGATAAAAACGAGATGATTCAATTGGATAACCTCGTAGAATTGCTCGAAGACATTGCTCCGCCTCAATTGTACCGGTATAATCGTTTTGTGTCCACTACGGTTTCGGCAGGACTTGCCAAAGGAATGACTATCGGGCAAGGCTTGGACAAGATGGACAAAATTGCCAAAGAAACGCTTGATGACACATTCCGTACCGCTTTGGCAGGCGATTCTAAAGATTATAAGGAAAGTTCTTCGAGTTTGATGTTCGCTTTCGGTTTGGCGATTGTGTTGATTTATCTTATCTTGGCTGCTCAGTTTGAAAGCTTTAAAGATCCTTTTGTTATCATGTTAACCGTGCCGTTGGCTGTGGCGGGAGCCTTGATGTTCATGTATTTTTCGAACCAGACGATGAATATTTTTAGTCAAATCGGCATTATTATGCTGATTGGTTTGGTGGCTAAAAATGGTATTTTGATTGTGGAGTTTGCTAATCAGAAACAGGAAGCGGGAGTAGATAAAACGACTGCCATTTGTGATGCCGCCATGCAGCGCCTGCGTCCTATTCTCATGACAAGCGCCGCCACCATCTTAGGATTAATTCCTTTGGTATTTGCTTCGGCAGAAGGGGCTAACGGACGCATTGCCATGGGCATCTCTGTGGTAGGGGGGATGTTGGTTTCTACGTTATTGACGATGTTTATCGTACCTGCTGTTTACAGTTTCGTTTCTACAAATCGTATCAACAAAAAAAAGTAATGAAACGATTGCACGTCACATTTTTTTTTCTTGCCTGTCTGTCGAATACAGTACAGACGCAAGAGGTATTCAATTTAAAATCCTGTCTGGAAGCCGGCTTGGAAAATAACTATTCTTTACGCATTACTTCCAACAATGAGCAGATAAGTAAGAACAATGTTACTTGGGCTAATGCAGGTTATTTACCCACATTCGACCTGTCGGGAAGTTCTCAAAACACACTAAATAACGCCGATACCAAGATACGCGCTACGGGAAAAACGAACAGCGAAGATGTTGCTTTCGACCAAACAATCAATGTAGGACTGAACCTGAATTGGACTATTTTCGACGGATTCAAGATGACTACCAATTATAAGCGTCTGAAAGAGTTGGAAAAACAAGGAGAAATAAATACGCGCATTGCTATAGAGGATTTCATTGCTGGTTTTACGGCAGAATATTATAATAACATACAACAAAAAATTCGCCTGAAAAACTTTCATTATGCTGTTTCCTTGTCCAAAGAACGTCTTCGAATCGTAGAGGCACAATATACCATTGGAAATTTCTCTCGTCTCGATTTGCAACAAGCGCGAGTAGATTTCAATGCCGACAGTTCTAAATACATGAAGCAGCAAGAACTCCTGCAAACTTCATACATCCGTCTCAATGAACTGATGGCTCATAAAGATGTAAACCGGATTATTTCCATTCGGGATTCTATTATTGATGTAAATACCCTGCTCTATTTCAACGAGTTGTGGGAGTCCACATTGAAAACAAACGCATCCTTGTTGAGAGTCGAGCAGGATAATGTAATAGCTGAGCTGGACTTGAAAAGCATGTATTCGCGCAATTACCCTTACATGAAGTTGAACTCCGGATATGGATATACCCTAAACCATTATGGCACGGGGGTTAACAGTCGCCGAAGTAATTTAGGATTTACCGCTGGTGTAACTGTTGGTTTTACTATTTTTGACGGCAACCGAAAAAGAGAACGGACGAATGCCAACATAGCTCTCGCAAACGTCCGGTTACGACAACAGGAATTGGAGCAAACCCTCAAAGCGGATATGAATAATTTATGGCAAGCCTATTGCAACAATATTCAGATACTGAAACTTGAAAGGGAAAATTTGGTTGCTGCCAAAGAAAATCATAGTATAGCCAGAGAACGTTATTTATTAGGAAATCTATCGGGAATTGCGATGCGCGAAGCACAGAAAAGTCTCCTTGATGCGGAAGAACGGATTCTTACCGCAGAATATAATACGAAGTTATGCGAAATATCTCTCCTTCAAATTAGTGGTAAGGCGATAGAATATATCAAGTAAATTTCGTCTTTCGGAGAATAATGGCAAAAGAGAAGAATCTTTACGTATGCAGAAATTGTGGACAGGAATCTCCCAAATGGGTAGGGAAATGTCCTGTATGCGGTGAATGGAACAGTTATACGGAAGAAATCATACGTAAAGAGCCTCCCAATCGTCGATCTTTTTCGGGTATTGAAATACCTGCAAACAAACCTCTGACATTGGACGATATTGAAGTGGACGACGAACCGCGCATAGACATGTACGACGACGAACTGAACCGTGTGCTGGGAGGTGGTTTAGTACCCGGATCGTTAGTCCTGATCGGTGGCGAACCTGGAATTGGGAAATCCACATTGGTATTACAGACAGTATTGCGCATGTCTGAAAAGCGTATTCTTTATGTGTCAGGGGAAGAAAGCGCCAAGCAGTTGAAATTACGTGCCGAGCGAATCAAAAGACAATCAAGTGATTGTTATATTGTCTGCGAAACATCTTTGGAACAAATTTATGTACATAGTAAGAATCTTCGTCCGGACTTGGTGGTAATTGATTCTATCCAAACCATTTCAACGGAAACCATTGACTCATTGCCGGGAAGTATTGTACAAGTACGTGAATGTTCTGTTTCCATCCTCCGCTTTGCCAAAGAGACCCATACGCCTGTATTGCTTATCGGACATATAAACAAAGAGGGAAGCCTTGCGGGACCAAAGGTATTGGAACATATTGTAGATACGGTGTTACAGTTTGAAGGCGACCAACATTATATGTACCGCATCCTCCGCAGCATCAAAAACAGATTCGGAAGTACTGCGGAATTAGGCATTTATGAAATGCGGGAAGATGGATTGAGGCAAGTGTGTAATCCATCGGAATTTTTATTGTCGCAAGACCATGAGGGGCTGAGTGGAATAGCCATTGCATCGGCAATGGAAGGAGTTCGTCCTTTTGTTATCGAGACGCAGGCATTGGTAAGTTCGGCAGTGTATGGCAACCCACAACGTTCGGCTACAGGTTTTGACATTCGCCGGATGAATATGTTGTTAGCCGTATTAGAAAAACGAGTCGGTTTTAAGCTGGCTCAAAAGGATGTATTCCTGAATATTGCAGGAGGTCTGAAGGTAAACGATCCGGCTATTGATTTGGCTGTGATTAGCGCCATTCTGTCTTCGAACATAGACACGGCGATAGAAGCAAATATTTGTATGGCTGGAGAGGTGGGATTATCCGGAGAAATTCGTCCGGTCAATCGAATCGAACAGCGAATAGGAGAAGCTGAAAAATTAGGGTTTAAACGATTTATTTTGCCTGCCTATCATTTGCAAGGAATAGATAGAAGAAAAGTGAAGATAGAATTGTTTCCGGTAAGAAAAGTAGAAGAAGTAGTAAAAGAAATTTTTAGGTGATTTAAAAAGTATGCTGCCATAAAAGATTGGCGATCAGCTACGGTTCATTTTGTAAATTTGTACATAAAAACCTAACAACTATGACTAAAAAATTCGATTTCCTTGTAATCGGTTCTGGTATTGCCGGCATGAGTTTCGCCCTGAAAGTAGCAGGAAAAGGACAAGTAGCCTTAATTTGTAAAACTGAATTGGAAGAAGCAAACACTTATTTCGCACAAGGAGGAATAGCTTCCGTAACCAATACATTAACCGATAACTTCGACAAACATATTGAAGACACTATGATTGCCGGAGATAACCTAAGCAACCGTGAAGTTGTAGAAAAAGTAGTCAAAGAAGCCCCTCGCCAAATCAAAGAACTAATCGGTTGGGGAGTGCACTTTGATAAGAATGAGCGAGGAGAGTTCGATTTACACAGAGAAGGCGGGCATTCGGAGTTCCGTATCTTACACCATAAAGACAACACAGGAGCAGAAATTCAAGACAGCCTTATCAATGCAGTAAGAGCAAATCCCAACATTACGGTTCTGGAAAACCACTTTACCATTGAAATACTGACACAGCATCATTTGGGAATAACCGTTACCAGACAAACACCTGATATTAAATGCTACGGCGCTTATATCCTTAATCAAAAGACAGGAAAAGTAGATACCTACCTGTCTAAAGTAACTTTAATGGCAACAGGAGGCGTGGGAGCCATTTATCAAACTACCACCAACCCGCTGGTAGCAACAGGAGACGGCATCGCTATGGTGTATCGCGCCAAAGGAACAGTAAAAGACATGGAGTTCATACAATTCCACCCTACTGTTTTATATCACTCCGGCGATCGTCCGTCGTTTCTTATTACAGAGGCTATGCGCGGCTACGGCGCAGTGCTTCGTACCAAAGACGGACAAGAATTCATGCAAAAATACGACCCTCGTTTATCATTAGCTCCACGCGATATTGTAGCCCGTGCTATCGATAACGAAATGAAAAATCGAGGAGATGATTATGTCTGTTTAGACGTAACCAAAAAAAACGCGGAAGAAACCCGAAAACACTTCCCGAACATCTATGAGAAATGCCTCAGCTTGGGAATTGACATTATAAAAGATTATATCCCTGTGGCTCCGGCAGCCCATTACCTCTGTGGAGGTATCAAAGTTGACTTGAATGGACAATCATCTATTGAAAGATTGTATGCCATAGGCGAATGTTCATGTACGGGTTTACACGGAGGAAACCGTCTGGCGTCAAACTCTCTGATAGAAGCTGTAGTCTATGCTGAAGCCGCTGCCAAACACAGCCTCGAAAAGATAAACGAATATGCTTACAATGAAGAAATTCCCGAATGGAATGATGAAGGAACAAAATCATCCGAAGAAATGGTACTCATTACCCAAAATATGAAAGAAGTAAACCAAATAATGAGTACCTATGTAGGTATTGTTCGTTCAAACTTACGTTTACAACGTGCGTGGTCTCGCTTGGATATTATTTACGAAGAAACAGAAAACTTGTTCAAACGCAGTGTCGTATCAAAAGAAATTTGCGAATTACGTAACGTTATCAATGTGGGATACCTCATCATGAGACAAGCTATCGAACGGAAAGAAAGCAAAGGATTACATTACACCATTGATTATCCAAAAGAAGATCGAGTGAGATAAACTTTTACCTCTAAATGTTTGTGTTATACGAATAAAATCTTATATTTGCTCAATTTTGAACTAAAATGTGCCACAAACATGGAAGAAAGTTTTATTGCTTACATTGAGAATAGCATAAAAGAATATTGGGACTTACCCTCACTGACAGACTACAAAGGAGCAACTCTACAATATAAAGATGTTGCCCGCAAGATTGAGAAAATCCATATCATCTTTGAAGAAAGCGGAATCGTAAAAGGAGATAAAATAGCTCTGTGCGGACGCAATTGTTCACATTGGGGAGTATCTTTCCTGGCAACCCTCACGTATGGGGCAGTAGCAGTTCCCATTTTACATGAATTTAAGGCTGATAACATACACAATATCGTAAATCATTCGGATGCAAAATTGCTTTTCGTCGGCGATATGGTATGGGAAAACCTCAATGAAACCGCTATGCCGCTGTTAGAAGGAATTATATTCATGCAGGATTTTTCAATTTTAATATCCCGCAGCGAAAAACTAACGAACGCACGCGAGCACCTCAATGAAATGTTCGGAAAAAAATATCCCAAGAATTTCCGTCAAGAACATATCAATTACCATAAAGACCAACCGGACGAACTCGCAGTAATCAACTACACTTCTGGAACTACAAGTAATTCAAAAGGAGTAATGTTGCCTTACCGCAGTTTATGGTCAAACACACTGTTTGCCCGTGAAGTATTAGATATGGCAGCCGGTGACAAACTTGTTTCCATGCTCCCTATGGCACACATGTACGGTTTGGCTTTTGAATTTATATACGAATTTTCAACCGGTTGCAGCATCTATTTCCTTACCCGTTCACCAAGTCCAAAGATTATATTCCAAGCATTCGCAGAAATAAAACCAAGTTTGATAATCGCTGTACCGCTCATCATAGAAAAAATCATCAAAAAGAATGTGCTTCCGAAATTGGAAACACCTGCAACCAAACTATTACTGAAAGTACCCATCGTCAACGAAAAAATAAAATCGACTATACGCAAACAGGTTGTTGCAGCCTTTGGCGGACAATTCAAAGAAGTTGTTGTAGGTGGCGCTGGTCTGAATCAAGAAGTAGAATCGTTTTTGAAAGAAATTGAATTTCCTTACACCGTAGGATACGGAATGACAGAATGTGGACCTATTGTAGCCTACGAAGATTGGAAAAAGTTTAAACCGAGGAGTTGTGGCAAGAGCGCCTACCGAATGGAAATCAAAATACTTTCGCCTGATCCGGCAAACGTGGTAGGAGAAATTATTTGTCGCGGCATGAATACGATGTTGGGATACTACAAAAATGAAGAAGCTACTGCAGAAGTATTGGAAGAAAACGGATGGCTGCATACGGGAGACCTCGGTGTAATGGATGCCGAAGGCAATGTAACTATCAGGGGACGCAGCAAAAACATGCTACTCAGCAATAACGGGCAAAACATTTATCCGGAAGAAATAGAAGACAAACTGAACAATATGCCTTACGTAGCGGAAAGCGTCGTTATACAACAAAACGAAAAATTAGTGGGGTTAGTATATCCCGATATGGATGAAGCTTTTGCCAACGGACTGAAAGACAAAGACATCGAACGTATTATGGAAGAAAACCGGATAGCTTTAAATGAAACGCTTCCAACATACAGTCAAATAATGAAGATAAAAATCTATCCCGAAGAGTTTGAAAAGACGCCTAAAAAAAGTATCAAACGATACCTATATATGGAAACCAATAGGTAAGTAATAGGAATACCGTTTTTTATTTCTGTTCATCGTAATTTGATGTAAAATTTCTTTTCCGTTAAGATTGTCGTCAAAATAATTTGGAGTTTTGTTAAAGTAAAAAAAAGTATTACTTTTGTCCATTCAAAAAATCAACAGATAGAGCCAATGAATCTTTTTACGTATGCATATTATTTTTTCTTTTTCTTTTACTACACGAAAGTAGAGCGGGATTTATATACATCAAATAAAAATTATTAGAAATAATAAATTGAATAACAGATAAACAAAAACATCCCGCTCCAATACAGAGAGTGGGATTTTTTATTTATTTCCTTTTATAAACTTTTAAAACTAATAAATTTAATATTCGCAAATTCAAATGAAAAAAATCGTCATTCAGGGAATATCAGGTTCATATCATGACATTGCTGCTCATCGCTTTTTTGATAAAGAAGAAATTGAATTGATTTGTTGTACCACATTTGAAGGAGTGTTCCATGCTTTGAAACAAGATAGCGGAAATATCGGGATGTTGGCTATAGAGAACACGATTGCAGGAAGCCTGCTTCACAATTATGAATTATTGCGAGAAAGCGGTACACGAATTATCGGCGAATACAAATTGCGTATCTCTCATTGTTTTATTTGCTTACCCGATGAAGATTGGGACGACATTATAGAGGTAAATTCTCATCCTATTGCTTTGATGCAATGCGGAGATTTTCTTAATCATCATCCACAATTGAAAATAGTGGAAGAAGATGACACTGCGTCGAGCGCAAAGAGAATCAAAGAAGAAAATCAAAAAGGGCACGCAGCTATTTGTTCCAAAGCTGCCGCTGAAAGTTACGAAATGAAAATACTTCAAGAAGGCATCGAGACCAACAAACACAATTTTACCCGTTTTCTTGTTGTTGCTGATCCATGGATAGCCGATGAATTAAACCGGAGTAATAACGTGAATAAAGCGAGTATTGTTTTTACGCTTCCGCATACCGAAGGAAGCCTTTCGCAAGTGCTTTCCGTTCTGTCATTCTACAATATCAATCTGACAAAAATACAATCGCTTCCTATTATCGGACGGGAATGGGAATATCAATTTTACATCGACGTGGCGTTTACCGATTATTCACGCTATAAACAGGCTATTCCGGCTATTTCACCGTTAACTAAAGAGCTTAAAATATTGGGAGAATATGTGGAAGGAAAATCAAGCATATAATGTGGCGCCTGCCACACGGCTGACGAGTGTAAACGAATACTATTTCTCGAAAAAGCTGAAAGAAGTGGCACAAATGAATGCCGAGGGGAAAGATGTGATTAGTTTAGGAGTGGGAAGTCCTGATATGCCACCTTCGAAAAAAACAATAGATATATTGTGTCAAGCGGCTGGAAATCCCGACGGACACGGATATCAACCTTATGTAGGCATCCCGGAATTGCGCAAAGCCTTTGCCGGTTGGTATCAAAATTGGTATGGGGTAATGCTTGATTATAATACGGAGGTACAACCGCTTATCGGTTCTAAAGAAGGAATTTTACATATCACCCTTGCGTTTGTAAACCCCGGTGAACAGGTACTTGTTCCTGACCCTGGTTACCCCACTTATACTTCATTGAGTAAACTGCTTGGGGCGGAGGTGATTAATTATAATTTGAAAGCGGAAAATGCTTGGATGCCTGATTTTGAGGAATTGGAGCAAATGGATATGAGCCGCGTAAAATTGATGTGGGTGAACTATCCCAATATGCCGACAGGGGCTCTTGCTACACCGGAATTATATAGCCGTTTAGTGGACTTTGCTCTTCGTAAAAATATCATCATTGTGAACGACAATCCGTATAGCTTCATTTTGAATGATCATCCTTTAAGTATGCTCTCCGTACCGCACGCTAAAGGATGTTGCATAGAACTCAATTCTATGAGCAAAAGCCATAACATGCCCGGATGGCGTATGGGAATGTTAGCATCGAATGCAGAATTTGTGGGTCATATAATAAAAGTAAAAAGTAATATTGACAGTGGTATGTTTCGTGCCATGCAATTGGCTGCCGCTACCGCCTTGCAAGCCGAAGACGATTGGTATGAAGGGAATAACCGCAATTATCGTAATCGTCGCCGTCCGGCAGAAGAAATTATGCACGCATTAGGTTGTACGTTCGACAAAAATCAAACCGGCATGTTTCTTTGGGGAAAAATACCCGACCGGTATAATCATGTGGAGGAACTTACGGAAAGAATATTGCATGAGGCACGCGTGTTTATTGTTCCGGGATTTATCTTTGGAAGCAACGGGGCAAGGTATATACGGATTTCACTTTGCTGCAAGGGGGAAAAGTTGGAGGAAGCGTTACAAAGGATTAGGAATTTGGAATGGTGAATCCGGAATGAGGAGACATACTAAGTTAAAAATAATATTAATCATTATAAAAAAGTGGAATTTGAATCAATCTTATTACCGGGCATAGAAGCCCGTCGCCCTGTTGTCATTGCAGGACCTTGCAGTGCAGAAACCGAAGAACAGGTGATAAGTACTGCCAAAGAATTGGCTGGCAAAGGTGTGAAGTTATTTCGCGCTGGAATTTGGAAACCTCGTACTAAACCAGGAGGTTTCGAAGGAATAGGAATCGAAGGCTTAAACTGGCTGAAGAGAGTAAAGAAAGAGACAGGTATGTACGTCGTTACCGAAGTGGCAACGGCTACACACGTGTATGAATGTTTGAAAGCAGGAATAGATGTTTTATGGATTGGTGCCCGCACCACTGCTAACCCTTTTGCCGTGCAGGAAATAGCCGATGCCCTGCGGGGGATGGATATTCCCATACTTGTAAAGAATCCTGTAAATCCGGATCTGGATCTCTGGATTGGCGCATTAGAGCGATTTAACAATGCCGGATTAAAACGTTTAGGGGTTATCCACAGGGGGTTTAGTAGTTACGATAAGAAAATATATCGCAATCTGCCTCAATGGCATATTCCTATTGAGTTGCGTCGTCGCATTCCTAATTTACCTATCTTCTGTGATCCAAGTCATATAGGTGGAAAACGTGAACTTATTGCTCCTCTTTGCCAGCAAGCTATGGACTTGAATTTCGACGGATTGATGATTGAGAGTCATTGCAATCCGGACGGAGCATGGAGTGACGCTTTTCAGCAAATAACTCCCGATGTGTTGGATTACATCCTCAACTTACTAATTATTCGGGAAGGGTCTCGAACGACAGAGAATCTCAATGAATTACGCAAGCAGATAGACGAATATGACAATGAACTCATTGAGATATTGGCAAAACGTATGCGCGTCTCTCGAGAAATAGGTACATACAAGAAGGAACATAACTTGACAGTTCTCCAATCGGAACGCTATAATGAAATTTTGGAAAAGCGAGCATTACAAGGTGAACAATGTGGTATGGGCGCAGATTTTGTTAAAGATGTGTTTGAAGCGATACATGAAGAAAGCGTAAGACAACAGATTGAAATAATTAATCGGGATTAAGAAGATGATTATCATTTTACCTTCAAAATGCTCGTTCGTTTACCGTATTTAATTATATAACCCATGAGAATTTTAATCCTCGGAGCCGGAAAAATGGGTTCCTTTTTCACGGATATACTTAGTTTTCAACATGAAACAGCCGTGTATGATACTAATCCCCTGCAACTCCGTTTCGTTTATAATACGTATCGCTTCACTGACAGATACGAGATAAAAGATTTTAAACCGGAATTGGTTATCAATGCCGTAACAGTGAAATATACCGTTGAGGCTTTTCGCCAAGTGTTGCCGGTGTTGACGAAAGATTGTATCATAAGCGATATTGCTTCCGTGAAAAGCGGATTAAAGGAGTTTTATGAAACTTCCGGCTTACGATTCGTATCCACACATCCGATGTTTGGTCCCACTTTTGCCAGCCTTAGTAATCTGAGCAGTGAAAGCGCTATTATTATTAGCGAGGGCGACCATTTGGGAAAGGTGTTTTTCAGAGATTTGTACAACAATTTGAAATTGAACATCTTTGAATATACATTCGACGGACATGATGAAACGGTGGCTTACTCACTTTCCATACCTTTCGTTTCGACTTTTGTTTTTAGCGCGGTGATGAAGCACCAAGAAGCTCCTGGTACAACCTTCAAAAAACACATGGCAATAGCCAGAGGATTACTAAACGAAGATGATTACTTGTTACAGGAGATTTTGTTTAATCCTCGTACTCCTGCACAAGTAGAAAATATATGTGTGGAACTAAAGAACTTGTTGGAGATTATTACTCAAAGAGATGCAGAAGGGATGAAACTGTATTTATCCGGAATCCGAAAAAAAATAGAGTCGGTGTGAATAAATAAACAGAATTTGAAATGAATGAGATTTCTTTTGTTCAGCAGGCTTTTCTTTAAAAGTTTGCTTAGCTGTTTATCCGAAGATAATTTGTTTGATTTATAAAATTTTATTATCGGCAAAACTGTAGTATGCTCCATCACATACGATAAGGTGGTCGTATAAGGTAATATTCATGGTTTGAGCAGCTTGCTTGATGTTTTCTGTTAATTGTATGTCTGCTGAACTTGGGTGGTTATTTCCCGAAGGATGATTATGGCAAAGTATTATTCCCGTAGCGCGATGTAATAGCGCTTCCCGGAGAATGCTTCGTATATCAGCGTATGTTCCGTCAATACCTCCACTGCTAATGCGAATCTTGGTAATTATTTTGTTTGCTTGATTGAGTAATACTATCCAAAATTCCTCTTGTGAGAGATCGCACATTAATGGATGAAAAAGGTAATAAATATCAGTGGAACAAGTAATGGTATCTCGTTTTTTACTATTTTGCATTTTGCGTCTTTTCCCTAATTCTAAAGCGGACATAATTGTTGTAGCTTTTGCAAGACCAAGCCCTTTGAAGCAGGAATAATCATGTAAAGCCCATTTTCCTAATTCATTCAGGTTGTTGTCGCACGAAGCCAATACCCGACGCATCAATTCTACTGCACTTTCTTCCGTATTCCCCGAACCGATGAGGATAGCTAATAGTTCGGCGTCGCTTAACACTTCGACTCCACGTTTTATCATCTTTTCGCGTGGGCGGTCTTCTTCAGCCCATTGGTTAATATTGAGTTTGAGTTTATCATTCATAGAGGTCAAAAATAAAAATCTGAAAGTGCGGAAAGTACGATAACAAATATAATAAAGAAAGTATTACATCATTCAGGAAAAGAAATGATAATATGCTGAATGAAGAAAACTATTTGTATCTGAAATAATGTTGGGTAGATTATTTATAAAAATTCTTATTGAAAGCTGAAAATTCATTTTTCCGACAAATACAACGCCACCACCATGCTCGTGCAAATCCCGTTCCATAGCCAATAAGTTGAACAAAAGCGGTTGCAACAGAATAAATACCTATTCGTAAATTTTTATTTTGCCAAGTTGCATCCCCCAAAATCAGCAATATATATAGTATAACAGGTATAAAACAGATATTGGTAAATAACGTGCCGATAAGAAACGATACAATACATACTGTAAATATTGCCGGTAGTAAATGAACGAGTTTCAGTGATTCAGGATACTTTTTGTATAGATTAATACGTGCGATTCCAGAATTATGTACTTGTTTAAAGAATTTTTTTAAATCTGTACGTCGTTTGTGATACACCCATGCTTCGGGGAAAAACCTACAAGAATATCCGTTTTTGAAGATGCGAATACTAAAATCAATGTCTTCTCCAAAACGCATATCGGAGAATCCGCCTAAAGATTGATATGCTTCTCGACGTATTCCCATGTTAAAACTACGCGGATAAAATTTATCCATTTTTCTTTTTCCTCCACGAATGCCGCCGGTAGTAAAAAAAGAAGTCATGGAATAATTAATGGCTTTTTGTATGGTAGTAAAAGATTTATGTGCTCTGTCGGGACCTCCAAAAGCATTGGCAGGAGAAGTTTGTAATTCTTGTTTTATTGATTGAATGTAATTTTCCGGAAGAATACAGTCGGAATCTAGAAAAATGAGGTAGTCCCCTTTACTTTTTTCCGCTCCATAGTTTCTACTTTGTCCTGGCCCGGAATTGGGTTTGGCATAGTAATTAATGTCGAGTTGTGTAGCATATTTATCCGTTATTTTTTTACAAGGAATCGTCGAACCGTCTTCTACCACAATAACTTCAAAATTATTACTACTTTGTTGCGTGAGACTTTGCAGCAATTCGTCTATTTCGGTAGGACGATTAAAGACAGGGATTATAACGGAAAAAAACAACATATAGATAGTTTAAAAACAATCAATTAGGCTCTATGTAGAAAGATAATTATATCTTTCTTGTCAGCTAATATACCTTAATTTGGTAATCAGAATATTAGCGTGTAATTTATAACCCCGAGGGGAATGAAATAAATATAATAAGAGCGATCAAAAAAAATATAAACAGCTTGAAAATAGCTAATTAACTACTGTTTATTAATGTTAATCTTTCCATTTTTTCCTTATCTTGTCATTTAATAAACTTTGGTACACCTTAAAATTAGGTGAAAATTTCATCTTTGCAAATGAAGGAAAACAGAAGCATAAAAATTATATAAATTCTGTTTTATTCCAAAAAAAGCATGAAGTCCATTAATGTCAATTGAAAAAAAATTGACAAAGTTACTCAATAAAAAACCTTTATCCTTTATCTATCTGTTCATCTATATATTACATCCATTTCCCTATGCCATTCCTAACCGTACAATTTGTTCGTAACGGTAAATATTGTATGTGAGATTTATCAAACCAATACCGCCAGTCGCTCGATCAATTCCTACAGACCGCAAAAATAAACCATGCATACTTTGCTCCATAAACCCAAAACCATGCTCTACTCTGGCTCTCATTTTTGATTTTACACGATTATTCACTTTTTGTTCTTCCGTTAATGGCTTATTGCAATAACCCTTTTCATGTGCTTGGTTATTCATCTTACGTTTTTTGATTATATCTTCTTGATATTCAATGTATAAGCACTGTCTGCGTAAAAATTCTGCTTTTTATCCTCTTCAAGTAATTCAACTTAAGGAATTGTTACGAAATAAACTACCGATTACAGGGGAGTATTCTGTAATTCCATTCTTCATGAAACGAACTGCCAATCATATTTATATTTTCCATTTCGCTCTGGTCAATTACTCTACCCGTTTGATAATTTTCCATATCCAACTCACATTCCACTTCAAGTCCCTTCTCCGTTTTGGCAGAACCAATCAGTTGAACAATGATTTCGTAGCTTACTAATGGTTTTCCCCTCCAATTCTTTGAGATATAAGAAAACAAGCGGTGTTCTATTTTATTCCATTTACTGCTTCCCGGAGGAAAATGAACCACCTCCATCTCCATTCCCGTTTCATTGGCAAATTTTTGTAGTTCATGCTTCCATAGTTTCCCTTTACTGCTGTTGCTTCCATCATCATCGGCGGTTATCAGCAGGGAATTCGCATGGTTGTGATAATAAACACCCATCTTGTACCACCAGTTCCTTATGCCTTGAACGGCAAATTCTGCCGTATCCTTGGTTATACCCATATTTACCCAACCTTTGTTCAAGGCCATGTCGTAAATTCCATACGGTATGGCAACACCTTGCGAACCGGTCGTGAAATCGCAGGCATTTACTTCAACAGGGGTATTTTTGCCATGCCATTCTACGTCTGTATTCTTAAAGTTTCCTGCCAATTCTCGTTTTTTGGCATCTACGGATATAACCGGTTGTTGCTCTGATGTATATTCTTTCACCCTGCGGTTAATAAATTCAAATTGCGAATCCCGGTCAGCATGACCTCTGCCTTCGCAGGTCTTCCGGTTGGCTTGTAAACTAAACCCGTGGGCTTTTAAAGAGTCTCCTACTACTCTATGACTTACTTCTATTCCTCGTGCTTTTAATGCCGTTGAGATATGGCGCAAACTCTTACTTACCCATTGCAGGGGAGATTCGGGGTCGCCACTCGTATGAGGTTCTATAAACTCTTTGATGTGGATCCATTCTTCTCCGTTTATTTTCTTCTTCCTCCCTCCTCCTTCCTTTCTTAATCTTTTGCCGTTGCTCACTGCGCCGGTAAGAAGTTCCTTTACCCCCTTGTTTATCGTATTGTGAGAGATTCCTAACTGACTCTCAATTAGGAATTTTCCTCCCCGACCAAGGTTCCTGACCTCTAAAGCCAAATATATTCGCTTTTGATGCTCATCCAGATAAGGCAGAAATGTCTTTATTTTCTCTACTATTTTCTTCGTATCATTCATGCGCCAAAGATACGAAAAAAGTTTAATAGGTTAGTTTATTACGTAACAATTACTTAATATTTAAATATTATCCCTAAGAATTTTCGTACATTCGTATATTATTCGTATTTTAGCCCACTGAAAAATCGTTAAACTGCGAGCGAAGTATGAAAAAGAATGGTATTTTGTTGTTTTTGTTGTTTTTCTTGCTTCCCAGTGTTCCATTCTTTGCACAAACATTAGAACAAGCTAAGGATATGTTTGTCAAAAAACAGTATGATAAAGCGAAATCCGTATTTCAGAAATATTTGAAAGGATCGCCGACCAATGCGAGTTACAATTATTGGTATGGCGTCTGCTGTTTACAAACCGGTGAAGTAGAGGCATCAATAAAACCTTTGGGGATAGCTTTTGAAAAGAAGATTCAAAATGCTTCTTTCTTCTTGGGAGAAGCTTATAAAAAGTTATGGCATTTTGATAAAGCGGTTACATGTTACGACACTCATATAGAGATACTTAAAAAGAAGAATGAAAAAACGGGTGAAATGGAAAGATTGCTTGAGGAAAGCAAATTGTATGCCCGTATGCTGAAAGGAGTGGAAGATGTATGTGTCATTGACAGTTTTGTCGTTGACAAAGAAAACTTTCTGGAAACATATAAAATTAGTGAAGAATCCGGTAGATTATACCAATACAAAGATTTTTTCTTGAAGGACGGTAGCGATGAAGCAACTGTTTATGAAACAGAGCTTGAAAATATTATTTGTTACAGTGAGCGGAACGAGGACAATGTCTTGAATATCTATACAAAAATTAGAATATTGGATGGATGGAGTGCAGCTACTCCTTTTCCGGATATGATTAATAATCAGGCTAATGTCAATTATCCGTTTATGTTAACGGATGGAGTTACTGTTTATTATGCTTCGGATGGCGACGGTTCTTTGGGTGGTTATGATATATTTGTGACCCGTTATAATTCCGGTACAGAGTCTTATATGACTCCGGAAAATATAGGAATGCCATTCAACTCTCCTTTTAACGATTATATGTACGTTATAGACGAATATAATAATCTCGGTTGGTTTGTTTCCGACCGGTATCAGCCGGATAATAAAGTTTGTGTGTATGTGTTTGTTCCGAACAAATTTAAAAAGAGTTACAATTACGAGTCAATGAAACATGAGGATATAGTCAGTTTGGCTCAACTCCGTTCATTGAGAAATACATGGAAAAATGAGCAAATAGTAGCCGAAGCGAAGAACAGTCTAAAGAAAGCATTACTTAGCCAAAAGCCGGCGGAGAAAAAAGCTTTTGATTTTGAATTTGTGATAGACGATCAAAGAACGTATTATAACCTTAATGAATTCAAGTCTTCCCGTGCAAAGGAAGCGTTCAACAAATATCGACAATTAGAAAAAGATTATCGGCAACAGATGGACAAATTGGCTGTTTTGCGTGAACAGTATGCACAAGTCGATAAGGCGAAACAAGCTCAATTGATGTCTGTTATTATTGATTTGGAAAGACGAGTATATGAAATGTCGAAAGAGTTGGATGCATGGGTTATACGTATACGTTATGAAGAAAAAAATGTAATAAAAAAATAAGAATATGGATGTAATTGTCATCGTGGCGCTTATCGTTTTTGCTATTGTTCTGTTTTTGGTGGAGGTATTTCTTATTCCCGGTATTAGTCTTGCGGGAATATCTGCTGTAGGTTGTATTATATATGCCAACTATTATGCATTTGTTCATTTGGGAAATACAGGTGGAGGGATTACGCTTGTTGTTTCCATTATTACTTGTATCGGTTCGCTGATATTGTTTATGCGGTCGAAGATGCTGGATAAAATAGCATTGAAGGAAAACATTGTTTCTACTGTTGATAAGCCTGCAGAAGAAAAAGTAAAACCGGGTGATACGGGAATATGTACTACTCGTTTGGCTTTGATTGGACAAGCTGAGATAAACGGAATGGTTATGGAAGTGAAATCAATAGATGGTTTCCTTAATGAAAAGACTCCCATTGTCGTAAGCCGGATAACCGAAGGGATTATTCTTGTAGAAAAAATAAAGTAAGGGATAGAAATTGTGTAGATTGTCTAATTGTAAATAATTAAATTATGGATTCTTTTTATGTACTTGCCGGAATATTTATTGGAGCTATAATCTTTCTGGCTATCTTTTTTCATTATGTTCCTTTTTTTCTTTGGCTTTCTGCCAAGGTATCAGGGGTAAACATCTCTTTGATACAGCTTTTTTTAATGCGCATACGTAACGTTCCGCCCTATATTATTGTAGCGGGTATGATTGAGGCGCATAAAGCGGGGTTGAACAAAATTACCCGTGACGAACTTGAGGCGCATTATTTAGCGGGAGGACATGTGGAGAGAGTGGTACATGCCTTGGTTTCCGCTTCTAAAGCAAACATTGAACTTTCGTTTCAGATGGCTACCGCCATAGATCTTGCGGGACGTGATGTGTTTGAAGCCGTGCAAATGTCGGTAAATCCTAAAGTAATTGATACACCTCCTGTTACGGCTGTTGCGAAAGACGGTATTCAGTTGATAGCCAAAGCTCGCGTTACGGTACGCGCCAATATTCGTCAATTGGTGGGTGGTGCCGGTGAAGATACTATCTTAGCGCGTGTAGGCGAAGGTATTGTTTCGTCAATAGGTTCTTCCGTGAATCACAAATCGGTGCTTGAGAATCCGGATTCTATTTCCAAACTTGTGCTTCGCAAGGGTTTGGATGCGGGAACCGCTTTTGAAATTCTATCTATTGATATTGCCGATATTGACATAGGTAAGAACATCGGCGCTGCTCTGCAAATGGATCAAGCCAATGCCGATAAGAATATTGCACAGGCTAAAGCCGAAGAGCGTCGCGCTATGGCTGTGGCATCGGAACAAGAAATGAAGGCGCAGGCGCAGGAGGCTCGTGCAAAAGTGATTGAAGCGGAAGCAGAAGTACCCAAAGCGATGGCAGAAGCGTTCCGTAGCGGTAATATGGGTATTATGGACTATTACAGGGTGAAGAACATTGAAGCGGATACTTCCATGCGTGAAAACATAGCCAAGCCTGTTGTGAAAACGCCGAATAAACCGTTGGGATAAGTAGAATAAGAAAATCGGAAAGAGCGATAAAGAAAGAGAAATACACGAAAAAATTATTCTATTTCGTGTATTTCTTTTTTTATAAGAATGAAGATGATGCAAATAGTTTGTATATTTTGAATACCTCAAACCGGATTAATCAAATAAACATGCCGATGAAAAAATACTTTTTTCCCTCCGAACTTTTGATCAATGATGACGGCTCCGTGTTTCATCTTCATATTAAACCGGAACAATTAGCTGACAAAGTAATATTAGTAGGCGATCCGGGGAGAGTTGCAACAGTGAGTTCGCATTTTGAGTGTATAGAAAGTGAAGCGGAGAATCGTGAATTTAAGTCTTTTACCGGAATCTATAAAGGTAAACGGATTACCGTGTTATCAACGGGCATTGGTTGCGATAATATTGACATTGTACTCAACGAACTGGATGCTTTGGCTAATATTGATTTCAATACGCGTACGGAAAAAGAGAACTTTCGCTGTTTGGAATTTGTCAGAATAGGTACATGTGGCGGTTTGCAATTAAATACACCCATAGGAACGTTTATTTGTTCTCAAAAATCCATCGGTTTTGACGGGTTATTGAATTTTTATGCCGGTCGTCGTGAGGTATGCGACATGGAATTTGAAAAAGTATTTTTAAACTACATGGGGTGGACGGACGGTCTTTGCGCTTCTGCTCCTTATGTGGTTGACGCTGATAAAGAACTTGTTAGACGCATTGCCCGAAATGACATGATACTTGGAGTAACTGTTGCTGCCAATGGATTTTTTGGACCACAGGGACGTGAATTGCGCGTTCCGTTAGCCGATCCTAAACAAAATGAAAAGATAGAAACCTTTGAGTATAAGGGTCATAAAATAACTAATTACGAAATGGAAAGTTCTGCTCTTGCCGGATTGAGTAAGCTAATGGGACATAAAGCGGTTACCATTTGCATGGTAGTAGCCAACCGTTTTGTTAAAGAAGCAGATACAGCGTATCGGAAAACAATGGACACACTCATTCAAACCGTACTTGACAGGATTTGAAGATTTAATTTTTATCTGTCAAATAGTTTTCCATGTTTTTTGTGTACCAATTCTTAAATTCTTTGTTCAGGTCACTATAAATGAAATAGACAGCAATTTTTGGATGAATATCGGCAAATGCTTTTGCTTTGTCGAACCCCATGACCATGAAAGCTGTAGCAAATGCATCGGCAGTCATGCAATCCTGTGCTATCACTGTTGCCGAAAGTAAATTGTGTGTCACTGGATATCCGGTATGTGGGTCAATGGTATGCGTATATTTTTCCCCGTCCTTATAATAGTAATTGCGATAATTTCCTGAAGTAGCTATTCCGGCATCGGTAAGTCTAAGTACGGTTTGTAACTCTTGATTGACTGCCAAAGAATCGTCAACGGGTTTGTTTATACCAATGTGCCAAAGTTCTTTTTTCAGGTTTTTCCCTTTAACCACTATTTCTCCACCAATGTTTATCATATAATTTTTAATGCCTTTCTTATCCAGAAGTTTGCCGATAACGTCGCTTGCATATCCTTTGGCTACAGCGCTACAAGTAATCATAATGCGTGGATCTTGTTTGATCACCGAATCATTTCGCATGATTATTTTTTGGTAACCGGTAATTTGTAACAGACTGTCTATCATTTTTTGGGTAGGCCAAGCTTCTTTTTTGAAACCGAAGTTCCATGCATTAACAAGCGGAGCCACCGTAATATCAAAAGCCCCGTCCGTTTCTGCCGATATTTCCATAGAACAGCGAAATACTTTTTGAAAGAATGTGTCGGTCTTAACCTCTTCGTTATTATTGACTTTTGTAATAATTGATCCCTTATTAAAAGGAGATAACGATGCATCCAGTCGGTTGAGTTCTTGTTCTATGTCCGGTTTTAAGTCATCGTTGTGTTGATAGGTTATGTTGTACAGCGTGCCGAATATTTTTCCCTCAATGCTGTTATAAGCCGGTTGAGTTTTATGGCTAAGGATATATGCTGTGGCTACAATTAGTGCAAGTAGCCATAAAAATTGGAATCGGGAAGGTTTTTTTATTGCCGTCATATTATATAATTAGTGCACTGTATTTTGTTTTCTTTTGTACAAAAGAACAAAATTATCCTTTGTTGTTTGTAATTTAGAGTCCCCAAATTTTATTTATAGCCGAAGAAAAATCGTTTAATGCTTGTGAATTGCCTTTCAGACAGATAAAAACCTTCAAAAAAATCATAACGGGTATAACCATTTAATAGAGAGTATATATCTTAAAATTTTACAAAAAGTTTTGTAGTCTATTTGTTAATCGTATTTTTGTGTACGTTATTGGTGTAGAATGACAGAAGACGAGAAAAAGCGATTAAGTATCTTTGAAGCGCGACTTCGGCATTTACTCTTTTTATATGATGAATTGGAACGTGAGAACGCCAAACTAAACCAATTGTTGAAAGAAGAAAAAGAAAAACATGAAAAGATACTGGGCGATTATAAAGAATTGGAAGCCAAATACACCAATACAAAAATAGCAGCGACAATCAATCAAACTGTCAAAGATGTAAAGGAAACTAAATTGCGATTGTCCAAGTTAGTGCGTGAGGTCGATAAATGCATTGCTTTATTGAATGAATAGAAATCGTTTGATTAACGAAAGTAATGTATGAACGATAAGATAAAGATAAATCTGGTAATGGCAGGCTGTACTTACCCACTGACAATAAACAGCGACGAGGAGGAAATGATAAGGGAAGCGGCCAAACAGGTGAATCTGAAATTGAATATGTACCGGGAAAATTTTCCGACATTGCCTTTGGAGAGGATTATAACCATGGTGGCTTATGATTTTTCTTTGAAAAATATTCAGCAAGAGAAGAGGCATGATACGAAACCGTACACGGAAAAAATAGAAGAACTAACGAAAGTACTTGAAGATTATTTCAAAGAAGAGTAGAAAAGTTTATCCGGAAAAAGAATTTTCACGCACTGCTAAGATTTACCCGTATTTTCGGGTGATGATAGCGGTGCTTTTGTTTTAATATATGTACTTTAAACTAATGACAATGGTAGTAACAATAGTAATATCAGGTATTTGTTTCATTGTAGGAAGCATTTTATCTTATGTATTGCTCAGATACATAGTGAAATCCAAATACGAAAATATCCTAAGAGAAGCGGAAGCGGAGGCAGAAGTCATAAAGAAGGATAAATTATTGGAAGTGAAGGAAAAGTTCTTGAACAAAAAAGCCGACTTGGAGAAAGAGGTTGCCATGCGCAACCAAAAAATTCAACAGGCAGAAACGAAATTGAAACAACGAGAGTTGGTCATTAATCAACGTCAAGAAGACCTTCAACGAAAAAAAGAAGAAGCGGATGTGATAAGAGAAAATCTGGAAACTCAGTTAAATATCATCGAAAAGAAAAAAGAAGAACTGAACAAACTCCAGCAACAAGAAATAAAAAAATTGGAAACAATTTCTGCTCTATCTGCTGAGGAAGCTAAAAACCAATTAATTGAGTCATTGAAAGAAGAAGCCAAAACACAGGCGCAATCTTATATCAATGATATCGTGGACGATGCCAAACTGACTGCTAATAAAGAGGCTAAACGTATCATTGTGCAATCCATTCAACGGATAGCTACAGAAACGGCTATTGAAAATTCCGTAACAGTATTCCATATTGAGTCGGACGAAATCAAAGGACGTATTATTGGTCGCGAAGGACGTAATATTCGTGCACTCGAAGCTGCCACCGGTGTCGAAATTGTAGTGGACGACACTCCTGAAGCTATCGTACTTTCTGCTTTTGATCCCGTTCGCCGCGAGATAGCCCGTTTGGCATTGCATCAATTGGTGAGTGACGGACGTATTCATCCGGCACGTATAGAAGAAATAGTGGCTAAAGTCCGCAAACAGGTGGAAGAAGAAATCATTGAGACAGGTAAACGTACTACCATAGATTTAGGTGTTCACGGGTTACACCCCGAATTGATTCGTATTATTGGTAAAATGAAATACCGTTCTTCTTACGGACAGAATCTTTTACAGCATGCTCGGGAAACAGCTAATCTTTGTGCTGTAATGGCTTCGGAACTTGGTCTAAACCCTAAGAAAGCAAAGCGAGCTGGATTGTTACACGACATTGGTAAAGTACCCGACGAAGAACCGGAATTGCCACATGCATTGTTGGGAATGAAACTTGCCGAACGATACAAAGAAAAGCCCGATATTTGTAACGCCATTGGCGCTCACCACGATGAAACGGAAATGGCAAGCCTGTTCGCCCCCATCGTTCAAGTTTGTGATGCCATTTCGGGAGCGCGTCCGGGAGCGCGTCGTGAAATAGTGGAAGCATACATCAAGCGTTTAAACGATTTGGAACAGTTGGCAATGACCTATCCGGGTGTTACGAAAACATACGCCATTCAAGCGGGTCGCGAGTTACGTGTAATTGTCGGTGCGGATAAAATTGACGATAAACAAACCGAAAGTCTTTCCGAAGAAATAGCTAAGAAAATTCAAGATGAAATGACGTATCCGGGACAAGTTAAAATAACGGTTATTCGTGAAACTCGTGCGGTTAGCTTTGCTAAATAATGGAACATCCTCTTTCCCAGTTTAATTACTGTCCTAAATGCGGTTCGAAGCAATTTGCCATTATCAATGGAAAAGCGAAGGCGTGTATTTCCTGCGGTTTCGTATATTATTTTAATCCTTCTTCTGCTACCGTTGCTTTTATAGAGAATGATAAAAATGAATTATTGGTTTGCCGTCGTGCCAAAGACCCTGCCCAAGGAACGCTTGACCTTCCAGGGGGATTTATTGATATGTGGGAAACTGCTGAAGAAGGAATCGTTCGTGAAGTGTTTGAAGAAACCGGACTCATAGTGAATGAAGCTGCCTATCGATTTTCACTCCCCAATATTTATGTTTATTCCGGCTTCCCTGTGCACACTTTGGATCTGTTTTTCCTTTGTAAAGTAAAGGACATTTCTTGTATTAAGCCAATGGACGACGTAGCTGCTTGTTTCTTTCTGTCTTTAGCTAAGATAAATCCGGAGGAGTTCGGTTTGGACTCCGTTCGTCAAGGAATTGAACGGTTTCTGAAAGAGAGTACATAAGGTTGGCAAGCCCACAATTAATAACCTCAACATAACAGATATATAGCAATATTTTATTACTTTTGTAAAAACTAATCGTTTGCCGGAAGATATGTCTTCCTAATTTATCACTGATTTGTTTGAGGAGAAAGATGATTAAATGGGGCAGATTGAAACTTAAGAAAGATTGGAACTCCGAAAAAATCATCCGAACGATTTATGCTCTTTATTAAACAACACAATAAGATTTTGATCTATTGTCAAGTATATTAAGGTGAATATCTAATTCCAATGAACGTACAAATCGTCAATAAATCCAGGCATCCGCTACCTGCATCTGCCACCGAATTATCTGCGGGGATGGATATTCGCGCTAATATTCCCGAACCTGTTACATTGGCTCCTATGCAACGTTGCCTTTTACCTACGGGACTGTATATTGCCCTTCCCTGCGGATACGAGGCACAAATTCGTCCCCGTAGCGGTTTGGCTATAAAGAAGGGGATTACCGTGCTTAATTCTCCGGGAACGATTGATGCCGATTATCGGGGAGAAATAAGTATCGTCTTGATAAATCTTTCCACTGAACCATTTATTATAGAAGACGGCGAACGAATAGCGCAAATGGTGATTGCTCGTCATGAACAGGTTTCATGGCAAGAAATTGAAATACTGGATGAAACAGAACGTGGAGCGGGAGGCTTCGGGCATACGGGGAGATAATAATCTCTTTTACATATCTAAAATAGAATATTAATATAACATTGAAAATGATTATACCTAAACCCCGGCTGTGCAAAGGAATACTTTTGTTTACATGTATCCTCATTTCTTGCAATTCCCCTCATAAATTGCAAGGGAGCGCACCTTCGGCAGTTGTTCTTTCGCTTGAAGAACAACGCAAATACGATTACTTCTTTCTCGAAGCCATTTGTTTAAAGGCAAAAAACGAATATGACGCTGCTTTCGACCTTTTTAAACATTGTCTTGTTATTAATCCTTATGCTCCGTCGGCGCTCTATGAAATAGCGCAATGTTATTTTTTTCTTCAACAAAATGTTTTAGGAGAGGAAACTCTTGAAAAGGCTATCCTCTATGCTCCCGATAATTATTGGTATAATCAGGCATTAGTAAATGTATATCGTCAGCAGGATAAAAAGCAAAAAGCGGCGGCTTTACTTGAGACTACAACAAAACGTTTTCCCAATAAATACGAGATATTATTTGAATTGATAGATATATATACCCTGTTGGAAGAATATGATAAGGTGATTCATACGTTGAATCGCCTGGAAGAGAAGACGGGAAAGACCGAACAACTCAGTATGGAGAAATTCAGGATATATGTGCAGATGAACAATAACGAGAAAGCATTTAAAGAAATAGAAAGCCTCACCGAAGAATATCCAATGGATATGCACTACCTTACTACGTTGGGAGATGTCTATCTGCAGAATAAAAAGGAGAAAGAGGCTTTGGAAACATACCAAAAAGTGCTTTCCATCGAACCGGACAATTATCTCGCCCTTTTCTCTTTAGCCAGTTTGTACAAGCAGACGGGACAAAAAGAACATTACGAAGGATTGCTGGACAGTTTATTATATAATAATAAAGTATCTGACGAAATGAAAGCCGGTATTATGCAGCATTTTTTTCTCGAACCGTCAGAAGCGAAGCAAGATACCATTAAAGTAATTACGATTTTCGATCATTTGCTGGAGCAGAATATAGAAAATGCACAAATACCGTTTCTTTATGCTCAGTATCTTTTATCCATAGGAAAAGAAGAAAAAGCCATGTTAGCATTTGAAACGGTATTGCAATATGAACCGGATAATGCGCCGGCGCGTACCACATTACTTGGTTATGCTATCCGGAAAGAAAATAACGAACAAATTATTAAACTCTGCGAATCGGGTATTGAAGTCTCTCCCCAATTACCGGAATATTATTATTATTTGGGGATCATGTATTATCAAAATGACAGGCTGGACGATGCGCTGGATGTTTACTTAAAAGGTTTGGCAAATATCAGCGGGAACGAGTTTAAAGGAGTTATGTCTGAATTTTATAGTATAATAGGAGATATCTATTTTCAGAAAAAGCGGCAGCCGGACGCCTATATGGCTTATGACTCAGCTTTAATCTATAATCCCGATAATGTAGGAGCTTTAAACAACTACGCTTATTATCTTTCCATCGAAAGTCGTGATCTCGATAAAGCTGAAGAAATGAGTTATAAAACTATTAGAAAAGAACCTCAAAATTCTACCTATCTGGATACGTATGCGTGGATTTTGTTTGAGAAAAAGAATTATTCAGATGCTCGTATTTATATTGATGACGCCATGAAAAACGGAGGTGAAAGCAGTGACATAATTGTTGAACATTGTGGGGATATTTACTATATGAATAATGATAAAGAAAAAGCGTTAACGTATTGGTTGAAAGCTAAAGAAATGGGAAATGAGTCGAAAACACTGGAAAGAAAGATTAGACAGAAAAAATATATTGTAGAATGATGAAACCGATTAAAATACTTTTTCTACTGTTACTTTGTGTGATACTATTGGAAGCATGTAAGAGCACCCGTTCGCTGCAACAAAGTAAAGAGACGTCACGTTTTCTTTCTTCAAAATTCCAATTGACCATTCCTTATCAAGGTGACATAATTACTTTGTCCGGAATCATAAAAATGAAGAGTGGTGAACGCATACAATCTTCTTTTCTGATGCCGGTGTTTCGTTACGAAATAGTACGCATGGATATTACTCCCGATGAAATTCTGTTTGTGGACAGGATAAATAAATGCTATGTTCGGGCAGCCCAATCCGATATAAATGCCCTATTAACTCGTAAAATTAATTTTGAAAAAATAGAAACACTTTTGTTCGATGCTTCCCAATCCGGAGCAAAAGCTACCATTACAACGGAAGACCTGAACTTGAAATCTTTTGGCGTAGTGAAATTGCACCTGTATGATTTTTCAACTGCCGATTTGACGATAGTTCCTACTGAAGTGCCTGCAAAATATAAGCCTGTGGCTTTGGATGAACTACTGAAACTTTTATTGAGTTTATGAAACGTTTTCTCTTGATTTTTATCACACCGGTCTTTCTGACCTTTACGCTTTTTGCTCAATCTAATAAATTGATAAAAGAGCTCGAAAATAAATATGGTGCTTTACAAAATGAAATATACCGGACAGAGAAAATATTAAATGACACGAAACAGAATGTAAGCAGTCAATTAAACACCTTGAATACTCTTACCGGACAAATAGAAGTGCGGAAATACCATATTTCAACTATCAATAATGATATCACAACTATTGAGAATCAACTAAAAACACTGAATGCCCAACTTGGAAATTTGCAATACGGTTTGGCAAAAAGAAAGAAAAACTATGAAGCATCTGTCCGGTATCTATACAAAAACAGAACCATACAAGAAAAATTGATGTTTATTTTCTCGGCGAAAAATTTGGCACAAACTTATCGCCGATTACGCTATGTTCGTGAATATGCTGATTTTCAACAGAGGCAGGGTGAAGAAATACTCAGGCAACAAAAACGGGTGATACAAAAAAAGGCTGAACTCACCGAGACAAAACAAGCCCAATTGTTTTTGTTAAATACGCGTGAACAAGAGAAAAGCAAATTGGAAAAGGAAGAACAAGAAAAGCGCAATTTGATAAATAGCCTCAAGAAAAAGCAAAAAGACCTGCAAAATGAAATAAATAAAAAAAAGAAAGAAGCTAATCAACTGAATAGCCAAATAGATAAGTTGATACTCGAAGAAATGGAGCGTGTTCGTAAACGTACCAAAATTGGGGCAAAAAGATCATCGTCCAAAAGTAAAAATAATATATCGGATTTGGAGAAAGTGAATCATACCATTTCACAAGAGTTTGCAAGTCAACGTGGAAAATTGCCTATGCCTCTCACCGGTTCTTCCATCATCGTCAATCAATATGGGAAGTACAATGTGGAAGGTCTGAAAGGTGTTACACTTGACAATAAAGGTATTGATATTCAAGGACAACCGGGCGCTCACGCACGAGCGGTGTTTGACGGGAAAGTGACTGCCGTTTTTAGGTTTAACGGGTTGTTTAATATACTGATACGTCATGGTAATTATATATCGGTGTATTGTAATCTTTCCTCTACAAGTGTGAAGCAAGAGGACGAGGTAAAAGCAGAACAAACTATCGGACGTATATTTTCCGATTCCGCCAATAACAACAGGACGATATTACACTTCCAATTGCGGGCAGAGAATGAAAAACTTAATCCGGAGTTATGGTTAAGACGAAAATGATAAAAACACTAAGCTGATGAAAGGAAGTGTATTTGTTTTGTTGACTGTGCTGTTTGTTTCGTGTCATAGCATCAAGCCATTCAGTATAGATTATATGGTTCCGGCAAGTGTAAATTTCCCTTCTCATTTGAGGCGTATGCTAGTGATCAATAACGTAAGCGATATGACTGACAGTGTGTTATTATCGGGAGAAGATACTTTGGGAGTAAACGAATTGATACGAAAAACAGTATATTATGACGGAGTTGCCGATCTTGTTGCGGAAAGTTTAGCCGAACATGTAGCAGCTTCGAATTATTTTGATGAAGTACTTATTTGTGATTCTGCTCTACGTGCCGGAGATACTATTTCCCGTAAATCCACTCTTAGCAGAGAAGAAGTAAAAGAGTTGACGGAAAACTTTGGAGTAGATGTGATACTTTCCTTAGAAAATCTGTTGATAAAATCGGTCAATATCATCACATTCATTCCTGAGCAATATATTTTTCGAGGAACATTAGACGTAACCGTTTACTCCATTGTCAGCATCTATTTTTCTCATCATGACGAACCTGTGACGACAATACATGCCGTTGATAGTATCTTTTGGGAAAAGTATGGTAACATTCAAGAATCTGTTGCATCGGCAACACTTGCTAAACAACTAATGAAAGAAATTATAGACTTTGCCGGAAATGCCCCTATAAAATATTTGGTTCCTAATTGGAAAACAGCCAATCGTTATATCTATACTTCCGGTTCAACGGATATGCGTGATGCTGTCGTATGTGTTCGTAACAACCAATGGGATAAAGCGTATGAATTTTGGAAACAGGCGAGTCAATCTAAAAAGAAGAAGTTACAGATGTATGCCGCACTGAATACAGCTGTTTATTGTGAAATGAATGACAAGATAAAAGAAGCCATAACCTGGGCAACAATAGCACACAATCTGGCTCGGGAAAAAGAAAAAATCGAACTCAATGCTGAGTCCCTTTTTGTCCATAAAATATCGGACTATTATTATATTACTCTCTATCTGTCCGAATTGCAAATGCGGGAAAAAAACCTTGCTGAATTGAATCTGCAAATGGAGCGGTTTAAATAGGATTTTTCTGAGAAACCCTATGTATGGAATGACTTTTTGCCTATCTTTGAAATAAAATACTATGAAATTGAATAAAGAATCACAATTGCTCATTGAAACGGCTATTTATAAAGCTGTGAGCAAATACAAGGGCGATTGTGAGCGAACGGAAATCACTGATATTCATATACAAGTCATTCAAAATTCAGGCGAATTGTTTATTTTTGATGATGATGATAGAGAGTTGGCAAATACCGTCATTGATGAGTGGGTGACTTACGATGGGAAGAATTTTTACGAAAGCATTGAGCGTATATTGCGGAGCTTGCTTACAAAAATGAAAGAAGCAGGTCGTTTTGAAAATCTGGCTATTTTAACTCCTTATTCCTTTGTGTTGATAGACGAAGACAAAGAAACTCTTGCAGAACTGATTTTGATTGATGACGACATCGTACTCCTTAGCGACGAATTGCTGAAGGGAATGGATAAAGAACTCGACACTTTTTTAGATAAACTTCTAAAGGATTAAATTCTGTTTTTAAGATAAGTCAGTGTAACAAAGCTATTAATTCCGAATGGAAAATAAACAGTAGGATTATAGTGGAAAAAATCGCATAAACAATCCCTCGTTTTTGTTGAATCGTATAGGTTAAAACGCTATCCACCGTTTTTGTGTGTGCTTGCCTGTACAGATAATATACTAAATACCCTAAAGTGATACCCACTACCACTCCCGGAACAACATCCGAAATAAAATGAACTCCTAAATAAATTCGGGAATAAGCCATAAGGGTAGCCCAAAAATAGATAGTCCAAGACAGTAAAGTGTAACGGAAAATCAGCACTATAAACGTAGCAAAACCGAAAGCATTAGCTGCATGACTCGATATAAAACCATACTTCCCTCCTCGATAGTTAAATACAGTAGCGACTTTATCTGCAAAAAGAGGATGATGCGTCGGACGAAGCCGACAAAAAAGAGGTTTGATAATTCCGGACGACAATTGGTCGCATAAGGTTATTACCACAACAATGGCTGCAAGGATCATCAACGAATTGCGCCAACTTTTTTTATATACCAGTATAGTTAATATAAGTATAGCCGTCGGAATCCATACTACTTGCCCGGAATAAAGCCACATGAAATGGTCTAAAATAGGGAAATGAATCCCGTTTAAAGCCAGAAACCAATCGTGTTCATAGTATAGTATTCTCTCCAGCATAATCAAAAGGTGATATAGTAAATGGATGAGTTATTTATACAAAAATAGGTGTTTTTGTATAAGATAACAGGCTTATTAAACGTTTTTCTTTAATCTTCCCTATTATTGCTTTTCCTTTCATTCTTTACTATCTTTGTCAACCAAAAATATAAAAGGTTTCCATGCCCCCGTCAGATATTATTGCAATTTTAACTCGGACAGTTGATAAGCTTTCGGAAAGCGAATTACATAGAAAACTGTTTCATCAGTACAAAGACAATAAATCTTTGCCTTCGGCGCGTGTTCTGAAGGATATTATTGAGCTTGTGCGTTCTGTGCTTTTTCCTGGCTATTACGGCAATCCAACGGTTGATAGCCGTACCATACACTATCATATCGGAGTTAATGTCGAAGCATTGCTTAATTTGCTAATCGAACAAATACTTGCTGCGCTGTATAGTGTCGAAGAAGAATCAAGTAATGAATGCAGAGATAACAAGTATGAAAAGGCAACGAGGTTGGCAGTAGAGTTTATCAGTAAACTATCCGACATAAGAAACGTATTGTCAACCGATGTGGAAGCTACTTATAACGGAGATCCTGCGGCTGAAAGCATTGGCGAGGTTATTTATTGCTATCCGGCGATTAGAGCCATTTCCAATTACCGTATTGCATACGAACTGAGAGAATTGGGTGTTCCTTTGATTCCAAGGGTTATTACCGAAATGGCTCATCGGGAAACAGGTATTGATATTCACCCGGGAGCAAAAATAGGTAAATATTTCACTATAGATCACGGAACAGGGATAGTGATTGGTGGTACAAGCATCATCGGAAATAACGTAAAATTTTACCAGGGAGTTACTCTGGGAGCCAGGAGCTTTCCGTTGGATACCGACGGTAAACCACTCAGGGGCATTCCTCGCCATCCGATAATAGAAGACGATGTAATTATCTATTCAAATGCTACCATTTTGGGGCGTGTCACCGTAGGAAAAGGAGCTGTAGTAGGAGGTAATATATGGGTGACGGAAGATGTCCCACCGTATGCGAGAATAGTACAAAAAAGAGGTTAAGAGTTATGATAGAAAAAACGCTCATAGTAATAATGTACGAGCATGGAGCAGTTTGAACTGATTGCCAAAACACTTCAAGGATTGGAAGAAGTTTTGGCAAGGGAGTTGACAGCATTGGGAGCCGATCATATAGAGTTGGGAAGGCGTATGGTGTCTTTCAGTGGTAGCAAGGAAATGATGTACAAGGCGAATTTCTGTTTACGCACAGCTATTCGTATCCTGAAACCTATCAAGCATTTTACGGCAAAGAATGCCGATGAAGTTTATGAACAAGTGAAAGTCATAAAGTGGGATGAGATTTTGGATGTAAAAAATAGTTTTGCGGTAGATGCTGTTGTATATAGTGAGGAATTTCGTCATTCAAAATTTGTTTCGTACAAAGTGAAAGATGCTATTGTAGACTATTTTCGTGAACAGAAGGGTGAGCGTCCTTCTGTGCATCTCAATAATCCGGATATACAATTAAATATACATATTGCATACGACCGTTGTACATTGTCTCTCGATTCGTCAGGCGAATCTTTGCACCGTCGCGGTTATCGTCAAGAAACGGTAGAAGCTCCACTCAATGAAGTGTTAGCTGCCGGAATGATTTTGATGACCGGGTGGCAGGGAGAATGTGATTTTATTGATCCGATGTGTGGTTCGGGCACTATCCCCATTGAAGCGGCATTGATAGCCGGAAATATTGCGCCGGGAGTATTCCGCAAAAAGTATGCTTTTGAAAAATGGACAGATTTTGATCGGGATATGTTTGAAACCATTTACAACGACGACAGCAAAGAACGTGAATTCAAGCACATGATATATGCTTACGATAATAGTCCTAAAGCCTATGAAATAGCTAAGCAAAATATGAAAGCAGCTGGAGTTGCAAAAAAAATCGTATTGAAGTTACGGCCGTTTCAACAGTTTGAACATCCGGGAAATAAAGCAATACTAATAACCAACCCACCTTATGGAGAACGTATCTCTTCGCAAGATTTGTTAGATTTGTATAGGATAATTGGTGAACGATTGAAACATGCTTTTTACAATAATGATGCTTGGATATTGAGTTATCGCGATGAATGCTTTGAGCAAATCGGACTAAAAGCGGATGAAAGAGTACCTTTGTTTAACGGTGCGTTGGAGTGTGAGTTCCGTAAATACCGGATATTCGGAGGAAAATATAAAGATTTCAAAAAAACGGAAAAACCTTATTTCAACTATTCTTAAAAGAAAGAGATTAAAAATACGCTCTGGCTATGAAAAAAGTTATCCTTATCCTTTCATTCTTCACTGTGAATACAATGGCACAAGAATTGAAAACGCCGGTATTGGAGGAACTTATCCCCGGTGGAGAAAATTATCGTTACGTTGAAGATCTGTATAATCTGCAATGGTGGAATGACAATTGTATCAAAGCGGACACAGACAATGTTTATACAATAAATCCTCTTTCAGGTAAAGAAAAAATCCTCTTTACTCGTGAACAGATTAACAAGGTATTGGAAGCAGAGAAACAGAGAAAAGTGTCACACTTGTCTAATATTGTTTTTGGTTGGCAAAATAAACAGGAAATACTTATTCCACTGCCGGATGTGTACATTATTTATAATTTCGGAGAAAATAAAATAGTAAAGACATTGCCGCTTATGAAAGGAGCGAAAAATATTGATTTCTTTCCGGACAATTATCATGTTGCTTTTACCATAGGCAATAATCTTTATGTAGATGATGCAAGTGTTACTCAAGAGCCGGAAGGCATTGTTTGCGGACAGTCGGTACACAGAAATGAATTTGGCATCAGTAAAGGAACTTTTTGGAGTCCGAAAGGAAATTTACTCGCTTTCTATCGAATGGATGAAACAATGGTAACGCAATATCCATTAGTGGATATTACCGCGCGAACGGGCGAGGTAAATTACATCCGGTATCCTATGGCTGGCATGACAAGCCATCAGGTAAGCATTGGTATCTATAATCTTGCCAATAGACAAACGATTTATTTGAATACCGGCGACCCAACTGACCGCTATTTTACCAATATGAGTTGGTCCCCCGATGGGAAAAGCCTCTATCTTATCGAACTTAACCGAGATCAAAACCACGCTAAATTATGTCGTTACAATGCGGAAACGGGCGAACCGGAAGCTCTTCTTTTGGAAGAAACCCATCTCAAATATGTAGAGCCTTTGAGCTCGATTGTTTTTTTGCCATGGAATGAAAAGCAATTTATTTATCAAAGCCAACAAGATGGATTTAATCACCTGTATATATATGATGTAAACGGTAAACAAGTGAAGCAACTTACTTCCGGAAATTGGATAGTGAAAGAAATAGTGGGATTTAATGTGAAGAAGAAAGAAATTGTTATTACCGGAACAGGGTCATTTCCCATTCAAACAAATTTGTTTAAAGTAAACGAGCAAACAGGGATGCGTTCTTTATTGGGAACGGCTGATGGTTTACACAACGGTCAATTGAGTTCATCGGGAGATTATCTGATAGACCGATATACTTCACCGAAAGTTCCGCGAAGTATAAATCTCATTCATTTGAAAAATAATAAAACAATTAATTTACTGACAGCAAAAGACCCATTTGAAGGTTATAGGAAGCCCGATATTGATATTGGAATTATAAAGGCTGCCGACGGATATACCAATCTTTATTACCGTCTGGTTGTCCCTTCTGATTTTGATCCAAACAAGAAATATCCGGTTATTGTGTATGTATATGGAGGTCCTCATGTACAAATGGTTCTTGACGGATGGCAATATGGAGCGCGACCATGGGACATATACATGGCGAATAAAGGTTATATTGTGTTTACATTAGATAATCGGGGCGGCAGTAATCGAGGATTAGAGTTCGAGAATAGCACCTTCCGTCATTTGGGTATTGAAGAATGTAAAGACCAAATAAAAGGTGTGGAATTTCTGAAAAGTTTATCTTTTGTGGATAGCGATAGAATAGGGGTACATGGCTGGAGTTTTGGCGGACATATAACGATAGCTCTCATGCTTCGCTATCCGGATATGTTTAGAGTCGGCATAGCCGGTGGACCGGTAATTGATTGGAAATATTATGAGGTGATGTATGGCGAACGTTACATGGACACCCCGCAAGCAAATCCAGAAGGGTATGAAGAGTGTAATTTGAATAACTTAGCCGGTAACTTAAAGGGAAATCTTTTGGTTATTCACGGTTATAATGACGATACCTGTGTGCTGCAACATTCGTTGTCTTTTATAAATGCCTGCGTTGCTGCAAGGACATATCCCGATTTGTTTATCTATCCGAAGCATAAGCACAATATAGTAGGAAAAGACAGAATACATTTGTATGAGAAGATGACAAGATATATGATAAGTAATTTAGAATAGAAATTATATCAGTACGTTGAGAAATGAAACTTTTACTCTTAGGTTCCGGCGGACGCGAACACGCTTTAGCATGGAAAATAGCTCAAAGTCCGAAAACGGAAAAACTCTATATCGCTCCGGGAAATGCCGGAACGAACTCTGTTGGCGAGAACGTTACTATCAAAACCACTGACTTTGCCGATTTAAAGTCCTTTGTGCTTGAAAAGAAAATAGATATGGTAATCGTTGGACCGGAAGATCCATTAGTACAAGGAATATACGATTTCTTTAAGGGAAACGATGAATTGGAGCATGTCGCCGTTATCGGTCCTTCAAAAGAAGGAGCTAAATTGGAAGGAAGTAAGGAATTTGCTAAAGAATTTATGCAAAGGCATACTATTCCTACGGCACGATATAAAAGTGTTACTGCCGATACATTAGACGAGGGACTTACTTTCCTGCAAACCCTTTCTCCTTCTTACGTATTGAAAGCCGACGGATTATGTGCCGGAAAAGGTGTGCTTATCCTTCCTACACTTGAAGAAGCGCAAAGGGAATTGAGAAAAATGCTTGATGGTATGTTTGGTCAGGCAAGTGAAACGGTTGTCATCGAAGAATTCCTATCCGGCATAGAATGTTCTGTATTTGTGCTTACGGATGGTGAACATTATAAAATACTTCCTGTTGCCAAAGATTATAAACGCATCGGCGAAGGAGACAAAGGACTTAACACAGGAGGAATGGGTAGCGTCAGTCCCGTACCTTTTGCCGACGAGGAATTTATGCGAAAAGTACGCAAGCAGATTATTGAACCTACTATTAATGGACTAAAACAGGAGCATATTTCTTATAAAGGATTTATCTTTTTGGGACTTATCAATGTGCTTGGAAATCCGTTTGTGATTGAGTATAATGTCCGGATGGGCGATCCTGAAACGGAAAGTGTTGTACTTCGTATTCAAAGTGATATGGTTGATTTGTTCGAAGGTGTGCATGCGGGTAATCTTGATAGAAAAACATTTATTGTTGATCCACGCACAGCTGCTTGTGTTATGATAGTGAGTGAAGGTTATCCGGAAAGTTATCAAAAGGGATATGTAATGACCGGTTTGGAATCTGCAGCAGCAACCGACAGTATTCTTTTCCATGCCGGTACAGCTATAAAAAACGGACAGGTTGTTACCGACGGAGGGCGTGTTATTGCCATATGCTCTTATGGCGAAACGAAAGAGGAAGCTTTGAACAAAAGTTATCAAGTAGCGAATATGATTCGGTTTGAAAATAAATATTTCCGTAAGGATATTGGATTTGATTTATAACCATAATGACTTTTAGACGCATACAAAAAACAATAACGACAAGCAATTATACACTTTTTGTCGTTATAATCGTTTCTCTCTCTTTTTGGTTGACTCCTCTTTTTTTGTTACCTCATTTACCGGAAAAGGAAGTTTCTTATTTCGTATGGGAAACGATACGTAATTTTTGTTTTCCTCTATGGATAGACAAAGCATTTTGTTTGATTCTTTTTTTAGTAATCGGCTATCTTTTTTCAGTGTTCAACAATCGGTTTGGACTTCTTCCAATGAGGGTAACCTTATCCGCTTCTCTTTTCTTTTTATTTCTTTCCGTTTGGCCGGGGTCTTATGTTTTGTATGCAGGTGATGTGGGGACATTGTTTTTTTTGATTTCCATATATTATCTGTTTGAAAGTTATCAACAGTATCATCGATCATCGGGATATTTGTTTCATGCAGGACTTTTTGCAGGTCTTGGCAGTTTGGTTTATCCACAGTTAACTTGCTTTATACCGATATTGCTTATCGGGGCATATAGTTTCCGCTCGCTCACTATTCGTAGTTTCTTTGCTTTATTTATTGGTTGGGGAGTCCCTTATTGGTTTTTGTTTGGATATGCTTTCTTTTTCCGTAAGATGTACTTATTTTATCAACCTTTTATTGAACTGACGAATTTTCAGTCAATAAGTATAGATCATTTTCAAATGTGGGAATGGGTTACACTTGGATTTATTTTCGTTTTGTGTATTATAAGTTCCGTTCACAGTTATGCTATAAGCTATATGGATAAAATACGCACCCGCATTTACCTTCGTTTTTTTATGATACTGAATGCATGTATATTTCTGTTTATCATACTGCAACCGATTCAGTGTGTAAATCTTTTACCTTTATTACTGATAGGTACGAGTATCCTTGTCGCACACTTATTGATACTTTTAGATAGCAAGACTTTCACTGTTTTTTTTGTCAGTTTGGGTGTGGCGCTAATTTTTCTGTTCTATTTTAATATGGAGACACTTCTATCAAATTTCTAAAAACAAAATGATAGAGAGGATTATCGAAAAAACTGCCGACGGAAGCGATACTCTCTTTGTTCCTTTACTGAACGAACATTATCACAGTATAAAAGGTGCACGCACGGAATCGCAACATGTTTTTGTTGATATGGGTATGAAGCAGTCCATGGCTGTAGCTCCTCAGATTTTGGAGATAGGATTCGGAACAGGACTAAACGCTTTCCTTACTTTGTTGGCAGCGGAAAAACTCTATAAACAAACACATTATACAAGCATCGAATTGTATCCTTTATCGTGGAAGACGATTGCGAAACTGGAATACAGTGATAGTCCTTTGTTTCGTTCGCTACACGACGCAATATGGAATACGGAGATTGCTGTTACACCTCTGTTTATCTTATACAAAATAAAAGAGGATTTTACAAAATATACGTTCTCCGGGACGTACGATTTGATTTATTTTGATGCTTTTTCGCCTGAAAAACAGCCGGATATGTGGAGTCAACAACTGTTTGAATATTTGTATCGCATTATGAATCCTTTCGGAATCCTGACTACTTATTGTGCCAAAGGAGTAATACGGCGAATGCTACAAGATGTAGGTTTTACGGTAGAACGGATTCCAGGCCCGTCCGGAGGGAAAAGAGAGATATTGAGAGCAAGGAAAAGAATTTCGCTTTGACCTTGTCAGATCCTTTCAATTTTAGTAGTATATTTTATTCCAAATTGTACATACCTGTCATGGACAAATATTACAGAATATTGTCTATTGCGAGTTTATTGTTTAAATGAATGAAAAGCAAACAAATATTAATTATTCTAAATTTCTTTTGTTAGTTCAACTCGTAACCTATCTTTGCTTTTTATTCATTAACACGTTTTTATTAAAAGATAACACCTATGCCCGTATCCCGTTTTGGAGTGTCATTAGAAAATGATTTGCTTGAGGCGCTGGATAACTATGTGGTTGCGAATAATTTCCCCAATCGTTCGCAAGCTATCAGGCAGTTGATTGAGCGCAACATTGTAGAGAAGAAATGGCAATGTAATAATATCGTTACAGGAGCTATTATATTAGTGTATGATTATCATAAACGTGATTTGGTGAATAGAATTGTCGATGTGCAACACGCCTATTTTAAGGAAATCCTTGCAGTGCAACATTTTTATTTTTCAAAAACAATATGCTTTGAACTTGTTGCGGTGAAAGGACAATCCTATCGTTTGACCGAATTGTCGGACGAGTTGATAACACTAAAAGGTATCAAACACGGCAAATTGGTTATGACCAAATGTGATGACGAATATATAACCGATTGAGTTATATTTTTGCCCTATGGTAACACTTTTTTATTAATTCATAACACCAACCATTTATGTTTAAAAATTCATTAATTGCTTTTTCCATTTTATTTATAGAATTGCCATTAACGGCTTTCTCACAAAAGGACAGTCTTAATTTTTCGTTGGATGAAGTAATCGTAACGGGTACCCGCGCCCAAGTGAACCGTAACAATGTGCCAATGACTATTTCGGTTATCAATCGTAATGAAATCGAAGAAAGTAGTGAATCTGCCTTATTACCGGTGCTTTCCGAACGGATTCCCGGTATGTTTGTTACCGAACGAGGCGTAACCGGCTTCGGTGTGTCGTCCGGAGGTTCGGGTGGTATCACCCTGCGCGGTGTGGGTGGGTCGCCAACAACAGGCGTATTAGTACTGATTGACGGACATCCTCAATATATGGGAATTATGGGGCATCATTTACCGGACGCTTATGTGGCATCGGATGTAGAACGGGTAGAAGTAATTCGCGGTCCTGCTTCCATATTATACGGGAGCAATGCTATGGGTGGAGTCATCAACGTCATCACTCGCAAACAAAATCAAGACGGGTGGAGTACTAACGGACGCTTAATGTACGGCTCTTATCATACGCAAAAATATATGCTGAACGGTGGATGGCAACAAGGAAAATTAGATGCTTTTGCATCCATAAACCATGACCGTACCGATGGACACCGTAATAATTCCGGTTTCCATATTACTAATGCGTATGCAAGAGCAGGATATGGTCTTTCCGAATATTTCAGGGTATGGGGCGATGTAAGCGTCGCTTCTTTTACAGCGCAAAATCCAGGAACAATGGCAAGACCTGTGCTTGATAATATTGCCGACATTATACGGGGTGTAGCGTCTGCTACTTTGGAAAATAATTTCGGACAGAACAATGGGGCTTTGAAATTGTTCTACAACTTCGGCGATCATCATATTAATGACGGTTATACAGAAGGAAGTAATCCACCTAATTTTCGTTTTCGTTCGAAAGACAATAATCTCGGAGCTATGCTTTATCAAATATTCAGACCTGTCAACGGTAATGAAATTACTGTGGGGATTGATTTCAAAAGCTATGGAGGACGTGCATGGAACGCCCCTCTCGATAAAAATAATCCCGACAATGTTCAAGTAGATACTACTACTTATGAAGTTGCCGGATATGCTATTATGCAGCAGACCTTGTTTGAGAAACTGACGTTGAACATAGGCCTGCGTTATGAATACAATCCAACTTTTGGAAGAGAATGGATTCCACAAGCCGGATTGGCATATCGTCCTTGCCCATACACTACGTTAAAGGCTTCTGTTTCTAAGGGATTTCGCAGTCCTACTATTCGTGAGTTATATTATAAGGCTTCCTGGGCTGCTGCTAATCCGAATTTGGAACCTGAACGATTAACCAACTATGAAGTTTCTGTCGGGCAGAATTTCCTTGAAAGACGATTATCAGTCGAACTGACCGGATATGTGGTTGATGGCAATAATTTAATACAACAAGTACAATCCATTGACGGTGTAGAAAACAGAAATACAGGTAAATTTAACAACAAAGGTATAGAATTCTCTTTCAAATGGCAGATCATGAAGAATGCAGCCTTACAAGGAAACTATTCTTACCTGCACATGGACGAACCTGTGGCGTATGCTCCCGAGCAACAACTGTTTCTTGCTGCAAGCTATCGTTTCAGCCATTGGAATATTAGCGCTAACTACCAGTACATTAAGAATATGTATTCTACTACAGGTGCTAATCCAACGAAGGAAAGCTATGGATTGGTAAATGCAAAAGCTTCTTACCGTCCGCTTAAATCGTTGAGTTTCTTTGTAACGGGCGAAAATCTGGCGGACAAAGATTATACCATCATGGCAGGTTATCCCATGCCGGGAATTACGGTACTGGGTGGAATTAATTTGTATTTTTCAGGAAAATAAATCTGCGGTTTCATTTGATTATTATTAATTTTGTTGCGCCAATCACATATTGATAAATACGCCAAATTGTGGTGAAAGGCAATAACCCTTGGCTGTGCCATTTGGTGCATTTTTGTTAGTATGTGATTGGCGTCTAATCAATCGGTCGGGGCTTTTATTCCCCCTTTTAACAGATAAATTTTACTTCTTAAACTCTCTGTCGACATCGAATTGAGCGAAGAAACTGTATTTAACAACTCCTTGCGCGGTTATATCATACGTAATGTGCTTGCCGAAAGTTTTTCTCATATAAAAATCGACATCATTCTCTATGCTTTCTAACATGATTTTCAGTTCATCGCTAGCGTTGCTTGGCAAATCTTTTTTCCCGATGAACTTTTGCAACTGTTTTTCTGTAGGCGGCTGCTTTGTAAGATGCAGATTGATGTCAATGTTTGACAAACTGACTGTGTCTCTCACATACCCTTGTACGGTTATATCGTAATTCACTTTTTTGTACTGAAGCATTTCATGTCCCTTACTGCAAGAACTCAATCCAAATGCCATCGTGGCAAAGATTATTACTAAAAAAAATCTCATAAATTTTATCATACTTGTCGTGATTTAAGTTGTTAATAATATTAATAAAAACAGGGAGGTGATTTAAAAAATATACTCTAACTTAATATATCCGAAATTAATATAAAAGAAAGCCAAACTAAAGCTTTCAAACGATGCGGATGCTCTCTTTCAGATTAACTCACAGACTGATTCCCCCTATCCGGTGTTGGAAATGTATCAATTCGCTCGAAGCACACGGCTGGGATGGGGTAGAGTCTTGTTGTCCACAGAAATATTGGTAGTAGAAATTTTCCGACCATTGCTCTACCAAGCTCTCGTCCGATAAATTCCGAAGGTGCTTCAAAATTAAAAGTTCTACCATCAGCCGGATTGGCCTAGCTGGTGTGCCGCTTTCAAAACGATGCAGTGGACTGAAAGATTTTTGAAAAATCCTCTCCCAATCGACTGCGTTAAACATTGTATAGAGTGATGTCTCTGGTTCAGGTTATTTATCAACGAGATGAACAAAATCTTTTGTTTATCTTTTTTGCTCTCTTTTAACATAGTTATCGGCAAGTTTTATACCTCTAAGATACTCATTCTTGCAGAAATATACAACTATTACAGTGATTATTTTGTCGCACATTTTCTTTGCCGAGTACTTTCGCACATTTCAATAGTAGCGAGCCTGAACTGCAAGCGGGGTCATAGACTTTGTTTACTTGCTTTTACCCGCTATTGTAATAAAAGCGAATAATTCGGATACTTCCTGCGGAGTAAAAAACTTGCCCTCGGACTTACCTAACATTTGAGGCGTACATTGTCATCAGGTATTTGTAGGCATCGCCAAAAGCATCAATAGTATTGTCGGTAAAGTTACCTAATTTCAAATCGCCGATAGATTCAAGGAGTTTAACGAGTATTTCGTTACGTTTGGTAACGGTAGCGCCCAATTTGTTGGAGTTTACATCCAGAGTCGTCAAACAATCCTTTCAAATCGTCCTCGTTACCTGCTCCTTTGGCAGAGTTTTTGATATGGTTAAAAACTTTGGCAAGCGTTTCGTTCAAGTTAGCATCGTTTTTGACAACCTTCCGGATAGTTGAGAACAACTCGCTCGGCAGGATATAAAAACCTTTTTCTTTCACGGTGTTGGCACGACCGAATTCGGCTTCATCATCTGAAAGAGCGGCATAATCGAACTCTGGATTATCTATTTTACGCTCTTCTTCGTTCAAATAATTGGTCAAATTTTCGCTGATAAAGCAGTAAAAAAGAAAGCCGAGTACATATTGTTTGAAGTCCCAACCGTCACATTTCCTCGTAAGTCATTGGCGATTTGCTTATCGTACGGTGTAGCTCCGCCTCTTGCTTTTTAGTCATTATTATTTTTGCGTTTTATATTGTCCATTCAAATCAATCATCCTTCTTGTATTTTTTTGTTGATTCAAGTAAATTTTTATCATTGACATGCCATACGAAATATACGTTATCGTTCCTTCTCTTTAAAAATTTCGATTGCCTGATGAATATTCATTCTTACCCCTTCTTCATCAAAAGCCACAACAAACGCATCCTTGAAACGCATAGCAACTTCCCCTTTTGTTTTCAACACCTTATTATAATCCGGTGAAGCGCCGTATGTATATTTATAAATTCTATTTTCTGCATAATGTTCCACTTCTTTCAAGCCTTTCATTGCGGCATGATTATGCGGTAATAATCGAGTTGAAGTAAGAAACTGCACTTTAAAAATTATCTCACCAGCAGACGAAATTGCCGGCTTTTCATGTATAGGAAAGGTATCGGTTTTTATTGGTTTCAAATTAACAGAAGGTTTGGTTGGCAAAGTCTCGCCGGAAGACGACAACTTAACTTCGCTTTCCTTTTTATAAATCAAGAAAGCATTATATATTCCTTTAGCCATTGAAGATGTTCCGCCTTCCGTATTCAAAAACCGTTCCTCCTCCAACGTAGAAATAAATCCGAGCTCCACCAACGCACTTGGCATGGCTGTTGCTTTAAGTACCCAGAATCCCGCTTGACGCACTCCCAAATCTTTCCGGTTACAACTCTTTCCAAATTGTTGCTGAATTAAAGAAGCTAAGCGTACACTCTGCATCATATATTGATCTTGTATAAAGTCAAAAATAATACCCGACTCTGGCAAATTAGGATCAAACCCGGCATAGCGCGTCTTATAATCATCCTCATAAAGCATTACGGCATTCTCGCTTTTAGCCACTGCTAAATTCTCTTCGGAACGCGCAAGCCCAAGCGTCCATGTCGAAGCCCCTTGTATCGATCTTTTCCCCGGTAGCGCATTGGTATGTATGGAAATAAACAAGTCCGCTTTTTCATTATTAGCTATTTCGGCGCGCCGGTCAAGAGGAATAAAAACATCTGTATTCCGCGTATATACCACTCTTACATCCTTACAATTTTTCTTTATCAAATCGCCCAATTTTAATGCGACAGTAAGATTGATATTTTTTTCCTTAGATATTTTTCCTATGGCTCCCGGATCTCGTCCTCCATGTCCGGGATCAATGACCAACACAAAATCTTTTCCCCAAACAGCATTTATAGTACTGCAAAAAGTAGGAATAAATAATCCTACACATAAAAGAATACCTATTAAACTCGTTGGCGGAATTAGTAGGGGCAAGGCATGCCTTGCCTCTACAACGCCCACGCCTACAACGCTCTTCATAAATTTTTATTTTTCCGGTTACTCTTCATAATAAAGTTTATCATCCTCCCAATTTTCCGGATTATTGATTATATATAACCGGAAATATTTTGATGTGATTGTTCGTTACGGATGATGTGTTCGTAATAATTGCGTTGCCACAATTACCCATACATTCATTTTGTGATTTGTATATTTCCAAACATTTATTCATTATCGACAATTTATATGCCCCAACCATATTCCCGATTGTAGGGGCGACCCTTGCGGTCGCCCTGTTTGCGATATTCATGCCATTATTCAGGGCGACCGCAAGGGTCGCCCCTACGGCGGTGGCATTCAATGCAATGATGCCATGAATATGATTGGGCATGATTTGAAACACATCCAATGTGACATATGAATACCGTTCCGGTAACATTACCCATTTATTGTATGCAATTTGTCCTGATTCATTCAACACCATTTCACCCTTTTCAATTTTCCCGAAACGGCATATTTTGTCCTGACAACAAATGGTTACAAAATACAATCCCGCCTGCGAATAATCGTATCCTTTCAGACGAATGCTGCGGCGATGGTGGAAGATAGGGTTGTAGGGCATGGGAATTAAATTAACGTATAGGGGACAAGGTATGCCTTGCTTCTACTTCTATTTTCATTCCTCCCGAATGTCCTGCATATTCCGGTGCGTAAGCCGGCTGGATAGTGGCTAACCCTGTTTGATATATTCCCACACGGCTAACCCGATATGCAAACTCCAACACATATACTCCTTTATCCAGCGAATCGAAAAAGAAATTGGTAGAAGCGTCCTTTACCGCTGCATAATACCCCGTCCCATTGCTCCAACGATAACCGGATAAAGCCTCTACCGGTTCGAAACAAGCCCCACATTGGTCTTTCAATTGCACAAAATCCATAGGTCTGTCCAAACGAATGGTAATGCGGGAAATCACTTTATCGCCAACGGCAAGTGTCGTATTCGAAGTTACAGGATGCAATTGCTTTTCGTTGTTGTTCGTTATTCTTTCCACATAAAGCTTCTTTTCCACTTGAAGCTCCTTTCCGTGACGGGTTACTTTGTCGTTATTCTCGTTATACTGAGCATAAACAGCTCCCCATGCAATACCTGCATCCCGTTTTTCTACGATTATCTTCTTTGTCCGGTTAAGCAGATCACTGTCCGTTAACGTTTCTTTGAGATACCCTAAGGCGACGCCGGTTGTTTTGTTTGCCGAAAGAGTTTCCATCACTTTTTCTCCCATAACGATTTGCACATCCCCTTTGTTTTCCAATAAACCGCTTCCACGCTGTAACAGCGCATAAACAGCGTCAACAGTAGCTATGGGCGAATCCCATTGTTGTGTTTGCTTTTGTTTTAGCAACCAAAGTTTCATTTCTTCCACCGATTGCCCATCGCCTGTCAGGTCAAATGCTTCCATCACACTGACATGAATGGGTACTTTCATTTCCCGCCAAGCATAGGGAGTTTCATTAAAGGCAAAATGCATACCTTGTTCATCCGTTTGTACAGCGTGTTCTTTCAAGGAAGCAATAAAAGCTTTAGCTTCGTTTATGCGTCCGGCTTTGTGGAGAACAACAGCAGAAAGAGCTTTTTCGTTCAACGATTGGGAAGCAAGAGATTCGCTTACCTTTCCGAGAAAATAGGAATAGGCTTTTTGAGTATCTCCGGCAGGTATTTTTTCCTCCGAAAGAGCAATCAGATAAAGATATTGCAACGTTTCAGCCGAAATACCGGTATGTTTACGACCCTTTTTTTCTTCTTGAAGCCTGTTTTGGTATTCCTTCACAGCTTCCTTATGCAAGAAAACAAAAGCTGCTTGCAGCATGAGTCGCGCCTCGTTGTCCAGCGAATTACCCGTCAAAATGGAAAGGCGTACAAGGGTTTTCGCTACAAACTCCGTTATGTAACGGCTTCCTTGCATTCCCTTGTACCATGACCATGAACCGTCAGTGTGTTGAAGCTCTCGTAATTTTGTCAGGGCGGTGAGATTCTTGTTTTGTATCCGGTTCAAGTCGAACAAGATAGCGATACGGCGTATCTGTTCCGTTTCGTCCGCAGCTTCCGTCAACCACGGAGATTCTTCTATCAAAATGGTTTTTATTTCCTGATTCTTTTGCAAATTGCCGAGAAAAGTGTCTTCCGTTCCGCCTTGCAACTTCCAAGAGTCAAACACTGTTTTGATGCGAGGATTGGCATTTACGACAGATGCAGCTAGCGCATTAGCGTAATAAGCCGCCGCCAAAGAAATGGCATTGTCTTCCACCGGCAAACTCAAAATAGGAAGGGCTTGCAAGGCATACCAAGCGGGATTCCCTGAAAATTCTATGGTCAACCGGCGGTTTACGGCTGTTTTGCTGTTGGCATTATAGAGCGATTGGAGAGAGAACTCCCGTTTTTCTTTTCCTCTAACCGGCATAGCGATGGTTTCAACAATGCGCTCTTGATTACTCAACACCGGCAACAAATGTTGTTCGCCGTCACTGAATTCACCACTTTGTGCAATGATCCGGCAGCCTAAAAGGTTGCGTTTATCATCTGCATGGAAAGAGAAATTTATACCTGTTGTTTTCTCTGTCTCTGTATGGAACACTTGCTTTTGCACGGCAATAATCTTTTCCGTCACCGGATCGAACAAAGTAAATGTTACCGTCCCTGTGAGATTTTTGTTGGTAAGATTGGTTACCGTAGCAGCCATGGAAGTTTTATCTCCCACCCTCACGAAACGGGGCAGATTGGCAACGAGCATGAAATCTTTCATTGTTACTGTTTCGCCGTCAACCATCCCCGTCAACATTCCCTTAGTATGGGCATATCCACGAAAATTCCAACGGGTAAGACTTTCGGGTACGGTGAAAGAAAATACGATTTCTCCTTGCTCATTCGTGTGTAGTTGCGGATAAAAGAGAGCTGTTTCGGCAAAATTTGTACGCAGGCCGGTTACTTCCCCTTGAGAATTGGCGTCGAAAGTGTCGGCTATTGTTTCTGTTTCTGTAATTTCATTGGTTTCCTTCATCATTGCAGAGGATAATGCGCGCGTTACTTTTGGCAATCCTCCATAACCGGCTATTATTGCTTTATTATTATAACCGGACGGATTTGCTTGTAACATATCATAGACTTGTTCAGGCGTTTTCAGGTAAGTGTATGGAAACCAAAAACTATAATAATTATTCCTGACATATCCCGTTGTCCAATTAACAAAAGGAAGCCGGAAGCCGTAATACGCTTCCAGTGTTTGATTATTTTTCCAAATCTTATCCAACGAAGCATCATACAGGGTGGCAAGCATTTCCGCAACAGCAGGAAGTCCTTGTGGGGTTTTTACAATCAATTTCCACTCTTCTTTTCGACCGGGAGAAAGTTTGTCGCGAAAGACTTCGCGGGTTATCTTCAATTCCTTTTCCGGTACTCTTTTTTCCAAACTTACTTGCTGTTGATAGAGTTTGCCTTTTTTAACAAAACAGAATGAGACGGTCAGTCCACCACCGTATTCTTTCTTGTATGGATAATCGAAACGCATTATTGAATCTGATATGAGTAACACTTTGCTATCCAAATGCCGGTTTCCGTTAAATACATCCATAAATACATACGTATCCCTTTCCGATGTTCCGAAAAGGAAAGAGGCAGGATGCAAAGTGTTAAATTTAGTATTGACGGGATAGTACCATACTTTTGTTTCCACCGACGGACGAGTATCGTTCATAGAGAAGAGCGTTATCTCTTGTTCGTAACCGGATTCTCTCTCTTGTGTATCTCTGACCGAAAGCGTCAATTTGTACTCCCCTGAAGGCAGGGATTGCCATGCGGAAAGAGAAGTTTCCCTATTGGAAACAAATGCGCCGGAATAGACCGGATCACTTGCCGTTACACACTTCTCAGCGTCAATTATCGGAAACAACTTGTAGATTCCTTCCCTGTTCACAGGTGTATCCGTCAAGTTAACTACCGAAAAGACAGCCGTTCCGGGTTGCTCTTTGCAAATCAATTTGCTGATTTTTGCAGAAAGCAACAAGAAATGGCGCCCTACTTTAATACTCGTTGTTGATGTTTGCGTTTCACCTGCTACATCAGTAACAGTGGCTTCTACCTTATAAACGAAAAAAGAATTTTTATCCTCTTCCGGTTTCGTTTTTTCCAACCAAAGAGGAATAGTAAATTGACCCGTTTCGTCCGGCATGACGCTACCGGAAGTCAAAAGGGTTTCATTATTAGTGAATAATTTCCTTAATCCCGTATATGACTGACGAGTTACGGTGTATCTCACAGGCACATGTTGAACTGGTACACCGTTGTATGTCTTCACCGTACCCTTTACTCGCAAAGAATCTCCCCATTGAAAAGTCTCTTCTTGCGCTGCAAAAACAATGTCAAATGCCGGACGTTTATATTCTTCTACGCGAAAGAGCGTACTTCCACCTTCCGTTTTCAACTCATACTCTCCATTCAAACTACCGGAAGGCAAAACAAATTCGGCGGTAAAAGAGCCAAATTCATTGGTATAAACTTCCTTTTCCCTTATCATACGCCGATTGGCATCCGTAAGGGCAAGTGTGTAATCTTTTCCGGCGATGACGTTTGCCGTATCGGCTTGCAGGTTATACGCAATCCCTTTTACATACACGATTTGCCCCGGACGATAGATTTTACGGTCGGTTAGCAGTGTGATTCGTTTACGAACCTCATTATTGTCAGAAAAATTGTAACGTCCCTTGTATATATTTTGCAAGGGCAAAGCCGTATCTTCGTTTGTTTCCGCAGTGAAGTACTGATACTCTTTTTGCTGAGGAAACCGTACTTTTCCATTTTTGTCAACAGCTAGGATTTTTATTTTTTGATATTCCCCTTTCTTTTCTGTAAACAGACAGACCATTGCGCCGGAGACAGGTTTTCCACTTTCAGCGTCAAGTACGGCAATTTCACACTGATTGTCGGGTAAAGCCCGGGTAATCGTTTTGAAACGAGTGACATACAAAAAATTTTCGATAACTGTTTTCGCTTTATCGTCCGGCACCATTCGCATCAGATACACGCCCTCTTGCGGAGCTTTTAAGGGAATAACTGTATCTTGAAAGGAATAATCGTTAGAACGAATTAAAGACAGATGTTGGCTATCTATCTTCTTGCCCTGTTTTTTATAAAAAGACTCTGCCGGTTGGTTTTTTAATTCCGGAGAAATAACCGGAAGACTTACTTTGTAGTATTCAACTGTAAATCCGGATAGATTGCGGTGGTTTACTTGTAAAGCTAATTCCGTTTCGGGATAAGCCAAATTATTCGTATTTACGGAAAGAGCCGGATTCAGTATTTCCTGTTTTAAGTTTTTTAATGCGTTTATACGCTTGTATTTGGGATACTTGGCTAACGCTTCGTCACATATCCGAAGTGCGTCCGCATAGTTGTTTTTCCGAAACAATTGCTGTGCCTTGATCAAATAGACTTCCGCACAAATCTCCCTCGCATTGTTTTCGATAATCAGCTTATCCAATAGACTTTCGGACACATCGTTTCTCCCATTCCAAATCAGACTGTCTATTGTAGCAAGTAACATGGCGTCGGTATTATTCTTCCGGCGATACGTATCAATGGTATGATGAAAGATAATAGAAACTTCGGTGGTAATCAATGAATCTTTGCCGGATAAGGAAACGATCCGTTCCAAGGCTTTGGTTCCTCGCAAAGCCAATAAATGATACATGTCATGATTGTAATAACCACTTGTTTCACCGGTCTTGGCGAAAGGAGTATAGGCTTTGGAAGAGGTATTCAATAGCAATAAAGAATCTTTTAATGCTGCGCGCGTATGCTCCAACACCTTTTGCACAAACATATCAGCGTCCCACTCACGAATATCGGCAAACGGTTTATCGTTAATCGCCGTACTCCGGCGAAGCTTCCAAAGATTATTACCCGCATAATCGGCATATATTTCAGCAACAAGAGAATGCAGTACAGCTCTGTCTAGCGGATTGGGAGTTGTATTTACCCAGTGCTCCCAGCCAACGAGATGCATATAGAAACTGTCTGGCATCAATTTTTCCTGAAATTTTGTTCGCCATGTATAGGCTTTCAACATTTGCGGGGAATTTTTTTCTGCTTCAGCTTTGCGGAATATTTCGTCCGTAAGTTTCACAACTGTTTGCGGCAGAACTTGCTTTTCTGCTTTTTCCACTTGTTTCCAATATCTATCGTAGAAAAATGATTGCGCATGCAAAAAAGAGATTCCACAGAAAGCAAAAAGACAGAGAGTAAGGCTAACTAATGTTCTTTTCATCTTACAAAGAATTAAAATTACAATATGAACACTGTATAACGGATTTTTATTCCACTACTTTCAATTTAGCAAACCGAAGCAGAAGTTGTTTGTTTCCTACATTCTTAAACAGAATCGTCACTTTGATACTTTCGTCTTCTCCTTCAATCTTAAGTACCTCACCTATGCCGAAGCGTTCATGTTCAACGGTTTGTCCTATCCTGACAGTCGTATTCGCTGTATTTGCAAATGAAGAAGACGTTAACGAGGTTACTTTTGTCATCTTCCTTGAAGTGTTGGGAAATGTTTGTTCCTTTTTGACGGATTCCTTGCGACGGATTCGGGTAGATATTTCATCCGTATAATATTCTGTATTCCGCGACAGTTGCAGGAAATGCACGTCAATATCATGCAAGAAACGACTGGGATTGGCAAACTCCGTATTTCCGTACCGAAAACGGATTTTGGCATAAGACAAGAAACAATGCACTTTGGCGCGAGTAATGGCTACATAGAAAAGTCGTCGCTCTTCTTCCAAAGCCTGTGCGGATTCGCTTACCATGAAACTGGGAAAAAGTCCTTCTTCCATGCCTACAATGAAAACGTTGGAAAATTCCAACCCTTTTGCTGCATGTATAGTCATTAAACTGACTCTTTCACCTTCATTGGTGTCGGTATCCTGGTCAGTAAGCAAAGCGATTTCAGAAAGGAAATCAACCAATAAAATATGGGGAGTAGATTCTTCCTCTTGCCGGATGGAACAAAAATCGTGAATGCCGTTTATCAACTCTTCGATATTTTCTTTGCGGTCTCGATTTTCGGGCAAATTATCTGAATATACATCATTCATAATGCCGGAACGCCGGACAATATCCATACTCATCTCATACGCATTTTTTTCTCGTGCGTCCGTCCTGAAACTTTCTATTAATTCACGAAAATTTTGCAGTTTGGCGGAAGTACTTTTATTGACGGGAAGTTCGTATGTAAGCGGTTTGCAAAGTATTTCCCAAAGACTAACACCATTATTTCGGGCGGAGGAAAGAATTTTAGCCACTGTGACTTCGCCGATATTCCGGACAGGATAATTGACGATACGCTTAAAAGCCTCTTCGTCATTGGGATTTACCACTAACCGGAAATAAGCGATCACGTCCTTTATTTCTTTTCGCTGATAGAAAGACAGACCGCCATATATTCTATAAAGTATTCCATGTCTGCGCAAGGCTTCTTCGAACACACGGCTTTGGGCATTTGTACGATACAGGATGGCAAAGTCCGTATAGCTGTATTTTTCTTCCTGATGCAGTTCCGTTATTTTATTTGCTGTCATTTCTCCTTCTTCCGTATCGGAATAGGTTTGGAAGACAACAAGAGGGTCGCCGAGGTCTTTTTCAGAAAAAACTTCTTTGTAGATTTGTCGTTGGTTCTTTTTTATCAAACTGTTAGCCGCCTGTACGATCGTTTGAGTAGAACGATAATTTTGTTCCAATTTAAAGAGTCGCGTGTTGGGATAAATTTCACTAAAACGGAGAATATTATCAATATCCGCTCCACGAAAAGAATAAATACTCTGCGCATCATCGCCTACTACACAGATGCGTTGACGTTCTTTGACTAATTGAAAGATGATACTGTGTTGGGCAAAATTGGTATCCTGATATTCGTCCACCAAAACATAGCAAAACTGTTCCTGATAACGGCTTAATACGTCGGGGAAATCACGAAAAAGAATAAAGGTATAAAAGAGTAAATCATCAAAATCCATTACGTTTGCTTGACGGCAGCGGTTCCAATATTGAAGGTACACATCACGAACAGCGGGCATTTTGGCTCTGCAATCGCTTTCGTAAACATCTCTGTTGGATGCATAGACGGAGGGTAGAATTAAACGGTTTTTTGCCTGGGAGATGCGTGACTGCACTATACTGGTTTTATATATCTTTTCATCTAACCCCATTTCTTTACTAATGGAACGGAGCAGACTTTTTGTATCCGCCGTATCGTAAATAGTGAATTGTGAACTAAAGCCAAGGTGTGCCGCTTCAACACGAAGGATACGGGAAAATAAAGAATGAAACGTTCCCATAAACAAAGCTTGCACACGTTTTTCGCTCACCATACTGGCAATGCGTCCTTTCATTTCGCGGGCAGCCTTGTTGGTGAAAGTCAAAGCTAAAATATTCCAAGGCGCATATCCGTTTTCCAACAGATAAGCTATCTTATAAGTAAGTACGCGCGTTTTTCCTGAACCTGCTCCGGCAATGACAAGTGAAGGACCCTCATTATAGACTACCGCTTCGTACTGAGTTTCATTAAGTTCGTCAATATAGTTTATTGGCATCAGGTAGCTTTATGTAAGAGACAACAATTATTTCCGACGCAAATATAACTGTTTTGTACATCAACTGACGAAAATTTACTATTCAGATACCAAAGTCAAAGCAAAAAAAGAAGGGAAGCCGGAGGGCATCCCTTTACCATACAATTACTTAATGTAATAAAAGCTATATTATAATACTATCACCTAAACGGAAACTTAACGATAATCCGCGTGTATTATTATACTATTCTTCTTTTATTTAAAGAGCTGAATTAAAAATCCATTTCCAAGTATCTTCTTGCTTTAGCAAGTTGTATGTTTGTTCTTGCGTTTCATCATTTCCGAAAGTTTGTTTTAAAACCACCTGGGCAGAATTTCCATCTTCCGATACAGTTTCCGAAACAATTTCAATACTCTTTACGCCACCTTTTTCATCGTTGGAAGCATTAACAGTTCCTTCCTTTAAGATAATAAGGATAGCTTCTTTTTGTTTTTCGAAGTCTTCCGCAGTAACATCTCCCGTTACAGCTACAGTAGCAACAAGCTTTTCAAAATCACCTGCTACAGCATATCCCAAATACTCCTTAGCCACATCACCCGGAGATAAAACTTGAGCTTCAGACTCAGGTTCAGTTTGAGGTTGAGATTTAGGAGAAGAAGAGCAAGCAAAAACCGTACATAATACAGTTACAAACAAACCAAAATAAGTAATTTTTTTCATAAAATAAAACTAATTAAAGGATTAATAATCTATATATCAAATAAAATCATTTATATTCCAAACAAATCAATTTCCGCGTTCAAATTTACTACATTTGATTAATAAAATCAAGCAAACATTTGTTTTTATTTACAAAGGTATATCTTTTATCCGATTTTTTTATTTTTTTCACTTATCTTTGAACACTTCGTTCAGTTAAATAATTATAATATTTTTACCCTTATGAAATTACGGACAGGTTTCGGCTTCGACGTCCATCGCTTGATAGAAAATCGTGAATTATGGTTAGGGGGAGTTCGCTTGGAACATGAAAAAGGTTTGTTAGGGCATTCTGATGCCGACGTATTGATACATGCTATATGCGACGCCTTGCTTGGCGCGGCAAATATGCGCGACATGGGTTATCATTTTCCCGACACAGAAAAAGAATTTAAAAACATAGACAGTAAAATTTTATTGGAAAAAACCGTCAAGCTCATTCGAGAAAAAGGATATGAAATAGAAAATATTGATTCTATGGTTTGTGCAGAACGCCCGAAACTGAAAAATCATATTCCTGCTATGCAAGAAACTCTTGCAAGAGTAATGAACATTGATGTGGATGCTGTTTCTATCAAAGCTACTACTACCGAAAAGTTAGGATTTACCGGAAGAGAAGAAGGTATTTCGGCGTATGCAAGCGTACTTATTATCAAGTCTTGTCCTTAGCTATAAATGACAAGAGTAATACCCTGCCACATCTCAGAAATTATATAGGGTCTCTATGCAGGGTTATCTAATTTTCATGTATTTTTGTAGGTCATAAATTTTATATGCCATGGAAATAGTTGTAAGCGGAATTCGTCCGACAGGCAACCTTCATTTGGGAAACTACTTCGGAGCAGTGAAAAGTTTTCTACAAATGCAGAACGAATATAATTGCTACTTTTTTATTGCCGATTGGCACTCATTAACTACGCGCCCCAAACCGGAAGATATTGTAAAAAGCACCCGAACCATTCTTGCGGAATATCTGGGTTGCGGCATGGATCCTGAAAAAGCGGTTATTTACATACAAAGCGACGTAAAAGAAATTTTAGAGCTTTATCTTTATCTAAACATGAATGCCTATTTAGGCGAATTGGAACGTACCGTTACCTTTAAAGAAAAAGCGCACAAACAACCGGATAATGTCAATGCCGGACTGCTAACCTATCCCACTCTTATGGCAGCAGACATTATTATTCACAAAGCCGTCAAAGTTCCTGTAGGAAAAGATCAAGAACAGAATATGGAAATGACCCGTAAATTTGCTCATCGTTTCAATACGATGTACCACACAGAGCTATTCCCTGAACCTGCCTCATTCTCTTTATCCAGCAAAGCAGTCAAGATACCGGGACTTGATGGTTCAGGCAAAATGGGTAAATCGGACGGCAATTGTATCTATTTATATGAAGATCCCGCAACTATTCGTAAAAAGGTGATGAAAGCCGTAACAGACTCCGGTCCCGTTACTTCCAACAGTGAAAAACCGGAAGTTATTCAAAATCTATTTACTTTTCTCGAAATTGTTTCGACAAAGGATACCTACAATTATTTCAATGAAAAATGGGACAATGGTTCCATTCGCTATGGAGAATTGAAAAAACAACTGGCGGAAGATATTATTACATTCACTTCTCCCATTCGCGAACGCATCGAAGAATACTCGAAAAATCCGGATTTATTAGACAAAATAGCACGACAAGGGGCAGAAAAGGCACGAGCAAGTGCAGCAAAAACACTAAAAGAAGTACGGCAAATCATTGGTTTTCGCAGCTAATAGAACAAGGCAAGTCAAACAATAACCATGAAAAAACTAAATATCATCTGTTTATTCATCTTTCTGGTTATTGGAATGGTTGTCCGCGCCGACGAAGGGATGTGGATGCCGGGAAATCTCAACAAACATACCCGCAAGACCATGAAAGAATTGGGTTTACAGATACCTGCAAGTCAACTGTATAATCCCGATAAACCTTCTTTAAAAGACGCTATAGTCAGTTTCGGCGGTTTTTGCTCGGGAGTGGTGGTTTCAACAAACGGATTGGTGTTTACCAATCATCATTGCGGTTTTAACACTATCCAGCAACACAGTTCGTTGGAAAACGATTATATTACAAACGGATTTACGGTACATAAACCGGAAGAAGAATTACCTTGTCTCGAACTCTACGTCCGTTTCCTGCTGAAAACCGAAGACGTAACTCAATACGTATTGAAAACCGTTCGTCCGGATATGACGGAGAAAGAACGTAAAATAGCGATTGATTCCGTAACATACGCCATACAGGAAAAAGTCTCCGAAAAAGATTCCACACTCACAGGAATAGTAGATGCTTATTACGGTGGAAATGAATTTTGGCTTTCCATATACCAAGATTTTAACGATGTACGTTTGGTTTTTGCTCCGCCTGCTTCCATAGGAAAATTCGGATGGGATACCGACAATTGGATATGGCCCAGACATGCGGGAGACTTTTGCCTGTTCCGCATTTACGCTGACAAACAAAACCGTCCTGCCAATTATCATCCCGACAACGTCCCTTATCACCCTTCCTACGTAGCTCCCATTTCACTCAAAGGGTACGAAGAAGGTTCGTTTTGCATGACCTTAGGCTATCCCGGAAACACTGAACGAGATCTTTCATCTTTTGGTATCGAAGAAATAATAACTAACAAAAATCAAGCCATCATTGACGTACGAAGCATCAAACAAACTATTTGGAAACGTGAAATGGGTAAAAATCCGGACATCCGGTTCAAGTATGCCTCCAAATATGCCGAAAGTTCAAACTATTGGAAAAACAGCATTGGTATGAATAACGCCATTCATAAACAAAAAATACTCGAAAAAAAACGAAAGAAAGAAGCTGAATTACTTCGCTACATTCAAAAATCTAATACGGAAACCGCTAACCTACACCTATTTTCATCCCTCGAAACGAACTACAAAAACCGGCGGGAAGTAAACAAAGCACAAGCCTATTTTCTCGAAACTTTTTTCAACAGTTCCGAACTACTACAATTCGCTTTAGAACTACTTAACCTCGATTTGAAAGCGGAAAAAGATTTCCTTACCCTGAAAATCAAAAAAATAGTAAACAAATACGCCAATTTCAATATAGACATAGACAAGGAAGTGTTCATAGCCATATTGAACGAATACCGTTCAAAAGTAGATACCGTTTTTTTACCTGAAATATATCATTCCATTGCACAAGACTTCGGAGGAAACATTCAAGCATTTGCCGACTCTTTATATTCCCGAACCCGTATCATTACTCCATACGGACTCAAACAGCATTTAGAGAAAAACCCTGCATATAGTCTGTACGATGACCCTGCTATTTCAATCGCCATAGATTTGATGGTAAAATACTATGAAATGAATCAAATGTGCTCGGAATATTCTGCCGATATAGATCGCGACGAACGAGAACTCAAAGCTCTCATAAACCGTATGTATGCCGATTGCAACCGCTATCCCGACGCAAACTCCACCATGCGCCTCAGTTTCGGAACGGTTAGTGGCTATTCGCCTTTTGACGGAGTGAAATATACATACAGCACCACAGTAAATGGTATTTTAGAAAAAACAAGAATGTACGAAAACGATCCAGACTTTGCCGTTGAACCCGAATTGATAACCCTTTTTGCTTCTGAGGACTATGGGCGTTATGCTGATTCCGACGGTGGGATGAAAGTATGTTTCATCTCCAACAACGATATAACGGGAGGAAGTTCGGGAAGCGCTATGTTTAATGGGAAAGGCGAATTAATAGGACTTGCCTTTGACGGTAATTGGGAAGCCATGGACAGCGACTTTATTTTTGACCCGAGTGTACAACGTTGTATCGGATTAGATATAAGATACCTGCTTTTTATTATCGAAAAATATAAAAAAGCAATGTATCTGATAGAAGAATTAAAACTCAATATCTAAAAATCATCATACAAATAATGAAAAATAACGGCATAAAAAATCTGTTAATCGATTTTGGTGGTGTATTGATAAATTTAGAACGTCAAACTTGCCTGAACAATTTCAAAAATATCGGAATAGAAAATATAGAGAATCTGATTGACCCTTATCGTCAGCAAGGAGCGTTCATGCAATTGGAAAAAGGACTGATTACACCTTCCGAATTTCGGGACGAACTGCGCCAGCTTGCTAAGAAACCGGTAACGGACGAACAGATCGACGTTGCCTGGAACAGCTTCTTAGCAGACATTCCCACTACAAAACTCGACCTCCTGCTCCAATTGCGAGAAAAATACAAAGTCTATTTAGTCAGCAATACCAACCTCATACATTGGGAATGGGCATGTCAGAACGCTTTTCCTTACAAACATTTCTGCGTGGAAAATTACTTTGAAAAATTATTCCTCTCTTTTGAAATGCATCTTGCCAAACCGGAAGTAGAAATATTCCGGAAAATAATAACAGAAACGGCTATCATTCCCCAAGAAACACTGTTCATTGACGATGCGGAAGCTAATTGTAAGACGGCGCAATCGCTGGGAATCAACATCTATTTGGCTAAAGCAAAGGAAAATTGGGGACGTCTCTTTGAATAATACCCCCAATGAAAATCATTTACCAATCCCCTCCCATACCTTCACCGGCAACTTGCGCGGCGACTATCGGTTTTTTCGATGGGGTTCATAAAGGGCATCGTTTCCTGATTGACCAAGTCAAAGAAGTTGCGGCAAAAAAAAACATTCATTCTGCCATAATCACCTTTCCCATACACCCACGCAAAGTAATAGACGCCGGTTATTGTCCGGAAATGCTTACCACCTGCGATGAAAAAATAAAATTATTGGTTGAAACGGAAATCGATTATTGCATCATGCATCCGTTCACTATGGAAATAGCTCACCTTTCCGCTCGACAATTTATGGCAGATATCCTTCGCAAGCAATATAACGTACAAACGCTTGTCATTGGTTACGACCATCGTTTCGGACACAACCGAAGTGAAAACTTCGACGATTATTCCCGTTACGGAAAAGAACTGGGCATCGAAGTTTTTCTTGCCCAAGCCTATATCCGCGAAAACACAAAAAATATCAGCTCTTCCCTGATACGTTCTTTTTTGTATAAAGGAGAAGTAGAGAAAGCTGCCGTTTATTTGGGATATAACTACTTTCTAACCGGCATCGTAGTGAATGGATACCAAGTGGGGAGACATATCGGTTTTCCAACAGCAAATATTCATGTAGAAAATCCTGATAAATTAATCCCTGCGGATGGGGTATATGCCGTTCGCGTTACCATCAACAAAAAATCCCACATCGGAATGCTTAATATCGGACAACGACCAACCCTAAACAATGGAACCCATCGTAGCATCGAAGTACACATCCTCCACTTTCACTCCGACATTTATCATTGTCCTATCCGCATATCCTTCGTACAGCGCATTCGGTCGGAAAAAAAATTCAATAGCATAGAACAACTCACTGCTCAACTCTACAAAGATGCCGTTGTGGTAGAATCTCTGTTAAACCGGATATCCAATAAATGATATTCATACAATAGACCAGACTTTGTTGCAACGCTATTATAATGGTATTAACTTCCTAAATATAGAATAAAAAGGGGTTATTGGTGTATGTTTGTATTTACAACCTCAAAAAAGTAGATACATGAGTACCTCACCAATAATCCATACTAAACCGTTATCAAATATGATTAAATAAATTTGTTTCAAATGATAAAGTATTGTAATTTTGAAAGAAATGAAGTAAAAAGGAGTAAAATGAAGCATTTAAAGACGGTCTCCCATTTGAGCGATAATGAATTACTTCAACGCCTGTCCAAAGAAAAAGACCTGCGAGCTTTTCGCGATTGGCAAATCATCACAGCGGTACAGACCAATAAAGGAAAAAAAGCGGAAGAAACAGCCTCCGTATTTGGGGTGAGCCTAAGCAAAGTATATCACACCATTCAGCAGTACAACCAGTTGGGTCCCTCATGGCGAACCAACAGGAAGAGAGGCGGACGTAGAGAAGCACGCTCTCCGATGACCCTGGAAGAAGAGTCGAAAATGTTGAAACAAATAGAAAATCGGCATTGCTAATTAAATATAGATAATGTTTCATTACGATGATGCATAAGTAACAGTATAGATAATTTGAGCATCTCTACGTTTTTGGAATAACATTTTGTTTTTCTTCTCATTCTTGCCAAAAAATGTCTGAACAAACTCTTATACCCCTCAATGGTAAAAGTTTCCGCTTTCGTTTGCAGATGCT
>SNRY01000025.1_pt1 | contig 69042 bp, 31 predicted proteins | sample 4693421 | NCBI WGS metagenome assembly SNRY01 (sample SAMN11003215, study PRJNA524138) | termite gut metagenome | isolation source: Bacteroidetes bacterial symbionts from single cell of protist host amplifed... | host: Streblomastix strix ... | reverse complement strand
AACTAAAACATTCATATATGCTGTATTATCTGTTTCAATGGCTTCAGAAATTTGACATACCCGGTGTGGGAGTTTTCACATACGTTTCGTTTCGCGCATTGATGGCAATTATTTTATCATTACTCATATCCGCTATTTTTGGTAAATACTTCATTAAGCTTTTAAAGAGCAAACAAATTTTGGAAACCCAACGTGATATTGAAACTGATCCTTTTGGTATAAACAAAACCGGCACACCGAGTATGGGAGGGGTAATTATCATCGGGTCTATTTTAATACCCTGCCTGTTATTAGGAAAACTACATAATGTTTACATGATTCTGATGCTTGTTACTACCATTTGGTTGGGAAGTATCGGTTTTTTAGACGATTATATCAAAATATTCAAGAAAAATAAAAGGGGACTTCACGGTAAGTTCAAAATAATTGGGCAAGTAGGCTTGGGAATAATTGTAGGGCTGACACTTTACCTTAGTCCCAATATGGTTATCCGGGAAAATATTAAAGTAAAAAAAACGACAGAAAATACGGAAGTAGTACATGTCATTCACAACATAAAATCCACCAAAACCACCATTCCGTTTTTTAAAAATAACAATCTGGATTATGCAGATATGGTTGGCTTTTTCGGCAAACATGCCAGAAAAGCAGGATGGATACTTTTTGTTGTTGTCACCATTTTTGTGGTAACAGCAGTATCCAATGGCGCCAACCTAAATGACGGAATGGATGGAATGGCGGCTGGAAATTCCGCCATTATCGGATTGACTTTGGGTATTTTAGCCTATGTATCCAGTCACATAGAGTTTGCTCAATACCTGAATATTATGTATATTCCCGGAAGCGAGGAATTGGTAATTTTTATATGTGCCTTTATCGGTGCACTCGTCGGTTTTTTATGGTATAATGCTTTTCCGGCACAAATATTTATGGGCGACACAGGAAGCTTGACGATTGGAGGTATTATAGCCGTGTTCGCAATTATTATCCATAAAGAACTACTAATACCAATTCTTTGCGGAGTTTTTCTGGTAGAGAATCTCTCGGTAATTTTGCAAGTACAGCACTTTCATTGGGGTAAGAAAAAAGGAGTTTGCCAACGCATATTCAAACGAACACCCATTCACGACCATTTTCGCACTGCTTTGTCGCAACTCGACCCAAATTGCTCATACATGTTCAAAGAGGGTGGTGTGTTTCACGAATCAAAGATTACCATTCGCTTTTGGATTGTTAGCATTGTACTGGCAGCGATAACAATTATAACACTTAAAATTCGATAATCATCACACAAACATATTATAAATCTATATGAGCAAAATAGTTGTTTTAGGAGCGGGCGAAAGCGGTACAGGCGCTGCCATTCTTGCTAAAGTAAAAGGATTTGATACGTATGTTTCCGATAATTCTCTCATTAAGGATAAATACAAAAATCTTTTTGCTAATTATAAGATAGAGTGGGAAGAGGAACAACATACGGAAACTTTTATCTTAGACGCTGACGAAGTAATCAAAAGCCCGGGTATTTCAAATGACACACCACTTATTCTGAAACTGAGGAAACAAGGTATTCCCATTATCTCCGAAATTGAATTTGCCGGACGCTATACCCATGCTAAAATGATTTGTATCACCGGTAGTAATGGAAAAACTACTACAACGAGCCTTATCTATCATATATTCAAAAGTGCGGGATTGAATGTCGGCTTAGCTGGAAATATTGGAAAAAGTTTGGCTTTGCAAGTAGCTGAAAACAATTATGATTATTTCGTAATAGAATTAAGTAGTTTTCAATTGGATAATATGTACGACTTTCACGCCAACATTGCCGTATTGATGAACATAACTCCCGACCACATGGATCGGTATGACCATAATATGCAAAACTATATTAATGCCAAATTCCGAATCACACAAAATCAAACATCGGAAGATGCATTTATCTTTTGGAACGACGACCCGATTATCAAGAAAGAGTTAGAAAAACATGGTATTCGTGCGCAACTTTACCCCTTCTCCGCAGTAAAAGAATGTGGCTCTATTGCCTATGCAGAAGACGATGAAATAATAATCAACGCACCCATAGCTTTCAATATGGAACAAGAGCAACTTGCTTTGACCGGAATTCACAACTTGTATAATTCTCTTGCTGCCGGAATATCAGCTAATTTGACGGGTATTGCCAAAGAAGATATTCGCAAAGCCCTTTCCAATTTTCAAGGAGTGGAACATCGTTTAGAAAAAGTCACTCGTGTACGGGGGATCGATTTTATCAACGATTCAAAAGCCACCAACGTAAACTCTTGTTGGTATGCGTTACAAAGTATGCGGACAAAGACTGTCCTCATCTTAGGCGGAACGGATAAAGGGAATGATTATACCGAAATAGAAGATCTGGTTCGCGAAAAGTGTTCTGCACTGATTTACTTAGGAACAGACAATACAAAACTGCACAACTTTTTCGATTCTTTCGGTTTTCCCATTGCAGACGTTCAAAGTATGAAAGATGCAGTAGAAGCCAGCTACCAATTAGCAAAAAAAGGAGAAACAGTATTGCTCAGTCCCTGTTGTGCCAGTTTTGACCTATTTAAAAATTATGAAGATAGAGGAGAGCAGTTTAAAAAACAGGTAAGGGAGCTTTAATCAAAAAATGAATATAGACCGATAGAGAATAGGCAAGTTCTTAGTTGATGTTTGTTTTCTAATATACGCTATAGACTTTATAAACAAATTCGAATTAATATTTGTAAGTGAAAAAATAAATGGACCTAATCAGAAATATATTCAAAGGCGACAAAGTAATCTGGATAATCTTTCTCTTTTTTTGTGTCATATCCATCATTGAAGTTTTCAGCGCTGCCAGCACACTGACTTACGCAAGCGGTAATCATTGGGCGCCGATAACCCAACACTGCATTTTCTTGATAATAGGAACCATCCTCATGGTCTTTGTCCACAATATTCACTATAAATGGTTTCAGGTATTTCCGACTCTGCTCTACCCTGTTTCATTGATATTACTGGGGCTTACAATGATTATGGGGTACTACATGGACGGTCGCGTAAATGGTGCAGCCCGCTGGATGAATTTCTTTGGTATAATGTTTCAACCTTCTGAGATAGCAAAGTTAGCTCTTATCTTAGTTGTAGCCCGCATTCTGTCGAGAATATCCTCTAAAGAGGACGAAGCCAAATCGTTTAAGCAGATAATGATAAGAACATTGGGTATCTGTTTGCTCATTGCTCCTGAAAATCTTTCAACGGCATTACTACTCTTGATGGTTGTAATAGTAATGATGTTTATCGGACAAATATCCACAAAGAAACTGTTTCTGGTTGTAGGGATTTTGGTTTTATTGGGGGGAGGAGTTATCATATTAGGCTCTTTCGTAAAAAGTGATGCACCTTTCTTCCATCGTTTCGACACATGGAAAAATCGAATCACGACTTTTGTAGATGATGAAAAAGTTCCACCCAAGCTATTTGATATTGATAAGGACGCACAAACAGCTCATGCGAACATTGCTATTGCAAGCAGCCACGTTATAGGTAAAGGTCCGGGAAATTCCATTGAACGTGATTTTCTGAGTCAAGCATTCTCTGATTTTATTTACGCCATTATTATTGAAGAATTAGGACTAACGGGAGGAATCTTTGTAGTACTCCTCTATATTTGCCTGTTGTTTCGAGCAGGATGGATAGCCAATAAATGCGATCGGGCGTTCCCTGCTTTTCTTGTGTTAGGCATCGCTGTGATGATGGTGTCGCAAGCGATGCTAAATATGATGGTAGCTGTCGGACTGTTTCCCGTTACGGGGCAAATATTACCTATGATTAGTAAAGGAGGCACAGCCACTATTGTAAACTGCGTATGCATCGGAATGATACTTGCCGTGAGTCGTTACACCGAGAAATTAGGGAAGAAACCGAATGTCGAACTGAGAACGAAGGATGACAAAATAATTAACGAAATAGGTTCCGTTGGTCCTACATCTGAAGCGCTGAACAATGACAGTGAATTTTCATGAATATATACATTTCCAAGTTCGTTAGGAAGTTAACCAAAATATGGGAAAAGAATTAAGAATTATCATTAGTGGTGGCGGAACAGGAGGACATATTTTTCCGGCAATTTCTATCGCTAACGCCATTAAAGAACAACGCCCTGATGTAAAAATTCTTTTTGTTGGTGCAGAAGGACGAATGGAAATGCAACGAGTACCCGATGCAGGGTACAAAATAATCGGTTTGCCCATAACGGGAATTAACAGAAAACACTTGTGGAGAAATTTCCCCGTCTTGTTCAATTTTTTGAAAAGCCAACGAAAAGCGCATCGCATCATTAAAAAGTTTCGTCCGCACGTAGTTGTAGGAGTGGGTGGTTATGCAAGCAGTCCCATATTGAAAATGGCTCAAATGATGAAAATTCCTACACTCATCCAAGAACAAAATTCTTATGCCGGAGTTACCAATAAATTATTGGCAAAAAGAGCTGAAAAGGTATGTGTGGCATACTCCGGAATGGAGAAATTCTTTCCTTCCGATAAAATCATACTGACAGGTAATCCCGTTCGTCAAGAACTATTTGAACACCGTATCAGTCGTGAACAAGCATTGTCCACGTATGGCTTTGATTCGAACAAAAAAACAGTTCTAATTTTAGGAGGTAGTTTGGGCGCCTATTCAATCAATCAATGTTTAACGAACAACTTGGACGTCATTCGTTCAGTTGCCGATATACAGTTTATTTGGCAGACAGGAAAAATATACTATGAACGAATAATAAATGCAACAGAAACAATAGATAAAATTCCTAATTTGTACATCGCCAGCTTTATTAAGGATATGGCAACAGCTTACACGGCAGCCGATTTGATTGTTTCGCGGGCAGGAGCCGGTGCTATTTCAGAATTTTGTTTACTTCAAAAGGCGGTTATCCTTGTTCCTTCACCTAATGTAGCCGAAGATCATCAGACGAAAAATGCAATGGCTTTGGTCAACAAATCTGCTGCCATATATGTGCAAGACGCAAATGTAAACGAAACGTTATTATCGAAAGTAACAGAAGTTATTCACGACGAGGAAACTTTAAATCAATTACGCTCAAATATCGCTATGTTGGCTTTGCCCGACTCGGCGAACATCATCGCTGAAGAGGTATTTAAAATGGCTGAGATGAATATAAAGTCTGTTTACTTTATTGGTATTGGAGGTATCGGCATGAGTGCTCTCGCACGTTATTTCCTCTCAAAAGGAAAAATAGTAGCCGGCTACGACCGCACCCCTTGCGAGATCACCGAACATTTGATAAAGGAAGGAATACCGATACACTACGAAGAAAACCTTTCACTTATCCCGTCAACTTGTTTGGATAAAGAAACTACATTGGTGATTTGGACCCCTGCCGTACCTGAAACTCATGTAGAATTGACCTATTTTCGTACTGTTGGTTTTGAGATTCAAAAGCGGTCGCAAGTATTGGGCGCTATTACTCGTTCGAGTAAAGGACTTTGTGTGGCGGGTACTCACGGAAAGACCACCACATCAGCCATACTTGCACATTTGTTGTATCAATCACACATAGGTTGCAATGCTTTTCTGGGAGGAATTTCCAAGAACTATCATACCAATTTGCTTCTTTCGCAAAAAAGTCCCTATACGGTGATTGAAGCCGATGAGTTTGACCGTTCTTTTCATCAATTGACTCCTTATATGTCGGTTATTACTGCAACCGATCCCGACCATCTGGATATTTACGGAAGCGAAGAGGCATACCTCAAAGGTTTTGAAATATACACCGGACTTATCAAAAGGTGTTTGATTATCCATAAAAACAGCAAACTGCAATCCAAAGTCAAAAAAGAGGTACGTATTTATACATACTCCAAAGACGAAGGGGATTTTTATGCTGAAAATATTCGCATTGGAAATGGAGAAATATTTTTTGACTTTGTGGCTCCTGATACTCGAATTACTGACATACAATTAGGTGTTCCCATAAATATCAATATCGAAAACAGTGTGGCAGCTATATCTTTAGCCTATTTGAATGGAGTCAATGCCAAGGAAATAAAATGTGGAATGGCAAGTTTTCGTGGGGTTAACCGTCGTTTTGATTTCAAAATAAAGAATGATCGGATTGTTTTTTTAAACGATTATGCTCATCATCCTTCCGAAATTCAGCAAAGTTTGCTGTCCATTCGCGAATTATACGCAGGGAAAAAGATAACAGCAGTATTCCAACCGCATTTATATACACGCACACGTGATTTTTACAATGAATTTGCCACCTCGCTTTCTTTAGCCGACGAGGTAATTCTGCTCGACATATATCCGGCAAGAGAACTTCCTGTTTCGGGAGTAACTTCCAAACTGATTTATGAGAGACTCCAACCGAACGTTAAGAAAAGTATGTGTCCCAAAGAAAACCTAACGGAAATCTTAAAGTTCAAAAAGATTGAGGTTCTCGTTACACTTGGTGCAGGCGACATAGAAGATTACGTTCCTGCTATCAAACAAATGTTAGAAAACCAATGGAAGAAAACAGAAAACAAAAAATAAAAAAACGGATACTACAAACCGGTGTATGGCTTTTTTTGGTTTACCTCATTGTAGCCATTATTTTTTTCACCCACAGGATTGAAAATACGGTTTGTCACGACATAAGATTTATCATAAAAGATTCAGTGAATGCAGGATTTATTACAAAGCGTGAAATTATAGATATACTTCAACGAGCAAAACTTGATCCCCAAAATAAATCGATGGATATAATAAATACCCACGCCATTGAAAAAACTCTTTCCGAACATGTTCTCATTGACAGAGTAGAATGTTATAAAACGCTGAGTGGTAAGTTGTGTGTGGAAATCAATCAACGCATACCAATACTTCGTATAATGAGTCGAAATGGTGAAAATTACTACATTGATAATAAAGGAAAAGTCATGCCGGTGAATATAAAAAGCATTACTCACTTACCTGTAGTAACGGGAAGCGTGGATAAATCTTTCGCCACGAACACATTGTATAAACTTGGATTATTTCTATATAAAAACAAATTCTGGGATGCACAAATAGAACAAATTAATGTACTTCCCAAAGGAGAAATAGAATTAGTGCCACGTGTAGGCGATCATATTATTTTTTTTGGAACTGCTGAACGTTTAGAACAAAAATTCGAACGTTTACAAAAATTCTATCTCAAAGCTCTAAATAAAGTAGGATGGAATAAATATTCCCGTATTAATTTAGAGTTTGAGAATCAAATTGTGTGTACAAAAAGAAAAATAGAAGACTGATTTCCTGTTATACATATACCTGATACAGAAAATCATTATAAGGAAAGCGTTGTACGTGCAATTCTTTTACCTTCTTATAAATCAAACTCTTCAGTTCTTCTACATTGATCTTTTCGTAAGCCGAAATAAATATAGAATTTTCATTCAGCTTAGCCGGCCATGTCTTTGCCAATTCTTCAAGCGATAAGTTTTCTTTCACCTTAGGAGTAAGGTCATCGGGAGATTTTTCCACATAGGAATATGCATCTATTTTATTAAAGATTAAAATGCTTGGTTTGCCCGCACCATCAATATCAGCAAGAGTCTTGTTTACTATTTCTATTTGCTCTTCAAATCCGGGATGGGAAATATCAACAATGTGTAACAACAAGTCAGCTTCGCGTACCTCGTCAAGCGTGGATTTGAAAGAGTCAATCAAATCAGTGGGTAGTTTACGTATAAAACCAACGGTATCCGAAAGTAAGAAAGAAAGATTATCAATAATCACCTTACGCACAGTGGTATCCAATGTGGCAAAAAGTTTGTTTTCTGCGAAGACTTCACTTTTAGAAAGAAGATTCATCAAAGTGGACTTTCCTACATTCGTATAGCCAACCAATGCCACACGGACAAGCTGTCCGCGATTTTTACGCTGGGTAGTTTTCTGTTTGTCAATCTGTTCCAATTGCTCTTTGAGCAAAGCGATACGGTTTAGAATAATACGCTTGTCCATTTCAAGCTGAGTTTCCCCCGGTCCACGTAAACCTACCGAACCACCGCGAGCGCTTCCTGACCCGCCTCCCTGCCTTTCCAGATGCGTCCATAAACGAGTCAGGCGGGGAAGCATGTATTTGTATTGCGCCAATTCCACTTGCGTTTTGGCATTAGCTGTTTGAGCACGCATAGCGAATATATCGAGAATAAGCGAAGTACGGTCAAGGATTTTTACTTGCAATACACTTTCAATGTTCCGTATCTGCTTAGCAGAAAGCTCATCATCGAATATAACCATTCCTACTTCCTGTTCGGAAACGTATTCTTTGATTTCTTGCAACTTCCCTTTTCCAACATAAGTAACAGCATTGGCAATGTCCAATTTTTGAGTAAACCTTCCTACTACTTCAGCACCGGCAGTTGCGGCAAGAAAAGCCAATTCATCCAGATATTCGTTCGTTTTCCTCTCGTTTTGAATTTGAGTAATGAGGGCTACCAGAACGGCAGTTTCAGTTTGAGCTTGAGAGATTAAAAAGTCTTTCATGTATAACAGATGATATTTTTTTCAATAAAAAACAATTTTTATTTATTTTTTCCGTCCTTTCATCTTTACTTCAGCTATTCCTACACGGTCGGTATTCAATACAATGCGTAAATCGCTCGCTGTCGTTTCCTTAAACGGATAAGAAATCAAACGGTTAAACTCGTTTGCTTTACCGGAATAGACCGTGAGAAATTGTCCACCGCCGCTTGATAATTGAATTTCAAAATATATATTATCACTTGTACCACTTTGCCAAGCAATGAATAATTCATCTATTTTGGAATCGTTCTCTAACGAATAAGTAATATAATCTCCTTTGTTACCTGTCCAATGTGTGGTAAGATTATTGTCTTCGGTCAATTTTGCTTTTTCTTGTTCGGTACTTGCCGTAACGTCGGTTTCCGATTGTTTTGCCGCTTGACGAACCTTTGATTTGCCTGAATCGTAATCAATCACTGTAAATTTCCCATTCAGTCGGATATCTGTTGACGAAGCCCCTACCATTACTTTAAAATCCCCCGGTTCAACTACCCATTCGTTATGCTTGTTGAGTAATTGCAAATTTTTCCGGTTCAAAGTAAATACCACCTCTTTCGTTTCATCCGGTTGGAGAGAAACGCGTTCAAAGCCTTCCAGACTCTTTTCATAAGTGATAACAGAAGCAAGCACATCACGCAAATAAAGTTGAACAACCTCATCGCCGGCACACTTGCCTGTATTCGTCACCTTGCAACGAACGGTTATATCTTGGTCGGGAGTAATTTCTTCAGGTGTTATCGAAAGGTCGGAATACGCAAACGTAGTATAACTCAATCCATACCCGAAAGGATAAAGCGGGCCATTCTGACGCGTCATATTTCCACTTAACCCTTTAGTACGTCCGCCATCCACTTGTGAACTTGGTTTGGAAGGGAAATTAAATGGTATCTGTCCCACTGACTTAGGAAATGTTACGGTAAGTTTACCACCAGGATTATAATCACCAAACAATACATCGGCAACAGCTTTCCCTCCCATAGAACCCGGATACCAAGCCTCAACAATAGCGGGAATAAACCTGTTTGCCCAATTAACAGACAGCGGTCGACCATTAATAAGAACCAGCACCACTGGTTTACCTGTGTCATAAACAGCTTTCAACAATTCCAGCTGGCGTCCCGGAAGGTCTAAACTCGAGCGTGATTTATTTTCACCGCAGGTACGTGTTCCACCCCCTAACACTGCAATAACTACGTCCGAGTTACGAGCATTTTCCACCGCTTCTTCTATCCCCATCTTTTCTTCGGAGGTAAGAGGAAAGTCTATTATTTCAGATTCAGGCCAATTGGCGTCTACCAAATCACAACCTTTCGTGAAAACTACTTCCGTTTTACCTGCAGCTTTTTCTTTGATACCGTTGAGTACACTGGTAACTTCCACGGCTAACGGACCATAATGCGTAAGAGCATACGAGGTTTCATCAGCATTCGGACCACAAACCGCAATACGCTTAACAGCAGAAATATTAATCGGGAGAGCATTATCATTATTCTTTAAAAGAACAATTGATTCACGAGAAGCCTGCAAAGCAACCGCTTTGTTTTTTTCACTTTCTACCTCTTTATCAGCACGTTTTAAATCTATTTGATAGGGAGAATCAAACAAACCTACAAGAAATTTCACCCGTAAAATATCCCTTACTCGCTCGTTAACCGTCTCTATAGAAAGCCCCCCTTCATTCACCAACTCACGAAGAGGATAAACGAAACTTTCGGGCGAACGGAACGTACAACGAACATTCAACCCTGCTTCTACACTTTGCCGAACAGCTTCCTTCATATCCGCTGCCGTACCGTGCTTTGCATAAAGATACTCCACTGCGTCACTGTCCGACACCACATATCCGCGAAAACCCATTTCACCACGCAACCGCGTAGTGAGCCAATACTTACTGCTTTGAATGGGAAAACCGTCATAATCATTGTACGAACTCATTACACCCAAAACACCCGCTTCGCGAATAACACGCTTAAACGTATAAGCATGAAGCATCTCCACTTCACGCGGCGACATTTGCGGATCAAGTCGCGCCATACCTTCGCGAGCGCCCTTATTATTGCTATAAGCTATAAAATGCTTTGCAGTGGACGCTACTTGGTAATCTTTCTGTAAACCTTTAACCATCTCTATCCCAAGTTCGGCAACTAAATAAGGACTTTCTCCGTAAACTTCTTCATAGCGCCCCCAACGTTGATCACGACCTACATCAAGGACAGGAGCATACACATTCGTATATCCCAACAAACGGGCCTCTTCACCTGTAATTTCTCCTACGTGCCGTATCAATTCACGATTCCATGTATGTCCCAATCCTAATTGAGTAGGAAAATTAGTAGCCTTATAGCTTTCCACACCACGAATACCTTCATTGGTCAAGTCCGTGGGAATACCCAAACGGGTTTCTTCCACAAAAAAACGTTGTACTTCATTCAATGCCCAGGCATGTTTGGAAGCCGGCCATACATAGGGATTGGTCGAAGGGGGAAGTCCCCATTGCTGGAAACCGTTCAAATGCTCGTCAATGGCTCCAATACCGTCTTTCCAAAGAGCATTTTTCCATTCGGGAGTAGGTAGATCGTCTTTCAACACACGTTTATATCCATAAAGCGTAACCATCTGACATGTCTTTTCATCCAAAGTCATCTGCTGCAATAGATTCTCAATTCTGTCCTCCAATTTGGCTGTCGGGTCTTCATATACATCTTTCACTCCGTTCTTATTAAAATCTATCCATCCTTTCTGATACATCGATTTTTTTACCGGACGATATGTGTCACTATTTTTGAAAGTTGTTTGTGCAAACGAAGTAAAAGTAACACCGATCACAAACAGGATAATAAGAAACAACTTTTTCATTCGCATTAATTTTTAGAAATTACTAAATTTTCTTACAATTACAAACCCAACTATAACTTAACGTACTGACGACAAGTAGTTAATCAACGGGTTCGCATACATCATCAATATCTTACTTCGCAAAAAAGAAATATCTTTATTGGGAAGTTCTATTTTATCGATCTGTTTATTTATATAAGACTCAAATTTCCGGAAATCTTCCAAAGTATATTGGTCGATATAGCCTTCGTTTCCATTCAACATATCGCAAGCAATGTAATTGATGGGATACAACCGATAATTAGCATGAATATGACGGTCTATCAACTCTGTGATAACAGCAAACAATTCAGCTTTAGACAAAGAACGATCTACGGTTTTCAATTCTTCATTTATACAACCGGTAACTTGAAAATGTACTTTTCCTTTATATCCGAAAAGTCCGGATTTCATATTCAACAAGTCTTCTTCCGTAGTTTTTTTATAGTTTTCATTGTCTCTTCTCAATTGGTATTCACAAGCTTTCAAGTAATCGCAAGGATCGTATTCATACGAAATAGCAAGAGGAGCAATGTTCAACTCCATCAAACGGTCAATAATGTCTTTCCCGCTCCCTCCCAAAGCCAACATTTTAATAACACTTTCTTGTGTGCGGTCATCAGAATCTTTGGCACGTCCTTCACGCTGAGCAATCCAAACAGACTGCTTTTTTTCATTAACCGCATAATGTATGTAACGAGACATGCGCGCTGAAGCCTCCAACATTTGACGCATAGTAAGTGCACGTTGCACGATAAACGATTTATTAATCCGAACCAACTTCTTAATCCACGGGTATATCAACAAATTATCTCCAATAGCTATCTCCACAGCCGTCATGCCAAGATCCATTAAAAGAATAGAGAGAAAACCCGAATCAAGTACAATATCCCTATGATTGGACAGGTAAGTGTAAGCTATTTCTTTATGGAGTGTAAGCAAAGTGTGGTCCAATGTTACTCCGTCGGAAAACTTCCCAAAATATCGAATAACATTATAGCTAAAGACCTTTTGAAAGTCATCCTTAGTTTTGCAACCATACATTTTCTCCACTAACATGTCAAAAGGAGTGTCAGGAAAAATCGTCTCAGCAGCTTTGCGAAATTCCAGGTCAATAGCCAATTCCTTATAAACCTGGGGAAGTTCGTCATCATTGTAAGGTCGAATTTCTTCAAATTCAGTTGTATCCATAAATATCCCTCTAAAATTTATTCTCAATAATCTCGCTTATTACATCTTTCATATCCAACCCCGCCGCACGAACTTGCTGTGGGATAAAGCTAGTAGTCGTCATACCGGGAGTTGTATTTACTTCCAAAAGATTAATCTTCTCACCGGCGGTAATGATATAATCCATACGAACAATACCCGAACAATCCAGAATATCATAGATAGCAGAAGAAAGTTGCTTTATCCGTTCGGTCAACTTCTCAGATAAACGTGCAGGTGTAATTTCTTTTGATTGTCCGTTGTATTTGGCATCGTAATCAAAAAATTCATTATCACTTACCACCTCAGTAAGAGGAAACGTCACTTTGTTTTTTTTCGTTTGATAACACCCGCACGTGACCTCCGTACCCTCCATATAAGCTTCGATAATTACCTCCGGAGCTTCTTCAAATGCTTTTTCAATGGCAAATTGGATTTGTTCCTTTGTTTTAACTTTGGTAACGCCAAAGCTGGAACCTCCTAAATTAGGCTTAACAAAACAAGGGAGTCCAATTTTTTCAACTATTTCATCATCCGGAACCTTGCAGGGGTTTTTACGAATCATCAAAGATTCAGCTATACGAACGCCAAAACCTTTTAAATATTGATTACAGACAAATTTATTGAAAGTCAATGCAGCAGGAAGTACATCGCAACAAGAATAAGGAACGTGCAACATATTGAAATAACCTTGCAACAATCCGTTTTCACCAGGCGTTCCGTGAATAGTTATGTATGCAAAATCAAACTTTATTTTTTTTCCACCATTCATAAAACTGAAATCATTGCGATCTATTGGAAACGTTTCCCCGTTCGGTAAACACACTTCCCAACGAAGTCCCTGCATTTCCACAATGTACAAATCATACCTTTCTTTATCCATAAAAGAATATATTCCTTGTGCACTGCGCAAGGATACAGGGAGTTCCGACGAATCCCCCCCGGCAACAATAGCTATGGTACGTTTCATTCTATTTCTCTGTGACTGACATAATTTCTCCATTTATCTACAAGCAGATTCATGTCCTGAGGAAGCGGAGATAAAAAGTCCATTTCTTTCCCACTGACAGGATGTGTGAATCCCAATGTTTCAGCGTGTAACGCCTGCCTCGGACAAATTTCAAAACAATTATTCACGAATTGTTTGTATTTGCTAAAATGAGTTCCTTTCAAAATTTCATGACCACCATAACGAACATCATTAAAGAGCACGTGACCGATATGTTTCATGTGTGCCCTGATTTGATGTGTACGACCTGTATCCAAAATACATTCTACAAAAGTGACGTAACCCAAACGTTCCAATACTCTGTAATGAGTTACGGCATACTTCCCAATTGCAGGATTGGAGAAAACAATCATCTGCATTCTGTCTTTAGGATTACGTGCAATATTGCCTATAATGGTCCCCTCGTTTTTCTCCATGGTTCCCCACACCAATGTACGATATTTTCGCCTCGTGGTTTTATTATAAAACTGCGTACCAAGATTCGTTTTGGCATCAGGTGTTTTGGCTATCACCAACAACCCTGACGTATCTTTATCAATACGATGTACCAGTCCTACGTGCGGATCATTAGCATCATAATCGGGAATATCTTTCATGTGCCAAGCAAGAGCATTGACCAACGTTCCGTGATAATTACCATGACCAGGGTGCACCACTAACCCTGCCGGTTTATCAACAACCATCAAAACATCGTCCTCGTACACAATGTTCAGGGGAATATTTTCGGGAATAATGTCGTTTTCATAGCGAGGGCGATTCATCAACAACGTAATTACGTCAAGTGGTTTCACTTTGTAATTACTCTTCACCGGCTTCCCGTTAACCATTATGCAACCGGCTTCTGCCGCTTTCTGAATACGATTCCGCGATGCGTTAACAATACGATCAAACAAATATTTATCAATTCTGACAGAAGCCTGTCCTTTATCAACCGTTGCCCGAAAATGTTCGTAAAGTTCGGCAGATTCGCCAACAGGCTCTATATCGTCAATATCATCTATGTCGTTCTGTTCCGTCTTCATAATCATCATCCGTATCGCCGTCCTCCTCCATCGAGTTTATTATACCATGATTCCTCGTCAATCCGTTTCCTACGACCAACGTTAAAGCCGCTTCCATAGGCGCTTTACCTCCGCGAGCTAACGACTGCCCGTTATATTTCACATCATAGACCCAATCTTTTTCTCCAGCAATTAATTCATGTTTAGTCAATTTAAAACCGGCAGCTAAGATTTTAGCCTCCGCTTGACGCAGTGAACTATTATCAGCTACATCAGGTACAAAATATTCGGGAGCACGCTCTTTATTAATGGTTAAATAAATAGTCCTGCCTTTCTTTACCATTTGTCCGGCAGAAGGAGTGCATTCAAGTACACTCCCCGGCAATCGTCTGTTTATATAATTAGAATCAGCAATCACGTATTCGAGTCCTTCTATATGCAAACGTCTTTCCGCAATAGCAAGAGTCATTCCCCTTATTTCGGGCACAATTACGACTTCTTTTTGACGGGTGTATTTGTTTAACCAAAACATAACACCCATAATCAACACAAAAAGCAACAATCCCATTGCCAATAAATGACTTACCACAAGGCGAATAGATCGCACCTTCATAATTAACTCCTTAGTATATCTAACTTCAAAGATACAAAAAAAACGAAAGAAGTAAAGGCAATTCATACAACAAACCTTTACTTCTTTTTATTTTATCCAATGAAAAAGGTATTACCTTTCTACTTTTTGCAACCGTTATATTCGTCGGAAACTGTCAACTTCTTTCTCCCTTTTGCACGGCGGGAAGCCAATACTCTACGACCATTAGCCGTTGCCATTCTTTCACGAAATCCGTGTTTATTCTTTCTTTTTCTGTTAGAAGGCTGAAATGTTCTTTTCATTATTCTCTGTCTTTTGCATTGTTATATTATTCTCCTCACGATATCCTACCAATTTTAGCTACAAAAATAAAAACTTTTTGCCAATCAACCAAATGATTTTCTTTGTTTTTCCTTATTTTACTCTTTTAAAATGTTTACTCCTGTATATCTGATGTTTACAGATTTTTTATACAAATATGGTACAAATGAAGCATAATCAAATATAGATTGTAAATGACTGAAATACAGATGTATAAATATTTTCTTATAAGCAATGATTAGAATGAGATGAAAAATAATTTTAGGCTCTGTTTTATATTTTGTTTTTAGTATTAAGGCCTTTCAGAAAAACACTACCCGAAATGTAGTAGGAGTGAACTGCATCCCAAAAGCTGGATGGCTAATTTTTAAGTTAATGATTTATACAGCGATCCAAAAAAATTGTACTTTTGTCCCTCAAAGTTAGTTACAATAGAATGGACATTTGGAACAAAGAAAAACGGTCTGAAGTTATGTCTAAAATCCGGTCAAAGAATACAAAACCGGAAATGACTTTGCGAAAAGCTCTATTTGCAAGGGGCTTTCGCTATCGGGTGAACGATACAAAATTGCTCGGCAAACCCGATATTGTTTTCTCGAAATATAAAACTGTGATTTTTATACACGGTTGCTTTTGGCATCGTCACGAAGGTTGCAAATATGCCTATACTCCGAAAACAAATACTAAATTTTGGGTTGATAAAATCACTTCAAACAATGAAAGGGACAAAATTAATTTTCAGAAACTTACTGCTCTTGGATGGAATGTGTTAACCATTTGGGAATGTGAAATACGCCACACAAAAAATATAACGCCTTTGATTAATAGAATTACGGCAACTTTGCTCGAACAAATTCCACAAAAAATGTCAGTAAAATTTTATGAGGAACGAGAAAACAAAATTATGTTAGTTGCTGAAAATATCGTTGAATATCAGCGTACTCCTAAGAATACAAAAGATATTTAGATCTTTTCGCCAAATCTATTCGTTCCCAAATGCTTCTCAAAAACAGAATCTATCATTACATCTTTTTCAAATTCTTGTCGTAACATTCGGATTCTTTCTTCGTAAGGAATACCTTCAATTTCTGTCCAACCTCTTGGATAACCTAATTCTTCTTCAATATCTTCCAATAATTTTCCACCTTCTGTTATACAATATACAAAATATTGTGCGGGGTCAATGATATTTCCAAAGTTTTTAAAACAATCGCAAACAAGTTCCAATAGTAAAATAAAATATTTAGTACAAGCCGTTAAAACATCTTCTTGGGGAACAGCGGTTTTGATGTCATCTGAAAATAAGTCGAAAAATATTCAACCTGCATTTTTTTGTTTTCATCGTGATACGTCTGACCTCGTGTCAATGGATAGTATCCTACTTTTTGAGATAAATTTCGGGCTTCTATAAAATATTTTGCTAAATCATTTTGTCTCAATGCGTTTTGGTGTTGTTCGTACCATTCTTCAAAATTAGGTATATCTTTCATTGCCGCTTGCAAGGCAAAAGTAATGCTTCTGAAAGCACTTAAAAAGGCACTTAAATAATACCGTGTACCGATAAACGCTTCGTGTCCGAAAGTTGTTTCTTCAATTTTTTCAAGAAAAAAATCTGTTTCAGCAATTTTATCTTCTATAATTTGAAACGATCTCATAATTTATTCTGTTTCTTCTGAAAAACCGTGCTTTTTCAATAATTCAAGATTTTTCTTGCAGCCCCAAGCGTAACGGTCGCTCAATGGAAATTTTCCCGAAATAATATCATTCATTGTTTTCCATTGCCAATCTTTTAGAATGTGGCGGCGTTTATCCCAATCGACCATTTCCTGCACTAACTCAATGGTTATTCCGTGGTCGGTGTTTGTAATTTTTGTTTCCTCTGTTTTAGATTGTTCTTCGAGTTCGTCCGCTTCTGCAAGTAAATCAATACTATGTTCACATACAATTTCATAAACCTGCATTGCTTTTGCTCTACTCGCATCTGATATTGTGCGGTTATTCTTTACTGCATGAGCCATGTCAAAACCTGCAAAAGATTGTTGGCTGGTGTTTAAAAAGCCTGAATCTTTGCCCCATTCTTCTATTTTTTTCCAAAGTGCGTAAGGAATTGACTGCAACAATGAAACTTCATATTCCCTTTGCAAAGCATCAATATCTAAATCATCGGCAATTGATTTGCGTTTTTTCAATTGTTCATCGCTTGCAATGTCGGCTTTTATGCTGTCAATATCAATGTTCCAATCCTGCTGCTTTACCGTTTCCCAACATTCTTCTTTCTTTGCCCATTCAATGTAATGTGAACTTGGGGAATTGCTTAAAATGAACTCGTTAAGTTGTTTCATAAGTGAATAAATCACTGCCGCCAATTCTTCGGAAATTTTTTGATTTTTCCAAATCTTCTCTAAATTCAGTTTATAATCAGTAAGATAGCCAAACAGTGAAATGGCATACGGAACAACTGCATTACGCATATCGCCTATGCTGTTGGGTTTGATACCGTACAATTTTTCGGCTGCCCGGAACAAAGTAAACTTGGCAATAGTATCTTCAAAATATACGCCTGTTACTTTCTTGGGCAAGTTGTTATTGATAAATTGGGCATAGTTCTTTTCATTTCCCCGCACGACTATGTGCGGACCAATCACTAACTTTTTGCCCTCCTGAACTTCGCTGTAAGAATTGACAAATTTTGCCAAATCGGTTTTTTTGAACATTTGGCTTTTGGGGTACTTCAAATCAAACTGCTTTTGTCTGGCTTTTGAAAAACCATCTCTCAAACGTAGATTTTTATACTGTCCGTTGGCTCGTTCAAAAAACCAAATAGTCGGAATACTGCATTGCAGGGTAACGGGTGAAAATGAACGGCGGGATATTTTTTCCAATTCAATAAGAATGGAATTATTTGCCGAAAAATCGGTATCATTAACCTTGTTTTGAGTGTTTGCGTACTTTGAAATTTGAGATACAATTTCGCTGTAAAATTCTTCTTTTTTGATAACCGATATTTTCATTTGCACGAAAATATTTGAAATATCGGCTTTGTCCTTGTCCCAAGTATGATATATTGAGGCGGTTGTTTGTCCGCCGTTTACAATTTGCAAGTTGCTGATTTTCTTTACATAATGTCCTGTTTCATCCAATTCAATATGGTCAGCCGTTGCAGAAATACCGTTGTTGAACGCTAAAAACATGTGAGGCTCTTCGTTGATTGTTTTGCGAATACCCTTGTTTATTTTGCCTGCGAATTGCAGGAATGAGCGTACATTTTGTTCCAATAATCGCGCACCAAATTGTTTGTAAAGCATTGCCAAACCATGTCCGGGCATTATTGCAATATACGATTCATAATCAGTATTTTCAATCGGTGCTTTCAAACACGGAATTTGAATTTTCTGTTCTTCAAAATCTAATTCAATGGAAACATGGGATTTTTCGGAAATGGCATACAAGCGATTAATATCAAATACATTGCAGTAAATATCTTGTCCTGCAATTTTTTCCTGTTTTGGAATATCGCCATTGTAAAAACCGTTTGTAATGATACAAATGTTTACCCTTACGAGTGTTTCCCTCAATTCGGACAGTTGCGCCAAATCGTAGGCAAATTGAAAAATAGGCGAAGATTCGTCTATTTCGTTGGAATATTCGTTGTAAAACGCTTTGCGAAAGAAGTTTGAAACACGCTTTGCTGCTCTGGCTATTTCTTCCTTTGCAATTCGCTGTATGCTTTCGGTACTTTGAAAAATGGAAATAAACAAATCAACCGTTTCGTAGTTGTCGGGTATTGCATAACCATTGATTTTATGCTGTTTTTTCGTCCCTAACTCTTTTTCATCATAAGCGGGTGTCGCATTTTCGGTTTCACCTGCTTCTGCAAGCATTTCCAAAGCAATTTGTGTAAACAGTTGTTCCTGATTTGCTCCTTCTTCGGCGGTGTCCTGCATTGAGCGTATTTCCTGCAACAGAGAGGTATAATATTTTTCTATTTCGGTCATAAGCTACTGATTGTGCTAAAGATTGTACTTTCGGCAACTAAATATTCGTTGCATTGCGAAAGTATGATTGAATACTTTACATCGCCTACACCACCGCGGATTTCCTTTTCTTTAATGCGAGGGAACTCATTCTCAATCTTATAATAATTTTCAGCTCTAATTTGATAGCACTTTTCCTCATATAAGTGCTTATGCTTCTCAAAATAGCCGACTTCCAATAGTTTTCTGTTAAAAATGTTTAGGGCTGTAACGTCATTCTGCAATGTTTCTCTGATTGCATTGACTTTGGCATTTAAACTTTCGCCGTTTTTCCTGGCTGCCTCAACGGACAAATGAAACAAAAACAAGTTTTTCAACAGTGTTTCATCAAGTTGTCGTTCACTGCTTATGCTTACTTTCTGGTGGTTGTTTCCGGCAGTTGTTTTTATCTCCAAAGCCCAATCGTTATACTGAAAATCGCGAACTTCCCTATCCGTTCCTACCCACGAATTAAGAACAAAAAGAGTGTCTTGTTTGGCGAAAAAATTCTGTAAAAAATGTAATTCGCCGTAAAGTCCCTGCTGTTCGGAAGGTGTTAAACCTTCGCCTTTCAGTTTTTCAAAAAGAGTTTGCCATTTTTCAAGTTGGTTTATGATTGCGAGGACAACCTGCTTTTCTGAACGCAGCGACAAAACGGACTGCACCATATTTTCGCACATCACAGCAAAAACATCGCGGCTTTGATAGTGCAAAAGTTTAATAACAAGTAAATTATTGTTGATAAAAGAATTGTCGTGTGTCAAAGTAACCTGCAAATCCCGCAAGTTTGAGAATGGGGAAACATCAATATGAATGCTTTTATCGAAAGACAAAGCAATCCCACAATATCTTTCCGGATTCTGAAAAACTGCATAAATATGTAACTCCGGCTCATTGGTGTATAGCCGTTTCAACAATCCTGTTTCGTTGGGCTGTTCGATGTTTGACCATATTTCTAAAATATCATTCATCGTCTTCTGAATTATCGTTGTTATCGTCAAAATCACTCTCGGATTGATGATATTCGTTTGCCAAATCGGTGTTTATTGCAATTTCTACTGTATGTTCCGTATTGCTTTTCGGGAAACAGATTGCAAAACCTATAATAACATCATCATTTTTTCTAAAAATAACCTTTTCAGGTATTGGGTTGCCCTTGTCTTTTGGATTTGCTCCCAAAGGGTCAAGCGGGTAGATAATCAATAACGGATTATTAACACTGCGGTATGCCTCACGAACAAGTTTTGGTTTCGGATAGGTTTTTTCCCAATCCTTGTCCTGTCTTGATATTTGCAATGCTTTCTCAAAATCCACATTATCCAAATCAATAAATTCATCTGTCGGATTTCCGATAATGTGATTTTTTTTATCACATAGGTGTCGGTATCGCCTGCGGTATTACGAGTAAAACAACTTGCAGAAATTTGATTTGACAACTCGAATTTTTTTGTTGTGTTGGCTTTGTTCATCAAAGCAACGCGCCATGAGTCAAGTTCACCCTCTTGATTGAGTTTGCGAATAAAGTTACTGATTAAGGTTAAATCAACTTTTGCAAGTTGCGGTGCAACAGTAAATTCGGAAAAGAATTTCAAAATATCTGCGGGCAAAACATTTGACCAAAGATAAGCTTTGCTGTCCTTAACAACCGGATTTCCAAACTTGGAAAGAAAGTTTTGCGTTGCAGCCAAATTTTTACGGATAATGTCCTTGCCTGTTGGCAGTTTGTAGGTTTCAACCAAACGACCTGACCACGAAACCTGTATTCTATCCACATTGCGCATTTTGGTAATTGCCGTGATTTGCAGTTGTCCGGGGTGGGTACGGACTTTCAAAGCATATTTTTCGGGTGTGGCTTTGGCGTTCCACATTGCATCAAATTCTTCCCGTAAGTCCTCGCTTGCCATAGTAATGTGTCTAAACCACTCATTTAACTCGCTGCTTGTGAAAAGACGGCACAAATCTACATATCTGGGACGGTAGCCAAACCAACGACCCATTTGCATAAGCGTATCGTACATTTTTGAGGCACGCAAAAAATAACTTACAGAAAGTCCCTCTAATGTCAAGCCTCGTGAAAGTTTGTCGCCGCCGATTACAATAACCGAAATGCCTGTTTTCTCGTATTCGTAGTATTCCAAAGCATCAGTGGACTTGCCATTGATAGCTATTACCTTGATTTTCTGAACTGCTTTGTACAAACACGGTTTTATTTCTTTCCATGTGTGTACTTTCATTTTGTCGTCAATATCTCTGAAAGAGGAATCTAATATATTTTGAGTAGTAGTACAATAAGAAATATAATAATCGACCGTACCAATTTCAAAAATGGCTCTAAATTGTTCTAAAGTAGCGGTGTCTTTTTGCTCTATGCCTCTCTTGTAAAAATTGAATTGATTTTCTATTATTTCTTTCAGCGGGTTTTGCCATGAAAGAAAATGCGAAACATGAATGAGCATTGAATTGTGCTTGTTTTCTTGTCCTCTTGCTACGCGAATAGCGCAAGTAACAATGAAACATTTAATCGCTGTTTTAAGCGATTCCGGTAATGTATCGGGAATTGCATCGTCTTTTTTATGCTTGTCAGGGAAAAACTCTCCGTAATCACCAATCTTTCGTACAATGGGCAAAAGGTCATCGTTTGTTTCGTCGGCTTCCAAGGACGTGCCGAATATTTTTCTGCCCCTATGTAATTGCTCGGTGCGGGCAAGTTTATAATAAAATCACGCGGAAACAAATCATCTTTGTCAAGTGGGATAAAAATGTTGGCAAACGGCGTAGCCGTGTAGCCAACATATCCGTAGCAGTGAAAATTGTTTGTAATTTTCCTAATCCAACCGTTAATTACTGCGGGGTCTTCGCCTTGTTTCTTTGTGTTGATAGAGGCATTGTCGGCTTCATCATCAATAATCAGTAACGATTTGTTTATTATTTTCTTTTTTCCGTCAATATCCTGTGTCTGCGAAAGCAGCCAAGTATTGAGGCGTTTTAGAACTGTCGAGTTTTTCTTGACTACAAGCAAAATCGGGCTTGGAACATCAAAACTTATTCCACCCGCGCCTTCTGCCAATGACTTTTTAAAATCCGATTTAATTGTGGTTATGGAAATGGCTGTATTGTTGTTATCCAAAATACCAACGCCTATTCTGTTTGTACCGTTATTTTTCCATGCTCTTTCGTGTTCGGTGTCAAAACCTAAAAAATCTTCGTCCAAACGGTGCTGTGTTTGACTGCGCAGGTTATTGTGAAGTCCTGCCATTACGATAATCAGGTTAAAACCTGCATCAGCAGCTTTACAAATCAACCCTGTATAATTCGCCGTTTTACCCGATTGTACTTGTCCGACAACCAATCCCTTTTTGTCAATATCAATAACATCACGAATTGTTGGGTCGTACAATTTATCCAAAATATCGTCTGTCAATCGATCTATTTCATTTATCACTTTCGGTGCAAAATTTTTGGTATTCTGCAAATAGGTGGTGTACCTATTCCAAAACTTCCAATCGCTCTTTTGGTGATTTGCTTTGAAATTTAACAGCCACGGTGTGTTTCTCTCGCTGTCAAAAAGCATTTTGTATTCTTCCTGCCTGACATTGTACAATCTCAACAATTCAATATGAAGTAGGTTTTTGTCGATAAAAGAAAACAAAGGCATAACTAAGCACTGATTGACAGCATTGTCTATTTCACTGTCGGTTACACTCGACTTTTCGCCTATTATGGCTCTACATATATTTAGTGCTTTATCAATCATCGGTATCTATTATTTCTATGAGTTCAGGGAAATTATTAAACGGCTCCATATTAGCAAGCAAAAATTTAATTTGTTCTACGCTTTTGCCGGTCGCAATTTGAGCGTTATAAATATGCTTAATCATTGTTTTAACAACTTCCAAACTTGTTTCTTCAAATGGATCTGCGGTCCCTCCTTGTTCCGATTCTCTAATGAAAACCGATTTTGTAGGCACTGTTTCTTCTACAAAACGCAAAAGATATTCTATAGCCTTGCTTGGCTCGGACTCTGCCAAATGTTTCAACTCTGCAATCATTAAATGGTCGCGGTTTACAATAAATGAATATTTTTGTCCCTGCTTCTTTTCGAGCCAAAAGGGTTGAAACTCTTGTTGTTTTCTGGTCGTTAGAATTTTCCCTCTGTGCCTGAAAACTTCAACGCTACGGTTGCGAACGGTTTTTGCATATTGCTTGAGTTGTTCCCGACACGCAAGTGGCGGGCGAGCAGTTGATTTTTTAATGTCAATCTGCCATTCGGAATCCAATTTGTTGGGTAAATCAATCTGTATGCGAACTAATTTATAATGTTCTTCCTTTCGAAAAAGACCTAACCAATTGCCCGCAATCATTAATCTTTTACCACGATAAACATAAAATCCTTGTTGATTTGACCAACCTTTTATGCCTTCGGCGTTTTGGTATGTTTCTTCTGTCAGGTGGCATTTGTGCGGCAAAACATATCCTTTCATCACAGCGTTGCCAATATATTCTTCGGGAAATGGCTATGTTGCCGTTTCTGTAATCAAAAACGGATTCCACGGTTTTATTTCATGTTCCCAACAATGTATTTTTACGGATTTTTCTTCGATAAATCTGTGAAAAGTCATAGTTTACGGCAAAAACGCCATGATGCATATAAACCTTAAAGAGGACGATGTGCAACTGCTTGCAGAAGGCAGATATACACAAGCTCATCCGCGAGTTATGCAAAAATATGATGCCTTGCATTTAAAGAGTCACAATTTGTCTAATGCGCATATATGCCATATATTGGGAATCCGTAACAACACGCTACTTTCATTCTTTAGGCAATACAACGAAGGAGGATTGGGAAGATTGAAAGAAATACATTTCAATCACCCTGCCAGCGATTTGAAATCCTGTTCAAGCAGCATAGAGAAATATCTTGAAGCAAATCCACCACAATCCATATCTGAGGCGACAGCAAAAATTGAAGCATTAACGGGAATAAAAAGAGGCGAGACGCAAGTTCGCAAGTTTCTAAAAGCTATGGGTTTTAGATTTAGAAGAGTCGGGACAGTTCCGGCAACAGCCCTGACAGAGGAAAAAAAACGAGCAGAGAGAATTTTTGGAGCAAAAGTTAGAGCCCCTTTTGTAAGAAGCCAAAGCAGGCAAACGGGTTGTTTATTTTGCTGATTCGTTCCATTTTGTATATGGCGCATTTGTTGCCTGTCTATGGTGTTTGAAGAGAATTTTCATTCCAACACCTTCGGGTCGCAACAGATACAGTGTTTTGGGAGCCATGGATGCCATGTCGCACGATTTGGTAACAGTTTGCAACACAACACATATCAACGCTTTGAGTGTTTGTGAGTTATTGGAAAACATTGCACGGAAACATCTAAAAGACAGGATTCCTGTTACGATTGTGTTGGATAATGCGAGATACCAACACTGTAATTATGTGATGGACAAGGCAAAATCGTTAGGTATTGAATTATTGTTTTTGCCCTCATACAGTCCGAATTTGAATATTATCGAACGATTGTGGAAATGGATGAAGAAAGATTGTCTGAATGGCAAGTATTATGGTAAGGTTGCTGAATTTACAGAAGCTATAAACTGCTCACTTATGAAAACTAAAAATAAAGAATATAAGAATGAATTAAATACGCAATTAGCCCTCAATTTTCAATTATATAATAACGCAATCTATAACCGAGTATAGTATAGTTACCAAAATTAAACATAACTATGCATCCCTCCTAAAAAATAGGTAACTCCAAGGAAAGTCATCGCCATCGTAAGACACGCCAGTAGACAATACCAATGAAATTTAACAGGATTACGAAACAAAGCGATGCTACCTTTGTGAAATGGTAACGCATAAACCAACATGGTTATTAACGCCCACGTCTCTTTGGCGTCCCAACCCCAGTAACGTCCCCATGAAATATTAGCCCAAACGGCTCCAATAAATATGCCTGCTGCCAACAGGAATAAAGCGGGGTAAAGTAAGGTAGCGTTCAAGCGATAAAGGCACTCGCTCCGCCGCCGACGGGAACAAAGAGCAATAATAGCCGTTACGGTAATAAAAACCAGCAAACCGTATGAAATCATAATGACCGAAACGTGCGCAGCCAGCATCGGTGAACGCAGCACAGGAGTCATGGGATTCAGCCGGGAAATATAAAACCATAAGCCTGCCACAGGCATTGCCATATAAAGCAAGCCTCGCCATCCAATGCGAAACCAAAGCAAGCCTAACATGGCTAATGCCAACAATACATATCCCGTGTAAGTAATGCCAATACCCCAGGGATCGTGATTGATCATAAGCATACTGCCCATCTCATCCGGATCGTAAGACATTTGATAGAAACGATATCCCTGCCGGGAATATATCTTATTCATGGAAATCTTGCACATTTCTTCGCCCACTTTGAGAAAACTGATGAAATCTGCCGGTTCGTCCGTTCCCGGATGATAGGCTATGTCGAAGAGTACTAATTTGACATCGAAAGGGAGGGACAATTCGGTTGTGTCGTTTTCCGCAATGTATGTATGGAGCGTTTCTCCTTGACGAAGATGAATATATCCGCGTTCGGCAGTAAGGAAAGTTACCAACGCCCCCAGCAATATAATCCCTAAAGCACCATGAAGTATGAGCACCACTTTCCGACGATACAGCATCCTGCGGATCATATAGACCATTGCCGTAACGCCAAGTATCCCCCACAACGCCACGAACCACCACGAACCGTATATATATTCCGATGCTGCTTCCCTGCCAAAGATTTTTTCTACAACAGTTGCCGAAGCAAGGACTACCAACACGGCAATCAATGCTCCAAACGCATACTGTTTCAACGTATTCACTTTCGCCATCCTTTAAATAGACTGGAGGAATTTAACCAATGCTTCCCTGTCTTCTTTGGATAAGGCGCGGAATTTTTCTTTGGGTTGTTTAGCCTCTCCACCATGCCACAAAATGGCTTCTTCGTAATTACGCGCCCGCAGGTCGTGGAGCATGTCGGTATATCCCGAAGTTACCGGCATCAAACCGCGTCCCCAAAGAGGCGTTGTACGGCAAACCACCACGCGCCCCGGTTCATGCAATTCAAGGTTATGACGCAACAAATCCGTATAAGGATATATCTTCTGATTGGAAAGAGCAGGGAGCGGTTTGTAATCGCTGCATGTAGTCCATGAAGGACGATGACATGCCACACAACCCAATTCTTGGAACAATGCTTTGCCGCGTTGCACCGTTTTGTCTTCGAGATTGCGGGCAGCCGGTACGGCAAGTCCGCGATGCCAAACCATGAAAGCGTCATAATCTTCCGCAGTCATTTCCGGCGTTAGTTCTTTGGACATTAAATAATTGTAAATCTCTTCTTCAGTCTGTCCCAATGCTTGCTGAATGTCAGGGTCTTGAGAGGATACTTTGGCGTATTCATCCGTAATATAATGGGAACGACGGTCGGGGCGGGTTACATTCGTAATGTTCCATATTGCATTGGAACCGGGACCATTGTCGAGCGTAGCGCGGGTACAGAGGTAAGTGAAACGTCCCGGATGTTTGCCCGGATAGTAAGGATTAAGCCCTGTTTCGTCAATATCCACACCGATAACGCCTTTAGCATAACCGCGCACTTGTTCTGCTTCATACTGCGCGCGCAAATCTTCATCGGAAATAGCGTCCAAAAGCCCCGTTCCATAAATGCCAATAGTGCCTTCAATGCTTGCGGCATGTTTACTCATGTCAAAATCCTTAAACAGAATGGCGTCTTGCGAAATGGTTACTTTGGGATAGATAAGCTCGTAAGTAGTATCATCGTCATACTTATTGCCGTATTCGTCAGTGTATGGAAGCCATTCCAATTTGATACCCGCCTCATTAATCGGAGATTTATAAGGAGGTACGGCGCGCGTTTGCGTCATACCGGTAAAATACTTCGATGCCAATGCCAATGTGGGCGATTCGGGATCGTAAACCATCAGCAAGTAGCCGTTCCGGCTATCCGAAGTATCAAATTTTTCCACACGCTTGCTGCGACCGCCATAGCTGGGATGGCAAGCGATGCAAGATTTGCGGATATATACAGGCCCAAGCCCCGAATAGCCCATTCCCTCCGTTGTTACAAAACTCTTTTCAAAGATTTGTTCGCCGCGCATAAATTGCTTGTAGAGCGCCGGGTCGGCATCTATTGCCGGCATGGATTGGCTGTATGCGTTTGAGGTGGCATTGAATACCGTTCCGTTTACCCCGCCGGCGTACCACTCTTCACCATATTCTTTCACCTTGTCGGAGCCATCGGGTTCATTGTTATCATCTGCACAAGCTGCTGTTACAAGGAGAGAGAATAACATCCAAAAAATCATTCCGTATTTCTTCATAATTGTAATTGTTAAGAAAAGAAAGCCTGCAGGTAACTTACGGTTACCTACAGCACAATCTACCGTTATATTATTATAAATCTATTTTTTATCGCGCACTACTTCATAGAAAGATCTGCCCCCCGTACCGATAGCCTTAATCTTGGTAAGACAGTCTTCAATCTGGGCTTTGATGGCGGTATCAAGTGCGGGCTTCTTTCCTTTCACATAGTTACTTAGAGAAATTGCCGTACGCGAATTGTCGTCTCTCCCTCCCAGATAAGCATTCTTAATGCTGCGGATGTTATTTTGATAATCGTCAAGCGAATGCCAGCTATACCACGATTCTACATCTTCCACGTGCCCATCGGCATAAGGTTGCGCTATTTTAGTAGCTCCCACTTCGTCGGCAATATCAGCCGATCCGGATGCGATTTCATTCAAAGCTGCTCCCCAGGAAGGATAACCTTTCGCCGTAGTGAGCTTTTGGGCAAAGTCTTTGAAATTAGGATTATTATTCAAGTGAGCCACCACAGCCGGATTTTCGTTAAAGACCGCTTTCATTTCCGATGATACGCTTTCTTCACCTACCCATGCCACGTAAGCCAACACGCAATCCCATACCAAAGCATCTGTTGCAGCAACCAAGTAGTTTAATTCTGCGGGAGTCAAATCACTAACCGGACGTGTTTGCCCTTCGCGATAAAGCAAATATTCCGTTACGTGGAAACCAATCACTTCGGATTCTTTTTCCCAAGCATCTGCTCCTGTAAGGTTTCCTCCCTTCGCAATTTCTTTTAGAATATCATTCAAATCCAAGGGCCATGAATCAATATGTCCATCAATGTCCAAGGCGTTTTCTCCCACTGGACCAAAAAGAAATGCTTCACTGATTTCCCAGGCAATACGCGCCCGCATCCAAGCATCGGAAGCAGATTTCATAGCTGCATTTGTCGGGCTCGTTCGCAAAGCGGTATTGGCTTGCCGCATCACAAGGGCTTCCTCTGCTAATTCCTTATAAGTAGGAACAACTGTTTTATATACATATTCATTCAGGATAGATTGATACAATTCATCGTCGTCATCAATAATGCCTGCCACGTTATTGAGCAATGTCCCAAGATTGGCGCAAGCATCCACGGCTGCCGCTACCCTTACTTCGTCGTCGTTACCGATGATATCGTTGTCACCATTACAGGAAGTAAAACTCAAAAGGATTGCAACGACTACGAGAAAAGTCAATACTAAATTTTTTAAAATCTTTTTCATAATATTGTTATTTCGATTAAATATTTTATTTATACAAGTTCACACGATTTACCTTTCAAACATCCCCGAATAGGCAATACCCAGCGATAGCGTTGGCTCATTATTATAAGGAGACTTAAACTTACGGAACGAATATTCGGCTTTAACAACTAATCCCGATATCGGAATATAATTCACTCCTCCACTAATAATTCTTTTCTCACACCATTCCTTTACAGGAATTCCTTCGGCGGTTTTATACATGGAATCGTAATAGCCATAATGCCCATACACATAAAGTTTATTGTCTTGATACTTTCGATTAGGAAAGAATGACAACAGATCGTATCCCGCTTCTACATACCAACTTAGGACATCGGAAGCCACATTCGTTCGTGGCGACGGACTGGCAGAAGGAAGTTTTTTATTGGTTGTTGAGATAGCATAAGAATCGTCCAAGTGTCCATAAAGTATATTAGTGCGCGCCACCACATGATGAGCATTGTAAACGGCATCAAAAGTGCCTACGATTACGGCTCCGTCCACATTGTTATAGCGTTCTGTCTTTAACGTATTATTAGCGCTAAGACCGTAATATCCGCTCAATCCCATACGCAAGCCTTTTATGGAATAGTTGTCCAATCGAAGAACTGTGGCATAAGAGTTAGCTATGGTAAATTCGTAAGGAGAGGTAGCGCCTCCATGAATCCAGTTGGCATTGTTGAAAAGTTCAGCGCCTAAACCCGAAATAAACTGTGCCTCGTAACGCCATTGCTTGGCACGTCCCCAGAAACTGATACCTGTTTGATGCCAAGTACAAGGTATGATAGCTGATTCTTCTTCGGGACGAAGCACAGAGAAAAATTCCGTTGGCATGTGATATTGATTCGTCAGTCCTATCGGAACGATGATATGCCCCATGCGCAGGTTGGCATAGTTTGCCCAGGTTTTTTCAATCCAAAACTGTTCAAGAGCTACCTCGCCTCCTTTTTCTATCTCAGCTTCATATTCGCCCGATTCGGAATTTTCCATTTCGTACGTCGTACCCGTACCACCATGTTCAAACTCTATTTCGGATGAGAATTTCCACCCGTGTCCGAAATTGTAGCTTGTATATACTACCACATGGGGTAAGTCAAACTGCCCGTGTTTTTCACTGACATAATTCTCCGGGTAATTATAGCGAGCAACGTTGCCGCTGTAAAACATACGTTGCATCACAGCTTCCCCATAACCACCCACTTGAAAACGCGAAGTTTTCAATGCATCTTGAGCTGTTATTTTTAGACTTATAGTTACACAAAATAGGGTACATAGCCATAAACCGATATAAAATTGCCTCATTTCATTTTGAATTAAATAATCATTTGCTTTTTCACGTCGCAAACGTACGCCTTCTTTCCAAATGAAGCAATACCTAAAAGTTGCTATTTTTGTTGAAGAAAAACCAAAACAAGGTATCTGTAAACAACAAATAAAACATGCGGAAAATACGTTTTAAATTTCCGTTTTTTCCGCATGGCTCGCTCCTGTCTATAAAAATGCTCCTATTCTTTTTTATTCTTTTTCTTCGGTTCTTTTTTAGCCAAAAGCACCACTTGATATACAAACTCCGTAGTCCATTTCTCCGAAAAGCCCAAACGCTCCTTATATTGCCGGACTTTAGTCACCGTTTTACGCACATCATCCGTTTTCCATTTAGACTTTGTCATTACGTCGTGCACTGTTTTTTCCGTCAGTCCATACAACGTATTTTTAAATATGGAAGGGATACGAAACTTCCATTGCATCAGATTTCCCATAAGCATCATCAAATCGTTGGAGAATCCCTGATACATAAATAAATAGGACCTCACATCGTTTTGTGTTTTGCAATTCTTCTTAACCGATGCGTCAATCTCCTTAAAATAATCTTCACTCAATTTATAGTCCTGCATCAGCATTTTGCGCGATCGCAACTTTTCAGCCAATCCAAGCTTTCCTCCCTGTGTAGCTACTTTAAACAAACGCTTAAAATTGGCTACTTCCGGTATCATATTGATATTCGTAATCCCCACATTCACGGCAATCGCCGATTGAAAATACACTCCTGTCAATGAAACAAAATCCTCCACGCTACCTATCTGTTTCGATTTATTACCTTTTCCGAACAACTTTGAAAAAAGTCCCATTACCGTTGTCATTTTTTGTATGATTATGATTATTAATGTCCTCTATCCTGCAAAAGTATCAAAATATTATTTATTCTGTTTGTGCCGAATAAGTATTTCTTCTTTTCATTGTTCAGGAATGAACTCCATGAAGATGTGTCAAAAGTTTGTTTTCATTCTGTTGTGCTAGTAGGAGCGAGGTCTACCTGCCCTGAATCGCGGGTTGCAAAACAGTAATCCCAATAGACAACCGGTAGAAATTAAGCGCAATTCGCACTAAAACAAAATGATGAAACAAATATCCAAACGGAGTACCTTTGCCGTACTTTTCTACATCAACAAATCCAAGCAAAAGAAAAACGGTTTATGCCCTGTCATGGGACGGATAGCAAAAGAATCAAAAAACTGATTGTCATTAAGTTGATAATTATTAATGGCTCTAGTATAATATAGTGTTGTTATATCGAGGAAAAAGTATAATCTTTGACCTCTCAATCACACACAAGGCTAAAACACATGAGCTACCACGAAATTCTGGCATTAGCCGCTACCTTATCAAAGGAAGAACAACATCAATTGATACCAAGTTTGTCCCATTTAGGGCAAGAAGAGACCGGCTCGTTAAGACGCCGTTGCACAGCCCTGATAAACAGGCAGTCATCCTGTCCTCATTGCGGTGGGAAGCACTGTCTTCGCTGCGGCAAGGCACGGGGGGCACAACGATTCAAGTGCAGGGACTGCAATCGTACATTTACCGAACATACAGGCACCCGGCTTGATGGCATACATAAAAAATCGCTTGCAGAGCCGCATGTTTCGTTACTGACAGGGGAATATTCATTGGACAAAATGAAGGAAAAATTGCACATCAATAAAAAGACGGCATTTGACTGGCGGCACAAAATACTCTCTTCCTGCGAACAGAACACGGGGAACGAATTCGAAGGCGTGGCAGAAAGCGATGAAACATTCTTCGACCATTCCCAGAAAGGCAGTCGTCATTTGAGACGCCCTCCCCGCAAGCGGGGCAACGCTCCCAAGCAGGGGGGAATATCAACGGATAAGGCTGCGGCAATCGTGTCCGGAGACCGCAGCAAGAGTTTGAAAATGACAGTCGGTACCATGGGCAGAGTTACCAAATCGGACATAAGGGAAAGTTTTCAGCATCCCTTGCCCAAAGAAAGCATATTGTGTTCGGACGGACAGGTAGGCTACAGAGGTTACAGCATGGACAATAACTTGAAACACATTGTTTTGAGAGCTGATTTAAAACAATATGTAAAAAAAGGAGGGTATCCCGTTCAGCACGTAAACGGGTTGCATAACCGGTTAAAAAAGTGGATAGCCGGTTCGTTCCGGGGAGTTTCAACCAAGTATTTGCAAAATTATCTCAATTGGTTTTATATGCGGGAGAAATTTAAACACGAGCGTATGACAACAGAAAAAATGGCATTGGCTTCCATTCATGACACACATGCCATAAAACAGTACCGCTGCAATAATTTTGCCTGCGAGGTAATTATGGCAACACAAATGTAAACTAGAGCCGAAAGCTTACCAAAGTTTACTCAAGCTATGACTGCTAAGGTTCCAGACAAACATACAAAATTGATTGCCGTATTACACACTCATTTTGGTGGAAATATGAATTTAGCCCGAATCAAGTTCTTAGCCCTGTTTGTTTGTGCCTTGTGCAAGGTACAGACCGTTGGCTTTGAAAAGCTGGCAGTAGCCTTTGCGGGAAGCTCCAAGAGCGAATCAAGTTTGCGAAGAATTCAGCGTTTTACAGCTGATTATAAGCCTAATACGGATTTGATTGCTCAATTGATCTTTAAGCTCTTGCCCCATAAGCCCCCATTTCGTTTGGCATTGGACAGAACCAACTGGAAATTTGGATCAACCCATATCAACATTCTGACCCTGGCAGTGGTTTATCAGGGTGTTGCCTTTCCGATTCTCTATAAGATGATGCCTGAGTGCGGTAATTCCAATACCCAGGAAAGAGTTGATTTATTGAACCGGCATATCCGATTGTTTGGAATAGACACCATTGATTGTTTACCGGCAGACGGAGAGTTTATTGGAGAGCAGTGGCTCAAGTATTTGAATCATCAACGAATCAGATATCACATCCGAATCAGAGAGAATTTTTATGTGGACGCTCCGCATTCGGGGAAAAGAATCAAAGCATCCTGGTTATTTTCTGATGTAAAAATTGGAACAGCCAGGCTCTTATGTCGCATCTGCTGCGTCAACAACCAACTCTGCCATTTATCGGCAGGCAAGGTCAAAAAAAAAGAAGGAATACCCCATGTGTGTTTTACTCTTTTTTAATTCCGCAACGGGCTATTTTGTTTTTATCACCTAATGCTTTCAACCGTTCTACTTCGCGACTGTTGTGTACAATATCGCCCAAACAATAGAGAGTGTCGCCTTTGTTCAGTTCTTCCTCTGCTTTGTAAATGGCGGTTACTACACCGAAACAAAACCCCGATTTTTTATCTGTCTCTACCTTCATTGTTCTTAGCTATTGAACCACTTTACGATATTGTTCCCAAAGCCATGCTTTTTGTTCGGCAGGGGTCATTTGGGAATTGTCAAGCAATATGGCATCGGCAGCTTTTCGTAAGGGACTTATTTGGCGATTTTGATCGATGCAATCGCGTTCTTTTACATTTCTCAAAATGTCTTCCCATTCGGCTTTCACGCCTTTGGCTATTAATTCATCGTATCGGCGTTGTGCGCGTATCTCGAGGGAGGCGGTAACAAATATTTTCAATTCAGCATCAGGAAATACGGTGGTTCCGATATCTCTCCCGTCCATGACGATACCTTTCTCCTCTCCCAATTTTCGTTGCTGGGCAACCATAGCTTTGCGGACAAATTCTAATGTACTGACAGGACTGACTTTGGAAGAAACCTCTATGGTACGAATCTTTTCTTCTACGTTTATTCCTTTCAAAAAAGTAAGAGGTTGCCGGGTTGCCGTATCCAACCGGAAGGTTATTTGAATATCGGCAGGCAAGGTCAAAAAAAAAGAAGGAATACCCCATGTGTGTTTTACTCTTTTTTAATTCCGCAACGGGCTATTTTGTTTTTATCACCTATCTTTGCTTTCATAATTCCCTCTACACAAATGAAAAAAATAACAATCGCTATTGACGGTTTTTCGTCTTGTGGCAAGAGCACTATGGCAAAAAATTTAGCCAAAGAAATAGATTATCTCTACGTTGATAGCGGAGCCATGTATCGTGCCGTCACCTTATACAGTATAGAAAACGGCATCATTCGGGGAAATGAGATTAACGAGGAAAAGTTAAGACAAAGCCTCGACGATATTCAAATAACCTTCCGGTTGGATACGGCAACCCGGCAACCTCTTACTTTTTTGAAAGGAATAAACGTAGAAGAAAAGATTCGTACCATAGAGGTTTCTTCCAAAGTCAGTCCTGTCAGTACATTAGAATTTGTCCGCAAAGCTATGGTTGCCCAGCAACGAAAATTGGGAGAGGAGAAAGGTATCGTCATGGACGGGAGAGATATCGGAACCACCGTATTTCCTGATGCTGAATTGAAAATATTTGTTACCGCCTCCCTCGAGATACGCGCACAACGCCGATACGATGAATTAATAGCCAAAGGCGTGAAAGCCGAATGGGAAGACATTTTGAGAAATGTAAAAGAACGCGATTGCATCGATCAAAATCGCCAAATAAGTCCCTTACGAAAAGCTGCCGATGCCATATTGCTTGACAATTCCCAAATGACCCCTGCCGAACAAAAAGCATGGCTTTGGGAACAATATCGTAAAGTGGTTCAATAGCTAAGAACAATGAAGGTAGAGACAGATAAAAAATCGGGGTTTTGTTTCGGTGTAGTAACCGCCATTTACAAAGCAGAGGAAGAACTGAACAAAGGCGACACTCTCTATTGTTTGGGCGATATTGTACACAACAGTCGCGAAGTAGAACGGTTGAAAGCATTAGGTGATAAAAACAAAATAGCCCGTTGCGGAATTAAAAAAGAGTAAAACACACATGGGGTATTCCTTCTTTTTTTTTGACCTTGCCTGCCGATAAATGGCAGAGTTGGTTGTTGACGCAGCAGATGCGACATAAGAGCCTGGCTGTTCCAATTTTTACATCAGAAAATAACCAGGATGCTTTGATTCTTTTCCCCGAATGCGGAGCGTCCACATAAAAATTCTCTCTGATTCGGATGTGATATCTGATTCGTTGATGATTCAAATACTTGAGCCACTGCTCTCCAATAAACTCTCCGTCTGCCGGTAAACAATCAATGGTGTCTATTCCAAACAATCGGATATGCCGGTTCAATAAATCAACTCTTTCCTGGGTATTGGAATTACCGCACTCAGGCATCATCTTATAGAGAATCGGAAAGGCAACACCCTGATAAACCACTGCCAGGGTCAGAATGTTGATATGGGTTGATCCAAATTTCCAGTTGGTTCTGTCCAATGCCAAACGAAATGGGGGCTTATGGGGCAAGAGCTTAAAGATCAATTGAGCAATCAAATCCGTATTAGGCTTATAATCAGCTGTAAAACGCTGAATTCTTCGCAAACTTGATTCGCTCTTGGAGCTTCCCGCAAAGGCTACTGCCAGCTTTTCAAAGCCAACGGTCTGTACCTTGCACAAGGCACAAACAAACAGGGCTAAGAACTTGATTCGGGCTAAATTCATATTTCCACCAAAATGAGTGTGTAATACGGCAATCAATTTTGTATGTTTGTCTGGAACCTTAGCAGTCATAGCTTGAGTAAACTTTGGTAAGCTTTCGGCTCTAGTTTACATTTGTGTTGCCATAATTACCTCGCAGGCAAAATTATTGCAGCGGTACTGTTTTATGGCATGTGTGTCATGAATGGAAGCCAATGCCATTTTTTCTGTTGTCATACGCTCGTGTTTAAATTTCTCCCGCATATAAAACCAATTGAGATAATTTTGCAAATACTTGGTTGAAACTCCCCGGAACGAACCGGCTATCCACTTTTTTAACCGGTTATGCAACCCGTTTACGTGCTGAACGGGATACCCTCCTTTTTTTACATATTGTTTTAAATCAGCTCTCAAAACAATGTGTTTCAAGTTATTGTCCATGCTGTAACCTCTGTAGCCTACCTGTCCGTCCGAACACAATATGCTTTCTTTGGGCAAGGGATGCTGAAAACTTTCCCTTATGTCCGATTTGGTAACTCTGCCCATGGTACCGACTGTCATTTTCAAACTCTTGCTGCGGTCTCCGGACACGATTGCCGCAGCCTTATCCGTTGATATTCCCCCCTGCTTGGGAGCGTTGCCCCGCTTGCGGGGAGGGCGTCTCAAATGACGACTGCCTTTCTGGGAATGGTCGAAGAATGTTTCATCGCTTTCTGCCACGCCTTCGAATTCGTTCCCCGTGTTCTGTTCGCAGGAAGAGAGTATTTTGTGCCGCCAGTCAAATGCCGTCTTTTTATTGATGTGCAATTTTTCCTTCATTTTGTCCAATGAATATTCCCCTGTCAGTAACGAAACATGCGGCTCTGCAAGCGATTTTTTATGTATGCCATCAAGCCGGGTGCCTGTATGTTCGGTAAATGTACGATTGCAGTCCCTGCACTTGAATCGTTGTGCCCCCCGTGCCTTGCCGCAGCGAAGACAGTGCTTCCCACCGCAATGAGGACAGGATGACTGCCTGTTTATCAGGGCTGTGCAACGGCGTCTTAACGAGCCGGTCTCTTCTTGCCCTAAATGGGACAAACTTGGTATCAATTGATGTTGTTCTTCCTTTGATAAGGTAGCGGCTAATGCCAGAATTTCGTGGTAGCTCATGTGTTTTAGCCTTGTGTGTGATTGAGAGGTCAAAGATTATACTTTTTCCTCGATATAACAACACTATATTATACTAGAGCCATTAATAATTATCAACTTAATGACAATCAGTTTTTTGATTCTTTTGCTATCCGTCCCATGACAGGGCATAAACCGTTTTTCTTTTGCTTGGATTTGTTGATGTAGAAAAGTACGGCAAAGGTACTCCGTTTGGATATTTGTTTCATCATTTTGTTTTAGTGCGAATTGCGCTTAATTTCTACCGGTTGTCTATTGGGATTACTGTTTTGCAACCCGCGATTCAGGGCAGGTAGACCTCGCTCCTACTAGCACAACAGAATGAAAACAAACTTTTGACACATCTTCATGGAGTTCATTCCTGAACAATGAAAAGAAGAAATACTTATTCGGCACAAACAGAATAAATAATATTTTGATACTTTTGCAGGATAGAGGACATTAATAATCATAATCATACAAAAAATGACAACGGTAATGGGACTTTTTTCAAAGTTGTTCGGAAAAGGTAATAAATCGAAACAGATAGGTAGCGTGGAGGATTTTGTTTCATTGACAGGAGTGTATTTTCAATCGGCGATTGCCGTGAATGTGGGGATTACGAATATCAATATGATACCGGAAGTAGCCAATTTTAAGCGTTTGTTTAAAGTAGCTACACAGGGAGGAAAGCTTGGATTGGCTGAAAAGTTGCGATCGCGCAAAATGCTGATGCAGGACTATAAATTGAGTGAAGATTATTTTAAGGAGATTGACGCATCGGTTAAGAAGAATTGCAAAACACAAAACGATGTGAGGTCCTATTTATTTATGTATCAGGGATTCTCCAACGATTTGATGATGCTTATGGGAAATCTGATGCAATGGAAGTTTCGTATCCCTTCCATATTTAAAAATACGTTGTATGGACTGACGGAAAAAACAGTGCACGACGTAATGACAAAGTCTAAATGGAAAACGGATGATGTGCGTAAAACGGTGACTAAAGTCCGGCAATATAAGGAGCGTTTGGGCTTTTCGGAGAAATGGACTACGGAGTTTGTATATCAAGTGGTGCTTTTGGCTAAAAAAGAACCGAAGAAAAAGAATAAAAAAGAATAGGAGCATTTTTATAGACAGGAGCGAGCCATGCGGAAAAAACGGAAATTTAAAACGTATTTTCCGCATGTTTTATTTGTTGTTTACAGATACCTTGTTTTGGTTTTTCTTCAACAAAAATAGCAACTTTTAGGTATTGCTTCATTTGGAAAGAAGGCGTACGTTTGCGACGTGAAAAAGCAAATGATTATTTAATTCAAAATGAAATGAGGCAATTTTATATCGGTTTATGGCTATGTACCCTATTTTGTGTAACTATAAGTCTAAAAATAACAGCTCAAGATGCATTGAAAACTTCGCGTTTTCAAGTGGGTGGTTATGGGGAAGCTGTGATGCAACGTATGTTTTACAGCGGCAACGTTGCTCGCTATAATTACCCGGAGAATTATGTCAGTGAAAAACACGGGCAGTTTGACTTACCCCATGTGGTAGTATATACAAGCTACAATTTCGGACACGGGTGGAAATTCTCATCCGAAATAGAGTTTGAACATGGTGGTACGGGTACGACGTACGAAATGGAAAATTCCGAATCGGGCGAATATGAAGCTGAGATAGAAAAAGGAGGCGAGGTAGCTCTTGAACAGTTTTGGATTGAAAAAACCTGGGCAAACTATGCCAACCTGCGCATGGGGCATATCATCGTTCCGATAGGACTGACGAATCAATATCACATGCCAACGGAATTTTTCTCTGTGCTTCGTCCCGAAGAAGAATCAGCTATCATACCTTGTACTTGGCATCAAACAGGTATCAGTTTCTGGGGACGTGCCAAGCAATGGCGTTACGAGGCACAGTTTATTTCGGGTTTAGGCGCTGAACTTTTCAACAATGCCAACTGGATTCATGGAGGCGCTACCTCTCCTTACGAATTTACCATAGCTAACTCTTATGCCACAGTTCTTCGATTGGACAACTATTCCATAAAAGGCTTGCGTATGGGATTGAGCGGATATTACGGTCTTAGCGCTAATAATACGTTAAAGACAGAACGCTATAACAATGTGGACGGAGCCGTAATCGTAGGCACTTTTGATGCCGTTTACAATGCTCATCATGTGGTGGCGCGCACTAATATACTTTATGGACACTTGGACGATTCTTATGCTATCTCAACAACCAATAAAAAACTTCCTTCTGCCAGTCCGTCGCCACGAACGAATGTGGCTTCCGATGTCCTAAGTTGGTATGTAGAAGCGGGATACGATCTGTTGTCATTCTTTCCTAATCGAAAGTATCAAGACAATAAACTTTATGTGTATGGGCATTATGGCTATTACGATTCCATGTATAAAACCGCCGAAGGAATTCCTGTAAAGGAATGGTGTGAGAAAAGAATTATTAGTGGAGGAGTGAATTATATTCCGATATCGGGATTAGTTGTTAAAGCCGAATATTCGTTCCGTAAGTTTAAGTCTCCTTATAATAATGAGCCAACGCTATCGCTGGGTATTGCCTATTCGGGGATGTTTGAAAGGTAAATCGTGTGAACTTGTATAAATAAAATATTTAATCGAAATAACAATATTATGAAAAAGATTTTAAAAAATTTAGTATTGACTTTTCTCGTAGTCGTTGCAATCCTTTTGAGTTTTACTTCCTGTAATGGTGACAACGATATCATCGGTAACGACGACGAAGTAAGGGTAGCGGCAGCCGTGGATGCTTGCGCCAATCTTGGGACATTGCTCAATAACGTGGCAGGCATTATTGATGACGACGATGAATTGTATCAATCTATCCTGAATGAATATGTATATAAAACAGTTGTTCCTACTTATAAGGAATTAGCAGAGGAAGCCCTTGTGATGCGGCAAGCCAATACCGCTTTGCGAACGAGCCCGACAAATGCAGCTATGAAATCTGCTTCCGATGCTTGGATGCGGGCGCGTATTGCCTGGGAAATCAGTGAAGCATTTCTTTTTGGTCCAGTGGGAGAAAACGCCTTGGACATTGATGGACATATTGATTCATGGCCCTTGGATTTGAATGATATTCTAAAAGAAATTGCGAAGGGAGGAAACCTTACAGGAGCAGATGCTTGGGAAAAAGAATCCGAAGTGATTGGTTTCCACGTAACGGAATATTTGCTTTATCGCGAAGGGCAAACACGTCCGGTTAGTGATTTGACTCCCGCAGAATTAAACTACTTGGTTGCTGCAACAGATGCTTTGGTATGGGATTGCGTGTTGGCTTACGTGGCATGGGTAGGTGAAGAAAGCGTATCATCGGAAATGAAAGCGGTCTTTAACGAAAATCCGGCTGTGGTGGCTCACTTGAATAATAATCCTAATTTCAAAGACTTTGCCCAAAAGCTCACTACGGCGAAAGGTTATCCTTCCTGGGGAGCAGCTTTGAATGAAATCGCATCCGGATCGGCTGATATTGCCGACGAAGTGGGAGCTACTAAAATAGCGCAACCTTATGCCGATGGGCACGTGGAAGATGTAGAATCGTGGTATAGCTGGCATTCGCTTGACGATTATCAAAATAACATCCGCAGCATTAAGAATGCTTATCTGGGAGGGAGAGACGACAATTCGCGTACGGCAATTTCTCTAAGTAACTATGTGAAAGGAAAGAAGCCCGCACTTGATACCGCCATCAAAGCCCAGATTGAAGACTGTCTTACCAAGATTAAGGCTATCGGTACGGGGGGCAGATCTTTCTATGAAGTAGTGCGCGATAAAAAATAGATTTATAATAATATAACGGTAGATTGTGCTGTAGGTAACCGTAAGTTACCTGCAGGCTTTCTTTTCTTAACAATTACAATTATGAAGAAATACGGAATGATTTTTTGGATGTTATTCTCTCTCCTTGTAACAGCAGCTTGTGCAGATGATAACAATGAACCCGATGGCTCCGACAAGGTGAAAGAATATGGTGAAGAGTGGTACGCCGGCGGGGTAAACGGAACGGTATTCAATGCCACCTCAAACGCATACAGCCAATCCATGCCGGCAATAGATGCCGACCCGGCGCTCTACAAGCAATTTATGCGCGGCGAACAAATCTTTGAAAAGAGTTTTGTAACAACGGAGGGAATGGGCTATTCGGGGCTTGGGCCTGTATATATCCGCAAATCTTGCATCGCTTGCCATCCCAGCTATGGCGGTCGCAGCAAGCGTGTGGAAAAATTTGATACTTCGGATAGCCGGAACGGCTACTTGCTGATGGTTTACGATCCCGAATCGCCCACATTGGCATTGGCATCGAAGTATTTTACCGGTATGACGCAAACGCGCGCCGTACCTCCTTATAAATCTCCGATTAATGAGGCGGGTATCAAATTGGAATGGCTTCCATACACTGACGAATACGGCAATAAGTATGACGATGATACTACTTACGAGCTTATCTATCCCAAAGTAACCATTTCGCAAGACGCCATTCTGTTTAAGGATTTTGACATGAGTAAACATGCCGCAAGCATTGAAGGCACTATTGGCATTTATGGAACGGGGCTTTTGGACGCTATTTCCGATGAAGATTTGCGCGCGCAGTATGAAGCAGAACAAGTGCGCGGTTATGCTAAAGGCGTTATCGGTGTGGATATTGACGAAACAGGGCTTAATCCTTACTATCCGGGCAAACATCCGGGACGTTTCACTTACCTCTGTACCCGCGCTACGCTCGACAATGGTCCCGGTTCCAATGCAATATGGAACATTACGAATGTAACCCGCCCCGACCGTCGTTCCCATTATATTACGGATGAATACGCCAAAGTATCCTCTCAAGACCCTGACATTCAGCAAGCATTGGGACAGACTGAAGAAGAGATTTACAATTATTTAATGTCCAAAGAACTAACGCCGGAAATGACTGCGGAAGATTATGACGCTTTCATGGTTTGGCATCGCGGACTTGCCGTACCGGCTGCCCGCAATCTCGAAGACAAAACGGTGCAACGCGGCAAAGCATTGTTCCAAGAATTGGGTTGTGTGGCATGTCATCGTCCTTCATGGACTACATGCAGCGATTACAAACCGCTCCCTGCTCTTTCCAATCAGAAGATATATCCTTATACGGATTTGTTGCGTCATAACCTTGAATTGCATGAACCGGGGCGCGTGGTGGTTTGCCGTACAACGCCTCTTTGGGGACGCGGTTTGATGCCGGTAACTTCGGGATATACCGACATGCTCCACGACCTGCGGGCGCGTAATTACGAAGAAGCCATTTTGTGGCATGGTGGAGAGGCTAAACAACCCAAAGAAAAATTCCGCGCCTTATCCAAAGAAGACAGGGAAGCATTGGTTAAATTCCTCCAGTCTATTTAAAGGATGGCGAAAGTGAATACGTTGAAACAGTATGCGTTTGGAGCATTGATTGCCGTGTTGGTAGTCCTTGCTTCGGCAACTGTTGTAGAAAAAATCTTTGGCAGGGAAGCAGCATCGGAATATATATACGGTTCGTGGTGGTTCGTGGCGTTGTGGGGGATACTTGGCGTTACGGCAATGGTCTATATGATCCGCAGGATGCTGTATCGTCGGAAAGTGGTGCTCATACTTCATGGTGCTTTAGGGATTATATTGCTGGGGGCGTTGGTAACTTTCCTTACTGCCGAACGCGGATATATTCATCTTCGTCAAGGAGAAACGCTCCATACATACATTGCGGAAAACGACACAACCGAATTGTCCCTCCCTTTCGATGTCAAATTAGTACTCTTCGACATAGCCTATCATCCGGGAACGGACGAACCGGCAGATTTCATCAGTTTTCTCAAAGTGGGCGAAGAAATGTGCAAGATTTCCATGAATAAGATATATTCCCGGCAGGGATATCGTTTCTATCAAATGTCTTACGATCCGGATGAGATGGGCAGTATGCTTATGATCAATCACGATCCCTGGGGTATTGGCATTACTTACACGGGATATGTATTGTTGGCATTAGCCATGTTAGGCTTGCTTTGGTTTCGCATTGGATGGCGAGGCTTGCTTTATATGGCAATGCCTGTGGCAGGCTTATGGTTTTATATTTCCCGGCTGAATCCCATGACTCCTGTGCTGCGTTCACCGATGCTGGCTGCGCACGTTTCGGTCATTATGATTTCATACGGTTTGCTGGTTTTTATTACCGTAACGGCTATTATTGCTCTTTGTTCCCGTCGGCGGCGGAGCGAGTGCCTTTATCGCTTGAACGCTACCTTACTTTACCCCGCTTTATTCCTGTTGGCAGCAGGCATATTTATTGGAGCCGTTTGGGCTAATATTTCATGGGGACGTTACTGGGGTTGGGACGCCAAAGAGACGTGGGCGTTAATAACCATGTTGGTTTATGCGTTACCATTTCACAAAGGTAGCATCGCTTTGTTTCGTAATCCTGTTAAATTTCATTGGTATTGTCTACTGGCGTGTCTTACGATGGCGATGACTTTCCTTGGAGTTACCTATTTTTTAGGAGGGATGCATAGTTATGTTTAATTTTGGTAACTATACTATACTCGGTTATAGATTGCGTTATTATATAATTGAAAATTGAGGGCTAATTGCGTATTTAATTCATTCTTATATTCTTTATTTTTAGTTTTCATAAGTGAGCAGTTTATAGCTTCTGTAAATTCAGCAACCTTACCATAATACTTGCCATTCAGACAATCTTTCTTCATCCATTTCCACAATCGTTCGATAATATTCAAATTCGGACTGTATGAGGGCAAAAACAATAATTCAATACCTAACGATTTTGCCTTGTCCATCACATAATTACAGTGTTGGTATCTCGCATTATCCAACACAATCGTAACAGGAATCCTGTCTTTTAGATGTTTCCGTGCAATGTTTTCCAATAACTCACAAACACTCAAAGCGTTGATATGTGTTGTGTTGCAAACTGTTACCAAATCGTGCGACATGGCATCCATGGCTCCCAAAACACTGTATCTGTTGCGACCCGAAGGTGTTGGAATGAAAATTCTCTTCAAACACCATAGACAGGCAACAAATGCGCCATATACAAAATGGAACGAATCAGCAAAATAAACAACCCGTTTGCCTGCTTTGGCTTCTTACAAAAGGGGCTCTAACTTTTGCTCCAAAAATTCTCTCTGCTCGTTTTTTTTCCTCTGTCAGGGCTGTTGCCGGAACTGTCCCGACTCTTCTAAATCTAAAACCCATAGCTTTTAGAAACTTGCGAACTTGCGTCTCGCCTCTTTTTATTCCCGTTAATGCTTCAATTTTTGCTGTCGCCTCAGATATGGATTGTGGTGGATTTGCTTCAAGATATTTCTCTATGCTGCTTGAACAGGATTTCAAATCGCTGGCAGGGTGATTGAAATGTATTTCTTTCAATCTTCCCAATCCTCCTTCGTTGTATTGCCTAAAGAATGAAAGTAGCGTGTTGTTACGGATTCCCAATATATGGCATATATGCGCATTAGACAAATTGTGACTCTTTAAATGCAAGGCATCATATTTTTGCATAACTCGCGGATGAGCTTGTGTATATCTGCCTTCTGCAAGCAGTTGCACATCGTCCTCTTTAAGGTTTATATGCATCATGGCGTTTTTGCCGTAAACTATGACTTTTCACAGATTTATCGAAGAAAAATCCGTAAAAATACATTGTTGGGAACATGAAATAAAACCGTGGAATCCGTTTTTGATTACAGAAACGGCAACATAGCCATTTCCCGAAGAATATATTGGCAACGCTGTGATGAAAGGATATGTTTTGCCGCACAAATGCCACCTGACAGAAGAAACATACCAAAACGCCGAAGGCATAAAAGGTTGGTCAAATCAACAAGGATTTTATGTTTATCGTGGTAAAAGATTAATGATTGCGGGCAATTGGTTAGGTCTTTTTCGAAAGGAAGAACATTATAAATTAGTTCGCATACAGATTGATTTACCCAACAAATTGGATTCCGAATGGCAGATTGACATTAAAAAATCAACTGCTCGCCCGCCACTTGCGTGTCGGGAACAACTCAAGCAATATGCAAAAACCGTTCGCAACCGTAGCGTTGAAGTTTTCAGGCACAGAGGGAAAATTCTAACGACCAGAAAACAACAAGAGTTTCAACCCTTTTGGCTCGAAAAGAAGCAGGGACAAAAATATTCATTTATTGTAAACCGCGACCATTTAATGATTGCAGAGTTGAAACATTTGGCAGAGTCCGAGCCAAGCAAGGCTATAGAATATCTTTTGCGTTTTGTAGAAGAAACAGTGCCTACAAAATCGGTTTTCATTAGAGAATCGGAACAAGGAGGGACCGCAGATCCATTTGAAGAAACAAGTTTGGAAGTTGTTAAAACAATGATTAAGCATATTTATAACGCTCAAATTGCGACCGGCAAAAGCGTAGAACAAATTAAATTTTTGCTTGCTAATATGGAGCCGTTTAATAATTTCCCTGAACTCATAGAAATAATAGATACCGATGATTGATAAAGCACTAAATATATGTAGAGCCATAATAGGCGAAAAGTCGAGTGTAACCGACAGTGAAATAGACAATGCTGTCAATCAGTGCTTAGTTATGCCTTTGTTTTCTTTTATCGACAAAAACCTACTTCATATTGAATTGTTGAGATTGTACAATGTCAGGCAGGAAGAATACAAAATGCTTTTTGACAGCGAGAGAAACACACCGTGGCTGTTAAATTTCAAAGCAAATCACCAAAAGAGCGATTGGAAGTTTTGGAATAGGTACACCACCTATTTGCAGAATACCAAAAATTTTGCACCGAAAGTGATAAATGAAATAGATCGATTGACAGACGATATTTTGGATAAATTGTACGACCCAACAATTCGTGATGTTATTGATATTGACAAAAAGGGATTGGTTGTCGGACAAGTACAATCGGGTAAAACGGCGAATTATACAGGGTTGATTTGTAAAGCTGCTGATGCAGGTTTTAACCTGATTATCGTAATGGCAGGACTTCACAATAACCTGCGCAGTCAAACACAGCACCGTTTGGACGAAGATTTTTTAGGTTTTGACACCGAACACGAAAGAGCATGGAAAAATAACGGTACAAACAGAATAGGCGTTGGTATTTTGGATAACAACAATACAGCCATTTCCATAACCACAATTAAATCGGATTTTAAAAAGTCATTGGCAGAAGGCGCGGGTGGAATAAGTTTTGATGTTCCAAGCCCGATTTTGCTTGTAGTCAAGAAAAACTCGACAGTTCTAAAACGCCTCAATACTTGGCTGCTTTCGCAGACACAGGATATTGACGGAAAAAAGAAAATAATAAACAAATCGTTACTGATTATTGATGATGAAGCCGACAATGCCTCTATCAACACAAAGAAACAAGGCGAAGACCCCGCAGTAATTAACGGTTGGATTAGGAAAATTACAAACAATTTTCACTGCTACGGATATGTTGGCTACACGGCTACGCCGTTTGCCAACATTTTTATCCCACTTGACAAAGATGATTTGTTTCCGCGTGATTTTATTATAAACTTGCCCGCACCGAGCAATTACATAGGGGCAGAAAAATATTCGGCACGTCCTTGGAAGCCGACGAAACAAACGATGACCTTTTGCCCATTGTACGAAAGATTGGTGATTACGGAGAGTTTTTCCCTGACAAGCATAAAAAAGACGATGCAATTCCCGATACATTACCGGAATCGCTTAAAACAGCGATTAAATGTTTCATTGTTACTTGCGCTATTCGCGTAGCAAGAGGACAAGAAAACAAGCACAATTCAATGCTCATTCATGTTTCGCATTTTCTTTCATGGCAAAACCCGCTGAAAGAAATAATAGAAAATCAATTCAATTTTTACAAGAGAGGCATAGAGCAAAAAGACACCGCTACTTTAGAACAATTTAGAGCCATTTTTGAAATTGGTACGGTCGATTATTATATTTCTTATTGTACTACTACTCAAAATATATTAGATTCCTCTTTCAGAGATATTGACGACAAAATGAAAGTACACACATGGAAAGAAATAAAACCGTGTTTGTACAAAGCAGTTCAGAAAATCAAGGTAATAGCTATCAATGGCAAGTCCACTGATGCTTTGGAATACTACGAATACGAGAAAACAGGCATTTCGGTTATTGTAATCGGCGGCGACAAACTTTCACGAGGCTTGACATTAGAGGGACTTTCTGTAAGTTATTTTTTGCGTGCCTCAAAAATGTACGATACGCTTATGCAAATGGGTCGTTGGTTTGGCTACCGTCCCAGATATGTAGATTTGTGCCGTCTTTTCACAAGCAGCGAGTTAAATGAGTGGTTTAGACACATTACTATGGCAAGCGAGGACTTACGGGAAGAATTTGATGCAATGTGGAACGCCAAAGCCACACCCGAAAAATATGCTTTGAAAGTCCGTACCCACCCCGGACAACTGCAAATCACGGCAATTACCAAAATGCGCAATGTGGATAGAATACAGGTTTCGTGGTCAGGTCGTTTGGTTGAAACCTACAAACTGCCAACAGGCAAGGACATTATCCGTAAAAATTTGGCTGCAACGCAAAACTTTCTTTCCAAGTTTGGAAATCCGGTTGTTAAGGACAGCAAAGCTTATCTTTGGTCAAATGTTTTGCCCGCAGATATTTTGAAATTCTTTTCCGAATTTACTGTTGCACCGCAACTTGCAAAAGTTGATTTAACCTTAATCAGTAACTTTATTCGCAAACTCAATCAAGAGGGTGAACTTGACTCATGGCGCGTTGCTTTGATGAACAAAGCCAACACAACAAAAAAATTCGAGTTGTCAAATCAAATTTCTGCAAGTTGTTTTACTCGTAATACCGCAGGCGATACCGACACCTATGTGATAAAAAAAATCACATTATCGGAAATCCGACAGATGAATTTATTGATTTGGATAATGTGGATTTTGAGAAAGCATTGCAAATATCAAGACAGGACAAGGATTGGGAAAAAACCTATCCGAAACCAAAACTTGTTCGTGAGGCATACCGCAGTGTTAATAATCCGTTATTGATTATCTACCCGCTTGACCCTTTGGGAGCAAATCCAAAAGACAAGGGCAACCCAATACCTGAAAAGGTTATTTTTAGAAAAAATGATGATGTTATTATAGGTTTTGCAATCTGTTTCCCGAAAAGCAATACGGAACATACAGTAGAAATTGCAATAAACACCGATTTGGCAAACGAATATCATCAATCCGAGAGTGATTTTGACGATAACAACGATAATTCAGAAGACGATGAATGATATTTTAGAAATATGGTCAAACATCGAACAGCCCAACGAAACAGGATTGTTGAAACGGCTATACACCAATGAGCCGGAGTTACATATTTATGCAGTTTTTCAGAATCCGGAAAGATATTGTGGGATTGCTTTGTCTTTCGATAAAAGCATTCATATTGATGTTTCCCCATTCTCAAACTTGCGGGATTTGCAGGTTACTTTGACACACGACAATTCTTTTATCAACAATAATTTACTTGTTATTAAACTTTTGCACTATCAAAGCCGCGATGTTTTTGCTGTGATGTGCGAAAATATGGTGCAGTCCGTTTTGTCGCTGCGTTCAGAAAAGCAGGTTGTCCTCGCAATCATAAACCAACTTGAAAAATGGCAAACTCTTTTTGAAAAACTGAAAGGCGAAGGTTTAACACCTTCCGAACAGCAGGGACTTTACGGCGAATTACATTTTTTACAGAATTTTTTCGCCAAACAAGACACTCTTTTTGTTCTTAATTCGTGGGTAGGAACGGATAGGGAAGTTCGCGATTTTCAGTATAACGATTGGGCTTTGGAGATAAAAACAACTGCCGGAAACAACCACCAGAAAGTAAGCATAAGCAGTGAACGACAACTTGATGAAACACTGTTGAAAAACTTGTTTTTGTTTCATTTGTCCGTTGAGGCAGCCAGGAAAAACGGCGAAAGTTTAAATGCCAAAGTCAATGCAATCAGAGAAACATTGCAGAATGACGTTACAGCCCTAAACATTTTTAACAGAAAACTATTGGAAGTCGGCTATTTTGAGAAGCATAAGCACTTATATGAGGAAAAGTGCTATCAAATTAGAGCTGAAAATTATTATAAGATTGAGAATGAGTTCCCTCGCATTAAAGAAAAGGAAATCCGCGGTGGTGTAGGCGATGTAAAGTATTCAATCATACTTTCGCAATGCAACGAATATTTAGTTGCCGAAAGTACAATCTTTAGCACAATCAGTAGCTTATGACCGAAATAGAAAAATATTATACCTCTCTGTTGCAGGAAATACGCTCAATGCAGGACACCGCCGAAGAAGGAGCAAATCAGGAACAACTGTTTACACAAATTGCTTTGGAAATGCTTGCAGAAGCAGGTGAAACCGAAAATGCGACACCCGCTTATGATGAAAAAGAGTTAGGGACGAAAAAACAGCATAAAATCAATGGTTATGCAATACCCGACAACTACGAAACGGTTGATTTGTTTATTTCCATTTTTCAAAGTACCGAAAGCATACAGCGAATTGCAAAGGAAGAAATAGCCAGAGCAGCAAAGCGTGTTTCAAACTTCTTTCGCAAAGCGTTTTACAACGAATATTCCAACGAAATAGACGAATCTTCGCCTATTTTTCAATTTGCCTACGATTTGGCGCAACTGTCCGAATTGAGGGAAACACTCGTAAGGGTAAACATTTGTATCATTACAAACGGTTTTTACAATGGCGATATTCCAAAACAGGAAAAAATTGCAGGACAAGATATTTACTGCAATGTATTTGATATTAATCGCTTGTATGCCATTTCCGAAAAATCCCATGTTTCCATTGAATTAGATTTTGAAGAACAGAAAATTCAAATTCCGTGTTTGAAAGCACCGATTGAAAATACTGATTATGAATCGTATATTGCAATAATGCCCGGACATGGTTTGGCAATGCTTTACAAACAATTTGGTGCGCGATTATTGGAACAAAATGTACGCTCATTCCTGCAATTCGCAGGCAAAATAAACAAGGGTATTCGCAAAACAATCAACGAAGAGCCTCACATGTTTTTAGCGTTCAACAACGGTATTTCTGCAACGGCTGACCATATTGAATTGGATGAAACAGGACATTATGTAAAGAAAATCAGCAACTTGCAAATTGTAAACGGCGGACAAACAACCGCCTCAATATATCATACTTGGGACAAGGACAAAGCCGATATTTCAAATATTTTCGTGCAAATGAAAATATCGGTTATCAAAAAAGAAGAATTTTACAGCGAAATTGTATCTCAAATTTCAAAGTACGCAAACACTCAAAACAAGGTTAATGATACCGATTTTTCGGCAAATAATTCCATTCTTATTGAATTGGAAAAAATATCCCGCCGTTCATTTTCACCCGTTACCCTGCAATGCAGTATTCCGACTATTTGGTTTTTTGAACGAGCCAACGGACAGTATAAAAATCTACGTTTGAGAGATGGTTTTTCAAAAGCCAGACAAAAGCAGTTTGATTTGAAGTACCCCAAAAGCCAAATGTTCAAAAAAACCGATTTGGCAAAATTTGTCAATTCTTACAGCGAAGTTCAGGAGGGCAAAAAGTTAGTGATTGGTCCGCACATAGTCGTGCGGGGAAATGAAAAGAACTATGCCCAATTTATCAATAACAACTTGCCCAAGAAAGTAACAGGCGTATATTTTGAAGATACTATTGCCAAGTTTACTTTGTTCCGGGCAGCCGAAAAATTGTACGGTATCAAACCCAACAGCATAGGCGATATGCGTAATGCAGTTGTTCCGTATGCCATTTCACTGTTTGGCTATCTTACTGATTATAAACTGAATTTAGAGAAGATTTGGAAAAATCAAAAAATTTCCGAAGAATTGGCGGCAGTGATTTATTCACTTATGAAACAACTTAACGAGTTCATTTTAAGCAATTCCCCAAGTTCACATTACATTGAATGGGCAAAGAAAGAAGAATGTTGGGAAACGGTAAAGCAGCAGGATTGGAACATTGATATTGACAGCATAAAAGCCGACATTGCAAGCGATGAACAATTGAAAAAACGCAAATCAATTGCCGATGATTTAGATATTGATGCTTTGCAAAGGGAATATGAAGTTTCATTGTTGCAGTCAATTCCTTACGCACTTTGGAAAAAAATAGAAGAATGGGGCAAAGATTCAGGCTTTTTAAACACCAGCCAACAATCTTTTGCAGGTTTTGACATGGCTCATGCAGTAAAGAATAACCGCACAATATCAGATGCGAGTAGAGCAAAAGCAATGCAGGTTTATGAAATTGTATGTGAACATAGTATTGATTTACTTGCAGAAGCGGACGAACTCGAAGAACAATCTAAAACAGAGGAAACAAAAATTACAAACACCGACCACGGAATAACCATTGAGTTAGTGCAGGAAATGGTCGATTGGGATAAACGCCGCCACATTCTAAAAGATTGGCAATGGAAAACAATGAATGATATTATTTCGGGAAAATTTCCATTGAGCGACCGTTACGCTTGGGGCTGCAAGAAAAATCTTGAATTATTGAAAAAGCACGGTTTTTCAGAAGAAACAGAATAAATTATGAGATCGTTTCAAATTATAGAAGATAAAATTGCTGAAACAGATTTTTTTCTTGAAAAAATTGAAGAAACAACTTTCGGACACGAAGCGTTTATCGGTACACGGTATTATTTAAGTGCCTTTTTAAGTGCTTTCAGAAGCATTACTTTTGCCTTGCAAGCGGCAATGAAAGATATACCTAATTTTGAAGAATGGTACGAACAACACCAAAACGCATTGAGACAAAATGATTTAGCAAAATATTTTATAGAAGCCCGAAATTTATCTCAAAAAGTAGGATACTATCCATTGACACGAGGTCAGACGTATCACGATGAAAACAAAAAAATGCAGGTTGAATATTTTTCGACTTATTTTCAGATGACATCAAAACCGCTGTTCCCCAAGAAGATGTTTTAACGGCTTGTACTAAATATTTTATTTTACTATTGGAACTTGTTTGCGATTGTTTTAAAAACTTTGGAAATATCATTGACCCCGCACAATATTTTGTATATTGTATAACAGAAGGTGGAAAATTATTGGAAGATATTGAAGAAGAATTAGGTTATCCAAGAGGTTGGACAGAAATTGAAGGTATTCCTTACGAAGAAAGAATCCGAATGTTACGACAAGAATTTGAAAAAGATGTAATGATAGATTCTGTTTTTGAGAAGCATTTGGGAACGAATAGATTTGGCGAAAAGATCTAAATATCTTTTGTATTCTTAGGAGTACGCTGATATTCAACGATATTTTCAGCAACTAACATAATTTTGTTTTCTCGTTCCTCATAAAATTTTACTGACATTTTTTGTGGAATTTGTTCGAGCAAAGTTGCCGTAATTCTATTAATCAAAGGCGTTATATTTTTTGTGTGGCGTATTTCACATTCCCAAATGGTTAACACATTCCATCCAAGAGCAGTAAGTTTCTGAAAATTAATTTTGTCCCTTTCATTGTTTGAAGTGATTTTATCAACCCAAAATTTAGTATTTGTTTTCGGAGTATAGGCATATTTGCAACCTTCGTGACGATGCCAAAAGCAACCGTGTATAAAAATCACAGTTTTATATTTCGAGAAAACAATATCGGGTTTGCCGAGCAATTTTGTATCGTTCACCCGATAGCGAAAGCCCCTTGCAAATAGAGCTTTTCGCAAAGTCATTTCCGGTTTTGTATTCTTTGACCGGATTTTAGACATAACTTCAGACCGTTTTTCTTTGTTCCAAATGTCCATTCTATTGTAACTAACTTTGAGGGACAAAAGTACAATTTTTTTGGATCGCTGTATAAATCATTAACTTAAAAATTAGCCATCCAGCTTTTGGGATGCAGTTCACTCCTACTACATTTCGGGTAGTGTTTTTCTGAAAGGCCTTAATACTAAAAACAAAATATAAAACAGAGCCTAAAATTATTTTTCATCTCATTCTAATCATTGCTTATAAGAAAATATTTATACATCTGTATTTCAGTCATTTACAATCTATATTTGATTATGCTTCATTTGTACCATATTTGTATAAAAAATCTGTAAACATCAGATATACAGGAGTAAACATTTTAAAAGAGTAAAATAAGGAAAAACAAAGAAAATCATTTGGTTGATTGGCAAAAAGTTTTTATTTTTGTAGCTAAAATTGGTAGGATATCGTGAGGAGAATAATATAACAATGCAAAAGACAGAGAATAATGAAAAGAACATTTCAGCCTTCTAACAGAAAAAGAAAGAATAAACACGGATTTCGTGAAAGAATGGCAACGGCTAATGGTCGTAGAGTATTGGCTTCCCGCCGTGCAAAAGGGAGAAAGAAGTTGACAGTTTCCGACGAATATAACGGTTGCAAAAAGTAGAAAGGTAATACCTTTTTCATTGGATAAAATAAAAAGAAGTAAAGGTTTGTTGTATGAATTGCCTTTACTTCTTTCGTTTTTTTTGTATCTTTGAAGTTAGATATACTAAGGAGTTAATTATGAAGGTGCGATCTATTCGCCTTGTGGTAAGTCATTTATTGGCAATGGGATTGTTGCTTTTTGTGTTGATTATGGGTGTTATGTTTTGGTTAAACAAATACACCCGTCAAAAAGAAGTCGTAATTGTGCCCGAAATAAGGGGAATGACTCTTGCTATTGCGGAAAGACGTTTGCATATAGAAGGACTCGAATACGTGATTGCTGATTCTAATTATATAAACAGACGATTGCCGGGGAGTGTACTTGAATGCACTCCTTCTGCCGGACAAATGGTAAAGAAAGGCAGGACTATTTATTTAACCATTAATAAAGAGCGTGCTCCCGAATATTTTGTACCTGATGTAGCTGATAATAGTTCACTGCGTCAAGCGGAGGCTAAAATCTTAGCTGCCGGTTTTAAATTGACTAAACATGAATTAATTGCTGGAGAAAAAGATTGGGTCTATGATGTGAAATATAACGGGCAGTCGTTAGCTCGCGGAGGTAAAGCGCCTATGGAAGCGGCTTTAACGTTGGTCGTAGGAAACGGATTGACGAGGAATCATGGTATAATAAACTCGATGGAGGAGGACGGCGATACGGATGATGATTATGAAGACGGAACAGAACGACATAGATGATATTGACGATATAGAGCCTGTTGGCGAATCTGCCGAACTTTACGAACATTTTCGGGCAACGGTTGATAAAGGACAGGCTTCTGTCAGAATTGATAAATATTTGTTTGATCGTATTGTTAACGCATCGCGGAATCGTATTCAGAAAGCGGCAGAAGCCGGTTGCATAATGGTTAACGGGAAGCCGGTGAAGAGTAATTACAAAGTGAAACCACTTGACGTAATTACGTTGTTGATGAATCGCCCTCGCTATGAAAACGACATTATTCCCGAAAATATTCCCCTGAACATTGTGTACGAGGACGATGTTTTGATGGTTGTTGATAAACCGGCAGGGTTAGTGGTGCACCCTGGTCATGGTAATTATCACGGAACGTTGGTCAATGCTCTTGCTTGGCACATGAAAGATATTCCCGATTATGATGCTAATGATCCGCACGTAGGACTGGTACATCGTATTGATAAAGATACGTCAGGGTTGTTGGTGATAGCCAAAACACCTGATGCCAAAACGAATCTTGGTACGCAGTTTTATAATAAAACCACGAGGCGAAAATATCGTACATTGGTGTGGGGAACCATGGAGAAAAACGAGGGGACCATTATAGGCAATATTGCACGTAATCCTAAAGACAGAATGCAGATGATTGTTTTCTCCAATCCTGCAATTGGGAAGTATGCCGTAACTCATTACAGAGTATTGGAACGTTTGGGTTACGTCACTTTTGTAGAATGTATTTTGGATACAGGTCGTACACATCAAATCAGGGCACACATGAAACATATCGGTCACGTGCTCTTTAATGATGTTCGTTATGGTGGTCATGAAATTTTGAAAGGAACTCATTTTAGCAAATACAAACAATTCGTGAATAATTGTTTTGAAATTTGTCCGAGGCAGGCGTTACACGCTGAAACATTGGGATTCACACATCCTGTCAGTGGGAAAGAAATGGACTTTTTATCTCCGCTTCCTCAGGACATGAATCTGCTTGTAGATAAATGGAGAAATTATGTCAGTCACAGAGAAATAGAATGAAACGTACCATAGCTATTGTTGCCGGGGGGGATTCGTCGGAACTCCCTGTATCCTTGCGCAGTGCACAAGGAATATATTCTTTTATGGATAAAGAAAGGTATGATTTGTACATTGTGGAAATGCAGGGACTTCGTTGGGAAGTGTGTTTACCGAACGGGGAAACGTTTCCAATAGATCGCAATGATTTCAGTTTTATGAATGGTGGAAAAAAAATAAAGTTTGATTTTGCATACATAACTATTCACGGAACGCCTGGTGAAAACGGATTGTTGCAAGGTTATTTCAATATGTTGCACGTTCCTTATTCTTGTTGCGATGTACTTCCTGCTGCATTGACTTTCAATAAATTTGTCTGTAATCAATATTTAAAAGGTTTTGGCGTTCGTATAGCTGAATCTTTGATGATTCGTAAAAACCCCTGCAAGGTTCCGGATGATGAAATAGTTGAAAAAATTGGACTCCCTTGTTTTGTTAAGCCTAATTTAGGAGGTTCCAGCTTTGGCGTTACCAAAGTTAAAACAAAGGAACAAATCCAATTTGCCATTGAAAAAGCATTTGAAGAAGCTCCGGAGGTAATTATCGAAGCTTATATGGAGGGTACGGAGGTCACGTGCGGGTGTTATCAAACGAAAAAAAACAAAGTGACGTTTCCTCTTACTGAGGTGGTAAGTGATAATGAATTTTTTGATTACGATGCCAAATACAACGGACAATCAAAAGAAATTACACCTGCACGTTTATCTGAGAAGTTGACCGAACGGATAAAGCAACTTTCTTCTGCTATCTATGATATTCTGGATTGTTCGGGTATTGTTCGTATGGATTATATCATTACCGCCGGTGAGAAGATTAATCTTTTGGAAGTAAATACAACTCCCGGTATGACGACTACTAGCTTTATCCCACAGCAAGTTCGTGCGGCGGGGTTGGATATGAAAGATGTAATAAGCGAGATTATTGAGAATAAATTTTAGAGGGATATTTATGGATACAACTGAATTTGAAGAAATTCGACCTTACAATGATGACGAACTTCCCCAGGTTTATAAGGAATTGGCTATTGACCTGGAATTTCGCAAAGCTGCTGAGACGATTTTTCCTGACACTCCTTTTGACATGTTAGTGGAGAAAATGTATGGTTGCAAAACTAAGGATGACTTTCAAAAGGTCTTTAGCTATAATGTTATTCGATATTTTGGGAAGTTTTCCGACGGAGTAACATTGGACCACACTTTGCTTACACTCCATAAAGAAATAGCTTACACTTACCTGTCCAATCATAGGGATATTGTACTTGATTCGGGTTTTCTCTCTATTCTTTTAATGGATCTTGGCATGACGGCTGTGGAGATAGCTATTGGAGATAATTTGTTGATATACCCGTGGATTAAGAAGTTGGTTCGGATTAATAAATCGTTTATCGTGCAACGTGCACTTACTATGCGTCAAATGTTGGAGGCTTCAGCGCGCATGTCTCGTTACATACATTATGCGGTTAATGAAAAAAAGCAGTCTGTTTGGATTGCTCAGCGTGAAGGACGTGCCAAAGATTCTGATGACCGCACACAAGAAAGTGTTATTAAAATGTTGGCTTTGGGAGGGAGCGGGAAAGACATTATTGACCGTTTGATGGAGTTGAACATTGCTCCTCTTGCTATTTCGTATGAATACGATCCTTGCGATTACTTGAAAGCTTGTGAATACCAATTGAGAAGAGACAATGAAAACTATAAAAAAACTACGGAAGAAGACTTGTTGAATATGAAATCCGGACTTTTCGGATATAAAGGAAAAGTACATTTTCAAGTTACCGGTTGTATAAATGAAGAATTGAAAACCGTAGATCGTTCTTTGTCTAAAGCTGAATTGTTTGCTGTTATCACAGAGTTGATAGACCGTCATATTCATGCTAATTATCGGTTGTATCCCATCAATTACATTGCTTGCGATATGTTGAATGGAAACGAAGGCTATATCGACCAATATACTTTGGAAGATTTCCGGAAATTTGAGTCTTATATAAATAAACAGATCGATAAAATAGAACTTCCCAATAAAGATATTTCTTTTTTGCGAAGTAAGATATTGATGATGTATGCGAACCCGTTGATTAACTACTTGTCGTCAGTACGTTAAGTTATAGTTGGGTTTGTAATTGTAAGAAAATTTAGTAATTTCTAAAAATTAATGCGAATGAAAAAGTTGTTTCTTATTATCCTGTTTGTGATCGGTGTTACTTTTACTTCGTTTGCACAAACAACTTTCAAAAATAGTGACACATATCGTCCGGTAAAAAAATCGATGTATCAGAAAGGATGGATAGATTTTAATAAGAACGGAGTGAAAGATGTATATGAAGACCCGACAGCCAAATTGGAGGACAGAATTGAGAATCTATTGCAGCAGATGACTTTGGATGAAAAGACATGTCAGATGGTTACGCTTTATGGATATAAACGTGTGTTGAAAGACGATCTACCTACTCCCGAATGGAAAAATGCTCTTTGGAAAGACGGTATTGGAGCCATTGACGAGCATTTGAACGGTTTCCAGCAATGGGGACTTCCCCCTTCGACCAATCCCTATGTATGGCCGGCTTCCAAACATGCCTGGGCATTGAATGAAGTACAACGTTTTTTTGTGGAAGAAACCCGTTTGGGTATTCCCACGGACTTGACCAATGAAGGTATTCGTGGTGTGGAAAGCTATAAGGCTACTAATTTTCCTACTCAATTAGGATTGGGACATACATGGAATCGTGAATTGATACGGCACGTAGGAGAAATTACAGGTGAAGAGGCCCGTTTGTTGGGATATACGAATGTGTATGCTCCTGTCCTTGATGTAGGTCGTGATCAACGTTGGGGGCGCTATGAAGAAGTTTACGGAGAAAGTCCTTATTTAGTTGCCGAACTTGGGATAGAGATGGTTAAAGGTTTACAGAAAGATTACCAAGTAGCGTCCACTGCAAAGCATTTTATAGCTTATAGCAATAATAAGGGCGCTCGCGAAGGTATGGCGCGACTTGATCCGCAAATGTCGCCGCGTGAAGTGGAGATGCTTCATGCTTATACGTTTAAGCGTGTTATTCGCGAAGCGGGTGTTTTGGGTGTAATGAGTTCGTACAATGATTATGACGGTTTTCCCATTCAAAGCAGTAAGTATTGGCTCACTACGCGGTTGCGTGGTGAAATGGGTTTTCGCGGATATGTGGTGTCGGACAGTGACGCAGTGGAGTATCTTTATGCAAAGCACGGTACGGCAGCGGATATGAAGGAAGCTGTTCGGCAAAGTGTAGAAGCAGGGTTGAATGTTCGTTGTACGTTCCGTTCGCCCGAAAGTTTCGTTTATCCTCTTCGTGAGTTGGTGAATGAAGGGGGGCTTTCTATAGAGACGGTTAACGAGCGAGTAAGGGATATTTTACGGGTGAAATTTCTTGTAGGTTTGTTTGATTCTCCCTATCAAATAGATTTAAAACGTGCTGATAAAGAGGTAGAAAGTGAAAAAAACAAAGCGGTTGCTTTGCAGGCTTCTCGTGAATCAATTGTTCTTTTAAAGAATAATGATAATGCTCTCCCGATTAATATTTCTGCTGTTAAGCGTATTGCGGTTTGTGGTCCGAATGCTGATGAAACCTCGTATGCTCTTACGCATTATGGTCCGTTAGCCGTGGAAGTTACCAGTGTACTCAACGGTATCAAAGAAAAAGCTGCAGGTAAAACGGAAGTAGTTTTCACGAAAGGTTGTGATTTGGTAGACGCCAATTGGCCTGAATCTGAAATAATAGACTTTCCTCTTACCTCCGAAGAAAAGATGGGGATAGAAGAAGCGGTGGAAAATGCTCGTAACTCGGACGTAGTTATTGCAGTGTTAGGGGGTGGAACACGTACCTGCGGTGAAAATAAATCACGCTCGAGTTTAGACCTTCCGGGACGCCAGCTGGAATTGTTGAAAGCTGTTTATGACACAGGTAAACCAGTGGTGCTGGTTCTTATTAATGGTCGACCGCTGTCTGTTAATTGGGCAAACAGGTTTATTCCCGCTATTGTTGAGGCTTGGTATCCGGGTTCTATGGGAGGGAAAGCTGTTGCCGATGTATTGTTTGGTGATTATAATCCTGGTGGTAAACTTACCGTAACATTTCCTAAGTCAGTGGGACAGATACCATTTAATTTCCCTTCCAAACCAAGTTCACAAGTGGATGGCGGACGTACTAAAGGGTTAAGTGGAAATATGACGCGTCAGAATGGCCCGCTTTATCCTTTCGGGTATGGATTGAGTTATACTACGTTTGCGTATTCCGACCTTTCGATAACACCTGAAGAAATTACTCCCGACCAAGATATAACCGTTCGTTGCAAGGTGACGAATACAGGCAAGTGTGCCGGCGATGAGGTTGTTCAACTTTATTTGCGTGATGTGCTTGCTTCTGTTATCACTTATGAAAAGAGTCTGGAAGGCTTTGAACGCGTTTCTCTCCAACCGGATGAAACGAAAGAGGTGGTATTTACTTTGAACCGGAAAAATTTGCAATTACTCAACAAGCATAACGAATGGGTAGTTGAACCGGGGGATTTTAAAGTAATGGTAGGGGCTTCGTCAACAGATATCCGACTGAATGGGAAATTTACAGTGATTGATTACGATTCAGGCAAATCAAAGGTTCGTCAAGCGGCAAAACAATCGGAAACCGACGTTACGGCAAGTACCGAACAAGAAAAAGCAAAATTGACCGAAGACAATAATCTTACCACACATTGGACAGGTAACAAAGGAGATTATATTACTTATTCGTTAGAGAACGATTCCAAAATAGATGAATTATTCATTGCTTGGCAAAGTGGTACAAGTGATAATATATATTTTGAAATTCAATTATCAAGCGGCGGTGGACAATTTCTCACGGTCTATTCCGGTAAAGCAAACGAGTTTAACCGTTTGATTTCTTATCCGTTTAAGGAAACGACAGCGAGCGATTTACGCATTGTATTGAATACCGACCGTGTAGGAATAGCTGAAGTAAAGATGAAAGGACGGAAAAAATAAATAAAAATTGTTTTTTATTGAAAAAAATATCATCTGTTATACATGAAAGACTTTTTAATCTCTCAAGCTCAAACTGAAACTGCCGTTCTGGTAGCCCTCATTACTCAAATTCAAAACGAGAGGAAAACGAACGAATATCTGGATGAATTGGCTTTTCTTGCCGCAACTGCCGGTGCTGAAGTAGTAGGAAGGTTTACTCAAAAATTGGACATTGCCAATGCTGTTACTTATGTTGGAAAAGGGAAGTTGCAAGAAATCAAAGAATACGTTTCCGAACAGGAAGTAGGAATGGTTATATTCGATGATGAGCTTTCTGCTAAGCAGATACGGAACATTGAAAGTGTATTGCAAGTAAAAATCCTTGACCGTACTTCGCTTATTCTCGATATATTCGCTATGCGTGCTCAAACAGCTAATGCCAAAACGCAAGTGGAATTGGCGCAATACAAATACATGCTTCCCCGCCTGACTCGTTTATGGACGCATCTGGAAAGGCAGGGAGGCGGGTCAGGAAGCGCTCGCGGTGGTTCGGTAGGTTTACGTGGACCGGGGGAAACTCAGCTTGAAATGGACAAGCGTATTATTCTAAACCGTATCGCTTTGCTCAAAGAGCAATTGGAACAGATTGACAAACAGAAAACTACCCAGCGTAAAAATCGCGGACAGCTTGTCCGTGTGGCATTGGTTGGCTATACGAATGTAGGAAAGTCCACTTTGATGAATCTTCTTTCTAAAAGTGAAGTCTTCGCAGAAAACAAACTTTTTGCCACATTGGATACCACTGTGCGTAAGGTGATTATTGATAATCTTTCTTTCTTACTTTCGGATACCGTTGGTTTTATACGTAAACTACCCACTGATTTGATTGACTCTTTCAAATCCACGCTTGACGAGGTACGCGAAGCTGACTTGTTGTTACACATTGTTGATATTTCCCATCCCGGATTTGAAGAGCAAATAGAAATAGTAAACAAGACTCTTGCTGATATTGATGGTGCGGGCAAACCAAGCATTTTAATCTTTAATAAAATAGATGCATATTCCTATGTGGAAAAATCTCCCGATGACCTTACTCCTAAGGTGAAAGAAAACTTATCGCTTGAAGAATTGGCAAAGACATGGCCGGCTAAGCTGAATGAAAATTCTATATTTATTTCGGCTTACGAAAAGATCAATGTAGAAGAACTGAAGAGTTTGATTTATAAGAAGGTAAAAGAATTGCACGTACAACGCTTTCCTTATAATGATTTTCTGTATCAGGTATATGTATAACAGGAAATCAGTCTTCTATTTTTCTTTTTGTACACACAATTTGATTCTCAAACTCTAAATTAATACGGGAATATTTATTCCATCCTACTTTATTTAGAGCTTTGAGATAGAATTTTTGTAAACGTTCGAATTTTTGTTCTAAACGTTCAGCAGTTCCAAAAAAAATAATATGATCGCCTACACGTGGCACTAATTCTATTTCTCCTTTGGGAAGTACATTAATTTGTTCTATTTGTGCATCCCAGAATTTGTTTTTATATAGAAATAATCCAAGTTTATACAATGTGTTCGTGGCGAAAGATTTATCCACGCTTCCCGTTACTACAGGTAAGTGAGTAATGCTTTTTATATTCACCGGCATGACTTTTCCTTTATTATCAATGTAGTAATTTTCACCATTTCGACTCATTATACGAAGTATTGGTATGCGTTGATTGATTTCCACACACAACTTACCACTCAGCGTTTTATAACATTCTACTCTGTCAATGAGAACATGTTCGGAAAGAGTTTTTTCAATGGCGTGGGTATTTATTATATCCATCGATTTATTTTGGGGATCAAGTTTTGCTCGTTGAAGTATATCTATAATTTCACGCTTTGTAATAAATCCTGCATTCACTGAATCTTTTATGATAAATCTTATGTCGTGACAAACCGTATTTTCAATCCTGTGGGTGAAAAAAATAATGGCTACAATGAGGTAAACCAAAAAAAGCCATACACCGGTTTGTAGTATCCGTTTTTTTATTTTTTGTTTTCTGTTTTCTTCCATTGGTTTTCTAACATTTGTTTGATAGCAGGAACGTAATCTTCTATGTCGCCTGCACCAAGTGTAACGAGAACCTCAATCTTTTTGAACTTTAAGATTTCCGTTAGGTTTTCTTTGGGACACATACTTTTCTTAACGTTCGGTTGGAGTCTCTCATAAATCAGTTTGGAAGTTACTCCCGAAACAGGAAGTTCTCTTGCCGGATATATGTCGAGCAGAATTACCTCGTCGGCTAAAGAAAGCGAGGTGGCAAATTCATTGTAAAAATCACGTGTGCGTGTATATAAATGCGGTTGGAATACTGCTGTTATCTTTTTCCCTGCGTATAATTCGCGAATGGACAGCAAACTTTGCTGAATTTCGGAAGGATGATGAGCATAATCGTTTAAAAAAACAATCCGATCATTCTTTATTTTGAAATCAAAACGACGGTTAACCCCACGAAAACTTGCCATTCCACATTTTATTTCCTTGGCATTGACTCCATTCAAATAGGCTAAAGATATAGCTGCCACACTGTTTTCGATATTGATATTTATGGGAACACCTAATTGTATGTCAGTAATTCGAGTATCAGGAGCCACAAAGTCAAAAAATATTTCTCCATTTCCAATGCGAATATTTTCAGCATAAAAATCCCCTTCGTCTTTGGAGTATGTATAAATACGTACCTCTTTTTTGACTTTGGATTGCAGTTTGCTGTTTTTATGGATAATCAAACACCTTTTGATAAGTCCGGTGTATATTTCAAAACCTTTGAGGTATGCCTCTTCGCTTCCGTAAATATCCAGATGGTCGGGATCGGTTGCAGTAATAACCGACATATAAGGAGTCAATTGATGAAAAGAACGGTCAAACTCATCGGCTTCAATCACCGTATAGGGACTTTTTTGCGAAAGAAGCAAATTGGTATGATAGTTCTTGGAAATTCCTCCCAGAAAAGCATTGCAACCTATGTGTGATTGATACAACAAATGTGCAAGTATGGCTGATGTGGTGGTCTTTCCGTGAGTACCCGCCACACAAAGTCCTTTACTCGAACGAGTAATAGCGCCCAATACTTGCGACCGCTTTTGAATCTCAAAACCAACAGTACGAAAATAGGTCAATTCTACATGAGTTTCAGGTACGGCAGGGGTCCAAATCACCAATGTAGTTTCTTTATCCAAACAAGTTGACGGGATAAGTGAAAGGTTTTCTTCGTAGTGTATCGGTATTCCTTCCTTTATCAAATGTTCGGTGATCTCGCAAGGGGTGCGGTCGTAGCCGGCTACTATTTTTCCTTTTGAGAGGAAATAACGTGCGAGAGCACTCATGCCGATACCTCCAATACCAATAAAGTAAACAGACTTTATATTCATCTCAGCCATTTTAAATACCTCTTCAGCGATGATGTTCGCCGAGTCGGGCAAAGCCAACATAGCGATATTTGAGCGTAATTGATTTAAAGTTTCCTCGTCGTGAATAACTTCTGTTACTTTCGATAATAACGTTTCGTTTACATTTGCGTCTTGCACATATATGGCAGCAGATTTGTTGACCAAAGCCATTGCATTTTTCGTCTGATGATCTTCGGCTACATTAGGTGAAGGAACAAGGATAACCGCCTTTTGAAGTAAACAAAATTCTGAAATAGCACCGGCTCCTGCCCGCGAAACAATCAAATCGGCTGCCGTGTAAGCTGTTGCCATATCCTTAATAAAGCTGGCGATGTACAAATTAGGAATTTTATCTATTGTTTCTGTTGCATTTATTATTCGTTCATAGTATATTTTTCCTGTCTGCCAAATAAACTGTATATCGGCAACTGAACGAATGACGTCCAAGTTGTTCGTTAAACATTGATTGATTGAATAGGCGCCCAAACTACCTCCTAAAATTAGAACTGTTTTTTTGTTCGAATCAAAGCCATACGTGGACAATGCTTGTTCACGACTGATACGGTGTTCAAATAGTTCTTGACGAACGGGATTACCTGTCAGTATGATTTTATCGGAAGGAAAGAATTTCTCCATTCCGGAGTATGCCACACATACCTTTTCAGCTCTTTTTGCCAATAATTTATTGGTAACTCCGGCATAAGAATTTTGTTCTTGGATGAGTGTAGGAATTTTCATCATTTGAGCCATTTTCAATATGGGACTGCTTGCATAACCACCCACTCCTACAACTACGTGCGGACGAAACTTTTTAATGATGCGATGCGCTTTTCGTTGGCTTTTCAAAAAATTGAACAAGACGGGGAAATTTCTCCACAAGTGTTTTCTGTTAATTCCCGTTATGGGCAAACCGATTATTTTGTACCCTGCATCGGGTACTCGTTGCATTTCCATTCGTCCTTCTGCACCAACAAAAAGAATTTTTACATCAGGGCGTTGTTCTTTAATGGCGTTAGCGATAGAAATTGCCGGAAAAATATGTCCTCCTGTTCCGCCACCACTAATGATAATTCTTAATTCTTTTCCCATATTTTGGTTAACTTCCTAACGAACTTGGAAATGTATATATTCATGAAAATTCACTGTCATTGTTCAGCGCTTCAGATGTAGGACCAACGGAACCTATTTCGTTAATTATTTTGTCATCCTTCGTTCTCAGTTCGACATTCGGTTTCTTCCCTAATTTCTCGGTGTAACGACTCACGGCAAGTATCATTCCGATGCATACGCAGTTTACAATAGTGGCTGTGCCTCCTTTACTAATCATAGGTAATATTTGCCCCGTAACGGGAAACAGTCCGACAGCTACCATCATATTTAGCATCGCTTGCGACACCATCATCACAGCGATGCCTAACACAAGAAAAGCAGGGAACGCCCGATCGCATTTATTGGCTATCCATCCTGCTCGAAACAACAGGCAAATATAGAGGAGTACTACAAAGATTCCTCCCGTTAGTCCTAATTCTTCAATAATAATGGCGTAAATAAAATCAGAGAATGCTTGACTCAGAAAATCACGTTCAATGGAATTTCCCGGACCTTTACCTATAACGTGGCTGCTTGCAATAGCAATGTTCGCATGAGCTGTTTGTGCGTCCTTATCAATATCAAATAGCTTGGGTGGAACTTTTTCATCATCTACAAAAGTCGTGATTCGATTTTTCCATGTGTCGAAACGATGGAAGAAAGGTGCATCACTTTTTACGAAAGAGCCTAATATGATAACTCCTCCCCCCAATAAAACCAAAATCCCTACAACCAGAAACAGTTTCTTTGTGGATATTTGTCCGATAAACATCATTACTATTACAACCATCAAGAGTAGTAATGCCGTTGAAAGATTTTCAGGAGCAATGAGCAAACAGATACCCAATGTTCTTATCATTATCTGCTTAAACGATTTGGCTTCGTCCTCTTTAGAGGATATTCTCGACAGAATGCGGGCTACAACTAAGATAAGAGCTAACTTTGCTATCTCAGAAGGTTGAAACATTATACCAAAGAAATTCATCCAGCGGGCTGCACCATTTACGCGACCGTCCATGTAGTACCCCATAATCATTGTAAGCCCCAGTAATATCAATGAAACAGGGTAGAGCAGAGTCGGAAATACCTGAAACCATTTATAGTGAATATTGTGGACAAAGACCATGAGGATGGTTCCTATTATCAAGAAAATGCAGTGTTGGGTTATCGGCGCCCAATGATTACCGCTTGCGTAAGTCAGTGTGCTGGCAGCGCTGAAAACTTCAATGATGGATATGACACAAAAAAAGAGAAAGATTATCCAGATTACTTTGTCGCCTTTGAATATATTTCTGATTAGGTCCATTTATTTTTTCACTTACAAATATTAATTCGAATTTGTTTATAAAGTCTATAGCGTATATTAGAAAACAAACATCAACTAAGAACTTGCCTATTCTCTATCGGTCTATATTCATTTTTTGATTAAAGCTCCCTTACCTGTTTTTTAAACTGCTCTCCTCTATCTTCATAATTTTTAAATAGGTCAAAACTGGCACAACAGGGACTGAGCAATACTGTTTCTCCTTTTTTTGCTAATTGGTAGCTGGCTTCTACTGCATCTTTCATACTTTGAACGTCTGCAATGGGAAAACCGAAAGAATCGAAAAAGTTGTGCAGTTTTGTATTGTCTGTTCCTAAGTAAATCAGTGCAGAACACTTTTCGCGAACCAGATCTTCTATTTCGGTATAATCATTCCCTTTATCCGTTCCGCCTAAGATGAGGACAGTCTTTGTCCGCATACTTTGTAACGCATACCAACAAGAGTTTACGTTGGTGGCTTTTGAATCGTTGATAAAATCGATCCCCCGTACACGAGTGACTTTTTCTAAACGATGTTCCACTCCTTGAAAATTGGAAAGGGCTTTGCGAATATCTTCTTTGGCAATACCCGTCAAATTAGCTGATATTCCGGCAGCAAGAGAATTATACAAGTTGTGAATTCCGGTCAAAGCAAGTTGCTCTTGTTCCATATTGAAAGCTATGGGTGCGTTGATTATTATTTCATCGTCTTCTGCATAGGCAATAGAGCCACATTCTTTTACTGCGGAGAAGGGGTAAAGTTGCGCACGAATACCATGTTTTTCTAACTCTTTCTTGATAATCGGGTCGTCGTTCCAAAAGATAAATGCATCTTCCGATGTTTGATTTTGTGTGATTCGGAATTTGGCATTAATATAGTTTTGCATATTATGGTCATACCGATCCATGTGGTCGGGAGTTATGTTCATCAATACGGCAATGTTGGCGTGAAAGTCGTACATATTATCCAATTGAAAACTACTTAATTCTATTACGAAATAATCATAATTGTTTTCAGCTACTTGCAAAGCCAAACTTTTTCCAATATTTCCAGCTAAGCCGACATTCAATCCCGCACTTTTGAATATATGATAGATAAGGCTCGTTGTAGTAGTTTTTCCATTACTACCGGTGATACAAATCATTTTAGCATGGGTATAGCGTCCGGCAAATTCAATTTCGGAGATAATGGGAATACCTTGTTTCCTCAGTTTCAGAATAAGTGGTGTGTCATTTGAAATACCCGGGCTTTTGATTACTTCGTCAGCGTCTAAGATAAAAGTTTCCGTATGTTGTTCCTCTTCCCACTCTATCTTATAATTAGCAAAAAGATTTTTGTATTTATCCTTAATGAGAGAATTATCGGAAACATACGTATCAAATCCTTTTACTTTAGCAAGAATGGCAGCGCCTGTACCGCTTTCGCCCGCTCCTAAAACAACTATTTTGCTCATATAGATTTATAATATGTTTGTGTGATGATTATCGAATTTTAAGTGTTATAATTGTTATCGCTGCCAGTACAATGCTAACAATCCAAAAGCGAATGGTAATCTTTGATTCGTGAAACACACCACCCTCTTTGAACATGTATGAGCAATTTGGGTCGAGTTGCGACAAAGCAGTGCGAAAATGGTCGTGAATGGGTGTTCGTTTGAATATGCGTTGGCAAACTCCTTTTTTCTTACCCCAATGAAAGTGCTGTACTTGCAAAATTACCGAGAGATTCTCTACCAGAAAAACTCCGCAAAGAATTGGTATTAGTAGTTCTTTATGGATAATAATTGCGAACACGGCTATAATACCTCCAATCGTCAAGCTTCCTGTGTCGCCCATAAATATTTGTGCCGGAAAAGCATTATACCATAAAAAACCGACGAGTGCACCGATAAAGGCACATATAAAAATTACCAATTCCTCGCTTCCGGGAATATACATAATATTCAGGTATTGAGCAAACTCTATGTGACTGGATACATAGGCTAAAATACCCAAAGTCAATCCGATAATGGCGGAATTTCCAGCCGCCATTCCATCCATTCCGTCATTTAGGTTGGCGCCATTGGATACTGCTGTTACCACAAAAATGGTGACAACAACAAAAAGTATCCATCCTGCTTTTCTGGCATGTTTGCCGAAAAAGCCAACCATATCTGCATAATCCAGATTGTTATTTTTAAAAAACGGAATGGTGGTTTTGGTGGATTTTATGTTGTGAATGACATGTACTACTTCCGTATTTTCTGTCGTTTTTTTTACTTTAATATTTTCCCGGATAACCATATTGGGACTAAGGTAAAGTGTCAGCCCTACAATTATTCCCAAGCCTACTTGCCCAATTATTTTGAACTTACCGTGAAGTCCCCTTTTATTTTTCTTGAATATTTTGATATAATCGTCTAAAAAACCGATACTTCCCAACCAAATGGTAGTAACAAGCATCAGAATCATGTAAACATTATGTAGTTTTCCTAATAACAGGCAGGGTATTAAAATAGACCCGATGATAATTACCCCTCCCATACTCGGTGTGCCGGTTTTGTTTATACCAAAAGGATCAGTTTCAATATCACGTTGGGTTTCCAAAATTTGTTTGCTCTTTAAAAGCTTAATGAAGTATTTACCAAAAATAGCGGATATGAGTAATGATAAAATAATTGCCATCAATGCGCGAAACGAAACGTATGTGAAAACTCCCACACCGGGTATGTCAAATTTCTGAAGCCATTGAAACAGATAATACAGCATATATGAATGTTTTAGTT
>SNRY01000024.1_pt1 | contig 71054 bp, 59 predicted proteins | sample 4693421 | NCBI WGS metagenome assembly SNRY01 (sample SAMN11003215, study PRJNA524138) | termite gut metagenome | isolation source: Bacteroidetes bacterial symbionts from single cell of protist host amplifed... | host: Streblomastix strix ... | reverse complement strand
AAGTAGCTACCCCGCCGGCATTAACCGCTTTGCCCGGAGCGTACATTATTTTGTTTTCAATGAATGTATCAATAGCTTCAGGCGTACATCCCATGTTAGAAATCTCACCTACGCAAATTACTTTATTCTTGATAAGGTTACGGGCATCTTCCCCATTCAGTTCATTTTGAGTGGCACATGGCAAAGCAATATCCGGTTTTACTTCCCATGGATGCCTATCCGGTACGAATACGGCTTTGGGATAAACTTCAGCGTAACAGCAGAAAAAGCAATCCTGCAAAAAAGAGGAAACAGAACACTGAACGTTGATGCAATGATAATTAAAAAGCAGTTTCTGACTGACGAAGTGGAAGTAAGAGGACGTCTGCTTCCGGACGAGGAAGTTGACCTTTCTTTTGAAACATCGGGAAAAATTACTGAAATCAACTTTAAGGAAGGAACTTTTGTAAAAAAAGGACAATTATTGGCAAAAGTGAACGACGCTTCCTTGCAAGCGCAATTGAAACGATTGGAGGTGCAATTAAAACTTGCGGAAGACCGTGTGTTCCGTCAAGACGCTTTATTGAAAAAGGAAGCTGTGAGTAAGGAAGCTTATGAACAAGTACAAACAGACTTGGAAACACTGCGGGCAGACATTGAATTGATCAAAGCCAATATTGCTTTAACGGAACTATTCGCACCGTTTGATGGAGTTATTGGCTTACGTCAAATCAGTGAGGGAGCTTATGCAACACCTTCTACTATGGTGGCAAAGTTGACAAAACTCTCCCCGCTCAAACTTGAATTTTCGGTGAACGAGCGTCACGCCGCTTATATGAAAAAGGGGACAAAAGTCAACTTTCACATCGAAGGAAATTTAAAGACATTCAACGCTTCGGTATATGCCACCGAATCAAAAATTACAACAGTCAATACGCTTAGCGTTCGTGCACTTTATCCCAATACCGACCAAAAACTTCTTCCGGGCTATCCGGCAGTTTTGAAAATCATATTGCATGAGATACCCGACGCTATCGCAGTGCCTTCGGAAGCCATCGTACCCGAAATGGGGACAGATAAAATATTTGTATATAAAGGGGGCAAAGCGCAACCTGCCGTAATCACCAAAGGTCTGCGTACAGATGCACAGGTACAGGTATTGGAGGGGTTACACATGGGCGATACGATTATTACGTCCGGAACGTTACAGCTACGCACAGGCTTAGAGGTAACGTTAGATAACATCTATTAGAATCCATGAACCATGAATATCTCTGAATTAAGTATCCGCCGACCGGTATTGACTGTAGTATTGACAGTCATTATCATCCTGTTCGGTGTGATTGGCTATACTTATTTAGGGGTAAGGGAGTTTCCTTCAGTGGACAATCCAATTATCTCGATAACTTGTTCCTATCCGGGAGCTAATGCCGACGTCATTGAAAACCAGATAACCGAACCGTTGGAGCAAAATATCAACGGTATCCCGGGTATTCGTTCACTTTCGAGTGTCAGCAGTCAAGGACAAAGCCGCATTACGGTAGAATTTGAATTGTCCGTTGATTTGGAGACTGCGGCTAACGATGTGCGTGACAAGGTATCGCGTGCACAACGTTTTCTTCCGCGTGATTGCGACCCTCCCACCGTGACTAAAGCGGATGCAGACGCCTCTCCTATTTTGATGGTAGCTGTTCAGAGCGATAAACGTTCTTTGTTGGAATTAAGCGAGATAGCCGACCTTACGGTGAAAGAGCAACTTCAAACGATTCCGGATGTAAGCAGCGTCGCCATTTGGGGAGAGAAACGTTATTCCATGCGCCTTTGGCTTGACCCAATGAAGATGGCTGGATATGACATTACACCGATTGACGTAAAAAATGCTATTGACAGCGAGAACGTAGAATTGCCTTCCGGAAGCATCGAAGGTAACACTACCGAACTCACCATTCGCACATTGGGATTGATGCACACCGTTCAGGAATTTAACAATTTGATTATTAAGGAAGATAACGAACGAATTGTCCGTTTTGGAGATATTGGTCATGCGGAACTCGGTGCACAAGACATCCGTAGTTATATGAAAACGAACGGCATACCAATGATAGGCGTGGTTGTAATCCCTCAGCCCGGAGCGAACCACATAGAGATAGCCAACGCCGTACATGAGCGTGTGAAAATAATGAAGAAAGATTTACCGGAAGACGTCATAACAAGTTTCGGCTTTGACAATACAGAGTTTATCCGCGCTTCTATCAATGAAGTAAAAGAAACGGTTTACATTGCTTTTCTACTGGTTATCATTATCATTTTCCTCTTTTTGCGCGACTGGCGTGTTACGCTGGTTCCCTGTATCGTAATTCCGGTGTCCCTTATTGGGGCGTTTTTTGTGATGTACGTTTCGGGATTCTCCATCAATGTGCTTTCCATGTTGGCTATTGTACTTGCCGTGGGATTAGTGGTAGATGACGCCATTGTAATGACGGAAAATATTTACGTCCGCATTGAAAAAGGAATGCCGCCCAAAGAAGCAGGAATAGAAGGAGCGAAAGAAATTTTCTTTGCTATTGTTTCCACTACTATTACTTTGGTAGCGGTGTTTTTTCCTATTGTTTTTATGGAAGGTATGACGGGGCGACTTTTCCGTGAATTTAGCATTGTTCTTTCCGGTTCGGTAATTATTTCCGCCTTTTCCGCACTGACTTTCACGCCTATGCTGGCTTCCAAACTGCTTATAAAAAGAGAGAAACAGAACTGGTTTTATATGAAGACAGAGCCGTTCTTTCAAGGAATGAACAGAGGGTATCATCGCGGATTATCCGCTTTTCTTCGCCGGAGAGTATTCGCCATCCCTATTGTGATACTAACCGTAATTGCTATTATATACTTATGGGGAGCTATTCCATCGGAAATGGCGCCATTGGAAGATCGTTCAAACATATCTGTCAACATTCGCGGGGCGGAAGGGATTACGTACGAATATATGCGCGACTATACGGAAGATTTGAATGTAACCATAGATACGTTGATTTCCGGTGCAAACATCACAGCGCGGGTTTTTAGCGGAAATGGAAATTTAACGATTACATTGCCCAAGATGCAAGAAAGAGATTATACTCAAATGGAGGTAGCGGAAAAAATTTCACGTACGATTCAGAAAAAAACAAAAGCGCGCGCCTTCGTACAACAGCAATCCACTTTCGGCGGGCGGCGGGCGTCCATGCCGATACAATATGTTATTCAAGCAACCAATTTGGAAAAACTGCAACAAGTGCTTCCTCTTTTTATGAATAAGGTCTATGACAACCCTGTATTCCAAATGGCGGATGCCAACCTTAAATTCAGTAAACCCGAAGTCCGTGTGGACATCAATCGCGACAAGGCTGCCACTATGGGAGTGAGCACACGTAACATTGCGCAGACACTTCAATATGGGCTTAGCGGTCAACGTATGGGATATTTTTATATGAATGGAAAGCAATATGAGATTTTGGGTGAAATAAACCGGCAACAGCGGAACAAACCGGCAAACTTGCGATCCATTTATATCCGCAGCGATAAAAACGAGATGATCCAGTTAGATAATTTAGTAGCATTAATCGAAGACATTGCTCCACCTCAGCTATACCGGTATAATCGTTTTGTATCCGCTACGGTTTCGGCAGGGCTTGCCGAAGGAAAAACTATCGGACAAGGCTTGGGCGAGATGGACAAAATCGCCCAAGAAACGCTCGACGACACATTCCGTACCGCTTTGGCGGGCGATTCTAAAGATTATAGGGAAAGCTCTTCGAGTTTGATGTTCGCCTTTGGTTTGGCGATTGTGTTGATTTATCTTATCTTAGCCGCTCAGTTTGAAAGTTTTAAAGACCCATTTGTTATCATGTTAACCGTGCCGTTGGCTGTGGCAGGAGCCTTGACGTTTATGTATTTTTCCAATCAGACGATGAATATTTTTAGTCAAATCGGCATTATTATGCTGATTGGTTTAGTGGCTAAAAATGGTATTTTGATTGTAGAGTTTGCTAATCAAAAACAAGAAGCGGGAAAAGACAAAATGACCGCCATTTGTGAAGCCGCCATGCAGCGCCTGCGTCCTATTCTAATGACAAGCGCAGCCACCATCTTAGGGTTAATTCCTTTGGCATTTGCTTCGGCAGAAGGGGCAAACGGACGCATTGCAATGGGAATCTCTGTAGTGGGAGGGATGTTGGTTTCTACGTTGTTGACGATGTTTATCGTGCCTGCTGTTTATAGTTTTGTTTCTACCAATCGTATCAACAAAAGAAAGTAATGAAACGATTACCCATCACATTCTTTTTTCTTGTCTGCCTGTCGAATACCTTACAGACGCAAGAGGTGTTCGATTTAAAATCCTGTTTGGAAACCGGCTTAGAAAATAACTATTCCTTACGCATTAGTTGGAACAATGAGCAGATAAGCAAGAACAATGTTACTTTGGCTAACGCGGGTTATTTACCCACAATCGACCTGTCGGGAAGTTCTCAAAACACACTAAACAGCGCCGATACCAAGATACGCGCTACCGGAAAAACGGACAGCGAAAACGCTGCTTTCGACCAAACAATCAATGTAGGACTGAACCTGAATTGGACTATTTTCAACGGATTTAAGATGACTGCCGACTATAAACGCCTAAAAGAGTTGGAAAAACAAGGAGAAATAAATACACGTATGGCTATAGAAGATTTTATTGCCGGTTTTACGGCAGAGTATTACAATAACATACAACAAAAAATACGCCTGAAAAACTTCCATTATGCCGTTTCTCTATCCAAAGAACGTCTCCGTATTGTAGAAGCGCAATATACCATTGGGAACTTCTCCCGTCTGGATTTGCAACAAGCACGAGTGGATTTCAATGCCGACAGTTCTAAATACATGAAACAACAAGAACTCCTGCAAACTTCATACATCCGTCTCAATGAACTGATGGCTCATAAAGATGTAAACCGGATCATTTCCATTCGGGACTCTGTGATTGATGTAAATGCCCTGCTCCATTTCAATGAGTTGTGGGAATCCACATTGAAAACAAACGCATCCCTATTGAGAGTCGAACAAGACAATGTATTAGCCGGGTTGGATTTGAAAAGCGTGTATTCGCGCAACTACCCTTATGTAAGGTTGAACTCCGGATATGGATATACACTAAACCATTACGGCACAGGGGTTAACAGTCGCCGGAATAATTTAGGATTTACCGCCGGTATAACCGTTGGTTTTACTGTTTTTGACGGTAATCGAAAAAGAGAGCGGACGAATGCCAATATAGCCCTCGCAAATATCCGGTTACAACAACAGGAATTGGAGCAAACCCTCAAAGCGGATATGAATAATTTGTGGCAAGCCTATTGCAACAATATTCAGATACTGAAACTTGAAAGGGAAAATTTAGTCGCCGCCAAAGAGAATCATAGTATAGCCAGAGAACGCTACTTATTAGGAAATCTATCGGGAATTGCGATGCGTGAAGCGCAGAAAAGTCTCCTTGATGCGGAAGAACGGATTCTTACCGCAGAATATAATACTAAGTTGTGCGAAATATCTCTCCTTCAAATTAGCGGTAAGGCGATAGAATACATCAAGTAAGCTCCCACATTTATAGTTTACAAGTCTTTTGGATAATAATGACAAAAGAAAAGAATCTTTACGTATGCAGAAATTGCGGACAGGAATCTCCCAAATGGATAGGGAAATGTTCTGTATGCGGTGAATGGAACAGTTATACGGAAGAAATCATACGTAAAGAGCCTCCTAATCGCCGACCTTTTTCGGGTATCGAAATACCTTCAAACAAACCTTTGGCATTGGACGATATTGAGGTGGATGATGAGCCGCGCATAGACATGTGCGACAACGAATTGAACCGTGTGTTGGGAGGGGGTTTAGTACCCGGATCGTTAGTCCTAATCGGTGGCGAACCCGGAATTGGGAAATCCACATTGGTATTACAGACGGTATTGCGCCTGTCTAAAAAACGTATTCTTTATGTGTCGGGGGAAGAAAGCGCCAAGCAATTAAAATTACGCGCCGAGCGAATCACAAGACAACCGAATGATTGTTATATTGTCTGCGAAACGTCTTTGGAGCAAATTTATGTACATAGTAAAAATCTTCGTCCGGACTTGGTGGTAATTGATTCTATCCAAACTATTTCAACGGAAACTATTGATTCATTGCCGGGAAGTATGGTACAAGTACGTGAATGTTCGGTTTCCATCCTCCGCTTTGCCAAAGAAACCCATACACCGGTATTGCTTATCGGACATATCAACAAAGAGGGAAGCCTTGCGGGACCAAAAGTATTGGAACATATTGTAGATACGGTGCTACAGTTTGAAGGCGACCAGCATTATATGTACCGCATCCTCCGCAGCATCAAAAACAGATTCGGAAGCACTGCGGAATTAGGCATTTATGAAATGCGGGAAGACGGGTTGAGGCAAGTGTGTAATCCATCGGAATTTTTGTTGTCGCAAGACCATGAGGGACTGAGTGGAATAGCCATTGCATCGGCAATGGAAGGAGTTCGTCCTTTTGTTATCGAGACGCAGGCATTGGTAAGTTCGGCAGTGTATGGCAACCCGCAACGTTCGGCTACGGGTTTTGACATTCGCCGGATGAATATGTTGTTAGCCGTGTTAGAAAAACGGGTTGGTTTTAAGCTGGCTCAAAAGGATGTATTCCTGAATATTGCAGGAGGTCTGAAGGTAAACGATCCGGCTATTGATTTAGCTGTGATTAGCGCCATTCTGTCTTCGAACATAGACGCGGCGATAGAAGCCAATATTTGTTTGGCTGGAGAGGTGGGGTTATCCGGAGAAATTCGTCCGGTCAATCGCATCGAACAGCGAATAGGAGAAGCTGAAAAATTAGGGTTTAAAAAAATTATTTTGCCTGCCTATCATTTACAGGGAATTGATAAAAAAAGAGTGAAGATGGAATTGTTTCCGGTAAGAAAAGTAGAAGAAGTAGTAAAAGAAATTTTGAGGTAAATCACTTTAGACAGCAAATAGATAGACAAGAGACAGTTTCGACTGTCTCTTTTCTATCTTAATGCTTTTCAAGCTATTTCCCTGAGAAATATAAATTAATTCCACCCAGTACCGTAATTCCCGGCATGGGATAACCTGCCATGATTGTATAATCTTTATCCGTCAAATTTTCGCCCGTTACAAAAAAACTCAACGATTTAAGCAGACGGTAAGAGGCTTTTGCATTTACCAATCCATAGCTTTCTTTCGTTGGATTAGCGCCTGTAGCAGAATACATATTCTTAATGTATTGATAGTTAGCGCTAATATTCCAATGGCTGAAACGATAGCTTGCAGCAAGAAACAGTTGTTGTTCGGGAGCATACGCCACGGGTTCATCCATATGCAGATAAGAATAGTTTCCTTGTAAGGCTACACGCTTCATGACCTGCCATTTGAAAGAGAGTTCCACACCTTTGTTGTTAAATTTACCTGTATTCACATTTCTGTTTCCTACACCGTCAATGGATTGTACTTGTATCAAATTATTGCCGTCAATCACATATCCGGTTAGTTCGACTGACAATCGTCTTTCGAGGAAATCCTGACCGACAGAAACTTCATAGTTAGTCAACCGTTCAGGTTTCAAATCCGGGTTAGCAGCAGCCCAGGAAGCCTTATAATATAACTCGCGAATAGTAGGACTGCGAAACCCCTTAGAAACAGAAGCCTTTAACGTAGTGTATGGAAAAGGACGATATGCCAATCCGGCTTGTGGAACCCATTCTCCCCCAAAAGTCGGATTGTATTCATAGCGCAAGCCTATGTTCAATGTCAGTTTCTCAAACAAGATCTGCTGCATAATGGCGTATCCGGCAACTTCATAAGTAGTAGTATCTACTTGAACATCGTCGGGATTATTTTTGTCGAGAGGGTTGTTCCATGCACGTCCTCCATAGCTTTTGAAATCAATCCCCGCAGTAATTTCATTACCATTGACAGGTCTGAATATTTGATAAAAAATAGCTCCGAAATTATTGTCTTTCGAGCGAAAACGAAAATCACGCGGATTACTTCCTTCTGCGTAACCGTCATTAATATGATGATCGCCGAAGTTGTAGAACAATTTCAAAGCTCCATTGCTCTGTCTGTAATTGTTTTCCAAAGTAGCAGAGGCTACACCCCGTATAATGTCGGCAATATTATCCAACATAGGTCTTGCCATTGTTCCGGGGTTTTGCGCTGTAAAAGAAGCGAGGCTTACATCGCCCCATACTCTGAAATATTCGGAAAGACCATATCCGGCTCTTGTATATGCATTGGTAATATGGAAACCGGAATTATTGCGGTGTCCATCGGTACGGTCATGGTTTATGGATGCAAAAAGATCTAATTTCCCTTGCTTCCACCCACCGTTCAGCATATATTTTTGTGTATGGTAAGAGCCGTACATCAAGCGTCCGTTGGTATTCCATCCGTCTTGATTTTGTTTGCGAGTGATGACGTTGATAACTCCACCCATAGCATTGCTTCCATATAGTATGGAAGCAGGACCGCGAATTACTTCTACCCGTTCCACATCCGATGCCACATAAGCATCCGGCAAGTGATGCCCCATGATTCCCATATATTGAGGATGCCCGTCAATCAGTACTAACACGCCTGTTGTTGGCGACCCGCCCACACCGCGCAAGGTAATACCGCCCGAACCTCCGGACGACACACCGAAGCCGGTCACACCTCGTTCGGTAACAAACATTCCGGGAATCCGTTCGGAAAGCACCGGTAACAAGGCAGATTCACTGCTTTCTTCGATGTCGTTACGATTGATAACCGAAATAGTCATTGGCACGTTGTTACGGTTCACTTGGGCACGGGTGCCCGTTACGATTACTTCATCCAACGAAAAATTAAGACTGTCATTTTGTGAGAAAGCTGTTAATGGCGACCCGGTAAGTAAAATGGAAAAAGCAATTAGTAAATTTTTAAACATAAATAGTTAGTTGGTGTTATGAATTAATAAAAAAGTGTTACCATAAGGCAAAATATGGTATTGTTAATTAAGTATAGTTGAGATAGATGAAATGCACCCGAATATCTGTCAAAAAAACTACTATTGGATTTGGGTTGTTGATGATGGCTTCGACTACCTCAGCCACCGAGGCAAAGTCGTCGCCTGAGCGAAGTCGAAGGCAAAACAAACAAATGCGTGAGCTGTTTTTATTACTGATAAAATATAAAAATCATGAACTATCTATACTTAATTAACAATACCTTATTTCTTTTTCCTTGCTCTCAATATTTCTCTTTTCCCTCCGGGCGGGCCCGGAATCCGTTCTACTGTAAAACCTATATCTTGTAACATTCGCCGTATTACTCCTTTGGCACAATAAGTAGTCAGGATTCCAAAAGGATTCATAATGTAATACAAATATTCAAACAGTTGTCGACTCCACATATCCGGCTGTTTTTCAGGCGAAAAAGCATCAAAATAAATCAAATCATACGTCCCTGAGAAAGTATATTTTGTAAAGTCTCCTTTTATTTTGTATAAAGTAAACAGAGACGTAATAGCAATCTCTGTATTCCATATTGCGTCATGTAGCGAACGAAACAAGGGAACATCACTGTATTCCAATTTTGCGACCGTCTTTCCTGATAAAGGATACCATTCGATGCCTGTATAATGTATTTGTTTATGGAGTTCTTCCGTTGCCAACAAAGTGAGGAAAGCGTTTAGTCCTGTTCCGAACCCTATCTCCAAAATCCGGGGGTACACAGCAAGGGACTGCTTCATACCCATATCCACAAAAACATGTTGCGACTCCGTGCGCGCACCTCTTATACTGTGATAATGTTCATTCAGTAAAGGAACAAAGAGAGTATCGCTTCCGTCTGCCGTTTTTTTGATAGTCTTCTCTATCATTCTGTTTTAAGGATTTAACAAAAGTGTTTCCATATTGAAACAGAACAGAAAAAGTAGCGCTACACCCAAACTGACAAAAAAGACAGTGAAAGTTTTGCTATCTACAAATATCAATAAGTGCGCAACCAGGATACTCGTACCTATCAGTAATAAAGGTAAAAGATTTACACATTGAACCGGTTGCAGTACGATGAACAGGAATATACACACATTCAGTATCATAAAAAAACGAAGGTAAATACGGGTGCGTATCTTATCCATATAGCTTATCATATAACTGTGCACAGAACTTACCACACACAAAATGAAAATAAATCCAAGCGTGACCCATTCCCACATCTGAAAATGATTCATACTTATTGGCTGAAAATTCGTCAGTTCAATAAAGGGTTGAAAAAATAAGTGCATCTTGCGGGAAGAGAAGGCATACCCAAACAAAAACCAATAAGGCACTCCCCAGCCAATAAGTAAAGCAAAGAAACTACGAATAGTAAGCGACCGGAAACTATATGCCCCAATAACTAATACCGGTATAAAGCAAGTTAACTGTGGATAGAGTAAACTGCCGAAACCTGCAAAAAATCCTGCATGAAACAAATATCCCGATGAGTTATGATACTGTTGATAACTTTTAAACAGATAATATATGGAAAACAAAAAAAACAATGTCCCCACATCACCTGCATACAAAACATAAGACCCCGGCCAAATGGAGAGAAACAACAAGAAAAGAGAAGCGGATAAGGTTACCTTCATGGGAAGAAGCCCAAACCGATTGTTGAACACTGAAAAAAAATAGCCGATTATAAAAAAAAGAATCAGGCAAAATGCTTTGTCTATCCATAGAGGGAAACAAAAATCATGTATCGTTTTCCATACGAAATAAGAAACTTCCTTTTCCGGTAAATGGGGTAACAAGAAAAGGGGAGTCAACCAGAAAAAGAGAGAAACGATTAGAACGACAAAAAGCGTATAATTGCTTGTCGTTATGATTTTTTGTATTTGTTTAGAAGCCATTATGGTTATAAATCGAATCCGATATCCTTACGGAAATATTTATCTTCAAACTGAATCCTGTTTGCTACTTGGTAACTTTTGTCCAAAGCTTCCTCTTTCGTCTTGCCATAAGAGCATACGGCAATAACACGCCCTCCGTCGGTAACAATCTGCCCGTTTTTCATAGCTGTACCGGCATGGAAAAGAATACTGCCGCTTGCAGATGCAGATTCCAAACCGGTCATTACATATCCCTTTCGATAAGTTTCCGGATAACCTTTACTCACCATCATCACACAAACGGCTGTGCGCGGATCAACAATGAATGTTTTTCTATTAAGACCACCTTCATGCACCCCTTCGAACAAATCAACCATATCACTTTGAATACGAAGCACCACACTTTCCGTTTCAGGATCGCCCATCCGGACATTATATTCAATCACAAACGGATTTCCAAGCACATTGATAAGCCCAAAAAAAATAAATCCTTTATAAAAAATAGACTCCTGTTTTAGCCCATTGATAGTAGGTTCAATAATCTGCTTGCGCACTTTTCCCATAAATTCCTCGTCAGCAAACGGCACGGGACTGACACTACCCATCCCCCCCGTATTAAGCCCCTTGTCTCCCTCACCGATGCGTTTATAATCTTTGGCAACAGGAAGTATTTTATAATGTTCACCATCCGTAAGTACAAACACAGAACATTCTATTCCGGAGAGAAACTCTTCTATGACAACCGTTTCACTTGCCTGACCAAACATACCATCAAGCATTTTTCTCAATTTCTTTTGCGCTTCTTCAAGCGTAGGAAGAATAAGCACCCCTTTTCCGGCACATAATCCGTCAGCTTTCAATACGTAAGGAGAAGAAAGGGCTTGCAGGAAAGTAAGTCCTTCGTCTAAGGTACCGGCAGTAACACTTTTATATCGTGCCGTAGGAATAGTATGTCTTTGCATAAATTCTTTAGCAAATTCCTTACTCCCTTCCAATTTAGCTCCTTCTTTTGAAGGACCGATAACGGCGACATGCTTCAACTCATCGTCTCCCTGAAAGAAATCGTATATTCCTTGTACTAATGCGTCCTCCGGTCCAACGACTACCATATCTATCTTCTTTTCAAGCACAAAGGACTTTAAACCGGCAAAATCAGTGGTTTTAATAGCAACGTTCTCGCCAACAAAATTCGTTCCGGCATTTCCCGGAGCAATATAAAGTTTTTCCGTTTTCGGACTTTGAGCTATTTTCCATGCTAAAGCGTGTTCGCGTCCGCCGGAACCTAAAAGCAAAAGTTTCATTTCTCAACGTACCGGTATAATTGCTATTCTAAATTACTTATCATATATCTTGTCATCTTTTCATACAAATGTATTCTGTCTTTTCCTACTACATGGTGCTTATGTTTCGGATAAATAAACAAATCGGGATATGTCCTTGTGGCAACACAGGCATTTATAAAAGACAACGAATGTTGTAGCACACAGGTATCGTCATTATAACCGTGAATAACCAAAAGATTCCCCTTTAAATAACCGGCTAAGTTATTCAAATTACACTCCTCATACCCTTCGGGATTTGTTTGCGGAGTATCCATATAACGTTCGCCATACATCACCTCATAATATTTCCAATCAATTACCGGACTACCGGCTATGCCGACTTTAAACATATCCGGATAGCGAAGCATGAGAGCTATCGTGATATGTCCGCCAAAACTCCAGCCATGTACCCCTATTCTAGTGCTGTCCACAAAAGATAAACTTTTCAAAAACTCCACCCCTTTTATTTGGTCTTTACATTCTTCAATACCCAAATGACGGAAGGTACAATTCTCGAACTCTAATCCTCGATTACTGCCTCCCCGATTATCTAATGTAAACACCACATAACCTCTATTCGCCAGGTATATATCCCATGGTCGCGATCCATATTGCCATCCATCAAGAACCATTTGTGTGTGAGGGCCTCCATATACATACACCATAACCGGGTATTTTTTATTTGGGTCAAAATCCGGAGGAACCACCAGACGGTAATAAAGATTGGTATTGCCGTCTGCAGCCTTTATAATACCAATACTGATATTAGGCTTCCTATAACCCTCAAATGGGTCTTTTGCTGTCAGTAAATTAATCGTTTTATTATTTTTCAGATGAATGAGGTTTATACTTCGCGGAATCTTCGGTGAAGTATACCGGTCTATCAGATAATCTCCCGATGCACTCAGTTGACCGCTGTGCAAACCATCAGCCGTTCCCAATAAAGAACGCATCCCTGTTTGCACGTTTACTTTAAACAAATTTGTTTGAATGGGAGATGACCCTGTGCCGGTAATAATAATTTCTTTTTTCTTCACATTAAATCCCACTAATTCTTTCACTATCCAAATTCCAGAAGTAAGTTGCTTTACTTGTTTATCATTTATATCATATATATACAGGTGATTAAATCCATCTTGTTGGCTTTGATAAATAAATTGCTTTTCATTCCATGGCAAGAAAACAATCGGACTCAAAGGTTCTACATATTTTAGATGGGTTTCTTCCAAAAGAAGGGCTTCCGGTTCGCCCGTTTCCGCATTGTAACGACATAGTTTAGCATGGTTTTGATCCCGGTTAAGTTCGAAAAGATAGAGGCTTTTCTCATCGGGAGACCAACTAATGTTGGTAAAATAGCGGTCGGTTGGGTCGCCGGTATTCAAATAAATCGTTTGCTTATTGGAAAGGTTATAGATGCCAATACTTACCTGATGGCTTGCCATGCCAGCCATAGGATACCGGATGTAATTTACCTCGCCCGTTCGTGCGGTAACGTCCACTAATGGATATTGCGTTACCATCGTTTCGTCCATTCGATAAAAAGCAAGTAAATTTCCTTTCGGACTCCAAAAAGTTCCTTTACTAATGCCAAACTCATTTCTGTGTACCGACTGTCCGCAAACAATGCCTGCCGGCTCTTGAGTAACACTTACATCATCTACATAAAGATTATTGCCTATGGTAAAAGCAACATGATAATCGCCCGGAAAGAAATCCATATTTTCCGCTCCTTTCATAAGCGGTAATGTCTTTACTATTTTTTTTTCTCCGAAATTATAAACAATGTACACATCCGGCAATGGAATAAGTACTTCCTGTTTATTTTGCCAAGCAAAAACAATATTATACAAGTGTGACACTTTTCCCTGCTTCTCGGCTTCCAATACCTTGTTAATCTGTTCACGGGTAAAAAGGATTTTTTCTTTACCTGAAAAAGGATTTATCGTATAAACGTTGTCTATATCCGCTTTGATACAATTGTTATTCCACCATTGCAAATTATACAGATCTTCAACATAACGATAGTTCTCTCCACCGGGGATAAGTTCCTCCAATACGGGCGTTTTCAATTCCTGTGCCATTGTATTCACAGTAAAGAATAAAAGGATAAAGATAATTTTTTTCATGGTTAGAGCGTATTTTTAATCTCTTTCTTTTGAGAATAATTGAAATAAGGTTTTTCCGTTTTTTTGAAATCTTTATATTTTCCTCCGAATATCCGGTATTTGCGGAACTCGCACTCCAATGCGCCGTTAAACAAAGGTATTCTTTCATCCGCTTTTAGTCCGATCTGCTCAAAGCATTCATCGCGATAACTTAATATCCAAGCGTCATTATCGTAAAAAGCATGTTTCAATCGTTCGCCAATTATTCTATACAAGTCTAACAAATCCAGAGAAGAGATACGTTCTCCATAAGGCGGGTTGGTTATTAGTATCGCTCTATTTTCCGGATGCTCAAACTGTTGAAATGACTGCAACTTCAATACGATTTTTTTTGCAATTCCTGCCGCTTTCATATTTTGCTTAGCTATTTCATAAGCTTTAGGACTATTATCGTAAGCATATATCGTGTGTTTGAACTCACGTTCTTTGCTGTCGTCGTTGTAAATAATTTCAAACATATCTCGATCAAAATCGGTCCATTTTTCAAAAGCATACTTTTTACGGAATACTCCCGGTGCAATATTTCCGGCTATCAATGCCGCTTCAATGGGGATAGTGCCCGAACCACACATCGGGTCGATAAAATCACATTCTCCTTGCCACCCAGTCATCAAAATCATGCCCGCAGCTAACACTTCATTGAGCGGAGCTTCTACTGTTTCTTGACGATAACCGCGACGGTGCAAAGAATCGCCGGACGAATCGAGAGACAATGTACAACGGTCATGTGCAACATGTATATTCAATTGTATATCCGGATTATTGAGATGTACAGAAGGACGTTCACCCTTTTGCTCACGAAAATAATCCACAATAGCATCTTTCACTTTGTACGAAACAAACTTTGAATGACGAAATTCCTCACTATACACAACAGCATCTACCGCAAAACTATTTTTTACATCTAAAATCTCATCCCACTTTATGACTTTCACTTGTTCATAAACCTCATCGGCATTCTTTGCCGTAAAATGCTTGATAGGCTTCAGGATACGAACCGCTGTGCGTAGACAGAAATTCGCTTTGTACATCATTTCTTTGCTACCGCTAAAAGACACCATACGTCTTCCTAACTCTATATTATCGGCTCCCAATGTTGTCAACTCCCTTGCCAAAACTTCTTCCAATCCTTGAAAAGTTTTGGCAATCAGTTCAAACTGCTCCATACGTGTGCATCACTACTATGAGCGCTTTTTTTACCATAACTCTTAACCTCTTTTTTGTACGATTCTCGCATACGATGGGACGTCTTCCGTCACCCATATATTACCTCCTACTACAGCTCCTTTTCCTACAGTGATACGTCCCAAAATGGTAGCATTTGAATAGATAATTACATCGTCTTCTATGATCGGATGGCGAGGAATACCTCTGAGTGGTTTACCGTCGGTATCCAACGGAAAGCTTCTGGCTCCCAAAGTAACTCCTTGATAAAATTTTACGTTATTTCCGATGATGCTTGTGCCGCCAATTACTATCCCTGTTCCGTGATCTATAGTGAAATAGTTACCTATCTTTGCTCCCGGGTGAATGTCAATGCCTGTTTCCCGATGAGCCATTTCAGTAATAATTCTCGGAATCAAAGGAACACCCAGTTTTTTTAGTTCGTATGCAATACGGTAATTGGAAATGGCTCTAATCGCCGGATAGCAATAAATAACCTCACCAATGCTTTCGGCGGCAGGGTCTCCGTTATAAGTGGCTTCTACATCGGTTGCCAATACGTTTCTTATGTCGGATAGTTTACTGATAAACTCTACTGCCAACCTCGTTGACTTTTCACACTTGCCATCTCTACATTCATTACTCGATTCTTCTTCGACACTATACAGCGCAGCAAGTATTTGTTCGATTAGCAAATTAAGCAATGTTTCGACATGAACTCCGATATGGTAGTGTATGGTACGGCTATCAACCGCCGGATTACCGTAATAGCCGGGAAAAAGGACAGAACGCGCAAGTTCAATAATATCCTTCAGAACACGCGCCGAAGGCAAAGACTTATCATCTTTGTACTGATGAAACAGTTTTCTATGTGATTCACTTTCCGAAAGCTTATCAACTGTCTGGGTTAAAATTGCAATAACATCTGATGGGGTCATGGAAGCCTTTTTATGTTTTTGGTTGACAAAGATAGTAAAGAATGAAAGGAAAAGCAATAATTGGGAAAATTAAAGAAAAACGTTTAATAAGCCTGTTATCTATACAAAACACCTATTTTTGTATAAATAACTCATTCATTTATTACAACACCTTCCGATTATGCTGGAAAAAATATTATACTATGAACACGATTTGTTCCTGACCTTAAACGGAATTCATTTCCCTATTTTAGATCATTTCATGTGGCTTTATTCCGGACAAGTAGTATGGATGCCAACGGGCATACTTATAGTAACCATATTGGCATATAAAAAAAGTTGGCGCAATTCATTGATGACTCTTATAGCCATTGTTATGGTAATAACCTTATGCGACCAATTGTCATCCGGAATTATCAAACCGCTTTTTTGCCGGCTTCGTCCCACGCATCATCCTCTTTTTGCAGATAAAGTCACCACTGTATTTAATTATCGAGGAGGAAAGTATGGTTTTATTTCAAGTCACGCAGCTAATGCTTTCGGTTTTGCCTCGTTTATAACACTAATTTTCCGATATACTTTATTGTCTTGGACTATCTATTTTTGGGCTACCCTCACGGCATATTCCCGCATTTATTTAGGAGTTCATTTTATCTCGGATATTGTTCCGGGAGTGATAGTGGGTATTGCTTTAGGATATTCAGTATATTATCTGTATAAGCAAGTACACAAAAGAATGATGGATAGCGCTTTGATAGCTGCCGTTCCGTTATATACGGTTCAACAAAAACGAGGAATTGTTTATGCAATTTTTTCCACCATCATCCTACTGTTTGTTTTTCATTCGGAATTGATAGCTCTGTTACACTGACTTATCTTAAAAACAGAGTTTAACCCCTTAGAAGTTCATCTAAAAAACCGTCAAGTTCCTTATCCATTCCCTTCAGCAATTTGTCGCTAAGGAGTACGACATCATCATCGACCAAAATCAGTTCTGCAAGAGTTTCTTTGTCTTCGTCTATCAACACAAAGGAATAAGGAGTAAAAATAGTCAAATTTTCAAAACGACCTGCTTCTCTCATTTTTATAAGCAAGCTCCTCAATATACGTTCCATACTTTCGTAAAAATTCTTTCCGTTGTGAGTCACCCACTCATCAATGACAGCATTTGCCAACTCTCTATCGTCATCATCAAAAATAAACAATTCACCTGAGTTTTGTATGACTTGTATATGAATATCGGTGATTTCCATTCGTTCACAATTGTCCTTGTATTTGTTCAGGGCTTTGCAAATAGCAGTTTCAATACGTGATTGCGATTCTTTATTCAATTTCATAGCATTTTATGTCAATGGCAAAAAGTCATTCTATGCGTAATGTTTCTCGAAAAAATCCTATTTAAACCGATCCATTTGCAGATTTAATTTGGCAAGATTTTTTTTCCGTGTTTGCAATTCGGACAGATAGAGAGTAATATAATAATAGTCCGATAGTTGATGGACAAAAAGGGAATCGGCATTGAGTTCGATTTTTTCTTTTTCCCGAGCCAAATTTTGTGCCTTTGTTGCCCAGGTTATGGCTTCTTTTATCTTGTCATTCATTTCACAATAAACAGCTATATTCAGTGCGGCATACATCTGTAACTTCTTCTTTTTAGATTGATTCGCCTGTTCCCAAAATTCATACGCTTTATCCCATTGGTTGTTACGAACACATACGGCGGCATCACGCATATCTGTCGAACCGGAAGTATAGGTATAACGATTGGCTGTTTTCCAATTAGGGACCAAACATTTTACAGGGACACTTCCGGCAAAGTTTGTGATTTCTTTCATTAGCTGTTTGGCAGACGCCACCGATGCAACAGATGCTTGTGTGTTACCATATTTTTCCCAAAAAATACTATCAACGGCGCATATTGTTGTCACAGGTTCGTCATGATGGGAAAAATAGATGTTGACAGTAGGGTAAACTGTTACGTCCCATGTTCCGCGGAAAATGTATTGTTCGGGAATGAATGTGATGGTATTAACTGACTTTATTAATAAATTTTCCAAGGAAAGTATCACATCTACTCCAAAATTTTCCGTCAACTCCCTTATTTCCTCTTTCCTGAGGGTGGATTCACGAGGAATACTATCTCCGGCACGTAGGGCAGAATCACAAATAAATATTTCATCAAAATAATTCGAAGCTGCTAGGTGTTCGGCTAAACTTTCCGCAACAAGACCAGCCACTCCGTCATAATATACTGTTTTTCGTACTAATTGGTTTACTCCTAAAGTATCTTCTCTCAATAATAACCGACTCTCAGGCATATCGCTTACGTTATTGACCACTACCACACGCTTCAAATGAGAAGGGAAATTTACGCTTGCCGGAACCATATAATCTATACTGAATGGTTCGATGCTACGACACGAAACAAACAGCACAATCAACAAAACAGATACGCTTCCCTTCATCAAGCTTAGTGTTTTTATCATTTCCGCTTTAACCATAACTCCGGATTAAGCTTTTCTTTTTCTGCCCGTAATTGGAAGTGTAATATCGTTCTGTTGTTATCGGCAGAATCGGAAAATATACGTCCGATAGTTTGTTCTGCTTTTACCTCGTCTTCTTGCTTCACACTGGTAGAGGAAAGATTGCAATACACCGATATATAATTACCATGACGTATGAGTATGTTAAACAACCCGTTGAGCCTAAAAACGGCAGCCACTTTCCCGTCGAACACCGCTCGTGCATGAGCTCCCGGCTGTCCTTGAATATCAATACCTTTGTTGTCGAGTGTAACACCTTTCAGACCTTCCACCTTGTATTCCCCATATTGACTGACGATGACGGAAGAACCGGTGAGAGGCATAGGCAATTTTCCACGTTGACTGGCAAACTCTTGTGAAATGGTATAATTCACTTTCTCCAAATCCGATTTATCATTTTTACTTTTGGGCGATGACCTTTTTGCCTCAATTTTGGTACGTTTACGAACACGCTCCATCTCTTCGAATATCAATTTATCTATTTGGCTATTCAGTTGATTAGCTTCCTTTCTTTTTTTATTTATTTCGTTTTGTAAGCCTTTTTGCTTTTTCTTGAGGTTATTTATCAAATTGCGTTTTCCTTGCTCTTCCTTTTCCAATTTACTTTTCTCTTGTTCACGTGTATTTAACAAAAGCAATTGAATTTTTTTTGTCTCGATAAGTTCAGCCGTTTTTTGTATCACCCGTCTTTGTTGCCTGAATATTTCCTCACCCTGCTTCTGTTGAAAATCAGCATATTCACGAACATAGCGTAATCGGCGATAAGTTTGCATCAAATTTTTCGATGAGAAAATAAACATTAATTTTTCTTGTATGGTTCTGTTTTTGTATAAATACCGGACAGATGCTTCGTAGTTTTTCTTCCTTTTTGCCAAGCCGTATTGCAAATTTCCAAGTTGGGTATTCAGCGCTTTTAGTTGATTTTCAATAGTTGTAAGATCATCATTGATAGTTGAAATATGGTGCTTCCGCACTTCTATTTGTCCGGTGAGAGTATTCAGGGTATTTAATTGACTACTTACATTCCGTTTGGTATCGTTTAATATTTTTTCTGTTTGGTATATTTCATTTTGTAAGGCGTCATATTTATTTTCAAGCTCTTTTATCAATTTATTAGATTGAGCAAAAAGCATAAAAGTCAAAAAGACCGGTGCAATGAAAATCAAAAGAAAACGTTTCATAAACTCAATAAAAGTTTCAGCAGTTCGTCCAAAGCCACAGGCTTGTACCTTGCAGGCACTTCAGTAGGAACTATCGTCAAGTCGGCAGTTGAAAAGTCATACAAGTGCAATCTTACTGCACCAAAAGATTTCAAGTTCAAGTCTTCCGCTGTAATGGTGGCTTTTGCTCCAGGTTGAGAAGCATCGAATAAAAGCTTTTCTACTTTTTCAAAATTAATTTTACGAGTCAACAGGGCATTTATATCGGATTGGGCTGCCCGAACATAGCATTTATTCATTCTGTCCACAAACAGAACTTCATGGGGAGTAATATCCATGCGTACTATTTCGTAACGAAGCACCGGCATCAGAAAAGATGCTTGTATGCGTTCACCGCTCTTCATTTTCATGATTCCGGATAAAGTAATTAGGTCACCCTGATAAGGAATGGTCAATTGGAGTTTTGAAGAAAGAAAACGCGGCGTCTCTTTACTTTGTTGTAGCGAATGAGTACTCTTACATGCTTCCAATAGCATCACACAAAGTAACAGTAGAAAAAGTATTTTAATCGGTTTCATCATTCTGTGATATATTTTTTTTGTCTAATCTTCCTTTCCAGCGTTTTCGACTTACTTCCCATCTCTTTAGCTTTCAACCAATAGGTTAACGCTTTTTCTTTATCATTATTCATGTAGTAAATATCCCCACCATGTTCTACAATTATATCACTGCTTTCTCCTCCATTCTTCATGGCATCATCAATATAAATACGGGCATCGGAATAATTTTTTTTCTCAAACAATATCCACGCATACGTATCCAGATAGGTGGAATTTTGAGGTTCTTTTCTAATCGTCTTATAACTCATTTCTTCAGCTTTGTCAAGATCCTGACGTTCGATGGAAAGATAATAAGCGTAGTTGTTTAACGCTCCTATATTATCGGGATTATAGACTAAAGCCGAGTCGTAAGCCATATAAGCGTCCGGCTGCCGCTTTTTCTGAAAATAGATATCTCCTACCATACTATAAAATTCAGACAGAACTCCTTTAAACTCGTTCCCGCTGATGCTTGCCAAACCTTTCCGGTAAACAGCTAGTGCATCATCCGGTCTATCGTTTTGATAATACATTATCCCCAAATAGTAATAATATTCCGGTAATTGGGGAGAAACTTCAATACCCGATTCGCAGATTTTAATAATTTGTTCGTTATTTTCTTTTCGGATGGCATAACCAAGTAATGTGGCACGCGCAGATGCATTATCAGGTTCATATTGCAATACCGTTTCAAATACTGGCATGGCTTTTTCTTCTTTCCCTATGGATAGAAGATACTGAGCATAAAGAAACGGTATTTGTGCATTCTCTATATTTTGCTCCAGCAAATGGTCGAAAATAGTAATTAATTTAACCGTATCTTGCTTCGCTTCTGACGATTCGAGAAAAAAATACTGCATAATACCGGCTTTCATTTCGTTGGATACTTCATTATTATATAATAAACTATCCAACAATCCTTCGTAATGTTCTTTTTGCCCCGTCTGTTTATACAAACCGGCTAAAGAGAAAAGGGTGGGATAATTGTCCGGTTCGATGGAAAGCACTTTTTGATAGGTTTCTAAAGCCTCTTTCTCCTTTTTATTTTGCAGGTAAACGTCTCCCAACATAGTAAGGTAGTGCATATTCATTGGGTATTCTTCTGTGAGGCTTTCTATTTCCTTAAATGCCCTCTCGATATTGTTCATCTGCAAATATATCCGGAATTTCTCCATACTGAGCTGTTCGGTTTTCCCGGTCTTATCTTCCAAGCGATTCAACGTATGAATCACTTTATCATATTCTTCCGACAGGGCATATATATCTATCAATTCAAATAATATCTCGTGTTTATTGGGAAAACGTTTTGTCGTAGCCTCAAGTAAAGCCGCCGCTTTCTGCTTTTTATCCTGCTGACGATATACGTTTACTAATGCCTGATTATACCAATAATTATCGGGAGCATAGGAAACAGCCTTTTCAAGAGTTTCCTCTCCTAAAACATTTTGTTGAAGAAAAAAATAACACTGCGCTGTTTCATAGAGTGCCGATGGTGCATAAGGGTTAATAACAAGACAATGTTTAAAAAGGTCGAAAGCAGCGTCATATTCGTTTTTTGCCTTTAAACGAATGGCTTCGAGAAAAAAGTAATCATATTTGCGCTGTTCTTCCGGGGAAAAAACAACAATTGCCGAAGGAGCGGTTCTCCGCAATTTGTAGGAGGAATTGCATGAAATAAGGATATATGCGAACAAAAGTATTCCTCCGCACAATCGGAGTTTAGGTATAATCATTTTCAATATTATATAAATATTCTATTTTAGATATGTAAAAAGAAATTATTATCTCCCCGTATGTCCGAAACCTCCCGCTCCACGTTCTGTCTCATCCAGTATTTCAACTTCTTGCCATGAAACCTGTTCATGACGAGCAATCACCATTTGCGCTATTCGTTCGCCGTCTTCTATAACAAATGGTTCAGTAGAAAGATTTATCAAGACGATACCTATTTCTCCCCGATAATCGGCATCAATCGTTCCCGGAGAATTAAGCACGGTGATCCCCTTTTTTATAGCCAAACCACTACGAGGACGAATCTGTGCCTCATATCCGCAAGGAAGGGCAATATACAGTCCCGTAGGTAAAAGACAACGTTGCAAAGGAGCTAATGCAATAGGTTCGGGAATATTAGCACGAATATCCATCCCTGCAGATAATTCGGTGGTAGATGCAGGTAGCGGATGTTTGGATTTATTGATGATTTGTACGTTCATTGGAATTAGATATTCACCTTAGATACTTGACACTAAATTAAAATTTTATTGTATTGTTTAAAAAGAGTCTTACAATCGTTCGGATGATTTCTTCGAGGTTCCAGCCTTTTTTTAATTCCAATCTGCCCTATTTAATTACCCCTTCCTCTCAAAAAAGTCATTGATAAACTAAAAAGATATTCTCCGGCAAACAATTAGTTTTTACAAAAGTAATAAAACATTGCTATATATCCGTTATATTTTGAGGTTATTAATTGGGACCTGCTAAACCCATATACTCTCTTTCAGAAACCGTTCAATTCCTTGACGAACGGAATCCAAACCGAACTCTTCCGGATTTATCTTATCCAAGGACAGAAAAAAACAAGCAGCTACGTCGTCCATCGGCTTAATACAAGAGAACTTCTCTACTTTACAAAGGAAAAACATGTCCAAAGTATGCACAGGGAAGCCGGAATAAACATAAATATTGGGAAGTGAAAATTGATAGATAGTTTCATTCACTATGAGTCCGGTTTCTTCGAACACTTCACGAACGACCCCTTTTTCAGCAGTTTCCCACATGTCAATAAAGCCCCCTGGAAGGTCAAACATTCCTTTAGCAGGGTCTTTGGCGCGACGGCAAACCAACAACTTATTTTTATCATTCACTATAAAAGCAACGGTAGCAGAAGAAGGATTGAAATAATACACGAAACCGCAGGAAATACACTTCTTCGCTTTTCCGTTGGCAATGGCAAATTGCTTCGAACCACATTTAGGACAGTAATTAAATGGGGAGAGAGGATGTTCCATGATCCGAATAGTTAAAGATATGTATTTTCCCTCATTTTGCAAAGCTCACCGCGCGAGTTTCACGAATAACCGTTATTTTAACTTGTCCCGGATACGTCATTTCATCTTGAATTTTCTTAGCTATTTCGCCGGAAAGACTTTCGGTCTGTTTATCGTCAATCTTATCTGCACCGACAATTACACGCAGCTCGCGACCCGCTTGAATAGCGTATGTTTTCGTGACACCCGGATAGGTCATGGCCAACTGTTCCAAATCGTTTAAACGCTTGATATAGGCTTCCACTATTTCACGGCGCGCTCCCGGACGCGCTCCCGAGATGGCATCACAAACTTGAACGATGGGGGCAAATAGGCTTGCCATTTCCATTTCATCGTGGTGAGCGCCAATGGCGTTACAAATATCGGGCTTTTCTTTATATCGTTCGGCGAGTTTCATCCCCAGCAAAGCATGTGGCAATTCCGGTTCTTCATCGGGCACTTTGCCAATGTCGTGTAACAATCCGGCTCGCTTGGCTTTCTTAGGATTTAAACCGAGTTCCGAAGCCATTACCGCACAGAGATTAGCTGTTTCCCGGGCATGCTGTAAAAGATTTTGTCCGTAAGAAGAACGGTATTTCATTTTACCAATAATACGGATCAATTCGGAGTGTAATCCGTGAATACCTAAATCTATGGTAGTACGTTTACCTGTTTCAATGATTTCTTCTTCCACCTGTTTGCGGACTTTAGCTACTATTTCTTCTATACGTGCCGGATGAATGCGCCCGTCACTCACCAATTGATGCAGCGCCAAACGGGCTATTTCACGGCGAACGGGATCAAAAGCAGAAAGTACGATAGCTTCAGGAGTGTCGTCCACTACTATTTCGACACCGGTGGCAGCTTCGAGTGCACGAATATTACGTCCTTCGCGACCAATAATACGTCCTTTGATTTCGTCCGACTCAATATGGAACACGGTTACGGAATTTTCAATAGCTGTTTCTGTAGCTATCCGTTGAATGGACTGCACAATAACACGTTTAGCTTCTTTATTAGCCGTCAGTTTTGCATCGTCCACAATGTCATTGATATAAGATTGTGCTTGTGTTTTGGCTTCCTCTTTCAAAGACTCAATTAATTGGTTTTTAGCTTCCTCAGCAGAAAGAGCCGAAATTGTTTCCAATTTTTTTATTTCCTGTTGCTGGAGCTTGCTCAGTTCTTCTTTTTTCTTTTCGATACTATTTAACTGAGTTTCCAGATTTTCTTTTATCACATCGGCTTCTTCTTTTTTTCGTTGAAGGTCTTCTTGACGTTGATTAATGACCAGCTCCCGTTGTTTCAATTTCGTTTCTGCCTGTTGAATTTTTTGGTTGCGTATGGCAACCTCTTTCTCCAAGTCGGCTTTTTTGTTCAAGAACTTTTCCTTCACTTCCAATAATTTATCCTTCTTTATGACTTCCGCTTCCGCTTCCGCTTCTCTCAGGATATTTTCGTATCTGGACTTCACTATGTATCTGAGCAATACATAAGATAAAATGCTTCCTACCATGAAACAAATACCAGATGTTACTATTATTTCTACCATTGTTATTAGTTTAAAGTACATATATTAAAAAAACACCGCTATCATCATCCGAAAAATACGGATAATCTTAGCAGTGCGCGAAATTTCTTTTTCCGGATAAACTTCCTACTTTTCTTTGAAATAATCTTCAAGTACTTTCGTTAGTTCTTCTATTTTTTCCGTGTACGGTTTCGTATCATGCCTCTTCTCTTGTTGAATATTTTTCAAAGAGAAATCATAAGCCACCATGGTTATAATCCTCTCCAAAGGCAATGTCGGAAAATTGTCCCGGTATCTATTCAATTTCAGATTCACCCGTTTGGCCGCTTCCCTTATCACTTCCTCCTCGTCTCTGCTTATTGTCAGTGGGTAAGTACAGCCCGCCATCACCAGATTTATCTTTATCTTATCGTCCATACATTACTTTCGTTAATCAAACAATTCTATTCATTCAATAAAGTAATGCATTTATCGACCTCACGCACTAACTTGGACAATCGCAATTTAGTTTCTTTTACGTCTTTAACAGTTTGATTGATTGTCGCTGCTATTTTTGTATGGGTATATTTGGCTTCCAATTCCTTATAATCGCCAAGTATCTTTTCATATTTTTCTTTTTCTTCTTTCAATAATTGATTTAATTCGGCGTTTTCACGTTCCAATTCATCATATAAGAAGAGTAAATGCCGAAGTCGCGCTTCAAAGATACTTAATCGCTTTTTCTCGTCTTCTGTCATTCTACACCAATAACGTACACAAAAATACGATTAACAAAGATACTACAAAACTTTTTGTAAAAATTTAATACATTGTAGATTCAAGTATTAAATGGTTATATCCATTATAGTTTGTTTGAAGGTTTTTATCCGTCCGAAAGGCAATTTACAAACAGTAAACGATTTTCCTTCAGCTATAAATTATTCCAAAAATCATTGATAAATAAAATTTGAATACTCTAAATTACAAGTCGCAAAAGATAATTTTGTTCTTTTGTACAAAATACGGCACACTATATGATGACAGCAATAAAAAAACCTTCCCGCTTCCAATTCTTATGGCTACTTGCACTAATTGCAGCCACAGTATATATCCTCAACCATAAAACTCAACCGGCTTATCATAGCATTGGGGGGGAAATATTCGGCACGCTATACAACATAACCTATCAATGCAACGACGACTTAAAACCAGACATAGAACGAGAACTCAGCCGGTTGAACGCGTCGTTATCTCCCTTCCATAAAGAATCAATTATTACAAAAGTCAATAATAACGAAAAGGTTAAGACCGACACATTCTTTCAAAGAGTGTTTCGCTGTTCTATGGAAATATCGGCAGAAACGGACGGGGCTTTTGATATTACGGTAGCTCCGCTTGTTAATGCATGGAACTTCGGTTTCAAAAAGGAAGCCTGGCCTACCCCAAAAATGATAGACAGTCTGCTACAAATTACCGGTTATCGAAAAATAATCATGCGGAATGATTCGGTGATCAAACAAGACCCACGCATTATGATTACTTGTAGCGCGGTAGCCAAAGGATATGCAAGCGACATTATCGGCAAACTTCTGGATAAGAAAGGTATTAAAAATTATATGATAAACATTGGTGGAGAAATAGTGGTTAAAGGGAAAAACCTGAAAAAAGAACTTTGGCACATCGGTATTAACAAACCCATTGACGATTCTTTGGCAGTCAATCAAGAGATACAAACCGTACTTAGACTTACTGAAGCCGGAATAGCTACATCAGGGAATTATCGCAATTATTACTATAAGGACGGAAAAAAATATGCTCATACCATTGACCCGCATACCGGATATCCGGTGATGCACAATTTGCTTTCGGCAACAGTAATAGCACAAGATTGCATGACTGCCGACGCATTGGCAACAGCTTTCATGGTCATGGGGTTTGATAAAGCGAAAGCGTTTGCTAATACTCATCCAAACATTGCTGTCTATTTCATTTATAGTGACCCGGACAAAGAATTTAAAAATTGGTACACAAAAAATATGGAAAACTATTTGACAGACAAAAATTAAATCCTGTCAAGTGCTGTTTGAATGAATATTACCGACGAATTATATGGTCCCAACCATGTCCCAATCGTAGGGCGACCGCAAGGGTCGCCCTACTGCTCAATTTCCGCCTATCCTAACGGTTTATTCGGCGTTTTCACAACAGGCTTGGCTATGTTTTCACGCATAGAAGTATCTGCTTCAATATTCTTCATCCTGTAATAATCCATAATACCTAAATGACCGCTACGGAACGCCTCTGCCATAGCTTTGGGTACTTCTGCTTCCGCTTCAATCACTTTTGCACGAGCCTCTTGTGCCTTCGCTTTCATTTCTTGCTCCAATGCCACAGCCATAGCACGACGCTCTTCGGCTTTAGCTTGTGCAATATTCTTATCGGCATTGGCTTGATCCATTTGCAGAGCAGCACCGATATTCTTACCTATGTCAATATCGGCAATATCAATAGAAAGAATTTCAAAAGCGGTTCCCGCATCCAAACCTTTGCGAAGCACAAGTTTAGAAATGGAATCCGGATTCTCAAGCACCGATTTATGATTCACAGAAGAACCTATTGACGAAACGATACCTTCGCCTACACGCGCTAAAATAGTATCCTCACCGGCGCCGCCCACCAATTGGCGAATGTTGGCGCGTACCGTAACGCGGGCTTTGGCTATCAACTGAATACCGTCTTTCGCTACAGCCGTAACGGGAGGCGTATCAATTACTTTGGGATTTACCGACATTTGTACGGCTTCAAACACATCACGTCCCGCAAGATCTATGGCAGTTGCCATCTGAAACGAAAGCTCAATGTTTGCTTTAGAAGCGGAAACCAAAGCATGTACCACTCTCTCCACATGTCCTCCGGCCAGATAATGCGCTTCAAGTTCGTCACGGGTAATTTTGTTCAGACCGGCTTTATGCGCCTCAATCATACCCGCTACTATAATATAGGGCGGAACGTTACGTATGCGCATTAAAAAAAGCTGTATCAAAGAGATGTTTACCCCTGATACCTTGGCAGAAAGCCAAAGAAAAAAAGGAACATAATGAAAAAAGACAGCCAGAAAGATTATAGCACCAATAAATATTCCGGCAAGTACATAAAAAGAATCCATAATTTAGTTATTTACAATTAGACAATCTACAATTTCTATCCCTTACTTTAATTTCTCTACAAGAATAATCCCTTCGGTTATCCGGCTTACCACAATGGGAGTCTTTTCATTAAGGAAACCATCTATGGATTTTACTTCCATAACCATTCCGTTTATCTCAGCTTGTCCGATTAAAGCCAAACGAGTAGTACATATTCCCGCATCACCCGGCTTTACTTTTTCTTCTGCAGGCTTATCAACCGTAGAAACAATGTTTTCCTTCAATGCTATTTTATCCAACATCTTCGACCGCATAAACAATATCAGCGAACCGATACAAGTAATAACGGAAACAGCAAGCGTAATACCTCCGCCTGTATTTCCCAAATGAACAAATGCATAATAGTTGGCATATATAATACAACCTACAGCAGAGATTCCCGCAAGACTAATACCGGGAATAAGAAACACCTCCACCAAAAACAGAACAATAGCAAAAACGATAAGCGCCACGATGACAATTACATCCATATCCCTATTTTTTTATTACATTTTTTCCTCATAACGTGTCTTTGTAGCCCATACATCCAGCTCTTTCGACATTTCATGCACTTGTTTTTCCAAATCAATAATAACAGGCGTCAATTGAGATTGTTTCGCCTTATCAAGGCGTGCATACTGTTCACGTAAAACGGCTAATTTATCCATCTGTTGCCGGTAATCTTTTTCTAATTGTCGATATTTGTTGAACGCTTCCCTTGCACGGGAAGATTTGAATTCATTAAGGTTATAATACGTTCTTTGATCATCTATCACAAATTCAAAATCAAAAACTTTTTTTTCCGCCGGCTTCCGGCTAAATAACACTTTCTTTAGACCCTCTTTCGCTTCGGCTACTATTTGTTCATTTTTCCATGTATTTCTCAATGAACGGAGTTGAGCCAAACCAACTATATCCTCATGTTTCATTGACTCGTAATTGTAACTCTTTTTAAATTTGTTCGGAACAAACACATACACGCAAACCTTATTATCCGGCTGATACCGGTCGGAAGCAAACCAACCGAGATTACTATACTCGTCTATAACGTACATATAATCGTTAAAAGGAGAGTTGAATGGCATTCCTATATTTTCCGGAGTCATATAAGACTCTGTACCGGAATTATAGCGGGTCACAAATATATCATAACCTCCCAAAGATCCGTCGCCATCCGAAGCATAATAAACAGTAACTCCATCTGTTAACATAAACGGATAATTGACATTAGCCAACTTATTAATCATATCCGGAAAAGGAGTAGCTGCACTCCATCCATCCGATATTCTAATTCTAGTATAGATATTTAATACACTGTCCTCGTTCCGCTCACTGTAACAAATAATATTTTCAAGCTCTGTTTCATAAACAGTTGCTTCATTGCTACCGTCCTTCAAAAAAAAATCTTTGTACGTATATAAACTACCGGATTCTTCACTGATTTTATAGGCTTCCAAAAAGTTTTCCTTGTCAACCACAAAACTGTCAATGACACATACGTCTTCCACTCCTTTCAGCATACGGGCATACAATTTGCTTTCCTCAAGCAATCTTTCCACTTCATCCGTTTTTTCATTCTTCTTTTTAAGTATCCCAATATGAGTGTCGTAACATTTAACAGCTTCATCAAAATACCATAACTCTTTATAAGCTTTTCCTAAGAAAAAAGAGGCGTTTTGAATTTTCTTTTCAAAAGCTATCCTCAAAGGTTTTATTGATACCTCTACTTCACCGGTTTGTAAACAGCAAACGCCATACCAATAATTATAACTTGCATTAGCCGGCGATCCTTTCAAATATTTCTGAAATACCGGTTTCGCTTTATCATACTGTTTCTTGACAAACATATCCTTAGCTTGTTCTAATGTTTGTGCAAGGAGCGAAACACCGGAAAGCAAGAAAAAAAACAAAAACAACAAAATAACATTCTTTTTCATACCTCGTTCGCAGTTTAACCATTTTTCAATGTGCTAAATTACGAATAATATACAAATGTACGAAAATTCTTAGGAATAATATTTCCAATGTAGATTCATTTATCTGTGACTTTCAACAGGGTGGAAGATGGGGCTCGAACCCACGACCTTCGGAACCACAATCCGGCGCTCTAACCAACTGAGCTACATCCACCGTATTATCTTTAGGTTTAGGTATGCTGCAAAGATACGGATTATCTTTTAATCCACAAGTACAGATACTTATTTTTCTCCGAAAAAGTATTCTTCAACTTCTTGATTATACTCCTTAAAAAGAGTACGGGCAACTTTTACGAAACGTTCCATACGAATATATTGTTCCTGTGTAAGAGAACTTTTAGGACAATCAACGGGAAACAACGTGTGATTTTTTATTCCACCGGCATCCGGACGCGCCGTCCATACCAGGGCATATTTACAATCACTAACCCGGGTGACGCTATCCTTTTCCAACTCAAGACGAACAAGAAGTCCACCGTCTGTATGAGGAGCAGACATATTAGAAATGAAATTACCCAATGAATAAACAACCAAATGTTTGGTACGGTTTACGCCATTCGTATGCAATTCTATGGGTTGAACCACGTGTGGATGCCCGCCAATAATATGAGTAACCCCTTTGGAAAGCATCCAATCAGCTAATTCCCTTTGATGGTTTTCAGGAAGTAAACGATATTCTTCTCCCCAATGGATACAGGCAATAATGACATCAGGTTGCTGCGCTTTCGCCGTTTCAATATCCCTTTCCATTACCTCTTTATCAATAAAATTCACCACATTGGGAGGAGTTACCGGAACGCCATTCGTTCCGTAAGTATAATTGAGTAGCGATATGCGGAAACCATTTTGTTCAATCAGTAACGGATAACGACTCGTACGAGCCTCCTCGTTGACATAAGTACCCATACAAAGAATACGCAAAGAATCCAGCATCCAAACAGTACGCTCCAACCCATCCCTGCCTCTGTCCAAACAATGATTGTTAGCCGTGAGCAACACGTCAAATCCCGCATCTTTGATAGCAATTAAATATTCATCCGGAGCGCTGAAAGCCGGATAGCCTGTGTAAGGCATACCGGCAAGGGTTACCTCCAAATTAGCTATAGCAACATCAGCCTTACTGATTTCCTCCTTCACATACTTAAAACAGGCTGAATAGTCAAATTCGTTGTTGGAAACACGAGCCGCCTCTATCTGTCTCCGATGCTGCATCAAGTCGCCTGCAAACAACAAGGTTATCCTCTTCAAAGTATCTGCCGGACTTATCGTCGCAACTTCTTGCGCCTTAAAAAGAGATGGAAAAACAAGACAAAGAATCAAAAAGAGAAGCTGTTTCATATAAATCACTGATAGATAACTTTTTTACTCGCTAACAACGTGTTTTTCATTAGTGAAACGATTGTCATGGGACCCACGCCACCGGGAACTGGAGTAATAAAAGAACATTTCGGAGCTACTTCGTCAAATTTCACATCACCCGTCAATTTAAATCCGGATTTCGTTTTCTCCGAAGGCACACGCGTAGTACCTACATCAATAACTACAGCGCCGTCTTTCACCATGCCGGCAGTTACAAACTCAGGCTGTCCCAATGCAGCAATGATAATATCCGCTTCCCTGCACTCCTTGATCAGATCTTTAGAATGACTGTGACAAACCGTAACAGTAGCATCACCCGGATAAGCCTTCCGCATCATCAAAGCAGCCATTGGTTTGCCTACTATGCTACTACGTCCCAAAATAACGCATTTCTTTCCCATAGTTTCTATTTGATAGTACTTTAATAATTCTAAAATACCATTCGGCGTGGCAGAAACATAACAAGGCAGACCGATAAACATACGTCCCACATTAATTGGATGGAAACCATCCACATCTTTACGATAATCTATCGTTTCGATAATTTTTTGTTCGGAAATATGCACCGGCAAAGGAAGTTGGACAATAAAACCATCCACGTCATCATCTACATTCAGTTCACGAACTTTGGCAAGCAATTTCTCTTCACTTACCCTATCCTCATAACGTATCAAAGAAGATTGAAAGCCACATTCGGCACAAGCCTTTATTTTCGAAGCTACATAAGTTTCGCTTCCACCGTCGTGCCCCACAAGAATGGCAGCCAAATGGGGACGTTTATCACCTCCGGCAACAATCTTAGCTACTTCGGAAGCAATTTCCTGCTTAATTTGTAAAGACAAAACAATACCCGGCTTCTCCGGAAAATTCCGAGTCATCATATCTCCTAATAAAACACCTGCATTCACCTATAAATCACTCATTCCCATTAAATCCTCAAAACTATTTCTTTCTTGTCATCATCTTTGCCGTCATCTTCTTCATTTCCTCAAACCGTTTCAACAAATTGTTCACCTCCTGAATACTCGTTCCGCTCCCCTTAGCAATTCGCATACGGCGCGAACTGTTCAACATCGCAGGATTGGCGCGTTCCTTTAGAGTCATGGAATAAATAATCGCCTCCACACTCTTAAAAGCATCATCGTTTATATCGATCTCTTTTAAAGTCTTTCCCACACCGGGAATCATAGAAGCCAAATCTTTCAAGTTACCCATTTTCTTAATTTGAGCTATTTGCAGAAGAAAATCGTTGAAATCAAACTGATTCTTAGCCATCTTCTTTTGCAAACGTTTGGCTTCTTCCTCGTTATACTGCTCTTGAGCGCGTTCCACCAACGACACGATGTCGCCCATGCCAAGAATACGGTCGGCCATACGCTGGGGATGAAACAGGTCAATAGCGTCCAACTTCTCTCCCGTACCTATAAACTTAATAGGTTTATTCACCACCGAACGAATAGAAAGTGCCGCACCGCCACGAGTATCGCCATCGAGCTTGGTAAGCACCACACCATCGAAATTAAGACGATCGTTAAACTCCTTGGCGGTGTTTACCGCATCCTGCCCCGTCATAGCATCCACAACAAAAAGTATTTCATTGGGTGTAACCGCCTCTTTGATGGCAGCTATCTCGATCATCATCTGCTCGTCTATCGCCAAACGACCTGCCGTATCAATAATGACCAAATCGTTTCCCTTGATATTCGCTTGTTTTATGGCGTTCTCGGCAATAGAAACAGGATTCTTGCTATCGGGTTCGGAATATACCGGCACACCGATTTGTTCGGCTAATACACACAACTGTTCGATAGCAGCCGGACGATAAACATCGCAGGCTGCCAACAAAGGATTTTTCCCTTTCTTGGTCTTCAACATTCGCGCTAATTTTCCGGAAAAGGTGGTTTTACCGGAACCTTGCAAACCGGACATCAAGATGACGGCAGGATGGCCTTTGATATCTATTTCAGCCGTTTCCCCTCCCATCAATTGAGTCAATTCATCATGAACGATTTTCACCATCAATTGACTCGGTTTTATAGCGGTAAGCACGTTTTGCCCGATGGCTTTTTCCTTCACCGTGTCGGTAAACGTCTTCGCAACCTTGTAATTGACGTCGGCGTCCAACAATGCTTTACGTACATCCTTTAAAGTCTCGGCAACGTTAATCTCAGAAATCCTTCCCTCACCCTTCAGTATCTTAAACGACCTCTCTAACCTTTCACTTAAATTATCGAACATATTCTTATCTTTGTGTTTATTACTTCATTAGAAACGTAAAAGTAATTTATTTTCCCGTATTTTACACTTTATCACCTCGTCATTTTGTTTCTGTCAGGCACATTCCATCACGAACTTGAACTCAAGAACTCACAAAGTTTGTTGATTGCCATAGCTCGATGACTAACTGTGTTTTTAAAATCGTTTCCCAATTCAGCGTATGTTTTCCCATAACCTTCAGGCATAAAAACAGGGTCATATCCAAATCCGAAATTTCCTCGTCTTTCTTTTATAATTTCACCGTAAACGACTCCCTCAAACAAGTGCTCTTTCCCATATAAAATCAAAGCAACAACCGTACGGAAACAAGCCTTCCTGTTTTCTTTGCCTTCCAATTTTTGCAATAGTTTCAGCATATTGGCTTGTGAATTGTTTTCCTCACCGGCATACCGTGCAGAATAAACTCCCGGTTCATCGTTTAAAACCTCCACTTCCAATCCGGTATCATCGGCAAAACAATTCAACCCATAATTCTCATAAATATATCTTGCTTTCAACAAGGCATTTCCCTCAAGAGTAGCTGCCGTTTCAGGAATATCAACCCGGCAATTAATGTCCTTTAAACTTAAAAGCTCTACCTTACCCTCTAACATAAATGAAACCTCTTTCAATTTGTGAAGATTGTTAGTAGCAAAAACGAGCTGGGAAATCATGTAACGATTATGTATTAACGTAAGACTATTTTGCACAAAAGTACAAATTAAATCCAATTATACTTAATTTGAAATAGTTTTGATTTGATCTGACAGTCAAAAGGCAACAGGATTAGATTTGTATTGCATAAATAAAACAAGTTCCGAATCACTAGTTTTGCAATTTATAGGTTTTTAATGGTATTATAGATTGGAATATATCAGGCAAAATATATATATTGCAACGGTTTTGTTAACCATATCAGGCAAGCCTCCTATTTTTTACGGGTGGGTAATGTATAGATGTAGATTGACTTTTATATGACAGCAGAGGATAAATAGCAACCATTAATTATTTTATAATACAACCATGAAGACCATTTATTCAAAAGTAATAGGATTTCTTCTGATTTTTCTTGTCTTTGCAGGTAATATTGTTTCAGTTTCGGCACAAGAAGAAGCAAACTATATCACTGTGAACGGAAAGGTAAAAGACAAGCAAAGCAAAAAAGCATTAGAGTACGTAACCGTTTCTATTCCGGAAACCAATATCGCTACGATCACTAATACCGATGGAGAATTTACAATCAAAGTAAACAAGAATGCTAAAGTAAAAACATTAGAGTTCTCATCCGTCGGTTATTATACCCAAAAGATTCCCGTAAAGGAGGAAGACCTACAAGAGGTAACGATAATTTTAACACCCCTTATCAATACCTTGCAAGAAGTGATTGTAAAAGGCTTTAATCCGCGCGATTTGGTAAAAACAGCTATTGAAAAGATAGAGAAGAATACCAGTACGAATCCCAATTTACTTACAGGGTTTTATAGGGAAACCGTAAAGAAAAGACGTAGTTATATTCATATTTCGGAGGCTATTATTCATATCTATAAAACTTCATATACCGAAGATATCACTCACGACAAAACACAGATTTACAAAGGACGTCAATTACTCAGCCCTAAACGGGGAGATACTCTTATTGTCAAATTACAAGGGGGACCCAACTTGTCCCTGTATTTGGACGTGGTAAAAAACCGCGATTTGTTGCTCAATTCCGAATCATTGTCGAACTATAAATTCCGGTTGGAAAACTCTGTAATGATAGACGAACGCCCGCATTACGTGGTGAACTTCGAACCACAAGTGGTATTATCTTATCCCCTATTATATGGAAAACTATACATTGACGAAAAAAATCTTGCCTTTTCGAGAGCAGAATTCAGTCTCAATATGGACGACCGCAACAAAGTGGCACTGTCGATTTTGAAAAAGAAACCTTTTAATCTTCGTTTCAAACCCGAAGAAATAAACTATTTAGTCACTTACAGACAGCAGAATGGATGTAGTTATCTGAATTATATTCGCAGTGAAATTAGTTTCAAATGTGATTGGAAGCGTAAACTATTTTCCACTAATTATTCCATTGTTTCCGAAATGGTAGTAACCGATAGAAAGGAACACGACATAACCAAAATCCCAAACCGGCTGGCATTCAACGACAAACATTCCCTTTCGGATAAAGTAACTGATTTTTATGATGAAAATTTTTGGGAGGATTACAATATCATAGCACCAACCGAATCATTGGAAGCAGCAGTGCATAAACTAAGAAAGAAACAATAATTCAGAACAATAGACGCTGTTTCTCAGGGGAAAAGAAACCGCCAATTCCACGTCGCTTAAATGATATTTTTCATAACTTTGCCGCCTAAATAAAGAAAGTAACTGTTTGACGGACTACGGAGATGAATAAAAAATTTGTCGAATATTCGGGATTAAACCTTTCGCAGATAAACAAAGAGATATTGAAAAAATGGGATGAAAACGATGTTTTCACCAAAAGTCTGACGGAACGCGAAGATTGTCCTTCATTTGTGTTTTACGAGGGACCCCCTTCTGCAAACGGTATGCCGGGTATTCATCATGTCATGGCGCGTACCATTAAAGATATATTTTGCCGGTATAAAACGATGAAAGGTTTCCGCGTGATGCGCAAAGCAGGATGGGATACTCACGGGTTACCGGTGGAACTTGGTGTGGAAAAATCGCTGGGTATCTCTAAGGAAGACATCGGAAAGAAAATATCCGTAGCCGATTACAATGCTGCCTGCCGCAAAGAGGTAATGAAATATACCAAAGAATGGGAAGCGCTTACACACAAAATGGGCTATTGGGTGAATATGGAAGATCCTTACATCACTTATGATAACCGCTATATCGAAACACTTTGGTGGTTACTCAGCCGGTTGTATAAAAAAGGGCTTCTGTATAAAGGATATACTATTCAACCCTATTCACCGGCTGCAGGAACAGGATTGAGTTCTCACGAATTGAACCAACCGGGGTGTTATCGGGACGTCAAGGACATTACTGTCACAGCGCAATTCCGAATGAAAAATCCCAAACCGGAAATGGCTGTTTGGGGAACTCCTTATTTTTTGGCATGGACCACCACGCCTTGGACACTCCCCTCAAACACCGCTCTTTGTGTTGGCAGAAACATTGATTATGTAGCGGTACAATCGTACAATGTTTATACGGGGCAGCCTGTTACGGTGGTATTAGCCAAAGAGTTGTTGAATCAATATTTTAATCCGAAAGACAGTGGTTTGGCTTTAGAAAATTACCAACCGGGAGACAAATCCGTTCCTTTCAAACTAATAAGCGAATACAAAGGCTCCGACTTGTTAGAGATGGAATACGAACAGCTTATTCCGTGGGTAAACCCCGGCAAAGGAGCGTTTCGCATCATCGCGGGAGACTTCGTTACTACCGGAGACGGTACGGGTATAGTTCACATTGCGCCGACATTTGGATCCGACGACGCACAAGTGGCAAAAGTAGCCGGTATCCCTCCTTTGCTGTTAATCAACAAGAAGGGTGAATCACGTCCCATGGTGGACTTAACAGGTAAATTCTATTTATTGAAAGATTTAGACGAAACCTTTGTGAAGGAACGGATAAACGTTTCTTTGTATGAAGCGTACGCAGGACGTTTCGTGAAAAACGATTACGATCCGAACCTGACGGAAAATGACGAAACATTGGACGTTTCCATTTGCGTAATGCTCAAGTCCGCCAATCGCGCTTTCAAGATAGAGAAACATACGCACAATTACCCACATTGCTGGCGCACCGATAAGCCGGTGTTATACTATCCGTTAGACAGTTGGTTTATCCGTTCTACAGCTTGCAAAGAACGCATGGCGGAATTAAATAAAACCATTAATTGGAAACCTGAAGTTACGGGAACGGGACGTTTCGGCAAATGGCTGGAGAACTTGAACGATTGGAATTTGAGTCGTTCGCGTTATTGGGGAACACCGCTTCCTATTTGGCGTACGGAGGATAATAGCGCGGAAATCTGTATCCAATCCGTAGAAGAACTTTATAACAAAATAGAAGAATCCGTAGCTGCCGACTTTATGAAATCCAATCCTTACAAAGACAGGGGGTTTGTGATAGGAGACTATAGTACGGAAAATTACGATAAAATAGATTTACATCGACCCTATGTGGATGAAATCGTATTGGTATCCGGAGAAGGGAAGCCGATGAAACGCGAAACCGATCTTATTGACGTATGGTTCGATTCGGGAGCTATGCCCTATGCACAAATCCACTATCCGTTTGAGAATAAGGAATTATTGGATAGTGGCAAAGCCTATCCGGCTGATTTTATTGCCGAAGGGGTTGATCAAACACGCGGGTGGTTCTTTACGCTTCATGCCATTGCTGCGATGGCGTTTGACACGATAGCGTTTAAGGCGGTTGTTTCCAATGGGTTGGTATTAGATAAATTCGGTAATAAAATGTCTAAACGTTTAGGCAATGCCGTCGATCCGTTTTCCACGATTGAACAATACGGTTCCGATCCGTTGCGTTGGTATATGATAACCAATGCTTCGCCCTGGGATAATTTGAAATTCAACACGGAAGGAATAGAAGAAGTACAACGCAAATTTTTCGGAACGTTGTATAATACTTATTCTTTCTTTGCCCTCTATGCAAATGTGGACGGTTTTGAATATAAGGAAGCAGCTATTCCGGCGAATGAACGTCCGGAGATAGACAGATGGATTCTATCTATACTCCATTCTCTGATTAGAGAGACTGACGCTTGTTACAATGATTATGAACCGACCAAAGCAGGACGCTTTATTTCCGATTTTGTGAACGATAATCTTTCCAACTGGTATGTACGCCTAAACCGCAAACGTTATTGGGGAGGAGACTATTCGCAAGATAAAGTTTCAGCCTATCAAACGTTGTACACTTGTTTAGAGACCGTAGCGAGACTGATGGCTCCGATAGCCCCTTTTTATGCCGACCGGCTTTATCTGGATTTAATTACTGCAACCAAACGGGATAACGTTGTTTCCGTACATTTAGCCAAATATCCCGAATATGATGCCGGTATGATAGAGGCAGAATTGGAAGCGCGGATGAAAATGTCACAAGACATAACTTCTATGGTATTGGCTCTGCGCCGCAAAGTGAACATCAAAGTTCGTCAACCGTTGCAACGTATCCTGATTCCTATCACGAACAATGAACAACGAAAGTATGTCGAAAGTGTGAAAAGCCTTATTATGAATGAAGTGAACGTTAAGGAAGTGGATTACACGGATGATACAGCCAGCCTATTAGTAAAAAAAATCAAATGTGATTTTAGGAAACTCGGTCCTAAATTCGGCAACCGGATGAAAGCCATTGCAAAAGCGGTGCAGGAGATGTCGCAAGAGGCTATTGTAGAATTGGAAAGAGAGGGGAACTATACATTTCATATAGCCGGTGAAAAAGTTACGATTGAAACAAACGATGTGGAAATTATCAACGAAGATATTCCCGGTTGGCTGGTTGCCAACGAAGGAAAATTGACTGTTGCTCTCGAAGTTACGATCACCGGAGAATTGCGCCGCGAAGGCATTGCTCGCGAGTTGATAAACCGTATTCAGAATATCCGCAAGTCGAAGGGGTTTGAGATAACGGATAAAATAAAAATGGTACTGTCTAAAAATCCTCAAACGGATGATGCTGTAAATGAATATAGTGGTTATATTTGCAACCAAGTTTTAGCTAATTCTTTAGTGTTGGGGGACGAGATTGAAAATGGAGTAGAATTGGAGTTCGATGATTTTTCTTTGTTTGTTGACATAGCGAAAGGTTAATTTTAATTACTCAATAGAATCATCGGTTTTTGATATAGAAACAAAAAACGAACTGGTTATGGAAAAAAACACGAAAGAAACAAAACCGATTAAGATAAACGAAGGTAGAGAGAAAGATAATACTCGTAATATTACTACCTCCAGACCTAATACCCCCCCTGCCCCTCAATCTCATACGAAAAAGGTTGATTTTTGATAGTGGTATCGCAACGAATAAAATATGTTATAGGTACTTTAATTATAATAAAAGCTTTATCATGGCAGAAAAAACAAGATATTCGGATGCGGAATTGGCGGAATTCCGTGCCATTATTGAGGAAAAATTAGAGTTGGCGCAACGTAATTACGAACAACTGAAACTAAGTATTATGAATTTGGACGGTAATAGTACCGATGATACCTCTCCTACTTATAAAATTTTTGAAGAAGGATCCAGTACGCTTTCCAAAGAAGAAACAACGCGATTAGCGCAGCGTCAGTTAAAGTTTATTCAAGGACTCCAAGCCGCTTTAGGGCGCATCGAAAACAAAACTTACGGCATTTGTAGAGAAACGGGAAAGTTGATTCCCGCCGAGCGGTTACGCGCGGTACCTCATGCTACGCTGAGCATTGAGGCTAAAGAAGGAAAAAATAAATCTACCGGAAGTTTATAAAATAATCATTAGCCGTTTTTATGAAACAGCTGCTTACTAAAGGACGTATCTCTTTGTTCATTATTATAGCCGTGCTTGTCATTGACCAGCTTATCAAAGCGTTGGTAAAAACGACCATGTATCTGCACGAAAGCATTCGCATCACAGATTGGTTTTACATTTATTTCACTGAAAACAACGGGATGGCTTTCGGTATGGAAATATTCGGAAAATTGTTCCTTTCTTGTTTTCGTATCATCGCCGTGGGAGGAATAGGTTATTATCTGTTTAAAATAATAAAGGAAAAACTAAAGACCGGTTACATTGTATGCATATCACTCATTTTGGCGGGAGCATTGGGAAATATCATTGATAGTATATTTTACGGAATGGCATTTAACGCAAGTACCCACTCCACCATAGCTGCTTTTGTGTCCGGAAGTGAAGGATATGCACCTTGGTTTTACGGCAAAGTCGTGGATATGTTCTATTTTCCGGTTATTGATACCGTTTGGCCGGGTTGGATGCCCTTGGTAGGCGGAGAGCGTTTTATCTTTTTTAGTCCCATATTCAATTTTGCCGATTCAGCCATTACTTGTGGCATTATTGCACTGCTTTTATTTTATAGAAAGTATATAAATCCGGTTCCCCGGAAAGAACATGAAAAGCTTGAAAAGTAGATACGATTGGCGGTACGTTTTGATATTCATATTCATTCTATTGATTAGTGGTTGTAAGGAGAAACGTCCCGAAGAAGTTCTTTCGGAAACTCAAATGGAAAAATTGCTTTACGATTATCATCTGGCTAAGACAATAAATGAAGATTTGCCTTACAATGACAACTATAAAAAACAACTTTATATAGATTATGTCTTTCAGAAACACAAAATAACGGAAGCCGTTTTTGATTCTTCCATGGTATGGTACACACGTCATACAGAAGTACTCGCCAAAATTTATGAAAAAATAAACAAACGTTTCAAAAATCAGCAGGAGAAAATCGACCGTTTAATAGATATTCGCAATGGAAAATCGAAAACATCAGTTACCGGAGACAGCGTGGACGTGTGGACAGGACAACGTGTTTCTTTCTTAACCGGCTATCCGCTAAATAATAAAATCACATTTCTTTTTCCGTCAGATAAGAATTTTGAAAAGCAAGATTCTTTGCTGTGGCAAGCGCATTATCGCTTTTTTGATTCGAAACCTGCCGATTCGGCAATGCTTGCTGTTATGTCCATGCAAATAGTTTACGACAATGACAGTGTGGTTGGCATGGTAAAAAAAGTGCTGGCATCGGGAAAGGAACATATCGGTTTGAAATCCGATACGCTCCATATAAAAGAAATCAGAGGCTTTATCTATTTTTCTAAAAAGGATACATTAGAAAGAAAGTTACTATTGGATAACCTCGCTTTGATGCGTTATCATCATCATGCCAATGATACCGTTTCCAAAATAAAAAACGATACGGTAGAAAAGAAAAGACCGGAAGAAACAGAAAAGGAATTCGTCCCTCCTTCCCAACCTATTCAACAAGAAAGGAAAAAGCCGGAAGAGTTTAATCAGCGCCGCATAGAAAAATCTCATCCCCGCAGCAATCAAGAGGAAAGCAAAAAGAAATAACGGCTAAAACCGGAACTTGAACTTATTCTTATCATGTGGGTAAAACGATACGCTTCCCATTTTCTGCTTTTGCCGGAATATGGTTTCTTAAAACAATGTGTAGTCGAGATAGAGCAAGAAGGGGATGTTTTGCGTATTTTTCCTTTATGGGAAGAATTGGAAACCGTAGAATGGCATCCGGGGGTGATTCTTCTGTCGGAAAAAGAAGAAGATAAAAACAGGATAACTCAATTGTTTCAAATTCGGTATCGTCTGCTAAGCGATATTCCGGCTGCTTTTCAAACAAACATTTCTATAAGGCAATTTGTTTATTTACTATACCCTTTTGATTTTAAAAGGATGGTAATTACCGGAGTAACCGCAATTCGCAGATTGGAATAAAAAAAAGTGATTTATTACTCAAAATAAGTTTTTACATTATATCTTTGTTGCACTAAAAAAGAGAAGTATTATTATGTTAAACGAACAAATTATTACCATTAATAACGAGACGTATTCTGCCGACAATATTCAAGTATTGGAAGGTTTGGAAGCGGTAAGAAAACGCCCTGCTATGTATATTGGGGACACAGGGTTGAAAGGATTACACCATTTGGTTTACGAGGTTGTCGACAATTCTATTGATGAAGCAATGGGTGGGCATTGCAACCGTATAGAAGTGGTAATTAACGAAAACAATTCTATTACTGTTCAAGACAACGGACGTGGCATTCCGGTTGATATTCATGAAAAGGAACAAAAATCCGCATTGGAAGTTGTCATGACAATGCTTCATGCAGGAGGTAAATTCGATAAAGATTCTTATAAAGTATCGGGAGGCTTGCATGGCGTAGGCGTATCGTGCGTGAATGCTCTATCCATACACATGACCACTCAGGTGGAACGGGATGGAAAGATATATCGTCAAGAATATAAATGTGGAAAACCTTTGTACAATGTTCAGGAAATCGGCATTTCGGACAAAATGGGAACACGCCAGGAGTTTCTTCCGGACCCTTCTATTTTCACAATACTCGAATTCAAATATGATATTTTGGCTACCCGTATGCGGGAACTAGCTTACCTGAATGCAGGAATTAGAATATCATTGACCGATCGTCGTATACAGGAGGAAGATGGTGATTTCAAACACGAAGAGTTTTATTCGGAACAAGGATTAAAAGAATTTGTTCAATTTATCGACTCTTCTCGCGAACATCTTATTCCCGATGTGATTTACATTAACTCGGAAAAACAGAATATTCCTGTGGAAGTGGCCATTATGTACAACACTTCTTATGCGGAAAATATCCATTCGTATGTGAACAACATCAATACCATCGAAGGAGGGACACATCTTGCAGGCTTCCGTCGTGCGCTTACACGTACATTGAAAAAATATGCCGAAGATTCAAAGATGTTTGAAAAAGTAAAAATAGAAGTAACAGGCGACGATTTTCGCGAAGGGCTAACGGCGGTAATTTCCATTAAAGTAGCCGAACCACAATTCGAGGGGCAAACTAAGACCAAATTGGGTAACAACGAGGTAATGGGAGCTGTGGATCAAGCCGTCGGCGAAGCGCTAACCTATTATTTGGAAGAGCATCCGAAAGAAACTAAAGTCATTGTGGACAAAGTGATTCTTGCTGCTACTGCCCGTCATGCCGCACGCAAAGCGCGTGAAATGGTGCAACGCAAATCTTCCATATCAAGAGGAGGACTACCGGGTAAATTGGCGGATTGTTCCGATCATGATCCGGACAGATGCGAACTATTCCTTGTTGAGGGGGATTCGGCAGGGGGAACAGCTAAACAGGGACGCAATCGCTCCCATCAGGCTATTCTACCCTTACGCGGTAAAATCCTAAACGTAGAAAAAGCCATGTACCACAAAGCCCTTGAAAGTGACGAAATTCGCAATATATATACCGCTTTAGGGGTAACTATTGGTACGGAAGAAGACAGTAAAGCAGCCAACATAGAAAAGCTACGTTATAAGAAAATCATAATTATGACGGATGCCGATGTGGACGGTTCTCACATTGATACCTTGATTATGACGTTCTTTTTCCGCTATATGCCTCAGCTTATCCAAAATGGGCATCTGTACATTGCTTCTCCTCCTTTATACCTCTGCAAAAAAGGCAAGACGGAGGAATATTGCTGGACGGAAATTCAGCGTCAAAAGTTCATCGACACTTACGGCGGAGGATCTGAAAGCGCTATTCATACACAGCGGTACAAAGGTTTGGGTGAAATGAACGCAACCCAACTTTGGGAAACGACTATGGATCCGGATAATCGTATTCTGAAACAAATAAATATAGAAAATGCCGCCGAGGCGGATCATATTTTCTCTATGCTAATGGGTGAAGATGTGGTGCCTCGCCGCAATTTCATTGAAAGAAACTCTACATACGCTAATATTGATACATAATCCAAATAGACAAAAAATGACAAAGAGTGCATTGCAAATTGCGAGAGCTACTTACCAACCTAAACTACCAAAAGCATTAAGAGGAACGGTAAAAGTGAGCGAAGGCGTCGCTACACAATCCGTAGCAGACCAAGAAACTATTGAGAAGCTATTTCCCAATACCTACGGAATGCCGCTGATTCAGTTTGTTGAATCCAATAAAACCACAAATTTCCCTGCTGTGAACGTGGGAGTGATTCTTTCGGGCGGACAAGCTCCGGGAGGGCATAACGTAATTTCCGGTTTATTCGACGGAATCAAAAAACTCAACAAGGATAGCAAATTGTATGGCTTTATCTTGGGCCCGGGCGGATTAATCAACCATCATTACATGGAATTGACTTCCGACGTAATTAATGAATACCGGAATACCGGCGGTTTTGACATTATCGGTTCGGGACGTACCAAATTGGAAACAACGGAACAATTTGAAAAAGGATGCGAAATTCTGAAAAAGTTGAATATCAAAGCCCTTGTTATTATTGGCGGGGACGATTCCAATACGAATGCTTGCGTGTTAGCGGAGTATTATGCAGCCAAAAAATATGGGATACAAATTATCGGTTGTCCGAAAACAATTGACGGTGATTTGAAAAACGAAATAATTGAAACTTCTTTTGGTTTCGACACTGCTTGCAAAGTATATTCCGAAATTATCGGCAATATCCAACGCGATTGTAATTCCGCACGTAAGTATTGGCATTTTATTAAGTTAATGGGACGTTCGGCTTCCCACATTGCCTTAGAGTGCGCTTTACAAACCCAACCGAATATCTGCATTGTTTCCGAAGAAGTGGAAGCAAAGAATATGTCGTTAAACGACGTGATAACCTACATTGCACAAGCCGTAGCCAATCGCTCCGCAAAAGGAAACAACTTCGGAACCGTATTAATCCCCGAAGGTCTGGTGGAATTTATTCCTGCTATGAAAAGATTGATTGCGGAATTGAATGATTTTTTGATCGCTAATGCAAACGAGTTTGCTACCATTAATAAGGAAGATCAAAGAGAATACATCATTGCCAAGTTATCTAAAGAAAATGCGGATATTTATGCAAGTCTTCCCGAAGGCGTTGCCTGCCAATTGACCTTAGATCGCGACCCGCACGGAAATGTCCAAGTGTCATTGATCGAAACAGAGAAACTGTTGTCTGAGATGGTGGCAAATAAGTTAGCACAATGGAAAAAAGAAGGCAAGTACGACGGGAAATTCTCAGTTCAACACCATTTCTTCGGATATGAAGGACGTTGTGCATCCCCTTCGAATTATGACGCTGACTATTGTTACTCTTTGGGTTATACGGCTTCCGTACTGATAGCCAATGGGAAAACCGGTTATATGTCGTCCGTCCGTAACACTACCGCTCCGGCTGAAGAATGGACGGCAGGCGGCGTGCCTATTACGATGTTGATGAATATGGAACGTCGCCACGGAGAAATGAAACCGGTTATCCAAAAAGCATTGGTAAAATTAGACGGCGCTCCTTTCAAAGCCTTTGCCGAAAAGCGAGCAGCATGGGCTGTCAATACCGAATATGTATATCCGGGTCCCATTCAATATTTCGGACCTTCCGAAGTATGCGACCAACCTACCAAGACTTTGCAATTGGAACGAGGCAAATAATGAGGGTAAGTGTCGCAGCGGATTATCAATGCACATGATACTGAGACATATATCCATACTTAGTTACAAAAACATAGAACAAGCAGAGCTTAGTTTTTCAACCAAATTAAACTGCTTCGTTGGACTGAACGGCATGGGTAAGACCAATCTGTTAGATGCCGTTTATTTTCTTTCGTTTTGTAAAAGTGCAGGTTCTTCCATTGATTCGCAAAATATACGACACGAGGAAGACTTTTTTGTTATTCAAGGATTTTATGAAATGGAAAACGGATCGACGGAAGATATTTATTGTGGACTGAAACGGCGACAAAAGAAACGTTTTAAACGAAACAAAAAAGAATACGAGCGCTTATCCGAACATATCGGCTTACTTCCGTTAGTTATGGTGTCCCCAAAAGATGCGGAATTGATTTCCGGAGGAAGCGAAGAACGCCGCCATTTCATGGATATTGTTATTTCGCAATACGATAAAGGCTATTTGAATGCTTTGATCCGGTATAATAAAGCTTTAATCCAGCGTAATACTCTATTGAAGAGTGAACATCCCGTAGAAGAAGATTTGTTTTTTGTATGGGAAGAAACGATGGCGCAAACCGGAGAAACAGTTTATCGCAAGCGGGAGACCTTTATTCGGGAATTTCTTCCTGTTTTCCAATCTTTCTATTCTCTGATTTCTCATGAGAGAGAACAAGTTGGGTTGAGTTATGAGTCACACGCGCGAAACGCATCATTGCTCGAAGTGATTCAAACAAGCCGTAAATATGACAAAGTTATGGGCTACTCATTACGAGGAATTCATAAGGATGAATTAAACATGTCGTTAAGTGGTTTCCCTATTAAAAGAGAAGGTTCGCAAGGGCAAAACAAAACTTATCTGATTGCATTGAAACTGGCGCAATTCGACTTTTTGAAACGCAACGGAACAACCCTTCCATTGCTACTATTGGATGATATTTTTGATAAATTGGATGCCTTGCGTGTAGAGGAAATCATAAAATTGGTAGCAAGCAACCGTTTCGGACAAATTTTTATTACCGATACCAACCGGGAACACCTCGACCGGGTACTACCCCAAGCCGGTAGCGATTACAAAATGTTTCGAGTAGATAAAGGCGCAATTTACGAAACGAAAGGGGAAAAAACAGATGGAATAGTTAATGGAACAAATAATAACCGGTTTGCCGGATGAAGAAATGAAGGCTTCCGGCAGGGAAATTACTATTGAACGTTGCCGTATTAAAACTAAAGCATACGGTTGAGAAGGGAAAGGATTAATATATGAGCAACGACTTAATTCCTATTGAGCAAAAGATATACGAGGTAAGAAGACAACGGGTGATGTTGGACTTTGATTTGGCGGAACTGTATAACATAAAAACCAAAGTTTTGAAGCAATCTGTAAAACGAAATGCAGACCGTTTTCCTATTGATTTCATGTTTGAATTGACAAAAGAAGAATTGAATGAACTGGTCACAAATTGTGACCGGTTCCCTCATACACTCAAACATAGCAGCATTAACCCAACCGTTTTCACCGAACAAGGTGTAGCCATGCTTTCTTCCGTTTTGCATTCAAACATAGCCATTAAAGTCAATATCTCTATCAGGCGTGCCTTCGTTGCCATAAAAAATCATTTGGCGATTAATACTTCTTCATCGAGAGAAATTGAGGAACTCAAAAGAGAGGTAAGATTGATTCATGCGAGCATAGGAGAGAAACAAAATTAAGCAGGAAAAGGATTAATATATGAGCAACGATTTAATCTCTATTGAGCAAAAGATATACGAAGTGAGGGGACAACGGGTGATGTTGGACTTTGATTTGGCGGAACTGTATCAGGTGGAAACGAAGGTTCTTAATCAGTCTGTAAAAAGAAATATAAGACGATTTCCTTCTGATTTTATGTTTCAACTCACCAAAGAAGAATGTTCAAGGTCACAAATTGTGACCTTGAACACGGGAAGAGGAAGCAACATTAAATATTTACCCTATGCTTTCACCGAACAAGGTGTAGCCATGCTTTCTTCCGTTTTGCATTCAAACATAGCCATTAAAGTCAATATCTCTATCATGCGTGCCTTCGTTGCCATAAAAAATCATTTGGCGATTAATACTTCTTCATCGAGAGAAATTGAGGAACTCAAAAGAGAGGTGAGACTGATTCATGCGAGCATAGGGGAAATGAAAGAAGATATAGCCTCTTTGGACAGTTATCAGGAAAACAACGACAAGCAGTTGGATGACTTGTTTAATGCGTTTGCCAAATTGTCGAATCAGATTCAGGTAAAAACGGCACAATTAGAAAGCAAGAAAGAAAGAGAATTAAATTGAAAGCTATACTCACGTACGGATTTCAATCAGTTAAACTAACAAGCCAAAATTGGTAACAGTAGAAAAAAGTAAAAATTGAGTTGTAGAATAAAAATAGCTATTTAAGCGTATTAATTGGACTATTGTGGAATTGAAACAACTATTGATAATGAAACGAGATAACGCCGAACATATAGGGAAATTGGTTTATCAATTTTTGCGACAAGAGGGATTAGAAACGCCATTGTATGAACGGCGTTTGATAGAATCCTGGGACAAGTTGAGTCCTGCCATAACTTCCTATACCAAAGAATTGTATATTCGCAATCAGATTTTATACGTTCACTTAACGTCTGCCGTTCTAAGGCAAGAACTCATGATGAATAGAGAGGCGTTAGTGCATCATTTGAACGAACGGATAGGGGCAAGGGTCATTACAAATATTGTGTTCCGATAAAATAACAACATGAACAAAATAACAAGTAAAAAACGTTTCTCGGAAAAAGTATTCGAGTTGGAGATAGAAGCTCCGCTTATTGCAAAATCCCGCAAAGCGGGTCATTTTGTGATTGTGCGTACCGGCGAAAAAGGGGAACGTATTCCTCTTACTATTGCAGGAGCTAACATTCGGAAAGGAACCATTACGTTGGTAATACAAGAAGTGGGTTTGACGTCGGCGCGATTGAATAAGCTGGAAGCAGGCGATTATATTACCGATGTAGTCGGTCCGTTGGGACAAGCCACTCATATTGAAAACTTCGGAACAGTGATATGTGCCGGCGGTGGAGTAGGTATTGCCCCGATGCTCCCTATCGTGCAAGCGTTGAAAGCTGCCGGAAACAAAGTAATTACCATACTGGCAGGACGCATGAAAGATTTGATCATCTTGGAAAAAGAAATCTGCGAAAGTTCGGATGAAGTTGTCATCATGACGGACGACGGGTCTTACGGACAGAAAGGGCTTGTAACAGAAGGAGTGGAAAAAATATTGAGACGCGAAAAAATAAACAAATGTTTTACCATCGGACCCGGCATCATGATGAAATTTGTTTGTTTACTGACAAAAAAATACGACGTGCCTACCGACGTTTCTCTCAATACCATTATGGTGGATGGTACGGGAATGTGTGGCGCTTGCCGTATCACGGTAGGCGGGAAAACACGATTTGTCTGTGTGGACGGACCGGAGTTCGACGGACATCAGGTGGACTTTGATGAAATGCTGAAACGGATGGGAGCTTTCAAAACTTTTGAACAAAAAGAGTGGGGGAAACTATTCGTCGGCGAAACAACCCAAACAATAGATGAAAAGAAGCGTAACGCTTCATGGCGTGAAACGTTACGTAAAAGTATGAAAGCTAAAGAACGTATGGATATTCCCCGTGTTCGTATGAACGAACTCAATGCGGAATATCGCTCGCACAGCCGCAAAGAAGAAGTGAATCAAGGGTTGACTAAAGAGCAAGCTCTCATTGAATCCAAGCGGTGTCTGGATTGCGCCAATCCCGGTTGTATGGAAGGTTGTCCCGTAGGTATTGATATACCTCGTTTTATCAAAAACATCGAACGGGGCGAATTTTTAGAAGCTGCTAAAACGTTGAAAGAAACCAGCATGCTTCCTGCTGTGTGCGGACGGGTTTGCCCGCAAGAAAAGCAATGCGAAGCAAAGTGCCTCCACCTGAAATCAGGAAAAGACCCTGTAGCCATCGGCTATTTGGAACGTTTTGCAGCGGATTACGAACGGGAAAGCGGACGGATGTCCATACCTGAAATCAAACAAAAGAATGGGTGCAAAATAGCAGTTATCGGCTCAGGTCCCGCCGGACTTTCTTTTGCCGGAGACATGGCAAAATACGGTTATGAGGTAACGGTGTTTGAAGCTTTGCATGAAATTGGCGGCGTATTGAAATACGGTATTCCCGAATTTCGTTTACCGAACAGGATTGTGGACGTAGAAATAGAGAATCTTACCAAGTTAGGCGTTACGTTTGTCAAAAATTGCATTGTGGGTAAAACAATCAGCGTGGAAAACCTGAAAGAAGAACATTTTGAAGGTGTTTTTGTGGCTTCCGGCGCCGGTCTCCCTAATTTCATGAATATTCCCGGCGAAAATTCCATTAATATCCTGTCGTCCAACGAATACCTGACACGCGTTAATCTGATGGACGCAGCCGGCGAAAACTCAGACACTCCGGTTGTCTTCGGTAAGCATGTGGCAGTGATCGGAGGAGGTAATACGGCAATGGATTCTGTCCGCACAGCTAAACGATTAGGTGCAGAAAGGGCAATGATTGTCTATCGCCGTTCGGAAGAAGAAATGCCTGCCCGCATAGAAGAGGTGAAGCATGCCAAAGAAGAGGGGATAGAATTTATGACCCTACACAATCCCATAGAATATATAGCCGACGAGCAAGGGAGGGTGAAACAAGTTGTTTTGCAGAAAATGGAACTTGGCGAGCCGGACGCATCAGGAAGGCGAAGTCCTGTTGCCATTTCGGGTGCAACGGTAACTATCGACATCGATTTGGCTATTGTCAGCGTCGGCGTATCGCCGAATCCGATTGTGCCTCATTCCTTTAAAGGATTGAAAACCGACCGGAGAGGCACTATTTTGGTAAACGGGTCTATGGAATCGTCTATACCGGCGATCTATGCAGGGGGAGATATTGTGCGTGGAGGCGCTACCGTCATTCTTGCTATGGGCGACGGCAGAAAAGCGGCGGCGGCAATGAATGAAAGGCTAAGAAAAGACTCCCTTCCTCTTATCTCTTAACCATCTATGGAACTATCCTCCCTTTACCGGCTATTTCAAAACAGTTCCGGAGTAACCACTGATAGCCGTCATTGTCCGGAAGGTTCTCTTTTTATGGCTTTAAAAGGCGAATCGTTTAATGGAAACGCTTTTGCTAAGCAGGCATTAAAAGACGGATGCGCTTACGCTGTTGTGGATGAGCCTTGTTATGCCGTTAAAGGAGATAACCGTTATATTCTTGTCGAAAATTCATTGGAAACTTTACAGCAATTAGCCAATTATCATCGTCGACAATTAGGAACCAAAGTAATAGGTATCACAGGTACAAACGGGAAAACGACGACAAAAGAACTAATCGCAGCCGTGTTATCACAATCTTATCACGTGCTTTACACAACGGGTAATCTCAATAATCATATTGGAGTTCCGTTGACCTTATTGCAATTAACTGCAAAACACGAATTCGCCGTTATCGAAATGGGAGCCAATCATCCGGGAGAAATCAAAGTTCTGGCAACGATTGCAGATCCCGATTGGGGTATTATAACCAATGTCGGAAAGGCGCACCTCGAAGGTTTCGGCTCATTGGAAGAGATTGTCCGCACCAAAGGAGAACTTTACGATTATCTTCGTGAGAAAAAAAATACCTTTGTTTTTATTTGGGATGACAGTTCTCATTTGAAAAGCATGGCTTCCGGTTTAGAACAAATAGCTTACGGAACAAACAGCGACCTCTATATAAACGGACAAGTAAGAAATCATTCATCTTATCTTGCTTTTGAATGGAGAAACGGCAGGAAAGGAGCTTGGCATCCGGTTCAAACTCAACTGATCGGTGAATATAACCTTCCTAATGCTTTGGCAGCAGTCGCCGTTGGATATTTCTTCAGTGTGAATTATCAAAACATAAACCAAGCATTGGAAGATTATACTCCACAAAATAATCGTTCTCAATTAAAAAAAACGAAAAGCAACACACTTATTATCGACGCTTATAATGCTAATCCCACCAGTATGGCGGCTTCGCTTGAAAACTTTAAAAATATGTCGGCTCTTCATAAAGCATTGATATTGGGAGACATGAGAGAATTGGGACCGGAAAGCGCAATCGAACATCAAAAAATTATAGAATTTATTGACGCATCTCATTTTGAACAAGTGTTTCTTGTGGGCGAAAACTTTGCTGCAACGAAGCATACCTATCTTTCATACCTTACTGTACAAGAATTGATTGCTGCGTTTCAAACAGCCCGACCGGAAGGAAAAACCATTCTTATAAAAGGATCGAACGGGGTCAAATTAGAACAAATGATAGAATTTCTGTAATCGGAAATTTGGAAAGTAGAAAAAACAGGAAGCAGTTAATCCTGATAATAGACTCTTTTTACTCTTCCGGAAATGCTTGTCAGCACTTCATAAGGAATTGTTTCAAGTGTATTCGATAGTTCGGTTACCGGTAAATCATTGCCGAAGATAACCGCATTATCTCCCTCCTTGCAATCAATGCCGGTAACGTCTAACAGGGAGATGTCCATGCAAATATTCCCTATATAGGGAGCGTGTTGTCCGTTAACTAGGCAATAACCTCGCCCGTTTCCCAAACGCCGGTTCAACCCGTCGGCATACCCAATGGGAATAACGGCAATGCGTGAGGCGCGGGTAAGTTTTCCTTTCCGGTTGTATCCGACGGTTTCTTTAACAGGCACATGGCGGATTTGCAGGATAGTCGTCTTTAGGGTACTTACGTTATGAATGATAGAATTATCCACAGGATGAATGCCATACAGACCAATACCTAAACGTACCATATCAAATTGCGCTTCGGGGAAACGCTCAATACCTGCCGTGTTACATATATGCCGCAATATTTTATGGGAATAAGCCGCCTGCAATTCCGCAGACACCTGTTCAAAGATAGCAATCTGTTTTCGGGTAAAACTATCAAACTCAGAGCTGTCACTCCCTGCCAAATGCGAGAACACCGAACGCGGGATAACGGAACTCTGCCCTTTAAGCCGGTTGACAAGCTGCGAAATATCCGCCGGATCAAATCCCAAACGGTGCATCCCCGTGTCTATCTTAATATGTATGGGAAAGTTGGTAATTCCTTGTTTTTCGGCGCTTCTTATCAATGCATCCAGCACATAAAAATTATATACTTCCGGTTCCAATCTGTAATCGAACATGGTTTTGAAAGCGGACAGCTCCGGATTCATTACGATAATGGAAGTGGTGATTCCCGCTTTACGCAGGTCGCAACCTTCGTCAGCCACCGCCACCGCCAAATAATCAACCCGATGTTCTTGCAACGTTTTGGCTACCTCGTACGATCCCGCTCCATAAGCCGAAGCTTTGACTATACCTACAATCTTTGTATGAGGCTTTAATGGAAAGCGGTAATAATTCAGGTTAGCTATCAACGCGCTTAAATTTATCTCCAAAATAGTTTCGTGTACTTTCAATTCCAATGCTTCCGTAATAAGATCAAATTCAAATTTGCGTGAACCTTTGATAAGGATTATTTCATCATGCAAATTCCGTAACACATTTGAGTCCAATAACGCTTTTGTATGAGGAAAGAAATATTTTTCCATGTCAAAACGCAAAGCGACAGATGAAATATCGCTCCCCACACCGATTATTTTATCTATGCCGCGACTGTGCGCCAATTGTGCCACCCTGTGGTAAATGGTTGCACTGCTTTGTCCGGTTTCCAATATATCCGAAAGAATAAGAGTACGTTTCACCGGCTTATTTTGCGAACGGCGATGAAGAAAATCGAGAGCTATATCGAGCGAAACCAAATCCGAATTGTAGCTGTCGTTCACCAAAATGCAATTGTTTTTCCCCTCTTTTACTTCCAATCGCATAGCAACCGGTTCCAATTGCGCCATCCGCTCGGTAATCCGGTCGGACGGAAGCATCAGATAACAACAAGCCGCCAGACAATTAAGGGAATTTTCCACAGAAGCGTCGTCAATAAAAGGAATCGTGTACGCATTATCCATTCCCAAATAACGATAGGAGATAACGGTTTCATTCTCTTTTTTCTTTATGGAATTAATGTACAGCGGTCTTTCTTTATCTTTAAGAGACCATCCTATTTCACGCGTCGGCAACAAAACTTTTGCCACACAATTATTAATTAATTCGTTATCGCCATTGTATATGATCACTTCACAGTCCTTAAAGAGGGAAAGTTTCTCTATACATTTTTCCTGTAAGGAAAAGAAACTTTCCTGATGCGCCCCGCCGATTCCGGTCAAAATTCCGATAGTAGGTTTGATAATGGATTGCAATACACGCATTTCACCCGGTTTGGAAATACCTCCCTCAAAAATCGCCAAACCGGCATTTTCATTCAGTTGCCAGACAGAAAGAGGCACGCCGATTTGTGAATTATAGCTACGCGGCGAACGGACAATGCTTTGTTCGGGAGCAAGCAACTGATACAACCACTCTTTTACAACGGTTTTGCCATTACTACCGGTAATGCCAATGACCGGTATGTGAAAACGGTTGCGATGCTTTTCAGCCAATCTCTGCAACGCTTTCAAAGGATTCGAAATTAACAGAAAGTTACTATCCGGAAAATCGGAAAACGTAATATTCACTGTTTCTCTCAATTGAGAATTGGATACCACAAAGTTACGCACTCCACGCGCATAAAGGCTGGGTACATAATGTGCGCCGTTGTTCCTTTCGGTATTTAAAGCAAAAAAAAGCGTTTCTTCCGGAAAACACAGAGAACGGCTGTCGGTCAATAACCAGCTAATAATTGTTTCTGCATTCCCGATTCGCTCGGCTCCCGTCAGCTTGACTATCTCCTCAATCGCGTATGACATATATCCAATTCTTTTTCTACATCTAAGTTCGGGTATTTTTCTGCAAATTGTTTCATCTTTAACACAATTTGTCCTAAAAAACGCCTATATTCTTCCGAGTCTTCCCGTAAGGGTCGATGTGCCAATGCTTTCGCAATGCCTTCCCATTCGCTTATTAATTTTTGGGTTTCGGGAGAGAAGCACACTTGTACAAATTGTTCCCAGATATATTGAACAGCCAGAGAGGAAAGATGCGTCATGTCGTCGGCATAAAAACGATAATCACGTAATTCGTCCATCACAATTTCATAAGCGGGAAAATAATGCGCTTTTTCAGGAAAACGTTCCTGTAATCGATCAATGGCAAGTAACAACACCGCTTTGCTGAGTTGATTGCCGTGCATACCGTCTTTCGTATGACGAATGGGACTTACGGTAAACCAGACATGAAGTCCGGGATTTTGCGCAAGAAGCCCGGTAAGGAGTAACGTGTATTCGGTTACTATTTCATCCGGACTCAATCGATGGCGTTCAAACCGGTTATCGGGTAATTTATGACAATTGGCAGCTACTTTTCCCGTCTCTTTATATGTGTAAATCCAAGCGGTACCAAAAGTTATCAGTAAATGGTTGATATGTTCTATTTTCTTTCTAACTTGCTGCAGGCGGATGTTGATTTTTGCCAAGCAGTCGGAAACAGCGGGAGAAGAAAATGAGCCGTGGTGCATGAAACTGTGATATTCCCCCCGATCATACAATAAGTCGGCAGCGGTATAAGCTTTATCCGACAATACCTCGTGCAGGGCAATAGCTATCGAAGAAGGATTATAAAGAATGCCGAAAGGATTCACATCGCACCGGAATTTGTTTGCCGTCAACAATGCCCCCATACTTTCGGCAAAACAAGAACCTACGAACAGCAGTTCGTGGGAGTGATTGACGACAGGAAAAACGGGATATTTTACAGGAGTTGTCAGGTTCATGTAAGATGGAACGAGAATAGTATGGAATGAATGCATCCTTCTGCACTCTTTATGCAAAGATAAACATAAAAAAGAGGTTATACAAAAAATGAAATGATTTGTAGTTTTCGGTATCCATAAAAATATCCACCGGTTTGACCGGCGGATACAATGAAAGAAACAGTAGATTGGTAATATGCGGCAATTTTAATAAGTTTCTTACTGAACAAAGATAGGCAATAATCCTGAAATAAATAATGTAAGAAAGGAAAAATATCTCCCTCAATTACAAATTTATACGCTCTATTTTTCATTATTGAACAGGAGTAAACGCATAACCGCTATCCGAAACGGCTTGCACTTTGCCCATACTTGGGTACGGAAGATGCATGCCCGCTACAGGGATTTTATGCTTTGCTGCATATTCCAAAAATTCCTTACGGGTTTTGGCGGCTTGTTCAGGGTTTACATCATAGGTTACTGAGATGTGCGGATAAAGCAGTTGGACAGCCGGCACATGAATCAAATCCGCCCAAATCAACAGTTGTTCGTTACCCGATTTCAAAAGGCAAGCAACATGACCGGGCGTATGACCGTATGCTTCGATGATATAAATATCATCACTGCTTTTTTCTTGCAATTTTTCGGGTTGGATGAGTTGCAATTGACCGGCATAAGCCTTTACTACTCCTTGCGCAGAAAGGAAATTACCTCGACGATTTTCGGGTAACTTATTCATTTCCTCGTTGCTTGTCCAATAAGCGTATTCGGCTTCCGAAAGAATAAGTTGGGAGTTGGGAAAAGCTTTTTCCCCGTCAATCAGTAAACCGCCTATGTGGTCGCCGTGCATGTGAGTGATAATGATGGTATGAATTTGATCGGCGCTTACACCGGCAGACTTTATATTTTCCCATAGATTTCTTCCGAAACCGGTATCAATCAAATAAATTTTATCAGGCGTTTTTATCAGGAAAGCGTTAGTTGCCGTAGGATAACTACCTTCCGGTATGGTTTCTTGAAGGATTTCCGGAGTGGCTCCTATCAAGACAGAAGGATTCCCTTTTTGTTGCCCTTCGGACAAAAGAACTATTTCATAGTTGCCCACGCGGTAGGCAAGCGTATTTGTTTTTTGAGCAGATACTCTGCCGGATGTAATACACAGAACCATCGTAATAAATAAAAAAATAAACTTTCTCATCACTTCAATTTTTTTCAAAATTAAGTAATTGTTGAAAACGAAACGGAAATGATTCATAAAAATTATATCTTTGTCTTGTTTTTTTAATATAATCATCAAAGAGATAACAGAAAACACTTATGGAATTATTCTCAACACTGCCTTATAGAGTGGCAAACATGTCCCTTGCCGACTTCGGACGCAAGGAAATTGATTTGGCGGAAAAAGAAATGCCCGGTCTAATGGCTATTCGCGAACAATATGGAGAATCAAAACCTTTGAAAGGGGCGCGTATTACAGGGTCGCTTCACATGACCATTCAAACGGCGGTTCTGATTGAAACGCTTACCGCTTTGGGGGCAGAAGTGCGTTGGTGCTCCTGTAACATCTATTCTACCCAAGACCACGCCGCTGCAGCTGTAGCGGCTGCGGGCATCCCTGTGTTTGCATGGAAGGGGGAAACCTTGGCGGATTATTGGTGGTGTACCCTCCAAGCCCTGAATTTCAATAACGGGAAAGGTCCCAATGTGATTGTTGACGATGGCGGAGACGCCACTATGATGATTCACACAGGGTATGAAGCGGAAAACAATGCCATTGTTCTTGATAAAAAGGCAACCGGCGAGGATGAAATAGAATTAAACAAAATCCTTAAACAAGCGCTAGCCCAAGACAAACAGCATTGGCACAGGGTTGCCGCCGAAGTGCGGGGGGTTTCTGAGGAAACTACCACAGGGGTACATCGTTTATACCGGATGAAAGAAAAAGGCGACTTGCTTTTTCCGGCTTTCAATGTAAACGATTCCGTAACGAAATCCAAGTTCGATAATTTATATGGTTGCCGGGAGTCGCTTGCCGACGGTATAAAACGGGCAACCGACATTATGATTGCCGGTAAAGTGGTAGTGGTATGCGGTTATGGAGACGTGGGTAAAGGTTGCGCACACTCCATGCGTTCCTATGGCGCCCGGGTGCTGATTACGGAAATAGACCCGATATGCGCTTTACAAGCTGCTATGGAAGGTTTTGAAGTGGTAACGATAGAAGACGCTTGCACCGAAGGGAATATTTTTGTAACCACAACGGGTAATATCGACATTATTTGCATCGATCATTTGGAAAAGATGAAAGACCAAGCCATTGTTTGTAATATCGGTCATTTTGATAACGAAATACAAGTGGAAGCGTTGAAACAATATGCAGGTATTAAGTGCGTCAACATCAAATCGCAAGTGGACAGGTATTATTTCCCCGATGGACATTCCATCATCTTATTGGCAGACGGACGGTTGGTTAATTTGGGATGTGCCACGGGACATCCGTCTTTTGTGATGAGCAATTCGTTTACCAATCAAACCTTAGCTCAAATAGAATTATTTACTAACCAATATGGCATTGACGTGTATCGTCTGCCGAAACAGTTGGACGAAGAAGTCGCCCGTCTGCATTTGGAGAAAATCGGTGTGAAATTGACAAAACTCACTCCTGCACAGGCGGATTACATTGGAGTTCCGGTGGAAGGACCCTATAAAGCGGAACATTACCGGTATTGATGGAAGCCTGTAAAGTTTATTCGCTTACAAGTGGGTACGGTTCTCAAAGGATGAAGAGTTGAAAATCCGATTTTTTGGAGTTAACTTAGTTATTAATTTAATGCCGTATAAATGAAACGTTTTCTCCCTGACCTGATTGTTGTCCTCGCATTCATGGCTATCTCTTTCGCCTATTTCTTCCCTGCCGTAACGGAGGGTCGTGTTCTCTTTCAGCACGACAGCCAAGCGGGAGTGGGAGCCGGACAAGAAGCCAAAGAATATTACGAAAACACGGGTGAGCGCACCCGTTGGACAAATGCTCTTTTTGGAGGTATGCCCACGTATCAACTCTCGCCAAGTTATGATTCCGTCAAACCGCTTACTTTCGTACAAAAAATATACCGTCTCTTTTTGCCCAATTACGCGGGGCTCGTTTTTATTATGATGGTCGGGTTTTATATCCTGTTGAGGGCTATGCGGATATCGCCTTTACTTTCCGCATTAGGCGGGATAATATGGGCTTTCTCCTCTTATTTCTTTATTCTGATAGCAGCGGGGCATATTTGGAAATTCGTCACGTTGGCATACATCCCGCCCACCATAGCCGGTATCGTACTTTTGTATCGTAAAAAATACTTGTTGGGGGGAGTTGTCACTGCATTGTTTATCGCCCTTCAACTAATGTCCAATCACATCCAAATGTCCTATTATTTTTTGTTTGTCATTTTGTTCTTGGTAGTTGCGTGGGGGATAAAAGCATGGCGTGAAAAGGAACTGCCCGGTTTCTTCAAAGCAAGCGGGGCATTGATTGTCGCTGCATTGGTAGGCATTTCCATCAATATGTCAACCCTCTATCACACTTACGAATACAGCAAAGAAACCATACGGGGGAAAAGTGAACTGAAACAAGAAAATACGACTGCCCGGACAAGCGGCGGATTAGAGCGCAATTATATTACCCAATGGAGTTATGGCATAGGAGAAACTTTTAGCTTGTTTATTCCCAATGTGAAGGGAGGGGCTTCCGTTCCACTTTCGCACAATGAAAAAGCAATGGAAAAAGCAACCCCGATGTACAAAGGACTTTACGGACAACTTTCCCAATATTTCGGCAATCAACCCGGCACCTCAGGTCCCGTCTATGTAGGGGCATTTGTATGGATGCTTTTTGTTTTCGGGGCATTTATCGTAAAGGGTCCGGTGAAACAGGCATTGGTAGGAGCCACCGTTTTTTCCATACTCCTCTCTTGGGGGGAAAACTTTATGGAACTGACGGACTTTTTTATCGACTATGTCCCTATGTACAATAAATTTCGTACCGTATCGTCCATATTGGTCATTGCGGAGTTTGCCATTCCTTTGTTGGCTGTTTTGGCATTGAAAGCAATCGTCGAAAAACCGCAATTATTGAAAGAGAAGATAACATATCTGTATATCAGCTTGGGACTAACGGGAGGAATTGCCTTGCTGTTTGCTCTCGCTCCCCGTTTGTTCTTCTCTTCCTACATCCCTGCTCAAGAAATGTACGCCTTGCAACAGAACCTGCCGAAAGAACACATAGCTCCTGTCCTTGCCAATTTGGAGGAGATTCGGGTATCTCTCTTTACTTCCGACGCATGGCGCAGTTTCTTCCTTATCCTGACAGGCGCCGTATTGCTGATCGCTTACCACACTCGCAAGCTGAAAGCTGTTGGGATGGTGATAGCCGTCGGCATACTCTGCTTGTTTGACATGTGGGGAGTTAATAAACGGTATTTGTATGACGACCAATTTGTTCCTTCTAATCAAATTGTAGAAAAAACATTTGCCAAAACGCCCGCTGACCATTTTATCCTGCAAGACGCTTCGCTCGATTACCGGGTGTTGAATTTGGCAAGCAATACTTTCAACGAAAACAATACGTCCTATTGGCATAAAAGTGTAGGGGGGTATCACGCGGCTAAACTTCGCCGTTATCAAGAGATGATAGACCGGCACATAAATAAAGAAATGCAAAATGTGTATCGGGAAGTGAGCGCTTCTCAAGGAAATATGGATGCGGTTCATCCGGATGCGTTCCGTGTGTTGAACATGCTCAATACCAAATACTTTATTTTCCCCACCGAAGGAGAGAACACGATTCCTGTTAAAAACCCATACACTTATGGCAATGCGTGGTTTGTAAATCAGGTGGAATACGTGAATAGCGCTAACGAAGAGATAGATGCGTTGAACTCCGTTCTGCCTGCTCAAACGGCGGTGGTTAACGTCCGTTTCAAAGACAAGTTGAAAGGTGCAACCGCTATTCAAAGGGAACCGGCTGCTACCATCCGTTTGATTCATTACGAACCGGATCGTTTGGTGTATGAAACGTCATCTGCCACTGACGGAGTCGCAGTATTTTCCGAGATTTATTATCCGGGGTGGAAGGCAACTATCGAGGGAACACCTGTGGACATCGTTTGTGCCGATTACATCCTGAGAGCCATGAATATTCCGGCAGGTGAGCACAGGGTTGAAATGTGGTTCAGACCGGAAAGCATAAAGGTAACGGAATCTGCCGCCTACGGAGGGTCGGCGTTACTCATCGTTGGAGTCATTGCGTTGGTATGGGGGTACCGGAGGGATAGATTCAACGCCAAGTAAACAGGTTGGTCCGGAAAAAGGAGAATATATGTTTGCTTATATTTAAATAAAGTCCTATTTTTGCTACTGCAAATTAAGCCGATATAGCTCAGTCGGTAGAGCAACGCATTCGTAACGCGTAGGTCGCCGGTTCAAGTCCGGCTATCGGCTCTTTTCTTTCGTGGAGGGAGAGGGTGGTGGTGATCTTTGGTTGTTAATACAATTCTGCGTATATTTTATTTTAAAACAAGTTCGGTTAATTGTTAACTCAAATTGATAAAACAACTTGGGTTTAATTTTGTGTGTGTTTGTTTTCGAAGGGTTTATCGGAAGAAAGCGGGGGATAAAGAGATTTGCTTCGGAAAGGGGAATAGAAGAAAATTTAAGAGGTATTAATTGTTTGTGAAATTATTAATACATTTAGACGAATTTGTGAGAATCAAAAAAACAGCTCCCATTTTCATGGGAGCTGTAAAGTCCAAGAAAATGGTGCAATTAATCAATTTAATTGACGTGTCAATTATTTTCAATTCCAAGTATCTTGACTTTTATTTGAACACAAAGATATAAATAAAATAAATTAAAAAAAGTGTGCAAATTATTTGCATATTTCGATTTGTTTTCCTCACTTTGCGCTTTGAATTTTCTTTAGATTAAATCTATGTCAATCTAATTAACGTGTTAATTATGGATGAAAAAATAATTATATATTTCACAGAGGGGCATGTTGTTTCTGATGATGAAGAAATACGTTATCAAATAAAATGGCATACCCTTTATTTAAGAGGACAAGGAAAGACATACGATAAAATAGTGGAATATCTAAATGGTATTTTTGAGGGAGATAAAATTGAAATTGAAAATTTGGTTAAAATATATTTTTATGAAGCAAATTCAAAATGTAAATAAAGAATGGTTGATCACTTCTATCGGCGACCCATTCGCTGATATAGGTGGATATGTCATTAAAGAATTAGAAGAAAGGTTTCCTGATAAAGATATATTGGAGTTAATTGAGTATGTCACAAAGATATATGTGGATAAGTGGAAGGCTAAACTTAATCCGTTTTTCTTAAACTCTAAAATTACTCAACCTGCTTTTGATGCCAAAAAGAAAGTGGAGGAAACTATGCGGTATTTTCAGTCCTTGATAGACGAAACGGATTGTAAAGGAACTGGAATATGCAGGATAACAGGGCAACAAACGAAGTTATTTGTAGCAGGCAGGGATAATTCAATATTATCCGGTTCCGGTACATTTGTGAATTTTCATCATACTTTTGAAGGGGGTATTATGGTGTCCAAAGAGGCGTTGATTCGTTTTCACTTTCTCCCGTTTGGCTGTATGTATTTGCAGGGAAAGATCGCTTTGATACATAGTTATAATGAGTATTATACAGAATATTTTGCGCGTTCCAATTGCAAATTGAATTTAGCTGCTATTGGGCAAAATACCTCTACCGGTGTATTGCAATCAGAATGTAAATCACCCGGCACGGCATTATTTCGGTTTATTGATGTGGCTACGATAGATTATAAACGAAAAGGGGGAAATAAAAAGGGCGGTTCATTAACATTGTATCATTTTAGCAATTTCGGAGCCAGTCCGGAAGTTACGGTTTATTCAGTTCCCAATCAATTGTTTAAATTTTATCATTTTACTCAAGGTCCGGAAGTAAAGGCAGATTGGAACTCTTTCATTGCCGGGTATTATGTAAGTGGTGAGTATAAAAGCGCTAAATACAATGAAGAAACCAACCATATTGATTTTGAAAAAAAAGGAGCTATAACTACTATTCCTGAATCGGATTATAAAAATTGGACTAATATCGTGTATAATAAACTCCTGAACGGGCAATCTATCCTTAATGATATGCTTAACCGGAGTAAAAAGAATAAATTTAACTTTCTAATAGTAAAAACATATCAAATTCACCTGCGTAATATGAAAAAGGAAACCATATCAAAAATTGAAGAAATGACAGAATTCATTTTTAGTGCAAACAAAGATGAAGCTGGAATAGAAAAGGCTATAAAAAAATTAAATAATGCTCGAAATCCCTATTTATTACGGAGGTTTATTATCAAAGATATTATAGTAAAAAATTATAATGAAGAAAATCCGAATACGATAATAACCGTAGAAGAATATGCAAATTATTTATTCCCGGATACTAGCTTATGGAGAGAAATCAGAGATGTATTACTAATCGCTATCTATCAAAAACTCCATGCAAGAGGTCTTAAAATAAATTCAGATTTAGGTTTGAATGACGAAGAAGAAAACGATAATATAACAGAATAAATCAAATTACTAGTATGAAGAATATTAAAACACAAGGTTTCATCTTATTAGATGTAGATGCAGTGGCTCTGAACAATGCAGGAAAAAGCAATTCCACGATGAATGATAACGGAGTAGCAACAAAAACAATCACTAAAAATGGAAAGATGTATGTATATGTTTCCGGACAAGCGTGGCGGTATTGGTGGCGCGAAGCATTGCAAAAGAATTTGAACTGGAGGCTTTCTCCCGTAACAAGAGAATCAAAAATAGCATTTACTAATGCCAATCCGATAGAATATCCGGATGATGATGTATTTGGATATATGCGTGCAGCAACAGAAAAAGTTATAGATGAAAAAGGGAAAGAAAAAAACGTTAATATTACAGTAACAAGAGTTTCACCATTAAAAAACTCTGCGATAATATCGGTTGCGGCTACTCGTCCGGTAGAAAATTGGTCGAGCATGGCGCGTCAGGAAGGGGATGCCGTTCCATACTCCAAACAAGAATACAGCGCTATAATGAAAGGGATGTTCAGTGTTGATTTGGCTATGGTAGGGACTTTTTCCAATTACAACCGAACCGGATATATGAATTTATCCAAGAAATTGAAAGAGGATGCTTTAGCGAAAGGTTCTATTGAAATAGATGATGAATTTGTGACAGGTCAAAAATTAATTCAATTAGAAAAAGCCACTCGTGAAAGCCGGATTATTGATACTATCCAAGTGCTAAAATATATTTCCGGAGGGGCTATGCAGACGGATAACTTGGGAGATGTAACTCCTAAGTTTATTATTCTCGCAACAACTGCTACAGGAAATCATCCCTTTACACATGTTGCAAAAACGAAAGGAGCTTATGATGATATTGCAATTTTAAATATTGACGGACTTCGGGAAGTGTTGAAGGAATATAGGGATACTTTTATTGGTCAAGTATTTATTGGTAAACGGAACGGCTTTTTAAACGATGAGGACGGATCGCTAAAAGCTTTGGTAGAAGAGGAAGAATATAAGGATTGGGTAGTATTGGGGGCTGTCAATGAAGTGATTGATAAATATTGTGAACAAGTAAAAACACAAATAGACTGATGAAACTGTACCGGATAAAAATAAGTTCATGGACTTCGAGTTTCAGGTATCCGAATATTATTTCCGGATTCCAACCTACTTTGGAAGTTCCTCCCGTCAGTACGGTGTTAGGACTTATAAATGCTTGTTCGGGGAAATATTTGGAACATAAAGGGCTTGAAATAGGATATTATTTTGACTATAAGATAAAAGCTATTGATTTGGAAACTATTTATCAGATTGAAGGGCATGAACAGGGGTATCCGAGAAATCAAGTAAAATCCAATGTCATTAGTCGTGAGTTTCTTTATGATTGCAGGCTTTTTATTTATTTGAAAAACGATTCATTAATAGAATATTTTGAAAAACCGCGTTATCAATTAGTCTTAGGGCGGAGTAATGATTTGGCTACGATAGAAGAAAAAGGTAAAGAAATTGACGCGGAAGAAATAAAGGATGCAGAGTATATTAAAGGACAAGTTATTCCGTTTAAAGGAAATTCTTTGCCCGGACTATTGCAGGCTTTACCCAAGTATTTCACCAACACCATACCAAGAAGGGCTTTAGGAACAGAAGCATATACTGTTATTTCATGTAACGATAATGTTGGAGAAACAACCGTAAATGCTTATCGTGATTGTATTGACGATAAAATGATTGATATTTACTTTCATCAAATCAACGCGTATAATGACTAAGATTGATAAATCTTCGGTTTTGGCTAAGTCGGAACCGGAGATTTCTTTGATTCAACACATTGAAGATTGTTTGTGTATTTACAATCAATTAAAGAAATGTATTCCCAATCTTCCGGTAAAGGATAAAGAATTATTCTGGTCATCACTTAGAATTGCTATCATCCTACATGATATAGGCAAGGTTCATCCGGAGTTTCAAAAGGTACTAAGAAAAAACAGAGGTAATAATTGGTGTTCGCAGCGGCATGAACTTTTCTCTTTGGCGTTTGCAAATAACCTTAAGTCTCTTAATTGTGATGAGGAACTTATTTTATATGCTGTTGTCTGTCACCATAGGTCGTTGGAAGAATTGCTTGATAACATCTATCATTTTTATAAGGAAGAAACGGATGATCCGGATGATTTTTCATCCGAAAGCAAAAAAGATTTTAGGGTTGAGGCTGATAAATTAAATATAGAAGTAATCAAAGAAATTTTAGCTGAATACGATATTGATATTAGTGATTTGCGATTACCGAAAGATATTCATGCGTTAATACAGAAATTAGATAAAGATATTACCGCAAAGAACAATCTTTTTATAGACACTTTGTTAATGATTGGCGCAATGAAGCAGTGCGACCATTTGGCTTCTGCCGGTATAAATCATATCAAATATTTAGATACGACAGATTTTGATTTTCTTTATAAGCTTCCTCTTTATTCACATCAAAAAATTTCATCCGAAACGCTGGGAAATGTTATTTTAAATGCTCCGACAGGTTCCGGAAAAACAGAAACGGCTCTTCTTTGGTTAAAGAAAGAATTAATGATTCACGGACAGGCAAGGGTGTTTTATGTTTTGCCTTTTACAGCTTCTATCAATGCTATGTATGAGAGGTTGAATTTGGAAATTCAAGACAACAAGGTAGGCATGGTGCATGGTAAACTTTTGCAATATCTTGAAACAAAAATGTCTGAAGATAACAGCGTAAAAGGTCATTTATTAAAAGACGATTTTAAAACGCTGGTTACTCCGATAAAAGTAGTAACACCGTTTCAATTGCTAAAACACTTGTTTGGATTAAAAGGCTTTGACAAAGGCATGTTTGAATGGGTGGGTGCATACTTTATTTTTGATGAGATTCATGCTTATGACCCTGCCGTATTTGCTCAAATTATAGCTTTATTAAAATTTGTCATCCGGAAGCTTCATGTCCGTGTTTATATTATGACTGCGACTTTGCCGTTATATTTGCGTAAAGAATTAGAGTTGGTAATAGGTGAATTCACTTCATTACAAGCGGATAATAATTTATACAGAGCATTTATTCGTCATCGAGTACATATACTGCCCGGACTATTACCGGATTCTTTAGATACTATACAGGAAACATTGGATAAAGGCAAAAAAGTTTTAGTTGTATGTAACACCGTAGGCAAATCTCAGGAAGTATATAACCAATTAAAATCTCCCCATAAAGTATTATTACACGGTCGTTTTAATGATGAAGACCGCTTTGAAAAAGAAAAGCAATTAAAAGGAAAGGATACAAAATTGTTAGTGGGAACGCAAGCTATTGAAGTTAGCTTGGATATTGACTTTGATGTTATCTATACAGAACCTGCCCCTTTTGATGCTTTGATCCAACGTTTCGGGCGAGTAAACAGGAAAAGAGAAAAAGGTATTTGTGATTGTTTTGTTTTTAAGGAAAGAAATGACAAAGATGAATATATCTATCCCAACGAAGATGTGATAACTCGGACATTGGAAATTCTTGATACTATTATAAGAGAGAACGAAGGGATTGTCAATGAAGCGCAGTTACAGCAAATGATTGATTATGTTTATCCTGATTGGAATGAAAAAGATAAAGAAGAGTATTCTCAAGTTTTAGAATTATTGGAACATTTTGTATATAATGGATTAACCCCTTTAAAACATGACCCTAAACAAGAAGACGATTTTTACAAGCAATTTGATGGGGTAAAAGTATTACCTATTGCTTATCTGAAATTATATCAGGAACGATTAGGTAGAAATGAGTTTATAAAAGCAGATAGTCTATTAGTATCTATAAATAAACGACGTTTTTGTGCTTTAAATAACGATGGGGATGTATATAAAAAAACAGTTTGCTTTGAATCCGGCAAGACAAATAAATTGGATGATAAATCTTTGCGAATAATAAAGCGAAAATATAGTGAAGAGTTGGGATTGTTGATTGATGAAAAAGAAAAAGATGATTCTGAGGATGGGTGTCTTTAAACTTTTATAATATCTATATTATGCAAATCACCGGCACTCACTTCAATTATTACCAAGTTTGTAAACGCAAACTTTGGTTGTTTGCTTCCGGTATCGGTATGGAGCATACTTCGGATTTGGTTTACGAAGGAAAATTAGTACATGAGGATTCCTATCCACAACGGTCTGCCAAGTATGAAGAAATAGAACTGGAAGGAATAAAGGTAGATTTTTATGATACCAAAGAGAAGGTGATTCATGAGATTAAGAAATCGGATAAAGTGGAAGCCGCCCATGAATGGCAATTGAAGTATTATATTTATGTGTTTGAACGTAATGGCATAGAAGGAGTAACGGGTGTGCTGGAATATCCTTTGTTGCGCAAAAAAGATACAGTGGTGCTGAGCGACATAGACAGGGAAAGGATAGGAGAAATGGAAAAAGAGATTCGCGGGGTGATTGAATCCGACGAATGTCCGCCCTTGCAGAAAAAACGGATATGTGGGAATTGCAGTTATTTTGATTTTTGTTATAGCGGAGGCGGAGAAGAGGGATGAAAAAGACTTATTATTTATTTAATCCCGGAATATTGGAGCGAAAGGACAATACGCTCAAGTTTACTCCTGTGGCTGAAGATGGCAACGGGGAGGAGGCTATAGGCACGCCGCGTTACCTGCCGGTGGAAGATATTCATGATTTGTATGTATTCGGTTCGTTGCGGGCTAACAGCGCGATGTTTAATTTTTTAGGTCAAAAAGACATTGCCGTACATTTCTTTGATTATTACGAAAATTATACGGGTTCGTTTATGTCAAGGGATTCTTTACTTTCGGGGAAAATGCTGTTGGCTCAAACATCAGCCTATCAAAATAAAAAGAAACGAATCGATATTGCGCGGAAGTTCATCGAAGGAGCAGCTTATAATATGTTGAAGAATTTGCAGTATTACAATCGTCGAGGCAAAGACATGGAAGATAATACGGGGACTATCAACGGCTACGTATCTAAACTACCCGAATGTAATACGGTAGAAGAATTGATGGGGCTTGAGGGAATGATACGGCAGACGTATTATGATGCTTTCAATCTGATTCTGAGTGAGTTTGAAATGGGAAATCGTACCAAGCAACCTCCTCAGAACGAAGTAAATGCGTTGATTTCGTTTGGAAACATGATGTGTTACACGCTTTGTTTGCGGGGAATCCATCAGACACAACTGAATCCTACGATTAGTTATCTGCACACTCCGGGTGAAAGGCGTTATTCATTGGCATTGGACGTAGCGGAGATTTTCAAACCGATTGTTGTGGATAGGGTGATTTTTAAGGTTATTAACAAGAAAGAAATTCAGGAGAAACATTTTGACAAAAAGTTGAACCGATGCTTACTCAATCAATCAGGGAAAAAGATTTTCGTAAAAGCAATAGAAGAAAGGTTGGAAGAAACAATTAAACACCGTAGTCTGAACCGTAGTGTGAGCTATCGGCATTTAGTGAGATTGGAATGTTATAAATTGGCGAAACATTTACTGAATATAGAGGAATATAAACCATTTAAGATGTATTGGTGAAACTATGTACGTGATATTGGTTTATGATTTTGGTGAAAATCGGGTAGGTAAAATGCTGAAATTATGCCGACGGTATTTGAATTGGATACAAAATTCAGTATTTGAAGGGGAAATATCCGAGGTTCTTCTGAAAGAATTGATAATAGAGGCAAAAAGATTTATGAAAGAGGAGAACGACAGCATTATAATATTCAAGGGGCGTCAAAAAATTTGGATTGATAAGGAAATAGTAGGAAAGGAACGAGGAAATATTGATATTTTTTTGTGATTTGAGTTGTCGGTTAGGAAGATTTGATTCCTTTAGAGGAATGTTTTATAGCAATTAGATCTTTGACTTATTGGAAAACAATGAATTAAGAACTTGTCAAAGATGGAACCTTTTTGTATGATTGAGGAACGACATATTTTTAGAGGAATTTTTTTACTGTTTGTATAATAATATGAGCATTGAATAAAGGGTAGAAGTAAGTCGGTGGAGGGGTGTTAATTGAACTATTGTGGAATTGAAACACAATCTTCAATGGGCTACCCCTATTGAACAAACAGTGTTAATTGAACTATTGTGGAATTGAAACAGAAGCAAACGCTATACTTCGTGAACTTTACAGCCGTGTGTTAATTGAACTATTGTGGAATTGAAACAGAATCAATAAAGAGAAAGTATTACTCCGAAGCTATCGTGTTAATTGAACTATTGTGGAATTGAAACAGTGTCAAACTCACTATTGGTAAGAATACGGTCTGCGTGTTAATTGAACTATTGTGGAATTGAAACAGGCTTGCGTGGCTGCCGTATCTGCCATTAACGTGTGTTAATTGAACTATTGTGGAATTGAAACCATGTCGCTGTGGTACGCTTAGCATTTTTGCCACCCGGTGTTAATTGAACTATTGTGGAATTGAAACTTCCCTGCGCATCGTTGTCCGCATTGGTGAAATGATGTGTTAATTGAACTATTGTGGAATTGAAACTGATGAAGAGGGGAATCCCCTCTTACCCCCCGAAACGTGTTAATTGAACTATTGTGGAATTGAAACATGTTAAACTCTCAATGCCGTACACGGCTGTTTTTGGTGTTAATTGAACTATTGTGGAATTGAAACAAACAGAAAAGGCAACCAAAGAATTATCATCAATGTGTTAATTGAACTATTTTGGAATTGAAACGGTGCTTCTTTCCCTCATGGAACTGTCCGGATGCAAAGTGTTAATTGAACTATTGTGGAATTGAAACCAATCAAAACTTACAAGAAAAGAAGGGAAACAAAAAGGTGTTAATTGAACTATTGTGGAATTGAAACAACTACAAAAACACGGATTGTTCTTCACATTCGTATCGTGTTAATTGAACTATTGTGGAATTGAAACATCGTATCACTCATTTTTTACATGAATTGAGAGAAAAGTGTTAATTGAACTATTGTGGAATTGAAACTCCATTTACCGCCTATCAATTGAAGTTGCTTAGCCGTGTTAATTGAACTATTGTGGAATTGAAACCACGGATTAAGGATAGAACCCTATCCGTATCAATTGGTGTTAATTGAACTATTGTGGAATTGAAACCTCCTTGACTATATCTGTTTGCAACTCTGCATAGACGTGTTAATTGAACTATTGTGGAATTGAAACAACACGTCGAAAACTTTATAGAGTTCATAGAAGAAAAGTGTTAATTGAACTATTGTGGAATTGAAACAGAGTATTAAGTTCGGGCGGAAGCCCTTTGTGTATTGTGTTAATTGAACTATTGTGGAATTGAAACTTGTTTTGCCTTGTGGATTTATGTAATGCAC
>SNRY01000023.1_pt1 | contig 72227 bp, 57 predicted proteins | sample 4693421 | NCBI WGS metagenome assembly SNRY01 (sample SAMN11003215, study PRJNA524138) | termite gut metagenome | isolation source: Bacteroidetes bacterial symbionts from single cell of protist host amplifed... | host: Streblomastix strix ... | reverse complement strand
TCGGAGTCGTTTATTTTGCTGTGTTTCAGTTGGCGGTATATAACAACAAAACCGTTCCGTTGAACGAAGGGCTTGCCGGAAAGCAAAATACAGGCACAGCTTATCAAAATTTGATAGCGACGGCTGCATTCCTTCTTCCCGTCGTACTTTGCCGGTTGTTGGATACTTTTTTGGGAGAAAACACAACCCGGTGGATACTGTTAATCCTTGGTTTAACATTTGTACTGACAGCCCATCTATGGATAAAAAACATATATATTCGGTTTATGAAAAGGCGATATAAGAATATGGAAGGGTTTAGAAGTACGAGGTAATAACTGTTGTTACCATCTGATTTTGTCGTGTACTATAATTTATTTGTTGCATATTGTTATTACTATTTATGATTACCATTAATAATTTACAAAAGAGTTTTGGCGAAAAGAAAGCCATTGATATTGACAATTATATTATCAATCAGGGTGATATGATTGGATTAGTTGGAAACAACGGTGCGGGCAAAACCACTCTTTTCCGCCTGATACTTGATTTATTGAAAGCCGACAACGGCTCCGTTACTGTCAATGATGTTGACGTAAGCAAAAGTGAAGATTGGAAAACTTTCACAGGAGCTTTTATTGACGATAGTTTTCTGATAGATTACCTCACTCCCGAAGAATATTTCTATTTTATCGGAAAGATGTATGGAATGAGCAAAGAAGATGTCAATGAACGGCTTACCTCTTTTGAACGATTTATGAACGGAGAAGTGTTGGAACAAAAGAAATACATTCGTAACTTTTCTGCAGGGAATAAACAGAAGATCGGTATTATTTCTGCCATGCTTCATCGTCCGCAATTGTTGATACTGGATGAGCCTTTTAATTTCCTCGACCCAAGCTCTCAATCCATTATTAAACAAATGTTGAAGAGGTATAATGAAGAAGTCGGTGCTACTGTATTCATATCCAGTCATAATCTGAATCATACGGTTGATGTCTGTCTGCGGATAGCTTTACTTGAACATGGAATTATTATTCGGGACATTAGAAATGAAAATAACTCAGCAGAAAAAGAATTGAAAGATTATTTTGAAGTGACGGATTATCACCCATAGTATCATTGATAGTCTTTCCTTTTCAATTAAGGATTGTAAAAATTAAATAAATTCTTTCACAAAAGTTTTGTGACATAAAGAAACTTTATGTAATTTCGCCGTGAAATATAAAAACAATTAATTTTATAAATCCTCATATAATAACATTAAATTAACATTACATTACGATGATTGTAGTACCCATAAAAGAAGGCGAAAACATTGAAAAAGCACTTAAAAAATTTAAGAGAAAATTTGAAAAAACCGGTATTGTAAAAGAATTAAGAAAAAGACAACAATTCGATAAACCCTCTGTAACCAAGAGGCTTAGAAAGGAGCACGCTGTATATGTGCAGAAACTTCAACAAATAGAAGATTAAATATTGATAATTTCCTTTGAAGTGTTGATTTCTTTTTCATATATTCGTTGTTCAATCATAGATGTAACGGTATATGGTGATAAAAGCTTTCCTTGACTATCTTCTTTATGAACGGAACTATTCCGAAAGGACTATTGCAATATATGGTACGAATGTAATGCAATTTAGACAGTTTGTCAGGGAGAAGTCTGCTTCTGATATAACGGAAATAAAACCTGAAACTATTCGTGAATGGATTTTTTTCCTTATGGATAAAGGATATTCTTCTACTTCAGTCAATAGTAAATTAAGTTCTCTCCGCTCGTTTTATAAATACCTTTTAAAGCAGGGTATTGTAACGGTAACCCCGGTTGGTAAAATTGTGGGACCTAAGAATAAAAAGCCGCTTCCGGTCTTTTTAAAAGAGAGTGAAATGGATAAAGTGTTGGATGATATTGATTTTGGGGAGGGATATATAGGATGTCGAGACAGATTGATAATAGAAATGTTTTACAATACGGGCATCCGCCTTTCGGAATTAATAGGTTTGGATGATAGTAGCATAGATACTTCCACTTCCTCTATTAAAGTAACCGGAAAAAGAAATAAACAACGTTTGATACCTTTTGGTGAAGAACTAAAATGCGAGTTGTTGTGTTATATTAGTATTAGAGATAAAACAATCCCCATAAAATCAGAAGCTTTTTTCGTCCGAAAAGATGGCAAACGGCTTTCAAAGCGTATAGTAGGTTATGTGGTAAGAAAACATCTCTCTAAAGTTGTAACGTTGAAAAAAAGAAGTCCTCACGTTTTAAGACATACTTTCGCTACAGCCATGTTGAATAACGAATCGGAACTTGGGGCAATAAAAGAACTTCTTGGACATAAGAGTTTGGCTACTACTGAAATATATACGCATACCACTTTCAAAGAATTAAAAAAAGTATATAAACAAGCCCATCCCAGAAATTAAGGAGGAATATATGGATATTAGAATTCAATCAATTAATTTTGACGCATCGGAACAATTGCAGAAATTTATTCAGAAGAAAGCGGTTAAATTAGAAAAGTTCTGCAATGATATAAAAGCTGTAGAAATACAGCTTAAGGTTGTTAAACGCGAAACATCCGCCAACAAGGAAGCAGGTATAAAGCTTTCTGTTCCGGGAGAAGAATTATACGCAAGTAAGGTTTGCGACACTTTTGAACAAGCTGTTGACGATGCGCTTATTGCTCTGGAAAAGCAATTGCACAAATACAAGGAAAAACAGCAAGATAAATAAAAAATATAATTTGTTGTGAGATAAAAATAAATAACTATATTTGCCCCCGTTTTGTCATTAGAAATTTGTCATAAAGCAAAAAGAGGGCAAATACCAGAGTGGCCAAATGGGGCAGACTGTAAATCTGCTGGCTTACGCCTTCGGTGGTTCGAATCCATCTTTGCCCACCGAATTGCGGAAGTAGTTTTGTTGATAGAGCATTAGCCTTTCCAAGCTGAGGGTCGCGGGTTTGTTTGAATCTTGTTTTCCGCTCTTCCTATTTGCTGTTATAGCTCAGTGGTAGAGCACTTCCTTGGTAAGGAAGAGGTCCCGGGTTCAAGTCCCGGTAACAGCTCATGAATATAATTAATAACTGATTATCAACATATTAAAAATAAGTAAGTAAAGCTATGGCTAAAGAGAAATTTGCACGTACCAAACCGCATGTAAATATTGGTACTATTGGTCACGTTGACCACGGTAAGACCACATTAACAGCTGCTATCACTACCGTATTGGCAAAGAGGGGACTTTCAGAAGTACGTACTTTCGATTCTATCGATAACGCTCCTGAAGAAAAAGAAAGAGGTATCACTATCAACACCGCACACGTAGAGTATCAAACGGCTAACCGTCACTATGCTCATGTGGATTGTCCGGGACATGCCGATTATGTAAAGAACATGGTAACGGGTGCTGCTCAAATGGATGGCGCTATTATTGTAGTAGCTGCAACTGACGGTCCGATGCCTCAAACCCGCGAACATATTTTGTTAGCACGTCAGGTAAACGTACCTAAATTGGTGGTGTTTATGAACAAGTGTGATATGGTCGATGATGAAGAAATGTTGGATCTTGTTGAAATGGAAATGAGAGAACTTCTTTCTTTCTATGAATTCGACGGTGATAACACTCCGGTCATTCGTGGTTCTGCTCTTGGTGGATTGAACGGTGTGGAAAAGTGGGAAGAAAAAATTATGGAGCTTATGGATGCGGTTGATACATGGATTCCCTTGCCTCCGCGCGACATAGACAAACCTTTTTTGATGCCGGTTGAAGATGTATTTTCCATCACAGGTCGGGGTACGGTAGCTACAGGACGTATTGAAGCCGGTATTATTAAAACAAGCGAAGAAGTTCAGATTATTGGTCTTGGTGCAGAAGGTAAAAAGTCTGTTGTAACCGGTGTTGAAATGTTCCGTAAGATTCTTGACAGAGGTGAAGCCGGTGATAACGTGGGTTTATTGCTTCGCGGCATTGACAAAAATGAAGTAAGACGTGGTATGGTAATTTGCCATCCGGGTAAGATTACTCCTCATACTTCTTTCAAAGCAGAAGTTTATATCTTGAAGAAAGAAGAAGGTGGTCGTCATACTCCGTTCCACAACAAATACCGTCCTCAGTTCTATTTGCGTACAATGGACGCTACGGGTGAAATTACTCTTCCGGAAGGAACGGAAATGGTAATGCCGGGTGATAACATAACGATTACAGTAGAATTAATTTATCCGGTTGCATTGAATGTGGGCCTTCGTTTCGCTATTCGTGAGGGTGGGCGTACGGTAGGTGCAGGTCAAATTACCGAAATATTATAATTTACGAAAATAGTTAGTTCTTGTTTTATCAGGAACTAATTTATTTACGGGAATAGCTCAGTTGGTAGAGCACCGGTCTCCAAAACCGGGTGTCGGGAGTTCGAGCCTCTCTTCCCGTGCTAGTATTATTAAAATGAAAAAGATTGTAGCTACTATTAGAGAATCCTATAACGAACTTGTTCATAAAGTATCGTGGCCTACTTTTCCCGAATTGACTAACAGTGCAGTAGTTGTTTTATTTGCTTCCCTATTAATTGCCTTGTTAGTGTCTGGGATAGACTTATGTTTCAAATTTATGATGGATATTGTTTATCCACATTAAACAGCCGATGATTATAATGTCTGAGAACGAAAAGAAATGGTATGTGTTGCGCGCTATTAGCGGGAAAGAAGTCAAGGTAAAGGAATATCTTGATAATGGTATTAAGAATGGTGATCTTGGCGACAAAGTATCTCAGATATTGATTCCTACCGAAAAGGTATATCAGGTTCGCAATGGTAAAAAAGTTGTGAGGGAAAGAAATTATCTTCCCGGATATGTTTTGGTAGAGGCTAATCTTGTGGGAGAAATAGCGCATCAATTAAGAAACACACCGAATGTCATTGGATTTTTGGGAGGTTCTGATAATCCGGCACCCCTTAGACCTTCGGAAGTAAGTCGTATCCTTGGTACAGTAGATGAACTTCAAGATGCGGGAGAAGAATTAAATATTCCTTATACTTTGGGTGAAACGGTTAAGGTTACTTTTGGTCCTTTTACCGGTTTTAATGGTACCATTGAAGAAATAAATAATGAAAAGAAAAAGTTAAAGGTCATGGTAAAGATATTCGGGCGTAAAACACCGCTCGAATTGAGCTTTATGCAGGTTGAAAAAGAGTAGAGCAGGTGTTACGCTGTGATATTCTTAGTAATATTCATAATTAAATTAATAAGAAATGGCTAAAGAAGTTGCTGGACTAATCAAATTGCAGATTAAAGGAGGCGCAGCAAATCCATCACCTCCCGTAGGTCCTGCTTTAGGTTCGAAGGGAATTAATATAATGGAGTTTTGTAAGCAATTTAATGCCAGAACCCAAGACAAGGCTGGTAAAATATTACCTGTTATTATTACTTATTACACTGATAAATCTTTTGATTTTGACATTAAGACTCCTCCGGTTGCTATCCAATTGCTTGAATTGGCAAAGTTGAAGAGCGGTTCTTCGGAACCTAATCGTAAAAAAGTTGCCGAACTAACATGGCAACAAGTTCAAGTGATTGCTCAGGATAAAATGGTCGATTTAAATTGTTTTACAATTGAAGCTGCGATGAAAATGGTGGCAGGTACGGCTCGCAGTATGGGTATTACGATAAAAGGAGAATTTCCTGTTACAAACTAAAAACTTCAATGTAAATGAGTAAACTGACAAAAAATCAAAAGTTAGCAGCAGAAAAAATTGAAGCAGGGAAAATATATTCCTTGAAAGAAGCTGCATCTTTGGTTAAGGAAATCGCTTTTACCAAGTTTGATGCTTCAATAGATGTAGATGTGCGTTTAGGTGTTGATCCGCGTAAAGCAAACCAAATGGTGAGAGGTGTAGTATCACTTCCCCACGGGACAGGTAAAGAAGTGCGTGTGTTAGTACTTTGTACACCTGATGTTGAAACTGCTGCGAAAGAGGCAGGAGCCGACTATGTGGGTCTTGATGAATATATTGAAAAGATTAAAAGTGGGTGGACTGATGTTGATGTAATCATTACCATGCCATCTATCATGGGTAAGATTGGTGCTTTAGGACGTATTTTGGGACCTCGCGGATTGATGCCTAATCCCAAAAGCGGTACTGTGACTATGGATGTTGCCAAAGCGGTAAAAGAAGTAAAACAAGGTAAGATTGACTTTAAAGTTGATAAAACCGGTATTGTCCATACTTCTATTGGTAAAATTTCTTTTGACATAGATAAAATTCGTGGGAATGCTAAGGAATTTATTTCCACACTGCTCAAATTGAAACCGACTGCCGCTAAAGGTACTTATATTAAGAGTATTTATCTTTCGAGTACTATGAGTAAGGGTATTAAAATAGACCCTAAGTCAATAGATGAAATCTAATAAATTGAGGAACAATGAGAAAGGAAGATAAAAATGCTATAATTGAGCAGATTACTGCTACAGTGCAAAAATATGGGCATCTCTATTTGGTGGATATAACGGCAATGAATGCAGCCGCGACTTCTTCTTTACGTAGAGCTTGTTGTAATGCGGATATTAAATTGGTGGTTGTAAAAAACACCTTGTTTCGTAAATCTCTTGAAGGCATGGATATAGATTATTCACCTCTTTACGATACTTTGAAAAGCTCTACGGCAATGATGCTTTGTAATACGGCAAATGCACCGGCAAAGCTGATAAAAAGCAAAGCTAAAGATGGAATTCCATGTTTAAAAGCCGCTTATGTACAAGAAAGTTTTTATATAGGAGCAAATCAATTAGATGCTCTTATCAATATTAAGAGTAAGAATGAAGTTATTGCCGATGTTATCGCATTATTGCAATCACCGGCAAAGAGTGTTATTTCAGCTCTTCAATCAGGTGGTAATACTATTCACGGAGTTCTTAAAACACTTGGTGATAGGTGATTATAAATTTAAATTATTCTTTTGTAAAATAAACATTAAAATTATACAGAAATGGCAGATTTGAAAGCTTTTGCAGAAAATTTAGTTAACTTAACAGTAAAAGAAGTTAATGAACTTGCAACTATCCTTAAAGAAGAATATGGTATTGAACCTGCTGCCGCAGCTGTTGCTATTGCTGCTGCTCCTGCTGCTGGTGCTATTGTTGTTGAGGAAAAAACTTCCTTTGATGTAGTATTGAAAAGTGCGGGTGCCGCTAAACTTCAAGTTGTGAAAGCTGTTAAAGAATCGTGTGGTCTCGGTTTGAAAGAAGCAAAGGACTTGGTAGATGGTGCTCCTAGTGTAATAAAAGAAGGTTTGGCAAAAAATGATGCCGAAGTATTGAAAAAAACACTGGAAGAAGCTGGAGCAGAAGTTGAACTTAAATAACATTTGCTTGTTTTTCAGGTAATTGGGTTAAGAATCTTTTGTATGAAGGTTCTTAACCTTTTTATGTATAGTTTAAAATTAAGTTCTATAATTTCATTTATTGATAGATGCCTTCAGATACTATAAGTCAGAGAATTAATTTTGCTTCGACAAAGAATCCGCTTGAATATCCGGATTTTTTGGAAGTACAATTGAAGTCGTTCAAGGACTTTCTACAATTGGATACTCCGCCGGAAAAGCGCAGAAACGAAGGATTGTATAAGGTATTTGCCGAAAATTTCCCTATTGCTGATACAAGAAATAATTTTGTTCTTGAGTTTTTGGATTATTATATTGACCCCCCGCGTTATACTATTGAAGATTGTATAGAACGCGGACTTACATATAGTGTTCCATTAAAAGCAAAATTGAAGTTGTATTGTACGGATCCCGATCATGAAGATTTTGATACGGTTATTCAGGATGTTTTTCTTGGTCCGATTCCTTATATGACGGATAAGGCAACATTTGTCATTAATGGTGCCGAACGTGTTGTTGTATCACAACTTCATCGTTCGCCGGGCGTTTTTTTTGGACAAAATATGCATGCCAATGGTACAAAATTGTATTCGGCGCGTATCATTCCATTTAAAGGTTCGTGGATTGAATTTGCCACGGATATCAATAATGTGATGTATGCTTATATTGACCGAAAAAAGAAATTACCTGTAACTACTTTATTAAGAGCCATTGGTTTTGAGAATGACAAAAGTATTCTTGAAATATTTAATCTTGCCGAAGATATAAAGGTCAATAAAGTTAGTCTTAAAAAGGTAGTTGGTCGTAAATTGGCTGCTCGTGTTTTGAAAACATGGATTGAAGATTTTGTTGATGAAGATACCGGTGAGGTTGTTTCTATAGAGCGTAATGAAGTTATTATTGATCGTGAAACTGTTTTGGAGCAGGAGCATATTAATGAAATTATAGAGTCTGGGGTGCAAAATATTCTCCTCCATAAAGAAGAAATTAATCAGTCGGATTATTCTATTATTTATAATACTCTCCAAAAAGACCCGAGTAATTCTGAAAAGGAAGCTATTCTTTATATATATAGACAGCTTCGTAATGCTGACCCGGCTGATGATGCAAGCGCTCGTGAAGTGATAAATAATTTATTCTTTTCAGAAAAGAGGTATGACCTTGGTGATGTTGGACGATATAGAATCAATAAAAAATTGAATCTGACAACAGATATGAATGTTAAAGTCCTTACCAAGGAAGATATTATTGAAATTATAAAGTATCTGATAGAGTTGATTAACTCGAAAGCGGATGTAGATGATATTGATCATTTGAGTAATAGACGTGTACGTACTGTTGGTGAACAATTGTCCAATCAATTTGCTGTAGGTTTAACTCGTATGTCTCGTACTATTCGTGAACGTATGAATGTAAGAGACAATGAGGTGTTTACTCCAATAGATTTAATTAATGCAAAAACTATTTCTTCTGTAATTAATACTTTTTTTGGAACAAATGCCTTATCGCAATTCATGGATCAGACAAACCCATTAGCGGAAATTACACATAAACGTCGTATGTCCGCATTAGGTCCGGGTGGACTTTCACGTGAACGTGCGGGATTTGAGGTTCGTGATGTGCATTATACCCATTATGGTCGTCTTTGTCCGATTGAAACGCCCGAAGGACCTAATATCGGTTTGATTTCATCATTGTGTATATATGCGAAGATTAATGAATTAGGATTTATTGAGACTCCCTACCGTGAAGTCAAAGATGGTAAAGTTGATATTTCTAAAAATGGTATTATTTATTTGACTGCCGAAGAAGAAGAAGGTAAGATTATTGCTCAGGGTAATGCACCTTTGAATGATGGTGGACATTTTGTTCGTAACAAAGTAAAGTCACGTCAAGATGCCGATTATCCGGTAGTTGAACCGATACGAGTGAATTTGATGGATGTTGCTCCTCAGCAAATAGCTTCTATTGCCGCTTCTCTTATTCCCTTTCTTGAACATGATGATGCAAATCGTGCTTTAATGGGATCAAACATGATGCGTCAAGCAGTACCTTTATTAAGAACAGAGGCTCCAATTGTTGGTACGGGTATTGAACGACAGTTGGTTAAAGATTCACGTACTCAAATAACTGCTGAGGAAGATGGTATTATTGATTATGTTGATGCTACTACTATCCGAATATTGTATGACAGAACGGAAGATGAGAGCTTTGTAAGTTTTGAATCTGCATTGAAGGAGTACACTATTCCTAAATTTCGCAAAACAAATCAGAATATGACAATTGATCTCCGTCCAATATGTAGAAAAGGTCAACGTGTCACAAAAGGTCAGATTTTGACAGAAGGCTATTCTACTAAAGACGGAGAATTAGCTTTGGGTAAGAATCTTTTAGTGGCATATATGCCATGGAAAGGGTATAACTATGAAGATGCCATTGTATTAAACGAACGTGTAGTGCGTGAGGATTTACTTACTTCCGTTCATGTTGAAGAATATTCTCTTGAAGTTCGCGAAACAAAACGCGGTATAGAAGAATTGACTTCAGATATACCTAATGTTAGTGAAGAAGCAACAAAAGATCTTGATGAAAATGGTATTATAAGAATAGGTGCTCGTGTTCGACCGGGAGATATTTTGATTGGTAAGATTACTCCAAAAGGGGAATCGGATCCTTCACCGGAAGAAAAGTTGCTTCGTGCTATTTTTGGTGATAAAGCCGGTGATGTGAAAGACGCATCTTTGAAGGCACCTCCTTCGCTCAATGGAGTGGTTATTGATAAAAAGTTGTTTTCACGTGTTGTCAAGGGACGAACTTCTAAGTTGGCGGATAAGGCGATGTTACCTAAGCTTGATGATGACTTTGAGGCAGAAATAGATAGATTAAGAATTATTTTAGTCAAGAAATTATTGCTCCTGACCGAAAAAAAGATTTCGATGGGGGTGAAAGATTACATGGGAGTGGAAGTCATCTCTAAAGGAGCACGGTTCGGTGCATCTGATTTTAGTACACTTGATTTTACTTCTATTCAACTTAGTAATTGGACTGATGATGCCCGTACGAATAGTATGATTCGTGATTTAATTCTTAACTTCTTAAAGAGGTATAAAGAATTGGATGCTGATTTAAAGCGTAAGAAGTTCAGTATTACGATTGGTGATGAACTTCCTGCCGGTATTGTGCAAATGGCTAAGGTTTATATTGCTAAAAAGCGTAAAATAGGGGTAGGGGATAAGATGGCCGGTCGTCATGGTAATAAAGGTATCGTTTCTCGTATTGTGCGACAAGAAGATATGCCATTTCTTGTTGATGGTACTCCTGTTGATATTGTTTTAAACCCGTTGGGTGTCCCCTCTCGTATGAATATTGGACAAATATTTGAGGCTGTTCTCGGTTCTGCGGGAAAAAAACTTGGAGTTAAATTTGCTACTCCGATTTTTGACGGGGCTTCTCTCGAAGATTTAATAAAATGGACAAATAAAGCAGGCTTACCTCCTTACGGAAAAACATATCTCTATGATGGCGGTACAGGTGAAAGATTTGATCAACCGGCAACAGTAGGAGTAACTTATATGTTGAAGCTTGGTCACATGGTTGAAGATAAGATGCATGCACGTTCTATCGGTCCGTATTCATTGATTACCCAGCAACCACTTGGAGGTAAAGCCCAATTCGGTGGACAGCGTTTTGGAGAAATGGAAGTTTGGGCTTTGGAAGCATTTGGGGCATCTCATATTCTTCAAGAAATACTTACTATTAAATCTGATGATGTGGTAGGACGCTCTAAGGCTTATGAAGCAATAGTAAAAGGTGAAGCCATGCCGCAAGCAGGTATTCCGGAATCATTGAATGTATTGTTGCATGAATTGAGAGGATTGGGATTAAGTATTAACTTAGAATAATTTTGATGTGTCTGTCTGTATGGGTACATTAAAATAATTTAGCATATTAAAGATATGGCTTTTAGAAAAGAAAACAAGATAAAAAGCAATTTTTCAAAGATTTCAATCGGACTTGCTTCTCCTGAAGAAATTCTTGAAAGTTCAAGCGGTGAAATTTTAAAGCCTGAAACTATTAATTATCGGACTTATAAGCCTGAACGGGATGGGCTATTCTGTGAAAGAATATTTGGACCGATTAAAGATTATGAATGCCATTGCGGTAAGTACAAGCGTATTCGTTATAAGGGAATTGTTTGTGATCGTTGTGGAGTAGAAGTTACAGAAAAGAAAGTGCGTCGTGAGCGTACAGGACACATTCAATTGGTCGTTCCTGTTGCTCATATTTGGTATTTTCGTTCGCTTCCGAATAAAATAGGTTATCTGTTAGGCTTGCCCACTAAGAAACTTGACTCTATCATATACTATGAACGCTATGTTGTAATTCAGCCGGGTGTTAAAAAAACAGATGGAGTGAACATCTATGATTTACTTTCGGAAGAAGAGTTTTTAGATATTTTGGATACTCTGCCCAAAGATAATCAGTATTTGGAAGATTCGGATCCAAATAAGTTTATAGCAAAGATGGGAGCGGAAGCGATTTATGATATCCTTGCCCGTTTGGATTTGGATGCATTATCTTATGAATTAAGGCATCGTGCAAGTAATGATGCTTCGCAGCAACGTAAAAACGAAGCATTAAAACGTTTACAAGTGGTAGAATCTTTCCGTGTTTCGCGTGAACGAAATAAGCCGGAATGGATGATTATGCGTATTATTCCGGTTATTCCGCCGGATCTTCGTCCATTGGTTCCTTTGGACGGAGGACGTTTTGCTACTTCCGATCTTAATGATTTGTATAGACGTGTAATTATTCGCAACAATCGTCTAAAAAGATTAATTGAGATTAAAGCTCCTGAAGTAATTCTACGTAATGAGAAACGTATGCTTCAAGAGTCTGTAGATTCTCTTTTCGATAATTCACGCAAGTCTAGTGCAGTAAAGACGGAAGCTAATCGTCCATTAAAATCTCTTTCAGACAGTTTAAAAGGTAAGCAAGGACGTTTTCGGCAGAATTTGCTGGGTAAACGAGTGGATTATTCCGCACGTTCGGTTATTGTTGTAGGTCCTGAATTAAAAATGCACGAATGCGGTATTCCTAAATTAATGGCTGCCGAATTATATAAACCGTTTATCATTCGCAAATTGATAGAGCGCGGTATTGTAAAGACTGTAAAGTCAGCTAAAAAAATAGTAGATCGTAAGGAGGCTGTTATTTGGGATATTTTGGAATATGTAATGAAAGGGCATCCGGTGTTGTTGAATCGTGCACCGACTCTCCACCGTTTGGGTATTCAAGCATTTCAACCTAAAATGATTGAAGGTAAAGCTATTCAGCTTCATCCATTGGCGTGTACTGCCTTTAATGCGGATTTTGACGGTGATCAAATGGCTGTTCATTTACCTTTAGGTAATGAAGCTGTTTTGGAAGCGCAAATGTTAATGCTAGCTTCTCATAATATACTCAATCCTGCTAATGGTGCTCCAATTACCGTTCCTTCTCAGGATATGGTACTTGGTTTATATTATATTACTAAAATAAGAAAGGGTGCTAAAGGCGAAGGATTGATTTTTTACGGACCTGAAGAAGCGATGATTGCTTATAATGAGGGGAAAGTAGATATACATGCACTTGTCAAAGTGATTGTGAAAGACATTGATGAAAATGGTAATATTGTTAATATTATGCGCGAAACCTCTGTTGGACGTGTAATTGTTAATGAAATTGTTCCTATCGAAATCGGTTATATCAATAAGGTTATATCAAAAAAATCTTTGCGTGATATTATCAGCGATGTTATTAAAGTTTGTGGGGTAGCCAAAACAGCTGATTTTTTAGATGGTATTAAAGATTTGGGATACCGTATGGCATTTATCGGTGGTTTGTCTTTCAATCTTGATGATATTATTATTCCAAAAGAAAAAGAAAAACTGGTTCAACGCGGTTACGATGAAGTGGAGCAGGTTATCAATAATTATAACATGGGATTCATTACTAATAATGAACGTTATAATCAGGTAGTTGATACTTGGACACATGTTAACAGGGAATTATCGGATATTTTAATGGATACGATATCTAACAATGACCAAGGATTTAATTCTGTGTATATGATGCTTGATTCCGGTGCGCGCGGTTCGAAAGAACAGATACGCCAGTTGTCCGGTATGCGTGGTTTGATGGCTAAACCTCAAAAAGCAGGTGCCGAAGGTGGTCAGATTATTGAGAATCCGATTCTTTCAAACTTTAAAGAAGGACTTTCCGTATTGGAATATTTTATTTCTACACATGGTGCACGTAAAGGTTTGGCAGATACGGCATTGAAGACTGCAGATGCAGGATATTTAACCCGTCGTTTGGTAGATGTGTCGCATGATGTGATTATAAATGAAGAAGATTGTGGAACTTTGCGCGGATTGGTTTGTACAGATCTTAAAAACAATGATGAGATAATTGCCACATTATATGAACGTATTTTGGGACGGGTTTCTGTTCACGATATTATTCACCCGACAACCGGAGAATTGATAATTGCCGGAGGGGAAGAAATTACGGAAGATGTTGCTAAAGCTATCCAAGATTCTCCAATAGAAAGCATTGAAATACGTTCTGTATTAACTTGTGAATCTAAAAAGGGTGTGTGTGTTAAATGCTACGGACGCAATCTTGCTACTAACCGTATGGTTCATAAGGGAGAGGCTGTAGGTGTTATTGCTGCCCAATCTATTGGCGAACCGGGCACGCAGTTGACATTGCGTACTTTTCATGCGGGAGGTACAGCTTCGAATATTGCGGCTAATGCTACTATTATTGCTAAAAACAATTCCCGTCTTGAGTTTGAAGAGTTACGCACAGTAGATATTATTGAAGCCGGTGAAATGGTTAAAGTTGTAGTTGGACGTTTAGCCGAAGTTCGTTTTATTGATGTGAACACAGGAATCGTTCTTTCTACACATAACGTTCCTTATGGTTCTACACTTTATGCATCTGACCATGAAATAGTTGAAAAAGGTAAGCTAATTGCTAAATGGGATCCTTTTAATGCAGTAATTATTTCGGAAGTTAGTGGTAAAGTTGAGTTTGAAGGTGTAATTGAAAACGTTACTTATAAGGTAGAATCGGATGAAGCTACAGGATTGCGTGAAATAGTTATTATAGAGTCTAAAGATAAGACGAAAATGCCTTCTACTCATGTATTTGATGATAGTGGAGAGCTTATTCGTACATATAATCTTCCGGTAGGTTGTCATGTTATTATTGAAAACCAACAAATGGTAAAAGCCGGTGAGGTTATTGTGAAAATTCCTCGTGCCGTAGGTAAAGCCGGTGATATTACAGGAGGGCTTCCCCGTGTTACTGAATTGTTTGAAGCACGTAATCCATCGAATCCTGCTGTTGTATCCGAAATTGACGGTGAAATAACAATGGGTAAAATCAAACGAGGTAATCGTGAAATTATTGTTACTTCTAAGACAGGAGAGATTAAGAAGTATTTAGTGGCGTTATCCAAGCAAATTCTTGTTCAGGAAAATGACTATGTACGCGCAGGAACTCCTTTGTCCGATGGTGCAACTACTCCTGCTGATATTTTGGCAATTAAAGGTCCTACTGCAGTACAAGAATATATTGTAAATGAAGTTCAAGATGTATATCGTTTGCAAGGTGTGAAGATTAATGATAAACATTTTGAGATCATAGTTCGTCAAATGATGCGTAAGGTAGAAATTAATGAGCCGGGTGATACTCGTTTCTTGGAGCAGCAAATAGTGGATAAGCTTGAATTTATGGAGGAAAACGATCGTATTTGGGGTAAAAAGGTTGTTATAGATAGTGGAAATTCTCAACTACAGCCCGGTCAAATTGTTACAGCTCGTAAATTAAGGGATGAGAATAGCATGTTAAAACGTCGTGATTTGAAACTTGTTGGGGTTCGTGATGCAGTTCCGGCTACTTCTACTCAAATACTTCAAGGTATTACGCGTGCTGCTTTACAGACTTCAAGTTTTATGTCTGCAGCTTCTTTTCAAGAAACAACAAAAGTACTTAATGAAGCAGCTATTAATGGTAAAATAGATAAATTGGAGGGTATGAAGGAAAATGTTATTTGCGGGCACTTAATACCTGCAGGAACAGGACAGCGCGATTTTGATAAGATTGTTGTTGGTTCTAAAGAAGAATATGAACGTATCCTTGCTAATAAAATGACAGTTATTGATTATTAAGTAATCATAATTGTCTTCTGTTATTTAATTCAATAATCAATATAAGACAAGACATATCGTTTATATATCAGAAAACGACTATAACCATATCCGGCGGAAAAATCCCAGTTGCTATTTTTGAAACGTTTGCCTTATTTTATGCCGGTAAACCGCACAGGCAGTTAAACAATATATTCCTGCTTGTAACCACAACGCCCGATATTCAAGAGCTACTTCGCTAAGTGTAGCTCCCATGCTGTTAATCCGTACGTATCCGTTTATACCGAAAGTGGAAGGAAAAGCGTAAGAAATATATTTCCAAAAGTCCGGTATGGAAATACCAGGCCAAGATATGCCGGAGATAAAAAGTAATGGCAAGGAAGTGAATACAAATATCAGCATACACGCTTCTCTGTTATGAATAAATATAGAAACTGTCATAGCAAAGAAAATACAAGCTAACAGATACGGCAATATAAAAAACAATAAATCAACAGGCAATCCTATCCGAATTAGACTAAATATCCTCGGAACAATGCATAACAAATAAACAGATATTACGGTATAAACCATAAAGTAGCTCAATCCTTTGCCAAATACAACGCGAATTGTACCGTCGTAATGGCTATCAAGAGGTATTAATTTATCATTACTATGGAATAACTTTCTATCTCGTATTGTTCCCGCCAGGAGCCCAATACCTAATAACAAAGTTTGCTGTATGACCAGTATCAACACAGCAGGTATAAGGAAAGAGGCAAAACCATTCGTGGGATTGAACATACTTATATTTTCATATTCTATCGGATAGGCAGTGATTTTATCCTGCCTGTTGGTAGTATTGTCGGCAGCGGAAATTCTGATGTTTTTATTCATCTCCAACGATACGGCTGTATTGGCGGAAAGCAATGATTTGTAGTAAAGCAACCCACTCATGTCGCAATACAAACTGACTTTTGTCTGCTCGCTACGTGCAATGTTGTCGCTAAATTCCACCGGAACATATATGACTCCGTAAGCCTGACGTTTCTTCAAAGCTATCTGCGCTTCTTCCATATCGGAACAATAAGACACTATCCGTACATCAGGAGTGGCATCAACCTTCCTCAAATATTCTCTGCTAAGCGAAGAGTGGGAGTTGTCCACCACAACGACAGGAACTTCACGAATGGTTTCACCGGTATATATCATCCCGTAAAGCAATGGATAAGCCAATGGAACCAAAATAAAAAATATCAATACTCCTCTATCCCGAAACATAGCATAAAGTTCTTGTTTCCAGATGTGAAACAAATCGTAAAAGCCCTGTATTACCTTACCTTTTAGTGTACCTTCTTTCATCAGGGTATATATATGGAGTATATCAAGGCTTTTTTCAAACGGTAAACAATAAGAAAAGGAAGCATGATAAATAGTAGCAATACCGTATAGTTCATCCAGGAATAAATCATTTCATAACCGTTAAGTGCTTGGTCAACGTAAATCAGAAAGTAGTGCCTTAACGGAAAGAGATTGGCTAACGCTTGCAACGAAGGATGCATTGCCGACACCGGATACGAGAATCCAGAAGCAGAGAACGAAACAATGCCCCATAAAGAAGCAAAACTTAATCCGAACCGAAGCGTGGGAAGCACTCCTATCATTACTACTCCACAGCTCTGTGAGGCAAGGATGAATAACAACGTAGCAAATATCATCGGCATTATTCCGCTATGGCAAGGAAAATGCAAATAGCCATAGAGATATACGTTGTAAAAGATACCCATAAGGAAAAACACAAGTGATTGAGGCAGCAACTTTCCGACTAAGGATATATATATAGAATTGTTACCCGTGCGCAACCATTGGCAGGAGGTTTGTTCTTTTATTTCCATCCCAATGGAAAAAACAGTGGTCATGAATATCATCAACATCAATATTCCTGGTAGTAGGGTGTTGCATAAATAAACCGAATAATTCAACCATGGATTATTGAGCGGATGCATATCTATGACAATCGGTTGAAGATAAACCATCGCTTGTTCTTCCGTCGTCCCTTTGGCGTAAAGTACGGATCGTGTGGCTGAACCCGACACCATTTCCCCCATCATTTTCATGTCTTTGAACAAGAGTGAACCGGCTATTAAGTAAGAGCTATTGGTATAAAAAGATATTTTAGGCTGACGTTGATTTTGTGCGTCGGCAGTAAGCCCTTTGGGGATATGAAAAAAGCCGTAGATATCTCCCCGTTGCATAGCTTTACGTGCTTCGCGTACACTTGGAAGATACTCCGTTACTGCTGTCTGCTGAAAAGCATCGAGGTTGCGGATAATATTACGGGAAGTGGGAGTATTGTCTAAATCTACAACAGCAATAGGAAGATTCGTCGGAAGTCCTTCCCCCATCAATGTTGTAAAAAAAAGAAAGCAAAATACCGGAGCCACAATCATGCAAAAGAGATAAAGCGGAGATGAAACAAGGCGAAAACATTCACGCTTCATAACATACCACAGGGCTATGTATTTCTTTTGCTTTCTCTTCATCTTTCTTATTTCTTCTTAAAAATAACAGACATGCCGGGGCGCAATCCTTCCGTTCTTTCAAGAGGAAATGCTCTAACTTCAAAGGTTTTATAGTCAAATTGCCCGGTAGTTTTCACAGCCTTCCAGGTAGCATACGTACCCAAATCTTTCATGTAATTCACTTTCAGTTGTACGATTTTATTGCCTAATGCAGGGATAAAAGCCTCAAACTTCGTCCCCACTGTAAAGTCGTTCAACAGATCTTCACGAATATTGAAAGTTACCCACATATCATTGAGGATTGCCACGTTCATTATCGGTGCGCCCATTCCAACTAACTCACCTACTTTGGGAAATATCTCGGAGATTTCACCCTCTGTTTGCGCTATAAGAAAAGTTTCCTTTATGTAAGATTCCACTTCGGCTACAGCTCCTTTAGCACGCTCTACCATAGCTGCCGCAGCCAATTTATCTTCACGTTCGGCTCCGTTCTTTGCCATGAGATATTGGGCTTGCGCTGCTTTCTCGGTAGCCTTATCCGCATTAAGCCTTGCAAAGGCTTCGTCATATTTTTGTGCAGATATTACTCCTTGTTCATACAGACTCTTAATTCTCGTATATGATTTCTCAGCAATATCCAAACCGGCTTTCGCCTTTTGCCATATTTCGTAAGCAGTCTGTATTTGTTCATACCGCGCACCCTTCATAGCTTTCTCGCTTTGTGCTTGGGCAACAGCTTGTGCAGCTTGTGCTTGTTCCATCTTAGCAAATACTTCGGGGGCTTCCAGAATAGCCAATGTATCACCGGCTTTTATTTTCTGCCCTTCTTTGACACGAAATGTCGATATTCTTCCCGGTACTTTGCTCGAGACTCTGTATTCGTCAACTTCTGCTTGTCCTTGTATGATTTCCGCTTCTTTCCTGAGCATAAAAAAGCCGACCACTGCCACAATTGCAATTACTCCCAACAAAGTGAGAAACGCAAGTAGCATGTTACTGTTTTTTGATTTCATCTCTTTATGACTTTTTAATCTTCATCCTGACATTGTTTATTTATCCAGAGTAAGTTCTCCCAATGCCTTTTTCAGATAAACTTCCGTTAACCTTACATCAATTTGTGCATCAATTCTTTCCGATTGTGCAGATAGCCATGCGGTTTGCGCTTCGAGAACGTTACTTGCCGGTAATACCCCTTCTTCAAATCCGAGGGCTGCACACCGGAGATTTTCATTGGCTTTCTCCAGATTCCTATTTGTCATAGATAGCTTTTTTGCTGCTTCGGTTACTTTGAAAGCCGATTGATTAACTTGGAGTTCTATCTTCTCTTTGGCAGTATCCAATTGATATTGGGCAGTGCGTGCTTCAGCTTTTGCTGCTTTTACTTTATAAAGTCCTTGTCCCCAACTCCAAAGGGGCAATTGCATCGTTAACCCAAGATTCCACATACCTCGGAATTTGGTTTCAAAACCGTTGAACGTAGAAGGGTTGGAGACAATATAGTTCCCCACAAAAGCTATTGCCGGCAAATATGCCGCACGCTCCACACTTATTTTTTGCTGATAAATAGCCGTTGCCAATTCTAAACTCTTTATCTCCGGACGATTAACATAAACTGACTCCATGGCAAAGTGATTATCGGAGGTTACTACCGGAATATCTTCCATATTTTCATCTTTTAGGATGATTTCATAAGTCAAATTAAGTCCACATAACTGGCAAAGCAGCATTTTTGATAGACTTAGCCCATCCTCCACTTTGGTAAGGGTCATTTCTGCCTCGTTCGCTTTCACTTTCACAGTTAGTCCTTCGGCTTTTGTTGCTACGCCTTCGACTATCATCTTTTCCAAATCCGCATCTAATTTTTGTAGCAACTGCAAGTATTTCTCTGCCAGTTTTTTCCGGTGACTCAACGAAACTACCTGCCAATAAGCTTGGTCTGTATTAAGAATGACCTCTTGCAATTCGCCATTGTATTGTTGTTTGGCAAGTTCTTCGGCATACTTCGTAATCTTATTATAGGCACGTATCTTTCCCCCCATAAAGATAGGTTGAGTAAGGGTAAGCATTCCCACATACATGTTTCTTGTATCGGTGCGAAGCGCATCAACAAGAGAGGTTCCTATTTCATTTAAAGAAGCCTCCATAGTTCCACCCAACAAAGGTAATAGAGGTGCAAGCGTAGGGTATTGACTATTTATCGTCGGTGCCAGGTCTTGTATTTTCTCGTTTGCAGCAGTTCCCAAATACGGTAAATTCCTCTTTTGTTCGTCACTCAGCAGGGAAATCTCTTTTTGGTTACGCATATAAGCTCCCATAGCTGATAGACTTGGCAAGTAATTGGTAAAAGCTGCTTTTCTTTGATAATGCGCCGAATTAATCTTTTCATTGTCCATCAACAATTCTTTGTTATTAGCCACTGCTAATGCACGACAACTATCTAAGTCTAATACATACTGTGCTCTTACTGAAAAAGCTATCACCATAACGACTATTACGCCCAACAATCTTTTTATCGCATTTAACATATCAAGAACAATCTTTTCACTGTAAAGATATAATAATTTTATTAATAAAAGAAAGATTCACCCGGATAATACGTCACCAACTACGCATTTATCAGATAATCCTTAAAAAAATCCTGTAAAATTTGAATTACAAACATTATTTTAAATTGGGCATCTGATCACGAGAAATTACATTTTCAGTGGCAAAGGTATTTTTCCAATAGGGCAAATTTATTTGACAATCGATATCAAAAAATAACTCCGGCTTTATCAGATAGCCGGAGTTATTTTCTCTTTTTACAACGATTGTTTTTTGTCAATCGCTATTTATGTTCATTTTCGACAAGGGTTGTTATTCGGTAACACCCAGCTGAAACTCGCTTACTTGAATGCTGTTGCTGTTATTTGTATCCCATCTTACATATACGACCTTGACATACTGATAAGTCGATGAAGGCAATTCCACCGTTCCAGGTACCGGAGCACCGGCAGCCTCTGCACTGGGAATATTCACATTACTTTTTATTTCATCGAAAACGATGTTATCATTACTACCATAAATGGACACTGTCCATGCTCGTAAAGCGACAGTAACGTTACTATACCTATGATGCCACACAAAATAATCAAACGTTTTCTGCTCGCCCATATCTATGGTGAAGCCGGTTTCAGCATCCGCAGGGACATCATAGGCATCGACAACTCTGCCCGGTTTTCGCAAAGAAAGATAATTAGTAGCAATGTTGGCAATTCCGTCAACTAATTGCTCTTTATATCCACCTCCATTCGATTCCCCCATATCAGAATACGGCGTAGTTACCGTCCAACCGGATGGTGTCCCGGCCGGATTTAACAACGTCTTGACGATGATGTGATAGGACGCCCATTGCGAATAAAAATCATCAATGGCATTGGGCGTCGGCAGAAAACGGCAACGGTATTCGAAATCTTGTCCTTTGAAATTATTAAGAACGATCCTATTGTCGCTTGTATTTGCAAAATAGACCGTCGTAGGAGTACCGTCCGATTGCTTTGTCCATCGCACCTCTGTTCCAACAAGCGTGCTGTCGCCCAATACGGGGAATGTAATCGTCGCGATATTTTCGGCTTTGTTCAAATTGATGCTGGCTATGTTTCGGTTTCTCAGGTAGCTTTCGTAGGTATTTCCGAACACCTCTCCAATGCTGGAGACGGCCACAGAGCTCAATCCGTCACTGCTGAAATTCTGAAAAACAAAATCGTAGAGCGCTTCCGGCAGATTGGTGTTTAAGGTTACCTCTGTCGGTTTGCCGTAAGTAACGGGTACATCTGTTTCGCGTGTTCCGTTTGCCCAGGTGATTTTGGTGTACTCTACCCGCGGGTCGTACAGTGCCGGCCAACTGATCTTGACACGTTCTCTTCCGGATTGCACAACAATCGTGCTTACATCCAATTTCCCAAGATAGACGATCGGACTGTCTCCCCGAAGATCTTTGTAAGTTTCGTCCATTGCTCCACAACCAGCCATTGTGATCAACAGGAGGCTGAAACCTATTATCTTTGTATATAATTTCTTTTTCATCTTATTCTATTGATTACTTGATTATTCTGCTTGAGCATTTTGTCCAAAGAAGGTCAACTCTTCAATTTGAACGGAATTCACTCCGTATGTACTCAATATATTAATACGAACATATTGGTAGGGCGGCAATCCCGCGGGGAAGTCGAAGTTATGCCCCGGCCTTATCATATCCAGGTCGGCTTGGGTTCTTGCAGCTTCCTCGTGTGTTCTCATGGTACCATCTGCCCGCAAAACATTGAAGCTTTCCAATCTTGTCCACGAATCAAACCCGCCAAGCGGATCCGGTTCATTAGTTGCCCATACTTCAAATGTTTTAGGCATTCCGGATGTGGCCGTGAAGAAGTTGGTATAGTTGGTACCGCCATCCCAACGCATATTCATCACCAAACGAGAGAATACATAGGGTTTCCCAAGATGGAAAGTAAACCACTGAGGTATCGGATCGGTCGTTTTTGAGTGGAACAATGCGTTCCAATTGGTGACCGAACCATCCCACATCTTCTCCAATGTAACATCGGAGCCTGACCATGAGTGTAGGGTATAGTTATCGTCGGGCAATCTGTATGCTCTCCATCCGCCTTTGGGAATCTCAATCTCCTCCCAGGGGATGATCGTTGCATAGATCGTATCGGATTTATGCCCCCATCTATCTCCCGCATAAGCGGCATATCTTGTCTCTACAGGCTGCTGTTTACGGATGACATGTTGCAGATTTACCATCTTATTCGTATAATAGGCTCCAACTTCCTGCCATCCATCCGGATCCTCTCTCAGGAAGATGATCGACAAATCGGATGCCGCCTCATCAACAGAGGTAAACCTAAGTCCACCGAATGTTGCCTCAATGCTACCTCTCTCCAAGACAACTTTATATGCCGGAGTTGTAGGATGTATCAGCACGGTAACGGGTTCGGATTTAGTCTCTCCATAACTGACCGAATACAATTTCACCTCATATTCTCCAGCCTCCGGGAATCCATTTACCAGAACGGAGTCCGTATAAAACGAAGCATTGAAAGTTCGTTCGGTTTCGTCTTCCAAGGTATATGCCGCCTGAATATATTTCAGATTTTTATCGTTCGGCCGATCATAAAAGATGACAGCACTTCCCCCTAAATTTTTCACTCTGACATTCGTCACCTGAGCCGGAATAGCCGTACTTCCCCTGGGATCATTTACATCGGCATCCCCACAGGCATACAATCCCAAATACAGGATCATTGCCAATACTATATATAAACAGTTGTTTTTCATATTGTTTCATTTAATAAATTACCATCCATAATTCTGTACCAGATTACTATTCCTTCTATACTCGTTTTCGGTAATAGGCGTAAAATAATCCTTGATCCGGAAGATCGGTGTATAGATATATTTTTCCGAATAATAATTCGTTGCGCTTTCTTCCAATATATTCCAACCGGTCAAAGGTTTCGGCACCTCAATGTGTGCGCGCATCCACCGGCGGAGATCCCAATACCGTTGCCCTTCAAAGGCAAACTCTATCAGGCGTTCCTGTTGTATGATTTGTCTGCGCCCTACCAATGTAGTGGGTTTATCTTTTTCAATGGAATAATCTTTCCATGATTCGACAACGCCTTTAAGGCTTGCCCGCTCTCTTACCAGGTCTACATACTCGAAGATGTTATCGGGATTTGTTTCGCCCGATTCATTCAATGCTTCGGCATACCACAGGTACAAACTGCTCAACCGAATGATGGGGAAAGGATAGTTGACGGAAGTGTAACCACTTGTTCCGGTTTGTACGACTGTCTTGAAATGCACCATCTTCTTCGGCCATATTCCTGTGGAGTTCCAGGAGTGAAACACTTGATTGGCACAATTCTGACGGAATTTCGCCTCAACCGAACAAGTAGCGTTATCATCAGTCTTGCCCTGTCCGAACCATATCGCTCCATCAAATCCCAGCGAGGCATAGTAGCGAATCTCGCGATCAAAGTTTAAACTCGCGGTCGTATATCCCTCTTTCAGTAGATATTTCTCATCTGAAGAGGCTACACGAAGTTTATAACGATCTTCATACGACCATGTTATGTCTTCGGTAATAGGCACACCGTTTTTTGTATAAAACTGTTCGGCGATTTTAATAGGAACGGCATGGTTATTACGTTGCGTCGTATTGTTCCCGTCGCCATTAAGTCCGCGAGGCAATGCTTGCATAGCCAGGTCGCGGTTTCCTCCTCCACCTACCCAGTTGTTGGCATCTCCCCATAAAATCTCTTCGTTCCATTTATCAGTGATAGCCATGCGTATATTCAGTTTGGCTTTCGTGTCATTGCTAAGGTTGGGATACTCCGGTGAGGTATAATAATACAACTTGTAGCCTAAAGTGTGAGCAAAGTTGATGGCTTCCAGACAAGCCTCGCTTGCATCAACCCATCGTTGCCTCTTCTCATCCTCGGTTTTGACAGGGTTAAATATCTCTATGTTGCGACTGTCTTTCAAGCCGACATAATAGGTATTTCCATTGAACAACGGACTGGCTCTGGTGATCAACACTTCGGCTTTGAGCGCCCTCGCAATCATCTTCGTGACACGTCCCAACTCTTGTGCCTCGTTAGTTATTCTGTCCGGCAGTTGTTCATTCTCTATCACTTCTTCCAGTTTATTAACAATGTATTCAAAACAATCATCCAGCGTATTCCGGAAAGGTTTTGCCTCATCCATATTTGCGTCAATAGGGATATTGGTTTCCGTGATGATAATCGGACCGTATTGTTTTACCAGCCAGAAGTGATAATAGGCTTTCAGGAACTGTACTTCGGCAATCCACCGCTGTCTCTCGATCTCGGTCAGGTCGGGAACCTTTCCGATGTTCTCCAGAAAGATATTACAATCTCTGATGGCTACATAAGCGCCTTTCCTATCTGTAGGATCATTATCATTACCGGAACGTTGCAATTGCCCGCCATTGAAACCATCCCAATAGTTCATATAGGTAGTGGTCAATCCCTGTCTCCCTGTAGGAAGATAATAGGGGCTGAGTCCGGATGCGTAATCACTCGCAGGAACTAATTCGTCACCACCGAAAAAGACAGGACAATTAATTACGCTGGCATGACGCGGCAAATAGGAATAGCAGGTGAAGAGATACTTCTCTGCTTCGATGCGCATGGTAAAGGCATTGTCCATTGTCGGAATATTATCCGGCACAACATCAATGTAGTCATCGCAGGAGGTCAGAATCGCAATGACAGCTAACACTATAATTTTCTTAAGGATTTTCATACATTCAACTTATTAGAAGGTTAAATTAAGACCAATGTTATATACCCGTTGCAATGGATAACCCAATCCGTTACCTGCCATTTCAATGTCCCAATCCTTGAATTTGGAGACGCTGAACAGGTTCGTTCCCGAGAAATAAAACCGCAGGCTGGTCATGCCGGCTTTGCGGGTCAACTCTTTGGGCAGCGTATAACCCATCTCTAGCTGCTTAAAACGCAGGAAACTACCGTCTCTCATGTACCACGTGTTCGTCCGGTTGTTGTTTGTAATGCTGGAGGTAGATAGACGAGGCCACATCGCATAGGCGTTCCGGTTGTCTTCCGTCCAGTGATTGTCTGCAATCACTTTTGCCAGGTTGTTGACCGTAACCATCTTGTTGCTACCGTAATCACCACCCATTCCGTTAGAACCGCTGGCTCTGAAGAAGGGGGACATTCTACTGTAATCCAACCAGAAAGAGGATCTCGCCGAGCCTTGGAAGAAGAAAGAGAAATCCCAATTGCCAAACCCGAAGCTGGGACCGAATCCATAGGTAATTTCAGGAGTAGTAGGATAACCGATCGGAACCATATCAGCCTCCGTTATCACGCCATCCCTGTTTACATCCCTGTATTTGATGTCGCCGGCCATGTAGTTACCAAATTGAGCCGGTGAGTTTGCCATGTCGGCATCGTCGATGAACAGCCCTTCGGCTATGTATCCCCATGTTTGAGAGGTGGAATAACCAATGCGGCTCTTCCACGGTTCATTTCTCCAGACCATCTGTTCATAAGCAGTGTACTCGCTCGTCGCGTATGTGAGGTTGGCACGAGCTTGCACCCATCCTTTTTTCCCGATCGTCTTGTTGTAGTCTATCGCCACATCTATACCGCTACCTTTCGACTGTCCCAGATTTGCATACGGTTTTGCCGTCAAACCCATCGTGGAGGAGATGTCCGTGCGTTCTTGCAGAATATTCTTCCGCTTCTCGGTGTAGTATTCAAAGGTCATGTTAAGCTCGTTCCACAGGCTGAGTTCCAACGCATAGTTTGCCTTTGTAGCCTCTTCCCACGTGATGCCGGGATTGGAATACCGCGTTACGGAAACGCCGTTTCTGGAATATGCTCCCTGATTGTATCCAAAGCTGGCAGTTTTAAAAGTGGAATTCATGGAAACTTCCGACATATAGTAAAACCTGTCTTCGCCAATATTATCATTACCCACCAAACCATACGAAGCACGAAGCTTCATTTTTGAAATAGTGCTTTGCAGTGGCTCCATGAATTTCTCATTCGAGATCATCCACCCTGCACCCATTGATGGAAAGAAACCCCAACGATTCTCTGCTGCAAAGCGTTCCGAACCGTTATAACCGAAGTTGAACTCGGTGAAGAAACGGCTGTCAAAAGCATACGTGAAACGACCCGAGAGTCCCATGTTCTTGTAGGGAAGAGAACTTTGCAGCGTGCTTGAGTTAGGATTTTTCCGGTTGCTCATCTGCAACACCAGTAATCCGCTCACTCCATGTTTGTCGAAGTCCCTGCTATAGTTTGCCGCAGCTTCTATATAGGTGGTTGAGTTGATCGTCTTCGTACCTTTGGACGTATCGTATGTCAAATACTCTGTTCCACCGTAAGCGCCGGTATTGGCATTGAGTACCTCAATTTGATACTCGCCCGAATAAGGGTCATAAGAGGTTATACCATAATAGTAAGGAGTATACCAACGCGGTTGTTCGTAATAGGAAATACGCGAAACATTCACCAATCCTCTTACGGAAAGACCCTTGGTTATGAATTTCAAGTCTTGTTTCAACTCTACCTGAGCGCCTATATTCGAACGTTCATACTCTTTATATCCCCGAACCATTTCGGCATAAGGATTCAAGTACATAGTACCATCCGGTGAATTACCGAAGAGCGTGTGTTTCACATACTGATGCGCTTCGTCAACCGGGTATTTGGCAGGAAACAGTACCGGACTGCTCTTCATGATCATGTTGTACAGGTCGGTACCCGAAGTTACCGGTCCGGTGTAGTCGTCGAATGCTCCGCTCAAACGAACGAGCAATTCCGTTGTTTTGGTAATATCAATGTTCACGTTCGACCGCAATGTGTACTTCTGCAGGTTGATGTTGGTATTGAAATTATTATTTTTATCCTGTTCGAGGATTCCATTGTCCTGTGAAAAGGATGCAGCCACATAGTATCGTGCAATCTCGCCTCCTCCACTGATATTCAGATTTACACGCTGATTCATCGTGAAATCCTTCAGCAGTTCTTCTTTCCAATCGGTTGACGGATATATTAAGGAGTTGGAACCGGGAACGGTTTTATCAATCTTGTCCCGCGAGAAATATAAGGGAAGACTCGGATCGCGCGTGACAATCGCTTCATTGTAATCTTTCATGTAGGTAATGGGATCGGCAAGTTCAATCTCTTTCGTAGCCTGGGAAAGCGAACTTTCAACTCTGATATTCAGCTTTGCCTTCCCCCTTTGTCCCTCTTTGGTCTTCACGTAAATCACGCCGTTTGCTCCACGCGCACCGTAAAGAGCCGTTGCCGTAGCATCTTTCATGATGGAGAAACTCTCTATATCGTCCGAATTAAGACGGGACAAATCGGCAGTTGTCAATTCAATATTATCAATCAAGATGAGCGGCTTGTTATTGTATCCGAAGGTAGTGATACCGCGAATAAAGAACGAAGCATCATCCGCACCCGGCTCACCGCTTCGCTGGTAAGAGATAATACCTGCCATCCGGCCGGCAAATGCTGTTGTCAAGTTGCTGCTCGGAACCTTCAAAGCTCCGGGAGCAATGGTTGTGATAGCTCCGATAACACTCTCTTTCTTCTGTACACCAAAAGCTACAACTTCGACTTCTCCCAACGTTGTCACATCTTCCATCATGATGACAATCATCTCTTTTCCATCAAATTTCTTATCAGTTTTAACGTAACCAATAAACGAAAAATCGAGCGTGGCTCCTATCGAAACTCCCGGTATTGAGAAGTTACCATTGACATCGGTTATTCCGCCCTTCCCGTTTGCTCCCCGCACCATGACCGAAGCACCTATAACGGATACGCCATCGGTATCGATAACCTTACCTTTTGCAGTTGTTGTTTGTTGATCTGGATTCGAGAAAACAGGAGATGCAATGCTTACTGTTAACGCGAAAAGCAAAAAATGAAATCCTGTCTTAAGTAATTTACATCTACGTCGGATAATGTTAAGTTTATTCTTATACATTGTAAATAGGTTTTTAATTTATACTGTGTTTTTTTAGTTCATTAGACATTCTATCCTGGCGGGAATGTCAGTTTTTAGTTAACATTTTCTTTTTGTACTCATAGGCATGCATATTTATCAATATTAGTTATTTCATTTCATTTTCAATTAAGACCCTCATATATCATTAAACATCGTTTCTTCTTATGTCAATGTGTCAATAAACGACTGTTTGATGAAATAATATTTCGCTAAAATTGTATCTTTTTTTCAGTGACATAACTCAATATATATGCCTAAAACTATTATTTTGGATACAACCCTTAAAACAATAAATGGCAACTTGAATTATTTGGCATTTTGCAGAAAATGCTAAAAGATTCCCCAAAATTAAGCTTTTTTTTTAGTTTTCAATGCATTTTTAATTGATTTTTTTTATCCTGTCATCGTCGTAGTTATTAAATATTTGTTTTCAGGTATAACTGTCGGATTAATTTATTGGTGCGTAGATTCAACTACTCTCTCAGCAGTTCGTAACCCATCCGAAGCGTATTTGAGGGGCTTTTTGGGGTATATATGTCCGCTTGGGAAGCGGATATGGATCGGAGATGAAGCGGAGAGCGATCGGACAAAATACGGATATAACCCCTAAGCATGCTTGCAGGAAACAGATGCACTACGGGTAATATAATATTATTCTCTACTTGTTTTTTCTTCCTACTTGTTTTAGTTATTTTTGAACTTCGTTAGCTCAGATAAAATAATTAAAACGATACGTGCTGAAGGTGCTCAAAACGTTATTTTGATCGGCACTTCACACTGGGATCAAGACATTCATTTACCGGCGGAAAACCCTATTACCGGATACGACAATATTATGTACACACTTCATTTTTATTCCGCTACACACAAACACGAATTACGCAACCGACCGATTGTGTTATTAATAAAATCTTCCTATCTTTGTTTCCGAATGTGCCGGTATGGAAGCCAGTGGAAACGGAGCTATTCATTACGAAGAATGGGGCGAATGGCTGGAATGGATAAAAAAGAACAGTATCAGTTGGGTGGCATGGTCTATATCCGATAAAAATGAGACCTGCTCCATGATTCAAGCAACGGGAGCCCCGAAAGGAGGATGGAAGGATAGTGATTTGAAAGAGTGGGAAATAATCGTGAGAAAAGAATTGACTAATTAGATTATTAAATAACAAATAGCATGAAAACATTTTTATACAGCATTATCGCCATCGCACTATTGGCAATATCTCCGGTAAAGGCTACAATCCAATTGCCGGACATCATCGGTGATAACATGGTATTGCAACAAAGCACCCATGTGAAACTATGGGGCACAACGTCCAAAACAAATGCGACAATTACAGTAAAAACGTCGTGGGATTCGCAAACCTATTCTGCACAAAGCAACAGTAACGGTAAATGGTCGGTACTCGTTTCTACTCCTAAAGCCGGATACGAACCGCAAAGCATTACGCTATCCGACGGGGAAACCATTAAGCTCAATAATATCTTAATAGGTGAAGTGTGGTTTTGCTCCGGTCAATCGAACATGGAAATGTCTTTAAACGGCTCTTCAAACAATCCGGTACTCGGAGCGAATGACGATATAGCCAATGCTTCCCGGCACAAAGGCATACGTTTTGCTACCATTTCCAAAACCTCCGCTATTACTCCGCAAGAGACCTGCAAAGGGAAATGGCAGGTATGCAATCCTGAAAACGCACAATGGTTCAGTGCCGTTGCTTTCCATTTCGCTACGTCTTTAAGTCAAATTCTGGATGTTCCGGTAGGTATTATTAATTCTAGTTGGGGAGGTTCCAGAGTGGAGGGCTGGTTGTCCGAAGGAATATTGCGGAACTATCCGGATATTGATTTGAAAGAAGCCGGTCAGAAGAACGGTCAGAAACCGGAATACCTGCAACCGATGATTATGTACAACGGGATGCTGAAACCTCTGCAAAACTATACCATCAAAGGCTTCCTGTGGTATCAGGGCGAATCGAATGTGGGCAAACACAAGACATACGCCGAACGCTTGTCTGACATGGCAAACCTTTGGCGTAGCGAATGGGGACTTGGTGAACTTTCTTTCTATTTTGTGGAGCTAGCTCCGTACATATACGGTAAAGATGACCAAGGAGCTTATCTGCGTGAAGCACAATTTAAGGCACAAAGTTTAATACCCAATAGCGGCTTGGTTTCTACCAATGATTTGGTGGAAAAATATGAAGCTACCAACATTCATCCCAAAAGCAAAACGCTGATAGGGAAACGTCTTTCTTATATGGCATTGGTCAATACGTATGGTATAAAAGGCATATCCGACCGTGGTCCGGCATATAAATCAATGGAGGTAAAAGAGAATAAAGCCTTTCTTTCTTTTGACAATGCCAATAACGGCTTTAGTCGTTCAAACGGTATTATTGGCTTTGAAATAGCAGGGGCGGATAAAGTCTTTTATCCCGCTGAAGCAACGGTAGATCGGAGAAGACAAATTGTTGTCAGTTCTGATAAAGTAGCGGAACCCGTGGCTGTGCGTTACGCATTCCGTGATTATCTTCCCGGTAATTTACAGAATACCAGGGAGCAACCAGCTTATCCTTTCCGGACAGATAATTGGGAATAAGCCGGTACGAAGCACATCAACAAGAGAAGTTCCCGTTTCATTTAAAGAAATGTTCGAACAGAGGATACTAACCGTGTCAAATAACAAGCATTTAGTTTATTTGACACGGTTTTATTAATCCTTATTTCTCAATCCATTCCACAATCTTTTCCGACAGCGGGTCGATCTTAGGTTCTGCAAATCCTGCCCAATTTCCTTGTTCGTCAATCATGAATTTCTGAAAGTTCCATGTAACGGGAGCATCCTGCTTACCGTTCAAATTCTTTTGAGTAAGCCATTCATAGAGAGGAACGATATCATCTCCCTTTACCGAAATCTTAGACATCATGGGGAAAGTTACGCTGTATTTTGATGTACAGAAAGCAAGAATCTCCGCATTTGTACCCGGTTCCTGTGCACCGAAATTATTTGCCGGGAAACCGATAATAACGAAATCCTTATTCTTGTACTTCTCGTACAGTGCTTGTAGCTTTTCGTATTGAGGTGTTAAGCCACATTTGGAAGCTACATTTACGACCAATACTTTTTTACCTTTGAAAGTCGATAGATTGAGGTCATTGCCTTCGATAGTTTTCACTGTAAAGTTGTAAAAGTTTTTGTTTTGTGCTGTTCCGGGTTGTGTGTAGATTGCCGCCATGATGATGGAAGCTAATAATACCTTTGCGCAATAGCTTTCGAGAATTGTTTTTCTTTTCATTGTTTCATTTTAATTAATAGTTATTAGAGCCTGTTTAAATTTGATTAAAACATGTTTTATGAGAACCCCAAAGGAGTTATTATATGTATAGAAAAGCCCGAATATACCACTTCTTTCGACTCTGTAAGAGTCGAATATTACTTTTATTTGCTGTTTCTATCAATATTCGAATCCGAAGGATTCTTTTTAAATAAATTTAAACTTATAAGTTACTAAACAGTTTTTTTAATTCATTTTCAAAATTGGGAGTAAACACTCCTGTTTCCATATTGTCTTTTATCTCTTGCATTGTCCAAAAACGCCCGTCGTCGAGTTCATCCGTCGGATTAATTACTCCATCATAAATAGTTTTGTATGCAAAAATAAGTTCTCGTTCGTATTCGGACTCAAAGATATAATTAGTCAAGAACTTCGGAGTGAAGTCTGTAATATTAAGTTCTTCCCGGGCTTCTCGTTTTAGAGCGGTTTCCGTATCTTCACCCAAATCAATGTGTCCGCCTACGGCTGTGTCCCATTTATCAGGTTGAATATCTTTCCATGCGGGACGTTTCTGAAGATAAAGCTTACCTTGAGAATTAAAGACATGAAGATGTACCACAGGATGCAAAAGTTTGCTTCCGCTGTGACATTCACCCCGAGTAGCCGAGCCGGTGATGTTTCCTTGTTCATCTACTAAAGGAAGGAGTTCGTTGCTGTTATCGTAGTGTATTATCAATGTGAATTAAGGTATTAAAAGTGATGAATCCCCGTAACTCAAAAAACGAAAATGATGAGTTAAGGCGTAATCGTATATTTTTCGCCAATCGCCTTGCACAAAAGCAGATACAAGTAGCAACAATGTGCTTTGAGGTTGATGAAAGTTGGTAATCAGACCTTTTACTATTTTGTATTCGTATCCCGGTGCGATGATGATACGGGTAGAGGTACGCAGAGTATCCATGTCGTGCCGGTCGAGGTATTCTGCAATACAGCGTAAGGCATCAACAGGAGGAATATCTTGCGTTGGTTCGTATGGTTGCCATTGGCGTACAAACAATTCTTCTTCTTTGACATTCGGATGCTTGGCTAAAACCGTTCCGATGTAATATAAGCTTTCCAATGTACGTGCGGAAGTTGTGCCTACGGCAAAGGCTTGTGCGTTATGGTCCATCAGTTTTTGTATGGTAGTGCGTAAGACGGAAAAATGTTCCGCATGCATTTCATGTTCCCCGATTTCCTTGCTTTTCACAGGTTGAAAGGTTCCGGCTCCTACATGCAGTGTCAGTTCTTCCCGGTCAATGTTTTTGTCTTTCAGGGCATCGAGTATGTGAGGAGTAAAGTGTAAACCTGCTGTGGGAGCGGCTACCGAACCTTTTACTTTGGAATAGACGGTTTGATAGGTTTCCTTGTCGCACTCTTGTGTTTTACGGTTTAAATAGGGGGGGATAGGGAGTTCACCAAACACTTCGAGTATATCGGCAAACGTTATTTCCGGATTATCCCAAAAGAAATCTATGCGACAACTTGAGACAGTATCTTTATTCCTGCTAGCGGTAAGAGTAACCTTTTTGTTTTTTACATGCATCTCTTTATGGAGATCACCCTCTTTCCATTTCTTTAGATTGCCTATCATACACAGCCAAGCGGTATGTGCCGTTTGTTGAAAGTTGAGGGCATAATCGGCAGGCTCTGCCGGCTCTAAACAAAATATTTCGATGAGTGCGCCCGTATCTTTCTTAAAAAGAAGGCGCGCTTGAATGACTTTTGTATTATTGAATACTAACAAACTCGCTTCGGGTAAATAAGAGGGGAGGGAAGTAAACAGGTCTTCGATTATTTCTCCATGTCGATAAACAAGGAGTTTAGACCGGTCACGCTCTGTTACGGGAAATTTGGCAATCTGTTCATCCGGCAACGGGTAATTATATTCGCTAATTTTTATATGTTTGGGATTTTCTCTCATTATTTCGTCTTTTCCTCGAACAAAAGTAACGATATTTGTTGTTGAGATAAAATATATAAGAAAAATCAATGATAATTAATGGATGATATTAATACTCCTGATGCAGATGAAGCTTTGTTTATGTTGGTTTTATGCAGTGCATTTATCAATTATCTTCTAACAAAGAAAAAGCAACAAACATCAAATAGATTATGAGCAATAATAAATTGCAGCCAATTGACAGTAGTTTTATTCTATATCAGGACGATAATGGAGTAACCAATGTCAATGTTCGTTTCGACGGCGAAGATGTTTGGCTTTCGCAGCCGCAAATCGCTTTGCTGTTTGACACAACCAGAGAAAATATCGTACAACATATCGGAAATATTTATAAAGAGGGTGAATTGTTGGAAAATCGAACTTGTAAGGATTTCTTACAAGTTCAAGTGGAAGGAAATCGCAGGGTAAAACGGAATATTCCGTTCTATAATCTTGATACAATCGTATCAGTTGGGTATGCAATATGAAAGTGATTTTGATAGAGCCATCAAAGAGTTGAAAGAACAAGGCAAAAGAGGGACTGAAGAAGGATAAATACTATGATAAGAAAGTGTTTTCAGCCTGTTAAAAGAAGGAAGGAACCATGAGAGTTAAGGATAATTTAGTATCTTTGCGTGAAAGATTCTTACGGGGGGATGCCCAAATTGAGCTGAAAGTGGAGAGTTGAAAGTTTTTGATTTTTTCTAAATGCACTACGGGTAAGAAAAACAGTATGAAGATAGGAGATAAAGTACGTTTCCTCAGCGAAGTGGGGGGCGGGATAGTAAAAGGTTTTCAAGGGAAAGATATCGTATTGGTGGAAGATGCCGACGGATTTGATATTCCGATGTTACTGCGTGAATGTGTAGTGATAGATACGGACGATTATAATATCAAAAGAAAGTCTGTTACTTCACCTAATGTGGAAGAGGAACAGGTAAAACTTGTGAAACCTGAGATTACCTCACGTCCTGTAGAAATCAGTGGAGGAGACAAATTGAACGTTGTTCTGGCTTTCGTGCCCGAAGATATAAAAACCGTCGGCAATAGTCCGTTTGAGGCGTATCTGGTGAATGACAGTAATTTTTACCTGTATTATATCTATGCGAGTGCGGAGGGAAAGGCTTGGCGAAATCGGTCGCACGGTTTGATAGAGCCGAATACGAAGTTGCTGCTTGAGGAGTTTACCAAAGATGTGCTTAATGAATTGGAACGTGTGTTGATACAATTTGTCGCTTTTAAAGATAATAAAACGTTTGTACTGAAGCCTGCCGTCAATGTGGAGTTGCGTATTGATACGGTGAAATTCTATAAACTGCATACCTTTTGCGAATCGGTTTATTTTGAAGAGCCTGCATTACTATATGATATTGTGAAAGAGGATGTTCCGGTCAAGCAGGTGTATGTTTCGGCAGAGGATGTCCAAAAGGCATTGCTCCAGAAGAAAGATATTGAGAGTGTTAAACCTCAACCCATTGTGAATCAAGAGAAACAAAATGACATATTGGAGATAGACCTCCACATTGACAAGCTGCTTGATAATACTGCGGGAATGGAAAACAAAGATATACTGGAGTATCAATTGGATAAATTTCGTGGGGTGATGGAATTGTATAAAAAGAAGCAGGGGAAGAAGATTGTTTTTATTCACGGAAAGGGTGATGGGGTATTGAGGAGAGCATTGATTGATGAGCTAAAACGGAAATACGGCTCATGCAGGCATCAGGATGCTTCATTCAGGGAGTATGGGTTTGGGGCAATGATGATAACGGTGAAATGATAATATTGTTGGGGCACACCTAAAATGACAGTGGAAAATAGAAAGTTGAGAGTTGAAAGTGAAATAAAATTGGAATAATGTCCCCGATTTTTATTATATTTGTCGTATGTATTATCTAAAAACAATCGAAAAGGATTATGAATAATTTCGGTGATCTGATAGCGAAGCGGCGCAGTATGCGCAAATTCACCGATGAGAAACTTTCGCAAGACCAAGTCGTTGCTTTGCTGAAAGCAGCGTTAATGTCTCCTGCCTCAAAACGAGCCAATTCATGGCAGTTTGTCGCAATAGAAGATAAAGAGATATTGGAAAAACTGTCCGGTTGCAGGGAACAAAATGCGGCTTTCATTGCTGATGCCGCTTTGGCGGTGGTAGTTCTGGCAGACCCTTCGGTGAGCGATGTATGGATTGAAGATGCTTCTATTGCCTCTATCGTGATACAATTGCAGGCGGAAGATTTGGGATTGGGAAGTTGTTGGGCGCAGGTACGTAACCGGCAGACGGCTTCCGGGCAGCCTTCGGGAGAGTTTGTACGCGATTTGTTGAATATTCCTTTGCCCCTGCAAGTGCTTTCCGTCATCGCTATCGGTCATAAGGCAATGGAACGCAAGCCTTTTGACGAAGAACACCTGCAATGGGAGAAAGTACATCTTAACAGATACGGGGAAAAATAGCAATGAGCGCGATAAGCATAGTATTTATCGGCGCAGGCAATCTGGCAACTAATTTAGCAAAGGCTCTCTATCGCAAAGGGTATCGCATTACACAGGTTTACAGTCGTACGGAGGAAGCTGCGCGAGCATTGGCGGAAACAGTGGAGGCGGATTATACCACCCGTCTGGAAGGACTGCAGGCGGAGGCTTCGCTCTACATCGTTTCTCTTAAAGATGCTGCGTTTGTGGAGCTTCTGCCGGAAATAGTTGCCGGAAAAGAGAAAGGGCTATGGGTACATACTGCCGGAAGTATCTCAATGAGTGTGTGGGAGGGATATGTGAAACGATACGGGGTACTTTATCCGATGCAGACATTCAGCAAGCAGTGTGAAGTTGATTTTCAACATATACCCTTTTTTATAGAAGCCTCCAACAGGAAAGATGCGGAGTATCTGAAATCTATTGCCTCCACTCTCTCGAATAAAGTATATGAAGCTGATTCCGAACAACGGAAAGGTTTACATTTGGCAGCAGTATTTACTTGTAACTTTGTTAATCATTTGTATGCGTTGGGGGCGGACTTGTTGGAGAAATATAATCTTTCGTTCGATACGATGTTGCCACTCATTGACGAAACAGCACGAAAGGTACACGAACTTCCGCCCAGAGAGGCTCAAACGGGTCCGGCTGTGCGTCATGACGAAAATGTGATGAATAAACATCTGGAGCTTCTTGCCGACGAACCGAAGATGCAGGAAATATATCGCCTGTTGAGTGAAAGTATCCATGATTCGGGAAACTGAAAACCTGCGGTTAATCTTCAATTTTACCCAATGCCAAATATTGCACCTTTAAAATCAAAATAGATACAACTAAACCTGTCTGTTTTTTTATATTTGCAATACTGAAGCAATTAATCTAAATTATAAACGAGAATGGAACAATACTTTTTTGCGGTAGATTTAGGAGCTACGAGTGGTCGCACTATTTTGGGCTATTTTTCCGGTAAGGGATTGGAATTGGAAGAGGTGAATCGCTTTCCGAACCGATTGATTGAAACGGGAGGGCATTTTTATTGGGATATATATGCGTTATACCAAAATATTGTTGACGGACTGAAAATAGTAGCCAAACGCAACATAGAAATTACTTCCATCGGCATTGATACATGGGGGGTAGATTTTATATGTGTGGCGGAAGACGGGCATTTCCTCCGGCAACCATATTCTTATCGCGACCCACATACGACGGGTGCACCCGAAGCATTTTTCAAACGCATACCGCGTAATCGTGTATATGAATTGACAGGGATTCAGGTGATGAATTTCAATTCCCTGTTTCAATTGGATACCATGCGTCGTAATAATGACAGTGCGTTTGCAGGAGCTAAAAAGGTATTGTTTACTCCCGATGCTTTGTCTTATATGCTTACAGGCGAAATGGTTACCGAATACACCATAGCAAGCACGTCACAGTTTGTCAACGCAAATACCCGTCAATTGGAGCCTGAGTTGCTGTCAACTCTCGGATTGTCACCGGACAACTTCGGACGTTTTGTTTATCCGGGCGAACGTATCGGTACGTTGACTTCCGAAGTACAAACGCAAACGGGACTTGGCGCAATACCTGTTATCGCAATAGCGGGACATGATACAGGATCGGCTGTAGCTGCCGTTCCTGCGCAAGATAAGAATTTCGCATACCTAAGCAGCGGTACATGGTCGTTGATGGGTATTGAAGTTGAAGCTCCGAAGATTACAAAAGAGATGGAAGTTCTAAACTTTACCAACGAGGGTGGGGTAGGGGGAACAATCCGCCTGCTGAAGAATATATGTGGTATGTGGCTCTTGGAGCGTTGTCGCGAAGAGTGGGGGGAGACTTCTTACCCGGAACTTATCGCCGAAGCGCAAGCTGCCGTTCCCTTTCGTTCGCTCATCAATCCGGACGATGCGATGTTTGCCAATCCCAATAATATGGAGAAAGCTATTTGTGAATACTGTTCCAATAGTGGTCAGCCCGTTCCCGGAACTCGCGGGCAAGTGGTGCGCTGCATCTTTGAAAGCCTTGCTTTGCGTTATCGTCAGGTATTGGAGAACTTGCGTAAACTATCGTCTCATCCGTTGGAAACGCTTCATGTTATCGGTGGAGGCAGTAAGAATGATATGCTGAACCAATTTACCGCTAACTCTACAGGTATTTCTGTGGTGGCGGGTCCATCGGAAGCTACGGCTATTGGCAACATCATGTTACAGGCTATTGCGGCAGGCGCAGCCAAAGGTATTGGTGAGATGCGCAAATTAATAGCGTCGTCTGTCCCCTTAACCATTTTCCAACCGCAAGATACACTTAAATGGGACGAAGGATACAGGAAATACAAGGAGTTAGCGAAAGAGGAGCAGTAGTTCCTGCTTGCTTAATAGAAGAATAATTATTCAAAACAAAAATATCATGAAAGAAGAACTTATCAAAAAGGCTTATGACATAGCAGTAGAACGCTATGCTGCTGTAGGTGTAGATGTAAACAAGGCAATGAATGATTTGCAAAAGATATCCTTGTCTTTGCATTGCTGGCAAGCCGACGATGTGTCCGGCTTTGAACAACCCGACGCACAGCTTTCAGGAGGTATCCAAGCCACAGGTAATCACCCGGGTAAAGCCCGCAACATAGACGAACTTCGTAAAGACATTCTCAAAGCCGCAAGTTATATTCCGGGTACTCATCGTTTGAGCCTTCATGCTATTTATGGAGATTTTGGCGGTAAATTCGTTGACCGTGACAAAATAGAACCGAAGCATTTTGAAAGCTGGATGCAATGGGGGAAAGAAAATAATATGAAACTCGATTTCAACTCCACTTCCTTTTCTCATCCTAAAAGCGGTAGTTTGAGTTTGGCTAATCCTGACAATGATATTCGTAATTTCTGGATAGAACATACCAAGCGTTGTCGTGCTATTGCCGAAGCTATGGGTAAGTATCAAGGTTCTCCCTGTGTGATGAATCTTTGGGTACACGACGGAAGCAAAGATACAACAGTAAATCGTTTGCGCTATCGTGAATTGTTGAAACAGTCGCTCGACGAAATCTTTGCTACCAAATACAATAACATGAAAGACTGTATCGAAGCCAAGCTCTTTGGTATCGGTGCCGAAAGCTATACGGTAGGTTCGTATGATTTCTATTTGGGTTATGGGGCAAAGAACAATAAAATGGTAACATTGGATACGGGACATTTCCATTTGACGGAAAGTGTAGCTGATAAGATTTCTTCTTTGCTGCTCTTTACTCCTGAAATTATGCTTCACGTAAGCCGTCCTATTCGTTGGGATAGCGATCACGTTACTATAATGAACGATGATACACTTGATTTAGCAAAAGAAATCGTTCGTTGCAATGCTTTGGGTAAAGTAAATATCGGTCTTGATTACTTCGACGCAAGTATCAATCGTATCGGAGCTTATGTGATAGGTAGTCGTGCTACTCAAAAATGTTTATTGCAGGCTTTTCTCGAACCTATTGCCAAACTTCGTGAATATGAAGCAAACGACCAATTGTTTGAACGTCTTGCACTTCTTGAAGAATCGAAAGCATTGCCTTGGAACGCCGTATGGGATATGATCTGTTTAAAAAACGATGTGCCGATAGGTGAAGAATTCATTACCGAAATTCAGAAGTACGAAAACGAAGTTACTTTCAAACGGTAACCGGCATATTAATATAGGATGATTATGAATATACTAATAGGACTTATTATTATCGCAATCGGCAGTTTCGGGCAAAGTAGTTCATACGTGCCGATTAAAAAGATAAAAGCATGGAGTTGGGAAAGTTTCTGGTTGATTCAGGGTTTCTTTGCATGGTTGTTGTTTCCGTTTTTGGGAGCATTACTTGCTATTCCGGCAGAAAGTAGTTTGTTTGAATTATGGGGAGCGGGAGGTGCTTCCTTGTCGATTATCTACGGTGTACTGTGGGGAGTCGGAGGGTTAACTTTTGGTCTGAGTATGCGCTATTTGGGCGTTGCTTTGGGACAAAGCATTGCATTGGGTACTTGTGCCGGTTTCGGAACACTTTTTCCTGCCATTTTTGCCGGTAAAGATTTGTTTCGTGCAGAGGGATTATTGCTGCTTATCGGTGTATGTATCACATTGTCGGGTATTGCTATTATCGGATATGCCGGAAGTTTGCGTTCAAAAAACATGAGTGAAAAAGAAAAGAAGTCTGCCGTTAAAGATTTTGCCTTGACGAAAGGTTTGTTGGTGGCTTTGCTGGCGGGTGTAATGAGCGCTTGTTTCGCTTTGGGTCTTGATGCGGGTGCTCCTATAAAAGAGGCTGCTTTTGCAGGAGGAGTAAAATCGCTTTACAGCGGGTTGCCTGTTATTTTCCTGGTAACTCTCGGTGGTTTTTGTACCAATGCGATTTATTGTATTTGGCAGAATATCAAAAACAAGACAGGAAAAGAATATTTGTCCGTTAAAGGCAATGTGCTGACCAATAATGTATTGTTTTGTGCGTTGGCTGGTATTCTCTGGTACTCTCAGTTTTTCGGATTGGAAATGGGTAAGAGCTTTTTAGCGGGTAGTAGTGCAATTTTGTTAGCTTTCTCCTGGAGTATCCTAATGTCGCTTAACGTAACATTCAGCAACGTTTGGGGCATTATTCTCAAAGAATGGAAGGGAGCAAAGAACTCTACTATCGGTATTTTGATCTTCGGATTGATAGTGTTGATTTCATCTATCATTGTAGTAGCCATGGCGCAAGTTTAATCTTCTTAAACCGAAAAAACGATTTATAACCAATAAAATATGATGAGTTCTATATTAAATAATAACGTTGCGCTTGACAAACAGATAAGCGAGATAGCTGAAGTTGCCGGATATTTGTGGCAGCGTGGTTGGGCGGAACGCAACGGAGGAAACATCTCTGTAAACATCACTGAGCTGGTTAAGGCGGAAGACAAACTCCGTCCTGCTTTCCGAACCGTGTCTTTACCTGTTGCCTTTACCGCTTTGGCGGGACATTTCTTTTTTGTAACAGGAACGGGCAAACGTATGCGTTATGTATCTTCGGCTCCGATGGCAAACGGTTCGATTATTCGTTTAAATACTGCGGGAGATGCTTACGATATTATTGCGGATAATGATATTGCTCCTACCTCCGAACTGCCTTCTCACTTGTCAATGCATAATTATATGCGCTCGGTGCGCAAATGCGATACTAAAGTGGTTTGTCATACTCATCCCACCGATTTAATTGCTTTGACACACATCAAAAGATTCTTGGAGCCTAATGTGATGGCGCATACGCTATGGTCTATGATACCGGAAACGCGTATCATCGTACCTCTGGGCGTAGGTATCGTTTCTTATGAAATACCGGGAACAATGGAACTTGCCAATGCTACTATCAAAGAGCTTGAAAAGCATGATGTGGTGATGTGGGAAAAACATGGCTGCCTTGCAGTAGGAGATGATGTGATCGAAACGTTTGATATGATTGATACCCTTTCAAAGTCTGCTCAAATATATTTTTATGCCAAACAGGCAGGTTTCGAACCCGAAGGTATGACCGACAAACAGTTGGATGATCTTGTACCTGTATTCGGACTTCCGACAGGAACGACTAACCGTTAATTGTTAACTACTATTATGACTGTTAGCAAAAATCTATGGATGTGGGTGATAGTAACGTGCTTCTTTTCCATACCTCTTGCCGTACAGACAAAAATGACGGCAAAAGAGGCTGCATTAAAAATTGCAGACCGTATATAGTACTACCTACGAGTTTAGAGATGTTCAAACGGGGGAAGTTTACAAAAGCGTAAAGAACATAAAAGTAAATCCTAATATAAGGGTATCAAGTAAATACAACCAATGGCATTATACCAACGGTGTAACAAACTTGGCTTTTCTGGAGCTTGCCGATAAGACGGGTGGTAAGAAATACGAAAAATATGTATTAAGGAATATGAACTTCGTTTTTTAACGAAGGGAATCTGGATTTTTTTCGTCAACAGTACGACAATGCATTTAAAGAAGGTGGTTGGCAGGAAGTGCAAAGATTGAGTTGGCACATGATTTTTCGTGGTAAACGTCTTGATGATAATGGTCCGATGGCTGCAAGTTTAATCGAATTGCAAAGACGGTATCCTAACGATGCCTTTCTCAACTATATAAAACAAACCGGCGATCATATAAGTTACGCCGAACCTCGTTTGGTTGATGGAACTATTGCTCGCCTTTGGCCTCATGTCAATACTGTTTGGGCGGACGACGCTTTCATGGCAATCTCTTTTCTGTCGCGTATGGGCAGAATGACAGGTGATAACAAATATTTTGATGATGATGATGATGCCGCCAATCAAGTGCTGAACTATAACCAGTATCTTTGGTGTCCAGAGAAGCAACTATGACAAAGATTACTGATGCAGGTGATGTTACATCTATTTGCGTAGGTACGGGTATTATGCCTTCCTTGATTTTTTATTACACTCGTCCTACACAAGAGAACGACCCGATGGGTGAGGGTCCCGTGTTCCGGGCTTTGATAGAAATGATAGATGCACCACGGTACATGGAGGTTAAAGCAGATGAACAATATGATAAAATTCTTATAAAAAGATAGATTTTGATTGCATATAAATGTTTTGGCTAGGCACGCATTTCGTATTACTGCGAAATGCGTGCTTTTGTATTCTGTCAATTCGTCATAAATTTATACTTTTGGCAATTATTTTATCCGATATATTTAATCGGCAAACTTTTTGTTGAAATAAAAAGCAAATAAGTATTGTATAAAATGGGCTTATTAAAACGGCTTTTAAAATGCAAGTTAAATCCATTCAAGAAGAATAAAGATATGAACTCTAACGAAAAAGAAACAATCGGAGAAGAAGAATTGCATGATAAAGAAGGACTGATGGCAGATGAAAACATATTGGATAATGATGTTTCAGACAATGAAGAGAATACCGATGAAAAAGCGAACGCTGAAGAGCCGGAAGTTCCTTTAACAGAGGAAGAAAAGTTAATTCGGCAATTGGAACAGGCAAACGCTTTCATTGAAGAACAGAAAGACAAATACCTGCGTCTTTCTGCCGAATTTGATAATTATCGTAAACGCACAATAAGAGAAAAAGCGGAATTGATTCTCAATGGTAGTGAGAAAACTATAAATAGTATTCTTCCAATAATTGACGATATGGAACGTGCTATTAAAATGATGGAAACTTCGGAAGAGTTGCCTGCCATAAGAGAAGGGATGGAGCTAATTTTCAATAAATTCATATCAATATTAGGGCAGAATGGCGTAAAAGTGATAGAGACGAAAGACAAACCACTTGATACGGATTATCACGAAGCAATAGCTGTAATTCCTGCACCTTCGGAAGAGTTGAAGGGTCAAATTTTAGATTGCGTCCAAACAGGGTATACACTCAATGATAAAGTAATTCGCCATGCGAAAGTGGTGGTGGGTGAGTAATATAAGAAATTATGGCGAAAAGGGATTATTATGAAGTGTTGGAAGTTTCCAAAGATGCTTCGGCGGACGAAATAAAGAAAGCATATCGGAAAAAGGCAATTCAATACCATCCGGACAAGAATCCGGGAGATAAGCAGGCGGAAGAAAAGTTTAAAGAGGCAGCCGAAGCTTATGATGTATTGAGTAATCAGGATAAACGTGACAGATATGACAGGTTCGGGCATGCCGGCATGGGTGGAGCAGCAGGGAACGGAGGTCCGTTTGGTGGTGATTTTAGTGGTGGTGGGATGTCAATGGACGATATTTTCTCCATGTTCGGAGATATTTTTGGAGGTCGTGGCGGGTTTAGCGGATTTACCGGTGGATTCGGTAATAGCGGTCAGCAGCAGCAAAGGTATTTTCGAGGTTCCGATCTTCGCGTAAAAGTGAAGCTCACTTTGAGAGAAATCTCTACCGGAGCAGAAAAGAAATTTAAACTTAAGAAATATATCCCTTGCTCACATTGTGGCGGCACAGGATCTGACGGTCAGGGAATAGAAACGTGTAGTACGTGCAAAGGCAGTGGTACGGTAATCAGAAGGCAACAAACCATTCTCGGAACAATGCAAACTCAAAGTGTTTGCCCTACGTGTAATGGTGAGGGTAAAATTATTAAAAACAAGTGTAAGGAATGTTCGGGAGAAGGTATAACCTATGGTGAAGAGGTGGTAAGTGTACAGATTCCGGCAGGTGTTAGCGAAGGCATGCAGCTTTCCATGAATGGAAAAGGAAGCGCTGGAAAACACAACGGAGTACCCGGCGATTTACTGATACAGATAGAAGAAGAATCGCATCCGGAACTCATTCGCGATGAAAATGATTTGATATATAATTTATTATTAAGTTTTCCTGTTGCAGTACTTGGCGGAACGGTAGAAATACCTACCATAGACAGTAAAGTAAAAGTAAAGATAGCCCCCGGTACGCAACCAGGCAAAGTACTTCGCCTGCGAGGAAAAGGTTTGCCTCAGATACAAGGTGGTGGCTATGGCTATGGATCTTCTATGGGAGACTTGTTGGTAAACATTAGCGTATATGTACCCGAAGCATTGAGCAGAGATGAAAAAAGCATACTGGAAAAGTTGGAATTTTCGGATAACTTTAAGCCTAATAATAATGTAAAAGAGAGGATGTTCAAGAATTTTAAGAGTTCTTTTGATTAAAACCAAGGAAGAAAAACACATGACTATTATTTTTATTCTCATCCTATATGACCTTGTGTTAATTTCCGTAAAAAATAATTTGCCGTAGAATATACAGTAAAATAGTTTCAATTAAAATTCAATATTTTTATAACTTTGTGCCTAACTATTTAAATTAAAAAGTAAATTATGATGAGAAAGGAAATCAAACCCGCTGTTGGTAAGTTAGGAGCTTTGGTAGTGGGATTAGGAGGGGCAGTCGCATCAACATTTGTTGTTGGTACATTAGCTACCCGTAAAGGGAAAGCAAAACCGATAGGCTCTATAACCCAATTGGCTACAATTCGTTTAGGGAAACGAAATGAAAATAAATTTCCTAAAATAAAGGATGTTGTTCCTTTGGCAGATTTGAATGATATGGTATTTGGCGGATGGGATATTTTTCCTGAAAATGTGTATGAAGCTGCTTGTCATGCAGAAGTTTTGGAACAAAGAGACTTGGATTTAGTAAAAGACGAATTGCAAGCTATTAAACCAATGCCCGGTGTTTTCGATCAGAATTGGGTGAAACGTTTGAATGGTACGCACGTAAAGAAAACTGCTACACGTTGGGATTTAGTAGAAGCTCTTCGTAAAGATATTCGTGATTTCAAAAAAGCCAATGGATGTGACAGGGTCGTAGTAATTTGGTCTGCCAGTACTGAAACATATATACCTCTTTGCGAAGAGCATAAATCATTGGCTGCACTTGAGAAAGCGATGAAAGACAATGTTGCAGATAAAATATCGCCCAGTATGTGTTATGCGTATGCTGCCGTTGCGGAAGGTGCGCCTTTTATTATGGGTGCTCCCAATCTTTGTGTGGATACGCCGGCTATGTGGGAATTTTCCGCAAAACAGAATGTACCTATTTGCGGAAAAGACTTCAAGACAGGACAAACAATGATGAAAACCGTTCTTGCTCCTATGCTGAAAACACGCATGCTTGGACTTAATGGATGGTTCTCAACCAATATACTTGGAAACCGTGACGGTGAAGTACTTGATGATCCTGATTCATTCAAAACCAAAGAAGTTAGCAAGTTGTCGGTAATTGATACTATTCTTCAGCCCGATTTATATCCCGATTTATACGGAAATATTTATCATAAAGTACGCATCAACTATTATCCGCCCCGTAAAGATAATAAAGAAGGATGGGATAACATTGACATCGTTGGTTGGATGGGTTACCCGATGCAATTAAAAATAGATTTCCTCTGCCGTGACTCTATTTTAGCTGCTCCACTGGTGCTTGACTTGATATTGTTTACCGATCTTGCACAAAGAGCCGGGTTTAGTGGTATCCAAGATTGGTTATCATTTTATTTTAAAAGTCCGATGCACGACTTTGATCATATTCCCGAACACGATCTATTTATTCAATATACCAAATTGAAAAATACATTACGGAAGATGATTGGGGAAGAAACAATAGATTATTTGGATTAGTTTTTTAATTATAAATTTGAAATATCGAATTAAGATTGATAAGAATTCTTTTTAGTTCAATATTTCAAATTTATTATTTATAATTAAATGAATTATGCTGTTATAGCAGCTGGGCAAGGATCTCGTCTGGTTGCCGAAGGAGTTAATATGTCGAAGCCTTTGATCCGTATTAACGGAGAGATTATGATAGAACGACTTTTTCGTATATTCCTTGCAAATGATGCAGATTCTATTAGTGTCATTATTAATGAAGAGATGACGGATGTACACCGATTCTTAGAGCAAATTAAATTGCCGGTTCCATTTAATCTCGTAATAAAGACTACTCCCGATTCACTTCATAGTTTTTATGAACTTTCCCCTTTCCTGCAAAGAGGTAAATTTTGTTTAACTACGGTAGATACTATATTTACCGAAAAGGAATTTTTATCTTATGTTCGTGCATTCAAAGATGATAAGGGAAACGATGCTTTAATGGCGGTAACGGATTACATTGACGACGAGAACCCTTTATATGTGAAAACAGATTCTAATTTGCATATAATCGGATTTTACGACGAAGCTACACCGGACATTCGTTACGTTTCGGGAGGAATATACGGATTGAACGGGCAATCACTTTCTCTTTTTCAACAAGCTATGACAAAGGGACTTTCACGTATGCGTAATTTTCAGCGGTTAATGATCGCTTCGGGATTGCGAGTGAAGGCTTATCCATTTTCAAAAATTATAGATGTTGATCATGAAACTGATATAAAGAAAGCCGAGGATTTTATTAAATAAGAAAAACTATGAAACACTTGCCAATAGCTGGCATACCGCGCAATACTCATTTCTCTCCTAACCATATTGGAAACGATGCTGCAATCTTTTCGGCTACAGCCGATTTGCTTCGAGAAGCTGGATTCCAAATAAATTTATATACAGAGCAAGAATTTCTGGAAAAACCTCTACAAGAAAAGTTTATCTTTACTATGCTCCGGGGTGAGCAAGCAATTCACCGATTACAACAATTTGAAAAAGAGGGAGGAATATCCGTAAACTCCGGACATGGAATAGAGAATTGTACCCGTGAACGAATGACAACCCTACTCATGAAGCATCACATTCCTCACCCGGATAGTTTGATAATCAACGTTGACGAAGACGTTTTCATATTCCCTTCCGGAAAGGAAATAACCTCTTGTTGGGTAAAGCGTGGAGACTTTCATGCCATTCACCGGGAAGACGTTACCTATGTGCGTAAAGTAGAGCATTTGAAAGAGATAATGACGGAATATGCTTTGCGAGGTATCCGAAGAGTAGTAATAAACGAGCATTTGGAAGGTGACTTGGTAAAATTTTACGGTGTGGCAGGTACAGATTTTTTCCATTGGTTCTATCCATACAATCAGCAACATAGTAAGTTCGGACATGAATTAATAAATGGAAAACCGGAAGGATTTCTTTTCTCTGAAAAATACCTGAAAGAAACCTGTGAAGTTGCCGCTGGAATATTGGATTTGGTTGTTTATGGAGGCGATTGTATTGTTTCGCCCGATGGGACTGCCCGTATCATTGATTTCAATGATTGGCCAAGCTTTGCTCCCTGCCGTACGGAAGCAAGTCAAGCCATTGCCTCTGCAATAATAAAGACTTTTCAAAAACAGATAAAATATGAGTGAAAAGAAACCGAGACCTTCTTTAGAATCGACATTAAAATCGGTAGATACGGAAGAAATAATAGATCTTATTTTTTATCGTCCTGTTGGTTATTGTTGGGCATTGTTGTTTTATAAATTCGGGATTATCCCGAATGTAGTAACCATTGCTTCTATTTTTTTAGGGGTAGCTGCTGGGATTATGTTTTATTTCGATGATTTATTATATAATGTTATCGGTATGCTGCTATTGATATGGGCTAATATGTATGATAGTGCCGATGGGCAATTGGCGCGTATATCCGATAAAAAATCTGAAATAGGAAGAGCTTTAGATGGAATTGCGGGGGATATATGGTTTTTCTCCATCTACCTTGCTCTTTGCTTACGTCTTAATGACGAATGGTCGTATCCGATATGGATAATAGCAGCAATTTCCGGTTTTTTCCACGGTAGGCAAGCCGCTATGGCGGATTATTATCGAAACGTGCACCTTTTCTTTCTGAAAGGAAAATCAGGTAGTGAATTGGATAATTCTAAACAACAGTATGCACAATCTCGTTCTTTATCGTGGAAAGACAATCTTGTACCAAAACTGTACCACTATTTCTATGGTGATTACACAGCAGTTCAAGAAAGACTGTCTCCCAAGTTTCAGCGATTTCTTGCTTTGCTGTGTAAATGTTACGGCGAGAAAGTACCTCAAACATTAGCTGACGACTTTCGGCAAGCAAGTAAACCTCTGATGAAATATGCCAATATGCTCTCTTTTAATACGCGAGTGTTTGTCTTATTCATTACCCTTTTTGTGGGACGACCCTGGATATATTTTGTTTTTGAGCTAACCATACTCAACGGATTATTAATATACATGATTTATCGTCACGAAGTATTGAGTAATCGTTTTTATCTCCAACTAAAAAGACAATTCGGATGTGAAAAGTAAGTTCCGCAATATATTTTTGGGATTTGGTATTGTAGCCATCATAGTCATGATACTCTCTTTTGATATGGAGTATAGAGAACTTTGGACAAATCTGAAACGAATGAGATATTATTTACCTCTTATCTTTATCCTTTGGGCAGGGATTTATCTATTAAATACATGGTCATGGTATCTTATCGTTCGTAATGAGAAAAAGGATCGTGTTTCTTTTTTAAAAATATATAAATTCACCATTTCAGGATTTGCACTCAATTCTGTTACTCCTTTGGGAATGATGGGAGGTGAACCGTATCGTATTATGGAACTAACACCGTATTTAGGCGTGGAACGTGCTACTTCTTCTGCAATTCTTTATATAATGATGCATATCTTTTCACATTTTTGTTTTTGGCTAAGTTCGGTTGTGTTGTTTGTTTGTCTTTATCCGGTGAGTAAAGGAATGGCGTTTGTATTAGGAGTCATTGTCTTGTTGTGTTCGTTGCTCGTTATACTTTTTATAAAAGGATATCGCAATGGAATGACAGTGGCAGTAATACGCTTAAGTAGCCGTATTCCTTTTCTGAAAAAATATGCTATCTATTTCGCCAATAAATATAAAAAACAATTGGAAACTATAGATCAACAAATCGCCATGCTCCACCAAAAAAGAAAAAGAACATTTTACGGAACTTTGCTTATAGAATATATGTCTCGTATAGTGTCATGTCTTGAAGTCTGGTTTATTTTGAATATTTTGACCAGTAATGTCAGTTTTCTTAATTGTATTCTGATTGTAGCTTTCTCGTCATTAATTGCTAATATACTCTTCTTTATGCCTATGCAGTTAGGAGGGCGCGAAGGAGGATTTGCATTAGCAGTCGGAAGTCTTTCTCTTTCGGGAGCATACGGAGTTTACACGGCACTAATAACAAGAGTGCGTGAGTTCCTTTGGATTATCATAGGTCTTGCATTGATGAAAATGGGAAATAAGCGATGACTGGTCTGAAAGACATAAAAGTGATTTCTTTTGACTACGGAGGAACGCTTGATTTACCGGGCACGCATTGGTTTAAGTTTCTATGGGAATTGATACAGACTAACTTTATTCAAGATATTCCTGTGAGTAAAGAAGATTTTTGGGAGGCTTATGTTTACGGAGAACAACAATTGGAACGTATAGTGGTTCCACTTGATACCGGTTTATTGGGCATATTGAGATGTAAATGCCAATATGAAATTGATTATTTGGCAGAAAGAAAACTTTTACCTGATATTTCAGAAGAGAGAAAAAAGCAATTAGTTGCACGCTTTGCTTCTTGGATAGCAATGTCAATACAAGAAGGGAACAATTATAAGGAAAATGTGGAAGTTCTTTCCAAATTGTCCAAAACATATCAAGTGAATATTGTTTCTAATTATTACGGTAATTTGAAAGCGATTTTGGATGAAGCAGGTTTCTTACCATATATAACTCATGTTATTGATTCTACAGTCGTAGGTATTCGTAAACCTGATTCCGGTATATGGAAATTGGCAATTGAAGCATCCCGCTGTCGTCCTGAGGAAATGTTAGTAGTAGGAGATTCAATGAAAAATGATATTCTCCCTGCACAATCGTTAGGTTGTATTACAGTTTGGTTAACAAAAGAAACGTCAAAAGAATATGATGGTATAGTGATTGAAAGCTTGTTTGAATTGTTACAGATGTTAAACGCTATATAAATCTTAATAGGATGAGATTGAAAGCAAATATATTATTGCTGCCGGAATAGCTAATAAAATGCTGTCAAAACGATCAAGCATACCACCATGTCCGGGAAGTATATTACCGGAATTCTTTATTCCCAATTGACGTTTTAATAATGATTCTATTAAATCTCCCCATGTACCAAACACCACAACTGTTAACGCCAAACCTGCCCACTTAATAATTGACAACATTTCCGGAAAGAAGTATGCGAAGACAAAAGAAGAAGCTATTGCTAAAACACTTCCACCGATAAAGCCTTCCCATGATTTTTTAGGAGATATTCTCTCGAAAAGTTTATGCTTGCCAATCAATGAGCCTATACAATAAGCTCCCGTATCACTCAACCATATAAAAATAAAGACGGACAAAGGAAGCATTGAATTGTAACCTACAGTATTAGTGATAGGATTGTAGTGGAAAGCCAATATATTCAATGAGGCATAAGGCAATGCAATATAAAATTGACTTAGTATGGAATATGCCCAATTTGCCGTCGGATTTTTCCTTTTTAAATAGAGTTCACGAATCAACAGATAAATCATTAATAAAAAATAGGGAATAAAGATGCGCAAATCAGTCATTCTTTGGCAAAGAAGCATAAATGCGAGGAAGAGATAAATCCCTCCTAGAATTAATATCAATTTATTGATTTGTATTCCTTCTATTTTATTTATTAGATGTGAAAATTCCCACAAAGTTAGTGAAGTAATGACAATAAAAAGTATCCCAAACGAAATAGGAGCGTAGAGAATAGAACCGGTCAATATGGCAACATATAATGCCCCTGTAATGGTTCGTTGTATAAAATTATTTTTCAATATTATTGTCAAAGTTTAGTTGGTTCTCACTGTTTTTACTTTTGGAGGCTCTCTTCTTTTTATGTTCTTTTTGGGCGGATTTTTTTTCTAAATCATCTTCTTTTTGCTTTGATGCCATAATTTCTTCTGAACGTGAAGCCCAAGGTCGCTTACCGAAAATATGCTCTACATCCTCTGCAAAAATAACTTCCTTTTCAATTAATAGCTGTGCTAATTGTTGATGTCCGTCACTGTGTTCAGATAAAATCTCTTTTGCACGATTATATTGCTCATTTATCATGCGCCTTACTTCTTCGTCAATCAATACGGCTGTTTGTTCGCTATATGGTTTGTTAAATAAATTTTCATCGCTGTTGTAATAACACAAATTTGGAAGTGCATCACTCATACCTAAATATGCAATCATACCATAAGCTTGTTTAGTTATTCGTTCCAAGTCGTTCATCGCACCTGTTGATATTCTTCCGAGAAATAAATCTTCTGCCGCACGTCCGCCTAATGTAGCGCACATTTCGTCAAGCATTTGCTCTTTAGTAGTTATTTGGCGTTCTTCGGGTAGATACCATGCTGCTCCTAATGCACGACCACGAGGAACAATTGTTACTTTGACAAGTGGATTGGCATATTCCAGCAACCATGATATACTAGCATGTCCCGCTTCGTGAATGGCAATAGCTTTCCGCTCGTTTTCCGTTGTTATCTTAGTTTTCTTTTCCAATCCGCCGACAATACGATCCACAGCATCAAGGAAATCTTGTTTATCTACAAATTTTTTACCATGACGGGCAGCAATAAGAGCGGCTTCATTACAAACATTGGCAATATCTGCACCGGAAAAACCGGGAGTTTGCCGTGACAGAAGATCTACATCTACCGATTCATCAATTTTTATAGGACGAAGATGTACACCGAACACTTCCTTACGTTCATTTACATCCGGAAGGTCAACATGTATTTGACGATCAAAACGTCCTGCACGAAGTAAGGCTTTATCTAACACGTCCACACGGTTAGTAGCAGCAAGAATAATGACTCCACTGTTAGAGCCAAAGCCGTCCATTTCGGTCAATAGCTGATTTAATGTGTTTTCACGTTCGTCATTGCCCCCCATACTTGGGTTTTTCCCGCGAGCGCGTCCTACAGCATCTATTTCATCAATAAAAACAATGCAAGGGGCTTTTTCTTTCGCTTGTTTGAACAAATCACGTACGCGCGAAGCTCCTACACCTACAAACATTTCGACAAAATCAGAACCTGCAAGTGAGAAGAACGGTACATTTGCCTCACCGGCAACAGCTTTTGCCAGTAAAGTTTTACCTGTTCCCGGAGGACCTACCAATAACGCACCTTTAGGTATCTTACCTCCCAAATCCGTATATTTTTGTGGCTCTCTTAGAAATTCTACTATTTCTTCTATTTCTTGTTTTGCCTCAGCAAGTCCAGCAACATCTTTAAAAGTAACTTTCACGGAAGTTCCCTTTTCAAACAATTGTGCCTTTGACTTTCCCACACTGAAGACATTGCCTCCTCCTCCGCCGCCGCCCATTCTGCGCATTAGGAACAACCATATTCCAATGATAAATAAAATAGGAAGTGCGTTTAGTAATAATGCTCCAAAGAAGCTTCTTTTCTTTTCATACTTTACTGAAACTTGATTGTCGGCTTCATCTTTTTCTTTTTCCAAAAAACGATTTAGACTTTCACGTGAAGGAGCTTCGGTCGTAATTACCGGATTTCTTCCTACGCGTGCCGAGTCTTGCTTGAAGACATCTTTAACATACTCCGGCTTAATATATATCTCAACTGTACTGTCATCATAGCCGATTACTTTATTCACATAACCATTACGAACGTATTGTTGAAACTCATCGTAAGATATTTCTTTGTCCACACTGCCATTATCGTTTGCTATATAAAGCCCTAAAAGCATTGCAGCTATAATCATGTACACCCAGTTCAAGCTGAATCTGGGTGTTTTATTGTTTTTCTTTTCCTTATCATTCATATTTGATGGCTTATTCGATGTCCAGAATAGTAGTCAATTGGGCATCTGCCCAAAGGTGCTCCAATTTATAGAAAACTCGTGTTCTCGGTTGAAAAACATGTACTAAAATATCGGCATAATCCATAGCTACCCATTCTGCATTTTTTAGTCCATCTATTGCAAAAGGTTTAGTATTAACCTCTTTCTTTACAGTTTCTTTTATTGAATCAACGATAGCTCCTACTTGAGTAGGAGAATTACCTTGACAAATCACAAAATATTTACATATTGTATTTTCTATCTTTGTTAAATCGGCAATTACAATGCTTTTGCCTTTTTTGTCTTTAATTCCTTCTGTTATTTTCTCTATAAGTATTTGTGTATCGTTCATTTATAATGATTTTATCAGATATATCCTATTCCGTCTTTATTTGATAAGAATTCCCATGTGATAAGTGATTTTACGGATTACTTTACCATATCTATCGGTTTCGGTAAATATTCCGTCTCTTTTTCCTTTTTTAAATGTTCCCTCAAAACGATTTCCATCTTTAATTGTTTCTATACCATGTCCCTCTTTTAATCCGTTGGCAAACTCACCATCATATTTATCACCGTTATTTAAAATTAGAACACCTTTGCCATCAGGTTCGCTGTTTTTCCATTCACCGGCATATGTGTTTCCGTTTTTCCACTTATAAGTACCTTTGCCACTGAACATATTATTTTTCCAATTTCCTTCGTAAACATCTCCACTTTTCCAAATAAAGGTGCCTTTTCCCTCTTGTTCTCCATTATCAAAGTTTCCAACATATTTATTACCGTTAACATGATAAAATGTTCCGGCACCGGTACGTCTTCCGCGAAGATAAGTTCCTTCATATCTGTCTCCTGTACTGAAAGTATAAATACCTTGTCCATGTTGTACATCATCAACCCATTCACCCACATATACATCACCGTTGACATACTTATATGTACCTCTTCCGCTACGAACATCGTTTTTCCAAGTTCCATTGTATCTAAAGCCATCAATCCACACTATTGCTCCTTGCCCCTCTTTCTTATCATTATGCCAAGCTCCTTCATATTTGTCTCCGTTCTTCCATATATATGTACCTTCTCCTTCGCGTTTTCCATTCTTCCATTCACCTACATACACATCTCCATTATGATAATACATGGTTCCTTTGCCTTCTCGGGAATTTTCATCCCACATGCCTGTATAGTAATTTTTGTTAGAAAAATAAAAAGTACCTTTTCCTTGTATTTGGTCTTTAAACCACATACCCTCATATTTTTCTCCACTATCAGTGAATACGTATATTCCAAATCCTTCACGATTACTTTTTTTATAATAGCCTTCGTAGGTATCATTATTTTTAAAAACGGTTTTCCCTTTACCATTTGGTTTTCCCCATTTCATTTCACCATTATAGACAGAACCATCTTTGAAAGTATATGTACCGATTGTCGTTCTGATAGCGAATAAAGATGCAATTCTTCCCTTGTTTCCTTGTGCAGAAATATTATTCTGTGTTAGAGAAAAAAGGATAAGTATTAAGTATATAATATAATATTTCATGTGTCACAAGTAATTTATTATAATATTATCATATTATTCTATATAATGTATGGCAAAGATAGTATTTTAAATCGTTAACTTAGTAATAAGAAATCCGGTTTTCAAGAGAATTTACCTACTACAAGTTCTTTTATGTTTTCTTTACATAAATAACGACAGGCTAAATCGCGTATTTCGGTGGGAATAATCTCTTTTATAGCCTGGACTGTATGAGAGAAATAATTGTCATCAAGTCCTGAGTTTTTTATAAAAATCCACGCATCGGATAGCGAGAATGCAGATTCATAGTTACGATACATCTCTCCTAACATGTAGTTTCTTACGTTGGAAAGTTCTTGAGGAGTAACAAGCTCTGTTTGCAGTCTATCTATTTCGAAGTAGATTTCTTTAATCAGGGGTTGTAGATATTCCGGTGCGGTATCGGCAGAAATAAGTAACAGTCCGCTTTCGGAGCAGAAAAAAGTTTCGGCAGATATTCCGTAGGTATAGCCTTTGTCTTCTCGAATGTTAGACATTAAACGACTGCCGAAATATCCTCCCAAAAGGGTTATCAACACACGCATTTTAGGATAGTCGGGGTGTTTACGGGTAATGATAAATTGTCCTAATCTGACGGCAGTCTGCATCTCTCTTTCGTTATGGGCAACGAATATCTGCTTTTCGGGTGTGGGAAGAGGGGAATACTCCTTTACTTCCGGTTTCGAGTGATTCTTTCCGAAAGTTTCCGTGCCGAAAACCGACTCTATGCAGTGAATTATTTCATTTGTAACTTTTCCGGATATGAAAAGTGAGCAGTTGGCAGAATGATAATACCGGTTATAGAATTCAAGTAATGCATCGGGAGTTATCTTGTTGTAATCATCTATTTCGACGGGTATTCCGCAGGGATGCTGTTCACCGTACATGGCTGACATTATCCGGCGTTGAGCCACATAGTCTATTTTTGAAAGATTTACCTGAAACTGCCGGATATTAGTAGCACGTACTATCTCCAATTCCTTTTTTGGGAAAAGGGATTCTTTTATCATCGACTCAAGGATGCCGAGTGTTTGGACAAAATATTTATTTAAAGTATAAAGCGTGACGTAAGAGTGCTCCAATGAGCAGGACAATCCCAACCATGCGCCATAGTAATCCAGCTTTTCGGCTATTTCGGTAGAATTATATTTGTGTGAACCTTCACGAAGCATACGATTGGTAAAAAGAGCTTGCAACTTTTGAGTTTGATGCCAACGTCCGCCTTCAAAAAACATGTCAAAGCGTACTACTTCCTGCTCTCCCTGATCAATAATATCCAAAGGCACACCGTTAGGCAGTATTGTGCGGAAAGGGAGGCGAATGTCTATGTTGTCCGGAGTTTGAATATGTGGGGATTGGGTACGATTCAAATTCATCCTCGATGTTGTTTTAAAAAGTGTCCGGCTGATTCCAAATCTTCGGGAGTATCTATACCGATGGTTTCTATATCGGTTATACCTGCTTTTATTTTATATCCGTTTTCCAACCACCGGAGTTGTTCCAACGATTCGGCTTTTTCTAATGGGGAAGGGGGTAGATTTATGAGTTCTTTTAATACTTCGGGACGATAGCCGTACAAGCCAATGTGTTTATAATAGATGTGATTCTTCAGCCAATCATTTTTATCGGCATTTCGTTGGTAGGGAATAATGGAACGACTGAAATATAGCGCATTCATGTCCTTGTCAAGTACTACTTTGGGGGAATTGACATTAATTAAGGCTTCAAAAGAAGTCTCCGAAGTAAATGGTTTTACCAGAGTAGCTATCTGTACGGAGGGTTCGAGAAAACATGCCATCAGTTTTTGTAACTGAGACGATTGAACAAAAGGCTCGTCTCCCTGTATATTGATAATGGCATCGAAAGTTTTTCTTACTTTTATATATGCTTCGTAACAACGATCAGTTCCACTTCTATGGTCGGGGGAAGTCATGATGACTTTTCCGCCGAAAGCTTTTGCTGCATGTTCTATACGTTCGTCGTCGGTGGCAACATAAACATCGTTGAAAGTTCCAGCGGCTTGTTCATACACATGCTGAATGACAGATTTTTCCCCAAGCATGGCTAAAGGCTTGGCAGGAAAGCGGACAGATGCGTAACGGGCAGGAATAATGGCTATAAAATTCATTTATTCGATGCTAGTTAAAGAAATCATCTAATCCTCCCGACATATTATTAGTAGAACTTTTATCACCAGAGGAGGAAGAACCGGCACAGGGGTCAAAATCTTCAGGCGTATCAAACATTTCATTTTGGTAGTAGCCCAAAGTTTGGTCGGCATATATTTTATTCATATATATTGCCCATATCGGAAGCGCCATTGCAGCTCCTTGCCCTTCTCTCATTCTGTCGAAATGAATATCCCGGTCTTCACCGCCTACCCAACAACCTGATACGAGAGAGGGAGTGATGCCCATAAACCAGCCGTCGGCATTGCGATCGGTCGTACCTGTTTTTCCTGCCACATCGGCTGTTATATTGTAGAGACGACGCACACGATTACCCGTCCCCTCATTGATTACGGCACGAAGCATGGTCAGTAGCTTATAGGAACTTGTCGTACTGATTACCTCTTCTATTTGGGGAGTGAATGTGGAGATAACGTTTCCTTCATTGTCTTCTATTCTTGTTACAAATAAAGGAATTACACGCATACCTCTGTTAACAAAAGCGGTATATGCACTAACCATTTCGCCGACAGAAATTTCACAAGGACCAAGACAGAGGGAAACGCTGGGTACAATATCCTTATTACGCACGCCGAAACTATGAATAAGACGCGCCAGGGCGTAAGGACTTAATTTACCTATCAAATAGGCTGAAATCCAGTTGTTGGAGTTAGCCAGTCCCCATTTTAAAGTTACCATTTCACCATAACGGTTTCTCGAATCGTTTTTGGGCGACCAGGGAGCTCCGTTTTCATCTACAAGCGTTTGTTCTACATTATGTGCTAAATCGCAAGGAGTGAAACCGTTTTCCATTGCCAAGGCATAGAGGTAGGGTTTGATCGTGGAACCGACTTGCCGGCGACCGATCATTGCCATATCATACTGAAAATAGGAATAGTTGGGACCACCGACGTATGCTTTTACATGACCGTTAAATGGATTCATAGACATGAACCCGGTTCGTAAAAAGTGCTTGTAGTATTTTATGGAGTCCAACGGAGTCATTATTGTGTCTTTTTCACCTTTCCATGTGAAAACAGACATTTCTTGAGGAGTATTGAATGCTTTTTGAATTTCGGCAGTTGTAGCTCCGGCAGCTTTCATAATACGATACCGGTCTGTTTGTCTGATATTTCTGTTTAATATTTCACCTACTTGTTCGGCTGATAATACATTGGAATAAGGAGCGGTTTTTGAATGCTTCTTTTCTTCAAAAAAAAGCTCTTGGAGATAGTTTCCTATGTGTTCTTCTATGGCATCTTCGGCGTATCGTTGCATCCGGGAGTTTATAGTGGTATATATTTTTAAACCGTCGATGTAAATATTGTAATTTGTGCCGTCTTTCTTTTTGTTTTTCTCGCACCAACCGAAAAGAGGATTGATTTCCCAGTCTATGGAGTCTTCATAAAACTTTTGTTTTTGCCATGAAGTATGATAGTTGGCAATATCAGGTTTTTTGGCTGTCATTATGCTTCTCAGGTACTCACGGATGTATGTGCCCGATCCTTCCTTATGGTCAACCCTGTGGTAGTTAAGAACAAGAGGCAATGCTTGTAATGAGTCGCATTCTTTTTTTGACAGGTATCCGGCTTTTCGCATTTGACTGAGTACTGTATTTCTACGTTCTGCGGCTCTTGCGTTAAAACGGAGAGGATTAAAGCGTGAAGGATTTTTGCACATTCCTACCAATACGGCAACTTCTTCGCATCGCAAATCTTTGGGTTCACAACCGAAATAGGTATAGGAAGCCGTTTTGATACCTACGGCATTGTTCAAAAAACCAAACTTGTTGAGATACATCGTGAGTATCTCTTCTTTGGTATAGTATCTTTCTAAGTTTACCGCTATCACCCATTCGATTGGCTTTTGGAAAATACGTTCCGTCTTGTTTTCCGCACTTGGGGAGTAGAGCATCTTTGAGATTTGTTGGGATATGGTACTTCCTCCCCCTCCTTGCTGTCGTAAAACACCCGTTTTTATTATGGCGCGAAACAATGCTTTGGTATCTATTCCGGAATGTCGGTCGAATCGCACGTCTTCGGTAGCTATCAAAGCGTTAATCAATGTTTTGGGTAATTCGTCATAGCCTATATATACACGATTTTCTTTGCTGATAGCCCATGTGCCGAGCAATTGCTCATCTTCTGTAAATATTTCGGTTGCAAATTTGTAATTGGGATTTTCCAATTCTTCTATGGCAGGCATATAGCCTATCCATCCTTTTGCGATGCATGTAAATATGACGATTGATGTCAAAATGACTACGAAAAATAGAATCCATAGAGTTATAACTATTCTTTTTACCATCTTTCTCTTGCTGTTTTTGCAGTATTAAGTCTATTAAAAGAACAAAGTTATAATATTTCTATGAATTTCTTTCATTTTTCGATAAATTCCATGACCATTACACCAATGTGGGGAATACAAGATTCTTGATTCTGTTTCGGAAATTTCACCTGATATTAAAAATACCACAAAAAGGTTATTTTTTGAAAATTAATTTGATAATACCTTTGTACCGCAAAGCAAGGAAGAGTTCTTGTAAATATTTACTCGTAGTGCATTTGTAAAAAAGAAAGGAGGTTTAGGACTAAAGAGATAACTTTCAACTCTCAATTGAATTGGGGCGTTTCCCTTACAGGGGCGGGCTTTTCGCTGCAATCTTTTGCGGTTCATACACTCGCCACAAAAGGATTTATGCTACAATCTCTAACACAAGGTGGTTGAATTGGCTTTTCGGCACAGGGTTTCTCAGCACTTTCTTAGCTGTTTGTAACCTATCCGAAGCGTATTCGAGAGGCTTTTTCAGGTATATATGTCCGCTTGGGAAGCGGACATGGATCGGACATGAATCGGAGAACGATCGGACATAATACGGGCATAACTCCTAAGCATATCTGTAGATATTTGGTTTTCAGTAGATTTATTACATTAATGCCAATAGTGCATTTAGAGAAAAGTTAAGTAAGATAAGTTTTTCAGCTTGTTAGAGGAAAAGAGCTAAAGGGTGGAAGGAGTTAGAGGAATTAAGGATAATTTGGTATCCTTGTGTGAGGATTGTAGTGTAAATCCTTTTAGAAGTTAAATAAGCCTCTAAAAGATTGCAGCAAAAAGCCCAACTCCATGGGAACACCTTGGTTGAATTGGATTTTTTAAAGGTTTGAGCTTTTATATTTTTGAGTGATATCTAAATGCACTACTGGTAAATATTTATAAATCTGTATGATGTGTTTGAGTTGTTAAAAAATAAAAAGATCAATATAAAAGAAAGAATAACATTAAAAAAGTATCCCTCGCTTCCGATTGCCAATGGTTTGAGGGATACTAAATCACTAAAATTAATTTTAGATATGACAAAATTATCAGTTTTTATTAGAAATCCCAAACGATTTCTACGAATTGTTTTTCTCTCGTGTGCCTTAGTAGGTGAAATTTCTTTTGCTTCAGCGCAAGGAAACATTACAATACAAGGAAAAGTGGTTGATTATCATAATAATGAACCAATCATTGGTGCGAGTATTGTAGTCAACAATACAAAAAAAGGTACGGCAACTGATTTTAATGGGAATTTCGACTTAACGGTTTTTTCATTACCTGCCACAATCACTGTTAGTTATATCGGTTACAAAACGACAGAAATTGACATCTATGAGAAACCTAACGAAGTAATCCGTATTGCTATTGTGGAAAACTTCAATTCACTGAGTGAAATAGTTGTTGTGGGATATGGTACAGTAAAAAAGAGAGACTTGACAGGAGCCGTATCCTCTATTAAAGAAAGAGACTTTAACAAAGGAGTAGTAGCATCTGTCGATCAATTGTTGCAAGGAACGACTCCCGGCTTAAGTATTCAACAATCCAGTTCCGAACCGGGAGGAGGAGTTTCTGTGCGTATTCGAGGAAACAATTCAATCAATGCAGGCACAAGCCCGTTATATGTTATTGATGGCTTTCCCGTGGATAACTCGAACAATCTGTCTGCTTCTTCAGGGGAAGGAGGACTAGGCTCTAATTTAAGCCCTAAAAATCCATTAAATTCACTTAATACTAACGATATAGAATCTGTCGAAGTGTTAAAGGATGCTTCAGCAACAGCAATCTACGGTTCAAGAGCAGCTAATGGAGTGGTATTAATAACGACAAAAAAGGGTGCAAAAGGAAAAACTAAAGTATCTTACTCATTTGATGGAGGATTACAACAAATAGCTAATAAAATAGATATTTTATCCACCTCCGATTATATTCAGACGATAAACGCTTTATTCAAGGAAAGGGGGGAAAAAGAAGTTTTCAGCGAAGCTGATATTCAGCGGATAGGTAAGGGAACCGATTGGCAGGATGAAATATTAAGAGAGGCTTTTATACAGAGTCATAATCTTTCTTTTTCCGGTGGAAATGGCGATTTTTCCTACTTTACTTCGTTCAATTATCTAGGTCAGGATGGAATTGTAAAGAACACCGGTTTTAATAAATATATTGCGAGATTAAATTTGGAGAATAATTTTACCGCACGTGGTAGGGTAGGGATTAATCTTACTGTCAGTAAGGTAAAGGATGACAATTTTGTGGATAATAATAGCATTAATGAAACAACAGGTCCTGTGAATGCAGCTCTTCTTTATGACCCTACGGAACAAATTTACAATAGTGATGGAACTTTTACAAAATCAACTTTCTTGACTATTAATAATCCTCTCAGTATTGTGGAAGGTATTTCAAGTAAAAGTGTCACTAACCGTACACTTGGTAATCTTTTTATAGAATATCAATTAACTGAAGGCTTAAAGGCTAAACTAAATTTAGGCGCTGACCTTCAAGGTGTCCGGAGGGATATATACAACTCACGACTGACCATACACGGATATGCACGAAATGGAATAGCAAACATATCCACTCTCGAACGAACAAATGTTTTGGGAGAATATACAATGGATTACACTAAACAACTTACTCCCAAAAGTTTGGTAGTTGCATTGGGGGGGATTACATATCAACATTTTGAGACAAGACGATTTGGGGGTTCTATCAATAATTTTCCTTCAGATAATCTGCATACCGATAATTTGGGGTTAGGTGATATCAGTACGGCGTCGCTAAGCAGTAATAAAGAGGATAATGCCTTGTTATCCTATCTCGGTAGGATAAATTATTCTTATGATGACAGATATTTATTTACAGCCTCTATCCGTGCTGACGGTTCCTCCCGGTTTGGAACAAATAATAAATTCGGCTATTTCCCTTCATTTGCTGGCGGATGGAAGTTGTCAAATGAAAAATTTATTCCGAAATTCTTCGACAATCTGAAACTCAGGGTAAGTTGGGGAATTATCGGTAATCAAGATATTGGAAATTATAATTCCCTCAGTACTTATACTAAAGGAGGAACCTTTGTTTCGGGAAGTTCAATCAACGTAGGAACTTCTCCCTCACGCATTGCCAATCCTGATTTGAAATGGGAATCTACCATTCAAACCGATTTGGGAATCGACGCTACTATCCTGAAAAAACGATTAGACATTACCTTTGATTATTTTGTAAAAAATACGCAAGATATGTTGATTAATTTACCATTGCCAAGGGCTACGGGCTATTCATCTATTTTATCCAATATAGGTTCTATGCAAAATACAGGTGTCGAATTGTTGATTAATGCTCATATCATAAATAAACGCAATTTCCAATGGGATGCTTCGTTTAATATTGCTGCCATAAAAAACAAAGTAATAGATTTGGGTAGTATAAAAAATATACTTACAGGTAATGCCTCTAACATCGGAAATACGGTGATAATCACCGAAGGCAAACCGGCTTTTTCCTATTACGGGTATGAGGTAATCGGAATATTCCAAAACGAGGATCAGGTGGCAAATTCATCGCAACCTAATTCCAAGCCGGGTTTCCCTATTTATAGGGATGTAAATAAAGATAAACAAATAACAGCTGCCGATCAAGAAATTATCGGAGACCCTTATCCTGATTTTACCTATGGTCTCCAAAATACACTTGTCTATAAACGTTTTAGTCTGAGTTTTTTCTTTCAAGGGCAACAGGGGAGTGAAGTATTGAATGGTAATATCCTGGAGAGCATGTATCCAAGTAATGTGCGCAGGAATATGCTTACAGCAACTGTTTCAGACCGATGGACTATAGATAATCCGAATGCAAAATGGCCGTCGGGAACTCAACCAACTTCCTATGGAGGAGGAAAAGTCAATACATTGGCATTGCAAGATGCCTCTTATTTACGATTGAAATATGCTCAGTTATCATACAACATTCCATTAAAAAGCAAAAAGTATATAAGTGCTGTAAATGTGTATATTGGTGGACAAAATATTTTTACAATCTCTGACTATATAGGATATGACCCTGAAGCCAATACATTTGGAAATAGCAGCGCTCGTGTTGATTTGAATACCTATCCGCTGGCACGGACATGGTCATTAGGATTTAATTTATCATTCTAAACTAACATCAAAGACATTATTATCAATATGAAATCATATAAACTAATATATATCGTTTCTTTGCTCACATTGCCTTTTTATTCTTGCAAAGACCTTTTAGAAGAAACGGTTTACTCTGAATTAACGACCGATACCTATTTGACTTCGACAGAAGCAAAACTATCAATATTATATTCTGCTTATGGTAATGCGCAATTAAGAGATTATTTTTATTTCTATGGTCAGGGGATGACTTCCGGAGAAACATGGAATGAGTTTGGTGCCATTGAGAGTCAGTTTACTCCCTTGTGTAACTTTACATGGGTAAGTAGTCATGAGTATTTTAGTGGTATGTGGAATAAATTATATTCCGTTATTAGGGATGCTAATATTGTTTTGGATAATACTTCAAAAGAGAATGGTGAGACTCAGTTAATAGCCGAAGCAAAATTTTTGAGAGGATTTAGTTATTCTCTATTGTACGATTGGTTTGGGGCTTTACCCCTATATACCTCATCATCAGGTGAATTGTATCTTGAACGTTCTTCCGAAGAAGAAACAGTACGTTTTATAGAAAAAGATTTATTGGATGCTGCGGCAGATTTGCCTGTTCGACAAGCTACTTATGGTAAGGCAACCAAAGGTGCAGCTTTAGGAATACTAACCAAATTATATTTAAATACAAAGCAATGGGGAAAAAGTGCGGACATAGCTCAAGAGATAATAGATTTGAATAGATACACTCTAATTTCTGATTATAGAGACATATTCAGCATTGAGAATGAAGGCAATGACGAGTTAATTTTAGCAATACAAGCGAATCCGCAGGTTGGTATTCCGTTCGTTGCCAATACTTTTCCCACCGATTATCCACATCTTCCGAATCAGACAATTTATGCTTCTCGGGTCTACCTATATGATAATTTTGTAAATTCTTTTGATCTTGCGGATACCAGAAAAGATTTGATTGTAACATCTTACACCAATACCAATGGAGAATTTATACAATTGTTGGGGAATGATCGCTCTTTAGCTGGTAAATATGAGTTTGATAAAGATGCCGCTGGTGCATCATACGGCAATGATACACCGGTATTGCGTTATGCTGATATTTTATTGGCTAGAGCGGAAGCCTTAAATGAGCTAAACGGTCCGAATGATGAATCCATTGCATTGATTAATAAAATAAGAAAAAGAGCGGGGGAGGATATTCCTCTTTTACAGTTGGCCGGATTTACGAAAGAAACATTAAGAGACCATATATTTAAAGAACGAGCTTGGGAATTTTATTTTGAACAAAAAAGCCGAACGGATCAAATCAGACAAGGCACTTTTATTTCTGGTGCATTGGCAAGAGGGAAAACGGCAAAGCCATTTCATGTTCTTTTCCCGATTCCGGAAACTGAAATAAATGCCAATCCTAAATTGGTACAAAATACAGGATATTAGAATCAATAGTAATAATAATAATTTTAGACAATGAAAAACTTAAAAGAATTGCTTTATCTTGGATTACCTTATCAATTGATAATTTCAGGATGTTCTTCTGCTTTATCTCCCCGAGAAGCAGCTCAGCCACAACCGAATATTGTAATCATTTATAATGACGATATGGGATATGCAGATATTAGTTGCTACGGACAGCAGAAATGGCAAACTCCCAATATTGATAAACTTTCAAATGAAGGAATCCGATTTACTGATTTTTATTCGGCATCACATGTTTCAAGTCCATCTCGTGCTGCACTTCTTACAGGACGTTATCCGGCGCGTTTGGGTATTCAGGGAGTATTTTTCCCTGACAGTTATACAGGAATACCGCAAGAAGAGTTATTACTTTCCGAACTGTTGAAATCGGTAGGATATTCAACAGCTATTGTAGGTAAATGGCATTTGGGAAATAGGGAGCGTTATCTTCCGCTTCAAAACGGATTCGACGAATATTTTGGCATTCCTTATAGCAACGATATGTCTGCTCAAGTTTTCTTACGTGGAAATGAAGTGGAAGAATTTCATATTGACCAAAATCAGATGACTAAACGATATACACAAGAAGCAGTGAATTTTATTTCCAAACAGAAGGAAAATCAACCATTCTTCCTCTATTTGGCACATAATATGATGCACGTTCCGATTTTCTGTTCCGAAGAATTTGCAGGAAAATCGGGACATGGAGTATATGGCGATGCTGTACTTGAAATAGACTGGAGTATAGGACAAATACTCAAAGCACTCGAAGATAAAGGTTTGTCGGAAAATACACTCATTATATTCAGTAGCGACAATGGTCCTTGGTTGCAGGAAGGTCCATTAGGAGGAGAAGCATTTCCGTTGCGGGAAGGAAAGTCCACAAGTTACGAAGGAGGTGTTCGTGTTCCGGCTATTGCTTACTGGAAAGGTAAAATAATTCCTTCTGTAAGAAACGATGTGGCTTCAACATTAGACTGGTATCCAACTATTGCTCATTTAGCAGGTGCGAGTGTGCCGGACAGCATACAACTCGATGGATACGACCTCTCGGATTTATTGTTACATCAAGGGAACCGTGAGAGTAATCAATATGTCTATTTTCAGAATAATAGGGATGCGACAGGCATTCGTATCGGCGACTGGAAGCTGTCTTTACCACAAAAACAGATCAATGGAAATTTCTGGCGTGCTTCTACTGCCGCACATGATACCTTATTGTTCAATTTGAAAGAAGATATTGGAGAGAAAGTAAACTTATACAAGAAATATCCTCAAAAAGCGATAGAATTAGTTGATGCTTTAGAGCAATATAAAGCTAATCTCGGAGAATTAGCTCCTATTTTAGTGATGTATGGAAATAATCAATTACAATATTTACAGGAGCAACGTCATAATGTTATAAAAGAAGCTGAAAAAAGAGGAATCAAAAGTAAGGCAAAACAAATTGACGGTTTTATTGAGGCTGAATAATACAAAATTATCAATCACTAAAAATCAGATTAGTCATGAAACAGATAAATAAGGGTATGGGATTACTTTCCTCCGTATTAATGCTTGGAGGAACGGTTTTAGCGCAGTATAGTCCGACTCCTGTATTTACAGGAACTGTTGGAAGAACATTATCCGATACAAAAGAAGCATTTCCCGAGAGGAATCCGAAGGCTTCGGAAGGAAGTCCCAATGTTGTTTGGATATTGATAGACGATATTGGCTACGGTGCGACTACCGCTTTTGGCGGATTAATCGAAACACCCAATATTGATCGCTTAGCCAACCAAGGTATCCGATATACTAATTGGCATACTTGTGCGTTCAGCGCACCTACTCGAGCTGCTTTACTAACAGGACGTAACCAACATTCGGTGCATTTTGGATATTTTGCCACTCCATCATATGGCACGCCAGGTTATGACGGTTATCTTCCTTTGGAGAAAGCGACCATTGCCGAGATTCTCCGTGAGAACGGATACAATACTTTTGCCGTCGGCAAATACCATCTGACACACACGTTGGATGCAACAGCGGCAGGACCATTCAATCGTTGGCCTACAGGTCGCGGGTTCGACCATTATTTCGGATATGCGCCCAATTCCGGCATGGATGATTCTTGGCACCCAACCTTGTACAGAAATACCCAACGGGAGCCGGAAGATCCGCAAGGTCGTCATGCAACAGAACTATTTGCCAACGCTGCTATCCAATATATTGCCGACCAGAAAACCGCCGCTCCCGACAAGCCGTTTTTCCTTTATTTTGCACCGGGTGCAACTCATTTTCCACATCAGGTTTCCAAAGAATGGATAGATAAATACAAAGGGAAATTCGATGCCGGTTGGGATCAATATAGAGAGGTCGTATTGAAAAATCAAATAGAACTGGGAGTTGTTCCCGTCAATACTCAATTACCTCCGCAAAATCCGGGTGTAAAATCTTGGGAACAGTTGTCATCGGACGAGAAGAAGGTATTCCTACGTCAAATGGAAGTGTATGCCGGCTTTACATCTCAAACCGACCATGAAGTAGGGCGAGTGATTGACTTTATCGAACAAATCGGGCAACTAGATAATACATTGATCGTGGTAATGATTGGTGATAATGGTGCTGAAGGTGCAGGCAGGGAATTAGGATTCTCTCATTCAGGTTCTTTTTCTTTTAATCCGATTGCACAAACAGGACTGTTGGAAAACACTATGAAAAATTTGGATCAATTGGGTTCTGAAAACTCTTTTCCTCTTTATCCCGATGGATGGGCGGCTGCCACTAACACCCCGTTTCGGTATTACAAAAGTTACCCGAACTATGAAGGTGGAACGCACGACCCTTTAATTCTTTTTTATCCGAAAAAAATCAAGGATAAAGGTGGTATTCGACATCAATATACTTATGTAAATGATATTCTCCCTACAACTATAGAGATTATCGGTGCAAAAGTTCCGACTGTAATCAACGGTTATCCGCAAGAACCCATAGAAGGCGTTAGCTTGGCATACACTATTGAACCGGAAAATCGAAATGTGCCCGAACGCCATACCGTGCAGTATCATGAAATGACAGGCTCGTATGCCATTTACAAAGACGGTTGGAAAGCCTCATTTCCGAACGATACTTATGGATACAGGTTGAGAGGAGAACCTCAAAAAGCTAAATGGTACTTGTATAACCTAAAGGAAGACTTTACTGAAATTAATGATTTGGCTGATCAATATCCTCAAAAGGTAAAAGAATTAGCCGATGTATTTGATGCTGAAGCATGGAAGTACAACGTGTATCCGTTAAAAGACAGATGGGAGTCGAAAAATCAAACTATATTCGGAGGTAGAAAACAAGTGGTTCTCTATACAGAGGGTAGCCCTTACGCCGAAGTTTCCGGATTCCGTTTTTCAGTCGGATCTTACTCCATTATAGCCCAAGCAGAGATACCAAAAATCGGAGTAGAAGGTGTGATATTTTCCTCCGGAAACTCCGCATCGGGTATTAGTCTTTATGTTAAGAACAAAAAGTTAGTATTTGCTTATAATACATCAGGGAAACTAATTGAGATTATTTCAACAAAAACAATTCCGACAGGAGAGGTTACTTTTAAAGCGGAAGTTGTGACCAGTGGAGAGAATGGTAGAAATAAATCCGTGGCTATTTACATCAACGATGAAAAAACAGGAAGTAAAGACCTTGGACAGATACAGAGTGTTGGTGGAAACCTTTTGGAGGCTGGACGTAATTTTGGAACCTCTGTTTCACCGGCTTATAAATCTCCCTTTATATTTACTGGTCATTTAAAAAAAGTAACTGTGGATATACTTTAAGCGATAGTTAAAATACGGATTATACATTTGTGCGTCTATATTAATGAAGAAATATATTATTCCCATTGTTGGTTGCATGACTTTGGCACTTGAAGCAGCGAGTGCCAAAGCTACTTCCAGAGATAAACCGAATATCTTGATTATTCTTGCAGATGATTTGGGTTACGGTGATTTATCTTGTCAGGGTGTGGCAAAGGATATCCATACCCCTCATATTGACCGATTACTGAACGAAGGAATACGCTTTACCAATTTCCATGCCAATTGTCCGGTTTCATCTCCCAGCAGGGCAGCCCTTTTAACCGGACGTTTTCCCGATTTAGTAGGTGTACCGGGTGTTATCCGAACAACTAAAGAGGATAATTGGGGGTATCTTTCACAAGAAGCCATATTATTGCCGCAAATGTTGAAATCTAAAGGATATCACTCTGCTATTATAGGCAAATGGCATTTAGGACTTCAGTCTCCCAACACTCCTTGTGAACGTGGATTTGATTATTTTCATGGATTCTTGGGAGATATGATGGATGATTATTATACACATTTAAGACTGAACAATAATTATATGCGTGAGAATGACCAACTCATTAATCCAAAAGGACATGCCACTGAACTGTTCTCGGATTGGGCGATTGATTATATCGCTAAACAAAAAGAGAATGAAGAACCATTTTTCCTATATCTAGCCTATAATGCCCCTCATGTGCCATTACAGCCACCGGCAGAGTGGTTGGACAAAGTAAAGAAAAGAGGTCTGGATGTGAGCGAGAATCGTGTTAAACTGATAGCTCTTATAGAGCATTTGGATCATCAAGTAGGTAGAGTCTATCAAGCACTTGAGGCAACTGGACAGTTGGAAAATACGCTGATTATATTTACTTCCGACAATGGAGGACAAAAGAATGCCGGTGCCAACAATGGTCTGTTTCGTGGAGAGAAAGGAAACATGTATGAAGGGGGGATACGTGTTGCCGGTGGATTTTATTGGAAAGGAAAGATTATGCCAGCAATAAACGATAATTTAGTGATATTGTTTGATTTGTATCCTACCATTTGTGAGTTAGTCGGTGCCAATATATCACATGAAATTGACGGAATCAGTGTATTACCTCTTTTGAAAGGGGAATATCAGATAACCGATGATAGGATTTTGTTTTGGATGCGGCGTGAAGGTTGGCTTTCTTACGGTGGATTATCCTATTACGCTGCTTCGTATAAAAGTCATAAGATTCTACAGAACACTCCATGGGAGGCTGTTCAGTATTTCAATATTAAGGACGACCCAACCGAAGAAAATCCAATTACTAATCATAACAGCGAACTGTTTAAAGAGATTTTTCAGGCTTTAACTGAACATATTCGTCAGTCTGGAGCTATCCCTTGGCAGAAAAAGAAAGAAGACTAAAGCTTGCATAACTTTTTCTGTTGTGTATGTTTAGCACTGCTATCAACCGCTTGAAGTCGGATAAAAGCATTTTCACTACCTATTGCTTTTAATTCTTCTATAATTTCAATTCCGGCTTCCCGTAATCGTACTGCCAATATTTTTTCGCTATTAGGCAGTGCTGATAATTCATTTGCGCTCATTTACCTGCCTCCAGGTCCACCGCCGCTGCTTCCAACAGTCGATACCATTTGACTGGTAGTAAATGTTCCCGCAGATGTACCTTTGGTATAAGTCGCACCGGTAAATAGTCCGTGGAAATCGGTTCCGCCGACGATGCCCCCTCCCGTATAAACGGTATAACTTGTGTTGGCTTCGAGAGCGGGACTGCTGAAAAGCATGGTCATTTGTTGGCTATAGACACGCGGCATTTTGAATGTCATCACTTCCTTACCGCCCGAAGTCGTTTCAATGCGAACGATTTGGATGTTACTTCCGGTGGAGTTGTACACGAGTGAGCGTTGCGTGCAGACATTTGCTGTGGGGGTACTGGTTGCGCCACCTATCCCCACAAGTGTTCCACCGGTAATCGTGAAACGGTTGCGGTCGCAGTCGAAGCCTTCTTCGGGTCGCGTCGATCCGGCTGACACGATGAGTCCGCCGGTAACAGTTAACGTGCCGTTTGAGTCAATACCGTCGTTGGTTGCGCTGCTGCAATAAATCGAACCTCCGTCTATCTGGATATGTGTTGAGGCATTGATGCAGTCGTCATAAGCTTGAACGTTGATGTTGCCACCGGTAATGGTCAGTATGTTTTTGCTTTCCAATCCCTCGGCTTCTACACCGTAAGTTTTCAGTACGATTGTCCCGCCGTTGACTGTGAGGTTGCCTTCACTTTTAACGGCTTTAGCGGCTGTGTCGTTATTTTTGTCATAAACATACTGTCCTCCGGATGTGGTTACGGTGAGCGTTCCGCCATTGATAACCAGCTCGCCGTCCACACTGATTCCCTTGCCCCCTTTTCCTGAACTGACGATAGTAATACCACCCTCTTCGATGAGTAGCGCACCGTCACATTTGATTCCGGCATTGGAGGAAATATCCGCCTCACTCGTTTCATAGAAGGCATCGCCTGCCGTCATGATGTTCAACGTTCCTTTGCTTACCTTCATATCACCACCTGCACTGAATCCTTTGGAAGCGTTTCCATATACGATAATATCTATTGTTCCGTTGCTGTTTACGGACATGTTTCCTAAACTTTTGAATCCGTGCGATTTTTCACCAGTAGTAACAATATTAATTACTCCACCGGTGATATCCACCATATCGTTTTCGCTTTCAACGCCTTCCTTTGTCGAGCGAATGGTCAGTATGCCACCCTCGATCAACACCTCATCTTTGGCGTGGATACCGTCGGAAGCAGACTCTTTAATGTGGATGTTTCCATCGTACATGTGAAAATAATCGTCCGAACATATCGCATGTTTATTCTTACCCCTGATTTCCAGCGTGCCTTTGCCGTACATATTCAGTTTGCCTTCGGCAAAAAACGTCGCTTTCATATCTTCGCCTTCCGTATAAATATAGGTGGAGCCGTCTATAAGGCGGTTGTTTGTGCCGTCCACCACTGTTACCGTAATCTTTTTACCGCATTGTATGTTGATAGCTGCGCCGTGAGGATTGGTAAGGCTCACTCCGTTTAACACCAATCCGAATTTATAGTTGCCGTAAATCTTCACCGAACCGTTGTCAACAACGCCCGAAAG